>Ga0209289_100022_pt1 | contig 109503 bp, 90 predicted proteins | sample GXS110809BmetaG_FD_184121 | JGI IMG/M metagenome (GOLD analysis project Ga0209289, IMG submission 184121) | Hot spring microbial communities from Gongxiaoshe hot spring, China to study Microbial Dark Matter (Phase II) - GXS 110809B (SPAdes)... ... | reverse complement strand
TGCTGCCGTACGTGCCGCACCGGGAGAGCCTCCGCTTCGTGGTCGGCTCGGACCTGCTCTTGCTCGTGGTAGACGAGGCTGAGGATAACCACGCCATCGTTCCCGGCAAAGTTTTCGAGTACCTGGGTGCGGGCAAGCCCATCGTGGCAATTGCTCCGCACGGCAGTGCCATCGAGCGGCTGCTGGAGGAAACTGCTGCCGGAGTCGTGGTAGATCGCACCGAGGTCGAGCGCTGCGCCGAGGTGCTCCGCACCCACTACCGACGCTGGTCCGGTGCCCCTGCCCCGCCGTTTACCCCGAACTGGGATGCCATCGTCCGCTACGAGCGCCGCACCGCCGCCTACAAGCTCGCCCAGCTGCTGGACACCGTAAGCTCACACCGTCACACCGCAGAGACACTGTAGCACGAAGGCAACAGGCACATTGCCCTCATCTTTTTGAACGGAGGTAGTATTTTTGCCATAGGCCTCCTTATAGGGAGGGCGCCCTGAAGGAAGTCTACCACAGGAGGAGCTATCATGACACAACAGGATTACCCCCAAAACCCCAATCCCCAGAAGCCAGAGGAGCAGTACCAACATGAACATTCCTCCGAATACGAGGAAACATGGTGGGGCACCGAGGCAGAGCAAGAGTTCGAGGAATACTCCTTTGCGGAACCACCCGAACAGCTCCCTGAAACGGCTTCAGGAGAAGCTGAGCAACTGGGGACTAATGCTCTATTAGATTAGGGGTATCAGCAACGAAAGGCGGGTTGATGACGCCATTAGACGAACTGTTTAGCGATGAAAAACTGTGCTATAAAATCCAGCAGCGACTTCCTTTTTTGTTTGCTCTAGCAGAACAGCAAGCGTCCAGAGGTCAAAGAGTTGGCATGGAGGTGGGTACACTAAGAGAACAAATACTCGTGGCGCTGCTCATTTACAAGTTCGGCGAAGCCTGTGTGGACTTGAACATCCCCGTGACAGAACACGAAGTTGATGCTCAAGTAAAGAATTTCCCGATTTCCATCAAAACAGCTACAGCGCAATCAGAAAGTCCACCTTCCGTCAAAATCGTCTGGACTGTGGATTGGATGCAAGCTGTAAAGTTCGTGGAAAGCTATCGTCCCAAATGCCACATACTGCTCGTGCTCATCCGATGGGACAAGACAGGTGGCCTTTATGGCATCCCCTTGCAAGCACAAGAGGAAGTTTTTGCTCAGCTAGGTAAAGAGCGATATTTGAAGTTGCCTAAGCAAGGCACAAACCCACGAGGCGTTGAAATCTCTCCTGAAGCGGTAAAAGCACTCCTTGGACACCCACTCACCAAATTCTTGCCGATAAAGTGGCAGCGCCCTGCAGAGTTAGAAACGAGAGAAACGCTCTTAGCGCCTTACAGGCGATGGTTGCATTATTGGCAGTCGGATTAGACGAGATGGAAAGCAATGGTAAGAAAAGGCTCCAGGACTAGCCCCTTTGGTAGTCCGGCACGCATTGCCCATGACTCTACCCCCTTTTACAGCCGCCGACTCTATGAGGGCTTGCCACAGGAAGAGCAAGTGGAATACACGGAAACGCCTTTACCCGCAGAGTGCATTAACCGCATCTTTTGTAAAAGCTCCGAAAGCATGGATGAATTACCCGATTGCTCTGTACATTTGATGGTTACATCCCCACCTTATAATGTCGGCAAGGAGTACGATGGTGACTTGACACTGGATGAATATCGGATTTTTCTAAAGCGGGTGATGGCGGAGGTATATCGCGTGCTTGTGCCCGGTGGGCGAGCCTGCATCAACTTGGCGAACTTGGGACGCCGCCCTTACCTGCCCCTGCACGCCTTTGTCATCCAAGACATGCTGGAGTTAGGCTTCCTTATGCGGGGCGAAATCATGTGGGACAAAGCGTCAAGCGCTAGCCCATCAACGGCATGGGGCAGTTGGTGCTCCCCACAAAATCCCACGCTGCGAGATACTCATGAATATATCCTCGTGTTTTGCAAGCAGACTTTTCATCGTGCAAACCCTAAGGCACGCAAACCCACGATAAGTCGGGACGAATTTTTAGAGTTCACCAAGAGCGTCTGGCGCTTTCCGGCGGAGCCCGCAACGAAGGTCGGCCACCCCGCTCCTTTTCCCGTTGAACTTCCCTACCGTCTTATCCAACTCTATACCTTTGAAGGTGAGGTCGTTCTTGACCCCTTTATCGGCAGTGGAACGACAGCCCTTGCCGCGTTGAAAACTGGACGAATTTTCATTGGCTACGATATCAACCCTGATTATGTCGCATTGGCACAGCAGCGAATAAAGACTTTTCTTGTCCAGCAGTCATTGTTCTAGAAATCATTTCAAAATTCTGTCCAAGCAAATGATAACGAACGCCAGGACGACAAAAGCCCAGTAAACTTCCACCCGGCGCTCATAGTGCACCCCCAAGGCAACGAAAATGCCCCAGCCAGCTGAACGTGTGCTCTATCACCCAACGCGAGCGATAAGGCACGAAGTCCGGCTTCTGTCCCCGGCGTCTTTGATGGCAGCGCCACGGGATACAGGGCCGAACGCCCCGACGGCGCAGGGACCGGCGGAAGGCATCGCCGTTTATCTTGCTCCCCTTGCCCCGCTTGGTAAGCCCGACGGCTTCGTCCCCTTCTTCGCCAGCACAAAGGTGCTGTCCAGAAACGCCTGGACCCATTCTAGCTGGCCCTGCTCGTCCAGTATCGCCAGATATGTGTGCCAGATGCGTTCCCAAACGCCCTGGCATTGCCACAGCCTAAGCCATCTCCGGCAACTCACTGGACTTTCATCCTGCCGGGGCACGTCCTACCATCAACACCCCGTGCGCAATACACACAGGGTCCCAGCTAACGTCCGCCGGTCGTCGGCATGGAGCCAGACCTGGCGACGGGGCGGGGACAACCAAGGCCGGCTGGATTCCCCCCAGATATCCGTTAGTCCGTCTACCATCGCCAACCTTCTGAACGTGAGGCTGGCTATAGTTTACCTCACGCAAAGCATTGAAATGCCGGCGGCCCGGGAGCAATGGGAATTACGGGTCAAACAGGAAATACGCGAACGGGAGAAACGTGGAGAGTCTCTCCCTTGGTATCTGGAGGCAAAAATCCCATCCGGTGGTTATGCCACCTTCCTTGGTCTGGAGCTGCGAGAAATAGCGACAGGTCGAGGAATCTGGTCCGCTATCGCTATAGGCGATGCCTGCTGTATCCACATGCGTCGAGGTCGAGTTCTGACATCGTTCCCACTCAATGCTCCAGATGCCTTTGGCAACCGCCCGCCCCTTGTATCGAGCAGGGCAGTATCCTCACCCGATTGTCTTCACTACGAAGCTGAATGGCGCTTTGGCGATTCATTTTACCTAATGACCGATGCCCTAGCAGCCTGGTTTCTCCAAGAGCTCCATACCGGGAAAACGCCTTGGCATGACCTGAATCACTACTTACTCAGGAAGCGCCCGGATCATCATTGGCTTTCGACCCAAGTGGAAAGAAAGCATCTAAAAAGTGATGACCTTACATTGCTTCGCATCACCGTAGGGTAGGTATCTCAAATAAAACAGAGGCTGCCATGCCCGGCACATCCCACCGATTTCCGGCAGCAGACGAATACAACTCTGCCGTACAACAGCCGCAGAGCGCTTTCCAAGACCCCGACCTCCAACAGGGACAAGTTGAATACCTCCCCCCTCACCGCCTCTACCCATGGGGGCGCTCTGGTCGGTTCGCTGTCGTTTACCGTATTGAAACCCCGACAAATCCCCCGAGAGCGTGGGCTGTCCGCTGCTTCCTTCAGCACTATACGGACTATATGGAGCGCTATGACAAAATTCATCATCACCTCGCTCAAAAGCGTCTCCGTTATTTTGTTGACTTTGAATACCAAGAAAAAGGTATTCGAGTCGGTACAGAATGGTACCCAATTGTGAAAATGGAATGGGTTGAAGGGACACCACTTATCAAGTTCATTAAGGCGAACCTCCACCGTGCCGATCAGCTCAAGGATTTAGCTCAGCAATGGGTCACAATGCTGGAAGACCTTCGAACAGCCCGCATTGCCCATGGAGACTTACAACATGGTAACATCCTGATTAGCAATACGACCGGAGAACTCAAGCTTGTGGACTATGACGGTATGTGGGTACCGGCGTTGTCGGGCATGGGAAGTCACGAAATAGGGCACCCGAACTATCAACACCCGAACCGGAGTGAGAAGGATTTCGGAGACTACCTCGACAATTTCTCTGGATGGCTCATCTACACCGCCCTTTTAGCCCTGGCAAATGAGCCAGGACTATGGAAGCAATTTGGTGGTGATGAGCATCTTTTATTTCAGAAGAATGATCTCTACAACCCCAACGCATCACAACTCTTCCGCCATCTTCGGTCCCATTCCAATCCTGAGGTACGGGCAGCAGCAGAGCAACTCTACAACTCTCTCCAAATACCCTTCGACAAGGTGCCTCCTCTTCGGGTTCCCCTCCTCTCCCCTACTACAAGATCTGCTCTGGCGATAGTACAAGCTTGGAAAGATCCACAAAAACGGCACTGGGCTGAACAACAACTTTTGAAGCTCAATGTCACACAGATAACTGCCTTCCTTGAGCTTTTCGAGTATTCCGATCCCTCTATATCTGCCGATGTCAAGCAACTCTTTACCGTACTTGTTCAGAAACACCCGAACCCAACCATTGAAGCATTGGTGAAAGGTCTAGAGCACAACAAACTAATTATTCGCAAAGAGAGCGCTAATATCATTCGGTATACCAAATTGAACCACGCCAAAGTTCACTCTGCACTCTGGCGGCGTCTGGAAATACCAGACGAAGACTTCGATGTACAACGGGAAGTTCTCAATGCCCTACAGCACATCGAAGGCGATCATGCTATTGTCAAAGCCCTGCTCACCCGGCTGGAGGATCGGGCTACTTCTGTCCGCCAGGCTGCCTCCACCCCCAAGGTTGTGGCTGCTCTGCTCAACTGGCTGGAGGATCAGGATGCTTCTGTCCGCCAGGCAGCAGCTCGTGCCCTCGGGCAGCTACGGGCTATCTCCCCTGAGGTTGTGGCTGCTCTGCTCAACTGGCTGGAGGATGAGGATTGGTCTATCCGCCAGGCTGCCGCCGAAGCCCTCGGGCAGCTGCAGGCTGCCTCCCCCGAGGTCGTGGCTGCCTTGACACGGCGATGGGTAAAGGATACAGAGCCATCCGTGCGCAGCGCTGCGGAAGACGCCCTGCGGCAGCTGCAGGTACTGCCCCATGCAGCTCTCCCCACACTGCTGCAGCTGCTGGAAGACCCCAACCCAGACGTGCGGCAGAGAGCTATTGTAGGACTGCAAACCTTCGGGCTCTCCACCCCCGAGGTCGTGGCTGCCCTGCTTGTCCGGCTGGAGGATGAGGCTGCTTCTGTCCGCGGGGCTGCTGCCCGCGCTCTCGGGCAGCTGCAGGTTGCTTCGCCCGAGGTTATCGCGGCACTGGCACAGCGGGTCGTTGCGGACCCAGATCCTCCCGTTGCGCAGGAAGCGACGAGTGCGCTCGAAACGTTGCTCAGCAAAGGCACGTGAAGGGAGCCGTATCACCGCCATCACACTGTTGCAGAAAAGTTGCACTATTGCTCAGAAAGCTGCTCAAGTTGAGCCTCTATTTTTGCGCGTCACGTTATGTCGAACCACCACAGTGTGTCCGATGCGAGTTGTTCTGCGCCTCTCTCTCGCCGTGTGTGTTTCCCTCCCGCTCCTGGCACAATTTCCCATCACCATTGTGCTGGAGAGCCGGTCGGGAGCGCCAGTGTTTTCGCCTCCGACGGAGGCGGGTAAGCGCTACCGGATCACGGTTGAGGGCACCTACCGGATGTGGTCGCGCGGAACTGGATTCGGTGTGGATGCCGTCTGGTACAATGACATCCCGCAGTTTGGCGTGCCGAGCGTGGACGATGCCTTCCGGACCCTGTTCCGAGAGCCAATCTGGGTCGGGGACACTACCGAGTACAGCTTCCCTTCTATCCCGGGGGTGTTCTCTGGTTTCGCCTTCTCGATGCGCAAGTACGTTGGCTTCCGGTTCAATGACCAGCCGCTGCCTGCCCTCCCGCTGGACACGCTCAACCACCGCTACCAGATCGAGGCTGCCGGCACCGGTGCCCCGTTCAAGTTCCAGATCCTGGATTCGGTCTATAGCATCCCGGACGAGGCAGTGGTGCCGCGCTACAACGACAACCGAGGTCAGCTGCGGGTAACCATTGAGGAAATCCCAAGCGTGGACCTGACGGTCTGCGACGTCAAGGTCCGGCAGATTTCGCCCGACTACATCGCCATCCAGGTAGATGCCGGCATTCTCGTGGTGGATACCAGCAGAGCGACCGGCGTGCAGAACGTGCTAGCTGATCTATCCCAGCTGGGGGTTGTCGAGGATGGGCGTTTCATTTGTCCGGACTCGCTCGTCTGCCGGGGCAAGCGGCTCGATACCGTTGCCATTGTCTTCGTCCTGGACCGCTCCGGGAGCATGAATGAGCCGGTCAGCGATATTGACCTTGTCCGGCGCTGGCCTGCGGCGGTCCGTTCATTGAAGCTCTTCCTGGACAGCTTGCACGTTCCCGCGTGGATGGCGCTCATCACGTTTGCCAGCGACGTGCGCCTGGACCAGGATTGGACAATGGCGAAAGACAGCATCTATGAAGCTGCTGTCCGGATTCAACCCGAAGGACGGACGAGCTTCTACGCTGCCATGCTGGCAGCCTTCGCCAAGATTCAGGAGCGGAGCCGCTACCCGGGGTACGTGATTGCCCTCACGGATGGCATCAACAACATGCCGCCTGAACAGGCGCAAGCCGTGCTGAGTGCTCTTCCGGTCGGCATCAACATCTTCACCATCGCCTTCGGGCTGGGTTCCTCGGCAGAGGAGCAGGCAGCGGTGGACACACTGCGCTTGATTGCCCAGGCAACCCCGCGCGGACGGAGCTTTGAATCAAATAGCTCCCGTCGGCTGGATTCCCTCTACGTGCTCATCTCCGGTGATATCCAGCAGAGCGACTGCTGCGAGCTCTACTTCCGCACGCGCCCCTGCCGAGGCAAGGGCGATACGGTGCGCACGCTGCGCCTCATCATCGTTGTTGGGGACTCGCTCATCAGCCGCACGATTACCTACCGCACGCCGTGCAATGTGGTCAGCGTCCAGGAGCCCGATGTCCCGCATACGCCGCAGCTCCCGACAGCTCCCGAGCTTGAGCTGTTCCCGAATCCGACCACAGGGCAGTGGAGCCTTGCCTACAAAGTCCTCACCGGAGGGACGGTCACCGTTTCGCTCACAACGCTGACCGGAGCAGAGCTCTTCCGGCAAGAGCTTGGCTACCATGCGCCGGGTCTTTACCGGAAGACGCTCCCCTGGACGGCGCTGCCGAGCGGGACGTACCTTGTGGTGCTGCGCACCGATGGTTTCGTGCAGAGCCGGAAATTGCTCGTCGTCCAGTAATGTCACACCACAAGCGAGGGAATGATGCGCCAGTGCTTTCTCTCCTGCTTCTTCCTGTGGGTCACCGTTGCGACGTGGGCACAGGTTGAGCTTCCCGTACGCCTCAGCCCGGAGGCTGCCTACCCGGGGCAGGTCGTTGCCATGCTCCCGGTCAGCACGAAGTTCTACCGTTCCCTGCTGGCATTCCGCTGGGATGGGCAGGAGATGACCGCGGCGGTGCTGAGCCGCTCGGAGGATGCACTCCTCTTCCGCGTCCCGTCGGATGCCAGCCCGGGAGAACACCGTGTGGAAGCTGAGTTCGACGACAACCAGTTTGCCCGCGCAAGTCTCCGCGTCCTGGTCTTCAACCCGGGTTACGACGAGCGTACCGATGGGACGGACCCCAACCCGCGGACGCAGCACGGTCCGCCGGTCGAGGTTGGGCAAAATCCGCGTCCGCTCCCACCGGGCAGCTCGGGCGCGCATCCACCGGGTGGGCACTTCGGTATCCCGCCGGGCGTTCGCTGCGGAGAGCTCCACGTCATCGATGGACGCTTCACACCGGATGTTGTCCCGGGCAGAAAGGAATGGGACGGGATCACGCCCTTGACCGGTCGCTTCAGCTATCTCTTCATCGACTACTGCCCTGAGGAGCAGCGGCTGTACCTGCTCAACGACTGGTGCCTGGGCACGGGCAGCTATGATGCCAGCACGTGCTACAACATTTTCGAGTTCTACACCGGCGGCGGACGCGAAGTCTGGCAGGTACGCATTTACCACGATACGGCTAAAGGCACCCGCGTCTACCGCAATGGCGTGGACGTCACCGGGGATACCACGTACTTCTGCGGAGGTGCTTACGGCTACGGACCCAGCGCACTGTGCCCAACGCCGCACACGATTTACGAATTCTGCCTCAAGGTTGAGCCGGGCGGCTTTTTCCTGCCCGTCGTGGGCGATCCAGTGCAGCCGGTCACGACCTCGACCGTGCGCTGCGACGAGGAGGGCTACGGGCTCATCCGGGAGCCGCTGCAGTACGTGCTCGATCTCTCACGTGCTGGCGTCCAGTGGCACCAGTACCCCCGGTACATCCCCCTGGCAGAGGTTGCTGGGCTGGTCCGGGAGCCGAACACCCTGGCGGGGACCCTCCGCGATAGCCAAGCTGTCTACTGGTGGGCAGGCGAGCGCTATCCCTGGGGCACTCCCGGTACAGGGGTCCCGACAACCCCTGCTACCTCTCGCTGCAACGCCGATGCTCGAGTTCTCGACGGCACGTTCTCCCCTGGTGAATGGGACGGGGCACAACCCGCCCGCGGGCGCTACTCCGACCTCTACGCGCAGTACTGCAACGGCATCCTGCACGTGCTCAACGACTGGGTGCTCGGCACCGACGAGCCCGACCCGAATGAGTGCTACAACCTCTTCGAAGCCTTCACCGCCAACGGCACCGAACACTGGGGCATTCTGGTCTACCACAGCAAACAGCGCGGAATCCGCGTCTTCCTCAACGGGCAGGATGTAACCGACGACACCACGATTGTACTCGGGGGCGCCTTCGGGTACGGTCCCTCGCCCCGCTCATCGGAGCCGCACACGATCTACGAATTCGCCATCCGTGCCGGCGAAGGCAATTGGTGGCTCCAGCTCTGCGACCCGGGACCGACGAGCAGCTGCCGCCAGACGCAATCGGTTAGCCCGCCGTCTGTGAAGGCAACGCTCGACGAGCTCTCCGCCCGCCTGGAGGATTCCGAGCTGCTCATCGAGTACCGCTGCCTTCCCGGTGTGCCCTATACCGTTGCGTTGGTCGATGCCCTCGGGCGCGCCCAGACTCTGCAGAAGGGCATCTGCCAAAGCTCCGCCGTTCAGCGGCTCCGGGTCCCGACTGCCTCGCTCGCGCTTGGAGTGTACTTCGTTGTGCTGTCGCATTCCCTCGGTCCGTTTTTTGACACCGTTGGGCGGCAAGCCGTACCGGTGCTCATCCTCCGGTAGTCGTCGAGCACGCCTGTACTATCAACGCCGTCACCCGTAGAGTGTGTTGAGCCATCAAGGAGTCTGCCATGAGTATCGCTTCCCCACGCTTCCGTGACTTGTCTTCTCTCTCACGGCTCCTCCGCCTTACGGCTGGCATCTGGGGAGCTGTGAGCACTGGTGGATTTCTCATCGTAGTGGCATTGTACTTCGCGGCATCGTACAGCGAGACAGATTCCGATGCTGCGACCAGTGCGTCCAGAGCGGAAGTAGTAGCAGTATGGCTCGCGCTCTGGTGGCTGAGCCTCCTTACTTTCTCCGTGGTCTTCCTGATCTGGAAGTATCGGGCGCTCTACAATGCCCATGCCCTGGGAGGTTCCTCCCTCCCGAGCCCCGCTGCTGCCATCTACTGGTACTTCGTCCCCATTGCAAGTCTGTGGATGCCCTACGTGGTGATGCGGCACATCTTCCAAGCCTCGCATCCTCCAGCCTCACCTGGCGGGGAAAATCCATCCCTTTCCCTCGTCACAACATGGTGGGTGCTGTGGTTGCTCTACTTCCTGGTAAGCTCCCCTCGTATCTGGGGAATTCTGGAGGAGTGGTCCTTCCTGCTCTCTTTTGTCTTCTTCCCCATTCCCCTTGCCGTCGTCACTGCCCGGATGTCGTCCACGCTGGAGGAATGGCAGCGCGCGAAGTACCAGCTCACACTCATGAGCAGAGGAGCAGCAGCCCAGGAGCTGCCTACCGCGTAGTTTTCCCGTCGACAGAGGACATCGCCAGGAATGTGCTACCGGTACAAGGCTTCCCATGGCATGGCTCCGAACGCTGAGGAGACTTACCCCGTGGATGCTCTGGTGTAGCATTGCTGTCGCCCAGCCGCTGGATGCGACGAAGATTTACAAAGCGTGTGCACCCGCGGTGGTGTACATTGAGACTCCGAGCGGCAGCGGCTCAGGGTTCCTCGTACACCCCCAGTACGTGGTCACGAACAAACATGTCATCAAGCGCCCATGGCTGGGGGGATACTACGCTGCCTGGCAGATCGAAGTCAAAACCCGTTCGGGGTCATCCCTGCGAGTGCTCGATGTGAAGCCTCTCGAGGATTATTCCGACATTGACCTCGCCGTCCTCAAAGTTGCTCGCTTCCAGGGAACGCCCCTCCCCATCTACCCCGGTGTGGCAGAGGTCGGCGAACCAGTCGTTGCCATTGGCCATCCCCGCGCGATGCAGTGGTCGCAGACGCAAGGGAGCATCTCGAAGAACGACTTACAGTACCACTACCAGCTCGACGTGGCAACGGATTTCGGCAGCAGTGGTGGACCGGTCATCAACCGGTGGGGGCAAGTTGTGGCTGTTGTACAGGGCATGCTGCTTCTGAGCGCAACGGGCAGATTCGGCATCCGCTCCGACGTGCTCAAACAATTGTTGGACACCTACGGCATTCCATACACCACTGCTCCGCTGCTGACTCCGACGGCAGCCGATCTTTCCGCACTCCAAGAGCAGCTGGCACAGGAGCGGCAGCAGCTGATTGCCGAACGCATTGAGCTGGAGCGCCAACGGGCTCAATTCCAGACGGAGCTGCAACAGGCACGCCCGTTTCTGGCAGAGTACGCACAGAAACGCTCACAGTTGGAGCAAAAAGAACAAGAGCTGGATCGGCGCGAGCGCGAGCTCGAAGAGCGCGAACGGGCTCTGGAACGGAAAGCCGCACGCATTGCCGAAAAGCTCGGCGAGCGCTTCGCACTGGAGTTCCTCCTCGGACCGGCATACGACATCTGGCAGGAGCAATTCGTGCTCTCACGCGCATCGGCAGGGCTCTTCTACCGCTTCGGCTTCGTTCGGGATGAGGAAGGGTATGTCGTGCGCGCTGACCAATTCGGTATCATGGCTTCCCGGGACATTGTCTTTCTCCGCGCAGAGCTCTCACAGTGGAACCGGGAAGGCATTGTTCTCGGATGGCGATACGACGAGCTTGCGTTGGCACTGGAATTCAGCAGCCTGGTCCGTCTCAGTTTCGGACTGGTGCTCCGCCAGTTTGATCCGCAGCGAAATCTGGTCACCATTCCAGCCGAGCCACGATATACCGTCGGAGTACTCCTCGACGCACTGCCAGAATCCGCCTTCCTGTTCGGCGTTGGAGCCACGGCTCACGTTGACCGCCGTCTGCGCCCCTCGGCAGTAAGCGTAGGGCTTCAGGTTGGCTACGCCCTCCATTTCCTGCGCTGGTGAACCTGCCGCTGACAGGGTACCGCTACAGCACCGCCACGACTGTCAGCACAGCCGTTGAGAGAAGGTTCATCAGGATGCCGACCCGAACCATGACGGGCAGCGGGAGCAGACGCGTTCCGTATGCAATGGCATTCGGCGGGGTTGCAATCGGAAGCATGAAAGCACAGGAGCTGACCATCGCTGCCGCAATGACACAGCCTTCCAGGGGAAGACCCAGCGCCGGCAGAGATGCCGCCACAAGCGGCAGGAGCAGGGATGCCAACGCGGTGTTGGAAATCAGCTCCGTGCTGAAATTGGCAACGAGCAAAATCCCTGCTGCCACCACAATGGGCGGCAGCCCATCGAGAGCTCTGACCAGCAAATGGGTGAGCACCTGTGCCGCCCCGGTTTGGGTCAGCACTGCCGACAATGTCAGTCCGCCGCCGAAGAGGAGCAGTGTCCCCCAATCAATTCGCTGTGCCTGGTCCCAACCGAGCAGAGGCTCTCCCCGAGCGCCAGACGGCAGGAGAAACAGCAGGAGTGCCCCGCCCAGGGCAACATTCCAGAGATCGAGCACCTTCAGCACCGGGGAGAGCATCGCAAGCAGCGGGAGAGCAATCCAAGCACAGACAACCCCGGCAAAGACGACCGCCACACGGCGTGCTCCCGGGCTGAGCTTCTTGTTCTGCCAGTATTCCCGCTGCAGCTCCTCCCGCAGGGCACGGAGCGGGATATCCGGAAGACGCAGCCGCCAGACCAGGATCAGCCAGGCTCCTGAGAGCATGCAGATCCCCACCGGCACTCCAAACAGGAGCCATTCCAGAAAGCCAAGCTCCACCCCGTGCTGACGCAGGACCCCGAGCGCAATACCGTTCGGCGCGGTACCTACCACTGTGACCATTCCCCCGATGGAGGACGCCCACGCAACGGCGAGCACCAGCGCTTGCGGGAAAGCCCCCAGGTCATCCCACAGCCCTGCCCGACGCAGCAGCTCAAGGATGCCCAGAGCGATCGGCATCACCATCGCCGCAGTCGCAGTATTGCTGACCCACATGGAGACCACCGCCGTACTGAGCATCACCGCCCCGAGGAGGCGCCGGGGAGAACGCAGCGCCCATCGCCAGGAGAATACGCGCAGCGCGCTCCATTGGTCCAGACCGTGCTTCCGCAGCGCCTCCGCTATGAGGAATGAGCCCAGGAAGAGCAGCACCACCGGGTCAACGTATCCCTGGAGGAAGGTCCGCAGCGGAAGCGGCTCTGCCACGGTCGTCTGCCCCGATACCAGCCCCAGCAGTGGTCCCACAAGCGCTGGCAGCAGCGCCGTCATCGGGAGCGGCACCACCTCCCCAATCCACCACCAGAACATCCACCACAGCAATCCCAGCACTCGTTGAATGCTGAGCACAACCGTCGGCATCTGCTCTGGTGCCACTGCCAATACGCCCGGCGGCACTGCCAGGAGAGGGGGCAGCACCAGGCTTGCCACAAATCCCAGAACCCCGACACTCAGAGTCAGCCACCATCGCAGAGGAGCTCTCGGCATCGCTCGACCGCGGTCGTGGAAAGCGCCACCTCACAAAGTTGGGAGCTTTTGCCCGAACACGTCTCCAGCACATAGCTCCGGGGACAAAGCTGTAATTTTGGTGCCGTCGGGTTCAACAAGCGGACCACCTGGATGACTCTTCGCTCCGCCTGTGTTTCTCTTCTCGGAAGTGTCCTCTTTGCTCAACCGCTGACACATCCCTTCCCCTTCCAACCTGCCCTCTGGGAGCGGATGAATCCAGCGTGGCTGACGCTTTCCGGCACTTCAGCAGGAGCCGACACGGGCTGGATTTCGGTGCGGGGAGATGAATTCGTGGATGCCTCCGGGACCCCACGCCGCTTCGTCGGTGCCGTCCTCTACTTCACTGCCTGCTTTCCCGATAGCGCAACCGCCATCCGCGTTGCCGACCGTTTGCACGCACTGGGCTTCAACGCTGTTGCCTTCCGGGGCATCGACATTTCGAACTGGAACGCTGCCAGCATTCTGCGTCCGGGGACACGCTCTGATGAGCTCGACCCGGAGCAAATGCGCCGTCTGGACTGGTTCATCTTCCAGCTCAAGCAGCGGGGTTTCCGCATCTACCTGGCACTTCACTCCCGCTGGACGCCGCGCCGGGATGATGGTGTTCCGCGGTGGGATTCCATCCCCAGCGGCGGGAAAATCGTGCTCTACACCGATCCTGCTTTCCAGCATCGCCACCGACAGCTGGTCCGGAAATTCCTGGAGCATATCAATCCGTACACAGGTCGGGCGTACAAGGAAGAGCCCGCCATTGCGTGGCTGGAATTCAGCGAGGAGAATTCCCTCGTGTATGCCTGGCGTACCAATCAGCTCCGCTACCCGGGCGGGAGTCTGTCGTACTTCCACAGTCGGCAGCTGGACACGCTGTTCAACCTCTTCCTGCGCCGGAAGTACGGAAGCGATGCCGGTGTACGCAGCGCCTGGTTTACTCCCGCGGCGGACACGCAGAATTTCATCCGCAACGGCGACTTTGAGGACGAATTCAATCTGGGCTGGACTTTCGGGGTCAACAGTGCCGTTGCACAGGCTCTGTTCCGGCTCTCTGAGTTGGACCGGCACCAGGGACGCTACGCCGGGCTCATCCGGATTGCGCAGACCAATGGCTCCCCGGGCGCTGTCTATCTCTACACGGGCACTACTACCGTCCGGGGACGACTCTACGAGCTGCGTTTCTGGGCGCGCGCTTCGCACGCTGCTCGCCGCTTCCGCTTGCTCCTCTACAACGCTGAGTTCCCCAACCAACTGCTCGGGCTCTATAGCGACACTGTCCTGAGCGCCTCCTGGCAGGAGTACCGCTTCCGCTTCCGGGCAACCGACTCTGCCTTCGCCGCTCGACTCCTGTTCTACTTCGGGCAGGACAGCGGGGATGTCTTCCTCGACGATGTCCAGCTCCGCATGCTCAATGAAGTCCCGCTCCAGAGTGGGGAATCGTTGCAGACCTTCTCGATTGCCCGCTCGCTCTTTGCGGATCTCCTCGGTACGCCCCTGCCCCGCATGCGGGACAACGCGGAGTTCTACACCGAGCTCCAGCGCAGCTTTTACGAGTCCATGGCACGCTTCCTGCGGGACACGCTCGGCTACCGAGGTATTCTCATCGGGGGGACACTCCTGAGCACGCTCAACGACCTCTGGAGCATGCAGGCGCTGGATGCCACAGCAGAGCTCAGCAGCTGGGATTACCGCCGAAACCGCTCCCAACCACAGGGCAGCTGGTACATCGCTAATACGCCCATGCTCGGGCACACCGGCGCCGGCTCATTGCCAGAGCTGGCACATGCAGCCTTGCGCGGGAAGCCAACCGTTGTCTTCTTCGCCATGCCTTTCCCCTCCGCCCACATGGGGGAGATGGCGACGCTGCTGCCCGCCTACGCTGCCTACCAAGGCTGGGATGCCGTCTTCTTCCACTACCTCGCCGACAGCCGGGAGACATACTCGCTGCCGATGGTCGGACTCAATAAGCACTACGAACTCTGGGCACAGAGCGCCGTGCTGAGCCTTCTGCCGTCAGCGGCTCTAGCATACCGCGGCGGGCTTGTCTCCCCTGCCCGGGAGACGCTCTGGCTCAACCAAACCCGGGACGCTCTGCTGCACCCACAATGGCAGCAGGGCAGCTTCTGGCTGCAGTACGGGACTGACAATCGCATTGTCCTCTTCCGTCGTGTTGCCTTCGATAGCCTCAACGCACAGCGGCAGACCGTGCTCCCGCACCGATATATCCCTGAGCTTGCCCAATCACCGGTGGACATCAGCAACCTGCTCTCCGACACCGAAGAACTGCTCTGGAACGCTCGCGACACGCTCTTTACCCTGACTACACCCCGCTACCTGGCTGCTACGGGTCAGCTCTCCGGCATTCTGCGCTTCGGAGATATCCGGGTCGAACGGCTCGACAGCGGGCGTATCGGCACTGTGTCCTGGCTCTCGCTGGATACCGCCGAGCTGTCCCGAGCCCGCTGGTCGCTCCTGACGCTCAGCAGCCGTGCCTGTAACGACAGCGCCGTCTGGGAGGGTTCGATCTCCATCTGGCAGAACTGGGGCAAAGCCCCCGTGATGCTCGAAGGCATGCGGATACGCCTCTCCTGGCTCAGCGACGCCGATACCATTCGCCTCTACGGGCTGGATTCCACCGGACGCCTCGCTTCAGGTCCGTTTGAGCCCGTACGACTCTCCGGCGGACGCGTCAGTATCACGCTCGACCAGACGCACCCGCTGCAGCGCACTCCGTGGTTCATCCTCTTCCAAAGCTGGAAGAGACCGCAGGATACCACCGATATCGCCGAACCTCATCCCGGTGCTGGAAGCCCCCACCTCTCCATTCCCAGCCCTCAGCCAGCCCAAGACCAGGTATGGCTGGAATTCTGGCTCCCTCCCACCGGCACCGACGCCCGGCTGGAGCTAGTAACACCGCTTGGGCAGAGGTTTTCCCTCTGGCAAGGCTTCTCCGATGGCTCCTGGCATCAGCTCTCTGTGCCGGTTTCCCACTGGGCTGCCGGCGTCTACCGAGTTCGGCTTCTCTGCGGCGATAGGCAGCTTTCCCGGTCCCTGGTCATTCTGCGCTGACCCCGTCAATGGGAGGGCACGGGTCCATGGGACATCTCCTGGCAGCCCGAGCACACGGCACCATGCGCCAGAGGCACACCCCAGCACATGTACCACCGACGGCTGAAAAGGGACAGCGATGAGGCAGCGCGTCGGGCTTTTCCTCAACACGCAGAGTGCGGAAGCCATCCGGTGGGCAGAACACGGTGCGCAGCGCCTCCTGGAGCGAGGGTTCGAGGTCTGCCTTCCGGCAGAGTTCGCCCCGTACATGGGGCGCCAGCTGCTCTCGCGTCTGCTCGTCCATCCGATTGCCCACGTAGGGGATATTGCCGATCTAATCCTCGTCTTCGGCGGCGATGGCACTATGCTGGCCGCCGCTCAGCAATTCCTCCAAAGCGGCATCCCCTTGATGGGCATCAATGTGGGGAAACTCGGCTTCCTGGCAGAGTTCGGCGTCCATGAGCTGGAAGGCGCTCTCGATGCCCTCCTCCACGGCACCTACCGCGTGGTGGACCGCACTGTGCTGGAGGCAGAAGTGCGGCAGAAGCGCTTCTACGCCCTCAACGAAGTCGTCATCGAGAAACACGCCTCCCCTCGCATGGTGCGTCTGCGGGCGCATGTCAACGAGCACCACATTGCCGACTACCGTGCCGATGGGCTCATTGTGACCACGCCGACAGGCTCGACCGCGTATTCGCTCTCTTGCGGCGGTCCCATTATCGCCCCCAATGCCCGGGTCCTGTGCCTGACCCCAATTTGCCCGCACATGCTGACCCTGCGAGCCCTGGTCATCCCGGATGATTGCCGGATTCGCATCGAGGTGCTCTCCGACGATGGTGCCGTGCTGGTGCCCGATGGACAGCGTCAAGAGCCGCTTGCACCGGGGGACAGCGTCACCGTCCATCTGGCTCCGTATGTGCTCAAGCTGGTCAAGCACGCCGAGAGCTCGTACTTCGATCTGCTCCGGCGCAAGCTCCTCTGGGCTGCCGATGCCGTTCCCTCCCCGTGAGCTGCTTCCATGGATTCCCTGTGGGACGCCCGATACGTGGTCATTGACGTGGAGACAACGGGATCGGACCCGGTGCAGCACCGCATCATCGAGATTGCCTGCCTGGCGGTAGAAGCCGGGAAGGTGAGCGAGCGCTTCGTCAGCCTGATCAACGCTCACCAGCCTGTTCCGCCCAGCATTACGGCGTTGACCGGGATTACCAGCAGCATGCTCCTGACCGCGCCGGAGGAAGCCGAGGTGTTCGCTCGTGTGGCACAACTCCTGGCAGCGCCGCGGACGATCGTGGTCGCACACAACGCTGCATTCGACCGCAAGTTCGTGCTCGCCGCGGTCGAGCGCCTGGGCTATCGAGGGGTGGACGCTCTCCCGTGGCTCTGCACCTACCGGCTGGCACGCCGGCTCCTGCCGCCAACAGTCCAACGGCTGGGACTCGATGGACTGGTTGAGTTCTTCGGCATTTCTCCGGCAGGGCGTCACCGTGCCGGACCCGATGCCGAGGCAACGGCTGCTATCCTGCAGCGCCTCCTTGAGTACGCTGTCCGCTATGGTATCACAACCCCAGAGGAGCTCTTGCGCCTGCAGCACGCTCGTGTCCGTCATCCGGCACACACCCTTCCCCGGCGGCTCCTGCGACTGCTGCAGCGCATCCCCGAAACCCCAGGTGTTTACAGCTTCTACAACCGTCAAGGGCAGCTGCTCTACGTTGGCAAAGCTCGGAACCTGTCCCAGCGCATCCGGGCACACCTGACCGGAGACAACGGCGCACGCCGCGCTCTGGACCCCTCCCAAATCGGCGACATCTGCTGGGAGGAGACTCCAACAGAGCTCTCGGCACTGCTCCGCGAAGCCGAGCGAATCTGGACCGAACAGCCGGCGGCAAATGTCCTGGGCAAGCACTTCCCCTTCGCCTTCGTGCGCCTTACGCTCTCGGAGCGTTTTCCCCGACTGGAAGTCACCCGGAGGCTGCCTTCTGGGGAGGACGCCTGGATTGGACCGCTCCCGAGCTGGCACCACGCCCTCCAGCTGCTCGGGTTCCTCCACCAGTGGTATCGGCTGCGTCCCTGCTCGGCAGAGCTCCGGCTGGCACCTCACGAGGAAGCGTGCTTCTACGCCGAGCTCCAGCGCTGTGCTGCTCCGTGCAACGGGAGCATCTCCGAGGAAGCTTACCGCCGAGGCGCTGAGCAGCTCGTGCACGATGCCCGGGACAACCTCCAGCGCTGGACACAGGCACTTTCAGCCGCAATCGCACAGCACGTCCAGCGATGGGAATTCGAACAGGCGGCTGCGCTCCACTCCCTGCTGCGGGTGCTCCAGCGCTGGCAGCAGGCACAGCTGCCCTTGGAGCCACGGGCCTGTAGCTTCCTGCTCTGGCTCCCCGCTGGGAATGGAATACTGGAGCTGTTCTGCTGGCACCAGGGGATTCTCCGGGGCTGGTGGCTGGTGACCGCCTCGGGGGACCTCCAGCAACGGCTGATCTCGACGCCGCCCTGGGAGCCTTCCCTCTCCTGGTTGGACATCGCCCGTCTGGATATCCTGGCTCGATGGCTGGCACGGAATCCGCAAGCAGCCGTGCGCGTGCCTCTGCCAGCAGACCCCTCCGATACCCTCGCCGAGCTTCTCTCCCAGAGTCTCCTCAGCGTAAGGCAGCCGCCGACCACCGGTGGATAGCCCACCAGCCACGACCAGGCTCTGCACGAGCAGACGCCTGCTGATACCACTCCCGCACCACCCGTGCTGCCGGCTTGTTACGGGGAGTGTAGCCGGTCTGCTCAGACGGTGACGGGACGCTCTCCCACTCCCACCAGAACACCCCCGCACACCAGGGTTCGGCAGCACAGAGGAGCCGGACCGCTTGGTAGTAGCGTTCCTGCGCCTCCATGTCCGGAAGAGCTCCGGGAGCCGTCCCGCGGCGATAATCCCACGGTGCTGCCAGCGCCCCCTGGACGGACTGGCATCCCACCTCGGTGATCACAACCCGTTTGCCTAGCTGGCGTGCAAGGGCACGGAGCTGGCGGCGATATCCATCCCACCGCTGGACAATCTCCTCGGGCGTCGGCACGGGCTCCTGCGGCGATGCCGTTGCCGGAGGATAGAAGTTGACCCCGATGAAGTCCAGACGCTGCCAGAAGCCAATGCGGGAAAACTCCGCCCCGGGAACTTCCGGTGTGCCTTCCCAATTGGCAGCATAGAGCAGCCGCCCGCGGTAGACCTGCCGGATCGTGTCGATGAGGCGCTCCCAGAAAGGAGTCCATGCCGTCTGCGTGGCGGTGACCAGCTCCGTCCCGATGCAGAGCATCTCAATGCCGAGCTCCTCAGCAAGCTGTGCATAGCGCACCATCATCGCCGTGTATGCCCGGAACCACTCAGGGCTGGGCTGGATGGTCCCTCGCCACGCACCCGAATACACATCGACGTGCGGCTTGAGGAGGAGGCGTAGCCCCAAGGCACGGGCATCGGCAACCGCAGCGCGGATGTCCTCCGGTGTCGAGGTCGTAGGGTTGGGCTGCCCGGTGACAGGATTCCGCCCATCGGTATTCGGAGCAATATCAGCACTGGTGGGGGTACTCTGGTACTCGAACACGCAGAGCGCAACCCAGCCAGCAGCTGTCTGCTGGCGGAGTTCCCGGAGAGCGCCGAGACGCTGCCCGATGCGGAAGGCATCTGCGCGGAATGCCGTGTAGCACATGCCCGGGAACTCCAACACCCCTGCCGATGGCTCCGGCTCCAGCGGTGCCTGACTGCAACCGAGCAGGAGGAGGGCGACGCTGACACGCAGCACTGTCTTGAGCCTCTCCACGGATGCCGCCGGTGGTTACTGCAACACGAAGAGCCGCTCGGCAACGGTACGGAACTCCTCTTCCCACGCCATCACCTCGTGCCGCTCCCAGCAGGCACTCCAGACCCAGCGCTCCTCCGGGACATCGGCACGAGCCGCCTCGATGAAGAGCAGACGGGCGCAGAGCCGATGCTGCTCGGGAAAGCGACGGGACACCAGGTAAGCGTAGACACGCAACTGCGGCTCATACGGGCGTGCCAGCTCAGACAGCTCCGCAGCTCCCGCCGCACCGAGCTTCCAATCCCAGATTTCCCAGCCCTCGTCCGTTGGGAGCAAGACATCGAGCGTCCCTGTCAGGAAGTTTTCTCCCAGGGGAACCGTCAGCGTATACTCCCGCAGCGCTCGCCAGAAGGCTCCCCAGCGCTGTTGGAGGAATGGCGTTGTCACCACAGCAGCGGCACGCTCGCAGAGCCACTCCATGGCATCGGCAGCGCTGGCGTATGGACTCTGCTCGACGAGAGCACGAGCAAGAGCGTGGAGGCGGTCTGAGAGCACCTCCCCTGCCTCCGTTGTCCAAAGCGTTACATGAGCAAGGAGCTGATGGAGGAGCTGCCCCAGAACCAGTGGGTCGGGGAGCTCCCGTTCGGTATCACGAGCAATGACAGCACCAGAGAGCAGCTCCTCTGGTGTTGCCGGAAAGCCCAGCACTGCCCGCCGGAGGAAGCTCTCTGGGTCGAGCCGGAAGAGCGCATACTGCGTTGCCGAAAGCCGCTCGGCACTCCACTGCACCGGGATGGGCTGCAGCAGAGGGAGTACTGGGCGGTGCTCCAACTGCCGTGACTCCCGAACCTCGGCAATGGGCAGAGAGCGCACAATAGGCACGCGGAGCCGAAGACACTCGCGCCACCGCTGCCCATTGGTATCCAGTTCGAGCTCTTCGCTGAGCTCAAATGCTGATTCCTCCAGCAGGTGCTCGGGAGCAATCCCCAAGCTGTCGAGCACAAATCCGAACAACCCCTGGGGGAAGCTCACAGTACCGTCCTTCCGCACGGTGAGCGTCGCACTGAGCACCAGATGGTCCCGTGCGCGGGTCAGTCCAACGTAGAGAACGCGCTGCTCTTCGGCCTGCTGGCGGGCATCCTCCAGGAAGCGCGCCAGCACCGATGCCGGGGTTTCGATGGGCTGCCAGATGCCTGCTTCCTCATCCCAGCGGCGGCGCCGAGCCAAGATGCCGAGCTGCTCGTCGAAGAACACAACCTCGGGCTTGTCCCGTGTTGCCGCCATGCGGTAGAGCACGACGACCGGGAACTCCAACCCCTTCGCCGCGTGAATGGTGAGCACATTGACAGCGTCCATGCCCGCTGGAAGCACCGCTTCTGTTTCCGGGATTTCCGTCTCGATGAGCGCCTCGAGTTCCTGCACGAAGTCCGCCAGTGTCCGAAAGCCCCGCGCCTGGAAGGTGCGGGCAAAGTCAAGGAGCTTCTGCACATTTGCCCGAATTTGTGTGCTGCGCGGCGAATGACGCAGGCGCACTAGCCAGAGCGTCCGCTCGGCGATAGTCCGCAGGAGCTCTGCCAATGACTGCCGAGGCGCGACCAAGCGGAGGAGTTCCAGCGTCTGGACAATCCAGCACAGTTGAGCATCTGCACGCTGCCGGCTGCGACGGCAGAGCCGCTCCCAGAGCGTCTGCCCTTCCTCGAAGCTCATCTGGAGGAGCTCCCCATCCGGAAGCGCAAACAGCGGAGAACGGAGCGCCACCGCCAGCGCGTAATCATCCCGCTCGTTGAGCAAGAAGCGCAGCAGGAAGTAAAGGTCCTGTACTTCCGGCGTCTGGAAAAAGCCCGCACCGGCATGCACCAGATAGGGGATCCCATACTGCTGCAGCATTGCTGTGAGCCTGGGGACATCGAGCCGATAGCGTGCCAAGATGGCGATATCGCCGTAGCGCACCGGGCGCGTGCGCGGACTGCCCGTGGTGGCGTCCCACTCCATCACTGTCAAGGGCTCTGGTCCATCGACCCAGCAGCGCAGAGCGCGTGCGAGCAGCTCTTCCTCGCTCATCTCAGATACCCGTGTCCGCTCCTGCACTGCCTCCACAGCCAGCAGGAAGCGGACGCTTCCCCGCGCCCAGGGGCGCCCACAGACCAGAGGTTCGTAAGGCACCTGTTCCGGGGTGTGCGGGAAGAGCTGTCCAGCAACTCGGTTGACAAAGGCAACCAGCTCCGGCGCCAGCCGGAAGGAGACAGGCAGGTGGATATCTCCACTGTCGGCAGCCGGCTCGGGATGGCGCGGTAGCAATCCCCGCCGGCGCGCCCAGCCATTCCGCTCCAGCAGCTCCTGCCGTGCCCGCTCGAAGACTCGCACATCCGCATCCCGAAAGCCGTAAATGCTCTGTTTGGGATCCCCGACCAGGAAGACGTGCGGTCCAATCCAGCCTTCCTCCCCAAGGGCAAGGAGGCGTTGGACGAGAGCGTACTGGACGGGATTCGTATCCTGAAACTCGTCCACGAGGAGGTAGCGGATGTCCCGGCGCAGGCGCTCCACAACGGCGGGCTGCTGGAGGAGCTGCAAAGCTTTGATCTGCAAATCGCTGAAATCCAGAACGTTCCGGGCGCGCTTTTCTGCCTCCAGCTGCTCCAGTACGGCGTCGGCAATACGAGCCAGCACCTCCATGGAGGCTAGCAACGGTTCGTCCTCGTCCCGTTCCTGCCAAGCAGCAGCGAAGCGATCCAGCACTGCAACACGGCGGGCAAGGCGCCAGGCTTCCGGTTCCTCTACCGCCAGCCACGCACGGGGTGTCCCATCGCGGCGGAAGGCATGCTGCCGGATCTGTTGCCACAGTTCGAAGAGCTGCTCCCGGGCAGTGCTCACGCCACCAGCCAGCAGTTCTCCACCCGTCTGGCATAGTCTCCGGAGTTCCGCTGCGTACTCGCTCCCCCGATGCTGTTCGGCTGTCAGAACCCGTTCGGCAGCTTCCCGGAGCTGCTCTATCACCGACGCGAGCATTTCGCCGACGAGCTGCCAGAAGCGCTCCCGTCCCTGCTGCAGACGCTCCGCCCGGGGACGCTCCAAGACCGATCGCAACAAGACGAAGCGCTCCACGTTACGGCACACCTCTGTGACAAGCCTCAGCGCTTCTCGGCGCCCGTACTCACGCACGAAGCGCCAGACCTCGGCTGCCTGCTCGCCGCCGAGGAGCTCTTCGAACACGTTCTGGGCAACCTCGTAGAGGAGCCGATCGGCTTCTGCTTGTGTCAGCTCAGTGAAATTCGGCAGAACCCCTGCCTCAACGGGGAAGCGGCGCAGGAGCTGCGCGCAGAAGCTGTGGATGGTCGAAATCTGCGCCCCCGAGAGGCGCTCCCGCAGGGGCTTCAGGCGGGCAAGCTCCTCTGGCGTGGTAGCAGCAGCAATGCACCGTTCCAGCTCTGCCGCGATACGGGCGTACATTTCCGCCGCCGCTTTCCGCGTGAAGGTAATGGCCACGATTGCTGTCGGCTCCACGCCGGAGAGCAAGAGCCGGACGTAGCGTTCCACCAGGACCGCCGTCTTGCCCGAGCCTGCGCTGGCGGTCACTACTGCGTGGCGATCGGTCTGAAGCGCCCACACCTGTTCTGGAGTCCAGGGCATTAGAGCAGCCGCGGGAGGATAAGCTCCAGCGAAAGGTCGAGCGCTGGTGCCGAGTGCGTCAGCGCTCCCACGGAGATGAACTGGACACCTGTTTCGGCGTACTGGCGGACTGTCTCGAGTGTGATTCTGCCCGAGGCTTCCGTCTCTAAGCGTCCAGCAACCAGCTCCACGGCACGGCGCACCTGGTCAGGGGGGAAGTTATCGAACATGACCCGGTGCACGCCTTCGCACTGCAGGACTTCCTCCACGTCGGCAAGGGAGCGTGTTTCAACCTCGATGCGCAGCCCGCTTTCCCCGAGCTCTCGGCGGCAGCGTTCTATCGCTGGGCGAATGCCGCCTGCCGCCGCAATGTGGTTGTCTTTCACGAGCACCATATCGTAGAGCCCCAGACGATGGTTCTGCGCCCCACCGATAGCGGTGGCGTACTTATCCAGCCGGCGCCAGCCGGGAAGCGTCTTGCGGGTATCAGTGATCACCGCCCCAGTACCGGCTACCGCCTCCACAAAGCGCCGAGTCAGCGTTGCCACCCCACTCATCCGCTGGAGGAAGTTCAGCGCTGTCCGCTCCGCTGTCAACAGAGCCGGCGCCGGCCCGAGAACCTCTGCCACCACGGTCCCGACCTCGACCCACACACCCTCGGGGACTAAAGGCTGTAAGACCGCCTCCGGATGCACCTCACGGAAGACGAGCGCCGCAATGGGCAATCCACAGATGACGCCGGCTTCTTTTGCCACAATCCGCCCGTGTCCCAGTGGCGGGTCGTATCCGAGGAAAAGCGCCTCTGTGGTGACATCGCCTGTCCCGATATCCTCCTGCAGTGCAATCTGGACCAGCCGCAGGACGCTGGCATCGCGGAGCAGCTCTTCTGGATGGGCTCCCATCACTGTCTAACCACCCTGAGCCATCGAAGAAGGGGTTGCACGCAGCGTGCTGCCCAAAAATACAGACCAATTTCCACTCCCTGCTGCCGTCTATTGGAGCTGCCACATGGAACGGGAACCGTGATGTCGGCGATTTCCTTCGAGCTTTCCGCAGAGCAGGAAGCCATTCGGCGCATGGTGCGGGAGTTTGCCGAGGCAGAGATTCGCCCGGTGGCTGCTTACTACGACGAGACACAGGAATTCCCCCACGAGCTCTTCGCCAAGATGGGCGAGCTAGGGTTGCTCGGCATTCTGGTCCCCCCCGAATACGGGGGCGCAGGATTAGGCTACATGGAGTTTGCGCTCGTGGTCGAAGAGCTCGCCCGCGTCTGCCCGGGCATTGCCCTCAGTATTGCTGCCCACAACGGGTTGTGTACCAACCACATTCTCCGCTTTGCCTCGGAGGAACTCAAGCAACGCTATCTGCCCGCGCTTGCTTCCGGGAAAGCACTCGGAGCGTGGGCACTGACCGAACCGGGGGCAGGCTCTGATGCGGCTCATCTCCAGACGACCGCCCACCGCAAGGGCGATGTCTACATCCTCAACGGCTCCAAGAGCTTCACCACGCACGGTGGGGTAGGCTCCATCGCCGTCGTCATGGCAGTGACCAACCCCGAGCGGGGCAAGCACGGGATTTCTGCCTTCGTGGTAGAGAAAGGCATTCCCGGCTTCACCGCAGGCAAACGAGAGAACAAGCTCGGCATGCGCGCCAGCGACACCACAACGCTGTCCTTCGACAACGTCCACGTCCCTGCTTCTCACCTCATCGGCGCCGAAGGAGATGGCTACCGACAAGCCTTGGAGATTCTCGACGGCGGACGCATCAGCATCGCTGCTCTGGGAGTAGGGCTGGCGCAGGGTGCTCTCGACATCGCCCTCCGCTATGCCCTGGAGCGGAAGCAATTTGGGGCACCACTAGTGGAATTCCAGGCAATCCAGATGAAGCTCGCCCGGCTCTCCATGGAGCTCGAAGCTGCCCGGCTGCTGACCTACCGCGCCGCCTGGCGCCGACAACAGGGCTTATCGGTCCGCCTTGAAGCCGCTCAGGCGAAGCTCTTCGCCAGTGAACTAGCTGTCCGCGCCGCAGAGGAAGCGGTCCAAATCTTGGGTGGCTACGGTTATATCAAGGACTATCCCGCCGAGAAACTCTACCGAGACGCCAAATTGCTGACCATTGGTGAGGGCACCAGTGAAATTCAGCGCCTCGTCATTGCCCGCCAGCTCCTGCGCACATCTCTCCACGACGGACTTCTGGAGTAGCATTCGGGGGAAACCATGGCGTCAGCACGAGAGAACAGTCCTTCGACACTGAGAGAGCTTGCTGCCCGGGTTGACCATTTGCAGATGCACACGATCCTGGTACGCTTCTACAAGCAGTTGGACACCGCCTCGGTGGCAGCCGAGCGCGTGCCTCTGGGAGCTTTCCCCAAAGCACCGCGTCGGATTCTCATCCTCGGGATGGGCGGCTCTGCCATCGCCGGCGAGATCCTGCGCACGTACGCTGCCTTCACCCCAGGAGCAGACCACCTGGATATCCGTGTCCATCGGGGCTACTGGCTCCCGCCCGCCTTGGTAGACCGCACAACACTGGTGATTGCCAGCAGTTACTCTGGAAACACCGAGGAGACGCTCACGAGCTTTGAACTGGCGCGGCTCCGCACGCCATACGTTGCCTGCCTCACCAGCGGGGGGCAGCTCCAGCAGCGCTGCCACGAACTCGGGTTGCCGCTCATCCCGCTGCCGGGCGGCTTCCCTCCCCGGGGAGCTCTGGGCTTCTCCTTCTTCACGCTCCTGCTCCTCTTCCTACGCCTCGGCTACTTCCGCAAAGCTGCTTGCCAACTCACTGAGAGTGCTCTCTCTCCGACTTCCGACCGCCTCAAAGAGCTCGCTGAGCTCTACGGCAATCCCGAGGCAGAAGGCAATCCAACAGTCCGTCTGGCACACCAGCTACGTACCCGTGTACCCATCATCTACGCCTCCGAGCGCATGGAAGCTGTCGGGCTCCGCTGGCGCCAGCAGCTCCAGGAAAACGCCAAGCATGCTGCCTTCGGCAACGTCGTCCCTGAAATGAACCACAACGAAATCTGCGGCTGGCTCTTTCCTGCAGGATTTCCCCGTGATGGCGTCCATTTCCTCTGGCTCCAGGACCCGGAAGACCACCCGCGCATCCAGCTCCGCATCAACTACACCCAGAAACTCCTGGTCCCACACGTGCCGCCGGAATCACACACGGTCTTCTGCCCACACGAACCGCATTTCCTGACCCGCCTCTTCTCGCTGATTGCCCTCGGGGATTGGGTGAGCTACTGGCTAGCGCTCCTGCATCGCATGGAACCAACAGAGGTCCAGGTCATCGACGACCTCAAACGCTCCCTGAGCCACCACCCTTACAGTCCTTCGCAAGCTGCCCTGGAACTGCTCCAAAGGCAGCACCCTGCTGCTTTTCGCACGGCTGCTCGTGCACAGCGCTCTGCTCGAAACCCTGCTGCCAATCCCCCTTCCTAGCTCCCCCTCCGGGCGGGCGATGGGATTTGAACCCACGACCCCCAGGGCCACAACCTGGTGCTCTCACCGGGCTGAGCTACGCCCGCCATCAGCGCTGCAAAATTAGCAACAAACGACTGCCTCAGACTGTGTAACGAGACCACCTTGCCTGTGTTGTTAGAGGTGCTTTTCCTGTTCCACAGCCAGAAAGGTTTGTCCATGAAGACAGCTCTGCGCCTGCTTGTCCCAGCTCTTGCTCTCGTGTTGACCGCCTGTGTCAAGCCTCCCACGGGACCTGAGCCACCCGCGAAGCCCGATTCCTGTTGCCACGGCACCCTAGTCGTTCTCCCATACGACTCCGTCTCCGGTGACCTCCTCGTCGGTGCCTCCGTCCGGGTCCAGAAGCAGCAGGGAGATTACAGCCAGACCAAGACGGTCGAAGCCGGGGGTGCGGTCTTCACTGGATTGTGCCCGGGCACGTATGCCCTGCGCATCGCCCGAGAACACTGTGCCGTACGGGAGTTGACCGTGACGCTGGAGTGCAATGAAAGCGCTGTGGTCCATACGGCGCTTCTGTGCGAGTCTGGGAGCAGCGACAGTTGCTGCCACGGGGTTGTCTCGGTCGTTGTCACCGACAGCCTTCGGCATGCACCAGCAAGCGGCGTTGTCGTGCGCATCTGGCGTCGTGGCAACCTTGTCGAGCAGCACGAAGCACGTCAGGGCGTGGCTACCTTTGACGGGCTCTGCCCCGGGGAGTATGTGCTCGAAGTTGTCGGCGAAGGCTACGTTCCAAAGGAACTCCCCTTGCGCCTTGAGTGCAATGACCGCCGCGAGGTGCACGTGCTCCTCAGTCCACGGCAGCACGAATGCTGCGAGGGCGTACTGGAAATCGTCGTTCGGGATTCCTCGGAAGAGCCTGTGGTGAATGCACTCGTCCGCCTCTGGCGCAACGGTGCAGTTGTCGCTGAAGCGCGGACAGATTCCCGGGGAGTTGTTCGCTTTGCCCACCTGTGCAAGGGAGTCTACGGTGTCAGTATCCACCACGAGGACTACCTCCCGAAGGAATTCCAGGTCGAGCTGGGCTGCAACCAGGCTCTCGAACGGCGGGTTTTCCTGGAGTCCCGCTCAGGAGAGGACCGGTGCTGTTCCGGTGCGCTGACTGTCCTCGTTCTCGACGCCCAGAGCCGTCAACCGCTCGCCCAGGCAATGGTCCGCCTCTGGGTCGGCAACACTGTGAAGGCAATGCTCGCTACCTCTATCGACGGGAAAGCCCGCTTTGAACACCTCTGTGCGGGAACCTACGCTATCAGCGTCCACCGCGGGGACGATTACCGCCCGTATGAGCTCACTTTCCAGCTGGAGTGCAACGAGCAGCTATCGCTCACCGTCCTCCTCCAGCGGCGTTGAACCCACCTTCCCATGAGCCTTCCCCCGGAGCCGGGCAACCCCCCGGAAGGGGGAAGTATACCGTGGAGAGCCACACTACGGCAAGTCTTGTTCGTCCGTGGGGAGGATGTGAGAATCCCTTCAGGACTTGCCATGGGCTGGAAGCTGTGTGCTGCCTGTGTCGGTGCCGTCCTTGTAGCGCGTGCCCAAATGGAGCTACCCACCATTTCCCCGGAGGACGCTCTCCGGCGCATGAAGGACACGACGGTCGTGTGGCTAGATGTCCGGACACCGCCGGAGTTCGCCGAAGGGTTCATTCCCGGAGCACGCCTGATCCCGCTCCAGGAGCTCCCGGCGCGGCTTGCTGAATTGCAGTCGCTGCGTTCCAAGACATTCATCGTCTACTGTCGCTCCGGAAATCGGAGTGCCCGGGCAACGGCACTCCTGCGCGCCCGAGGCTTCCACGCTGTGAACATGCGTGGGGGCATCCGAGAATGGCTCCAGAAAGGATATCCGGTTGTTTTCCCGGAACCGACCGAGAAAAAGCCGTAGCAGATGGATGCGCGGCAGCTCTGGATTGCTCTCTCCATTGCGGTGCTCCCCCTCGGAGCGCAGCCGCAGCTGAAAGTAAGCATCGTATTGCCCGATGGAGAGAAACACCTGCTGCCGTGCCGAGCTATCGGCGGCTATATGGCGGTGGGGCTTGGTCAGGTATCCCAGTTGTGGAACGGGCGCGCCCGACTCAGTCCCGGAGGCAGTGAGCTCTTTACACCGGAGGGCACACTTTCTACCGCGCCGCAGAGCTTCTTCCTCTTCTGGACAACGACCACGGGCAGTGCCAGCATTCAACTCCCCGTTCCTGTCCAATCGGATGGGAAGCAGCTCTACGTACCTCTCCCTGCTCTGCTCGAAGCGCTCAGCGCTCTCTGGAATGTCCGCGGAGAATGGGAAAGCCCGACAGAGATTCACCTGCGTCGTCCTTCCGCACCGAACACCTCTCCGCCCACTGCTCCCGCACCCCGCATCGCCCCGCTCCCAATCCCGCCAGATACCGGCTCTGCCCCGAAGGTTCCCAGCCTCCCGCGGTGGGAACCCGACTCTGCTGCGATGCAGGGCACTGCCTCACTGCTAGCTGCTGTTGGAACCAGCTCCCTTCTGGCACCGGTCCGCATCAGGGCAATTGCGGTACAGCGCTCTGCCGATACTCTCCATGTGCGCTTCACCGCTGATGGCACCATTGAACACTACCAGCGTCCCGAATGGCACGCAGAAGAGCTCATCGTGCGGATCCCCGGTGCACTCCACGCTGCAGCATCTCCCTCAGAACCAGCAATTGAACGGTTTCAGGCAGAGCGTATCCGCGAGATCCTCCGCTATCGCATTCGCTTCCGCTCCCCAATTATCGCCTGCTTTTGGGCACGCGAAGGACGGCAGACAATCCGTATCTCCGTGCTGCTCTCCAGCCCAGCCCCGGAAGCCCAACGGTGGGAACTCGATGTCATCGTCATTGACCCCGGACATGGCGGGAAAGATGACGGAGCAATTGGAGTCAACGGGAAAGCCGAGAAAGCCATCACGCTCGCTGTTGCCCTCAAGCTCCGGCAACTCCTCCGGCAGATGCTGCCGAACACGCGGGTTGTCCTCACCCGTGAAGAGGACCGCTTCGTTCCCCTTTACCGCCGTGGGCAGATTGCCAACGAGCACCGTGGCAAGCTCTTCATCAGCCTCCACTGCAATGCTGCCCCGACACGCCCGCACCCGGCACGAGGTATCGAAACATACGTCCTGCGCCCAGGGCGCACCCCGGAGGCAATCCGCGTCGCAGAGCGCGAGAATGCCGTCATCCGCTTGGAGGACGACCCACAGCGGTACGCTTCTCTGAGCGATGAGCAGCACATTCTGGCAACACTGGCGCAGAGTGCCTTCATGCGTCTCAGCGACCGCCTGGCAGCATTGGTACAGCAGCAGCTCGTTTCCACCACTGGGCTTCCGGACCGAGGCATCCAGCAAGCTGGCTTCTACGTTCTGATGGGAGCCTCGATGCCCTCGGTGCTGGTCGAGATGGGCTTTCTCTCAAACCCCGCCGATGCTGCCTTCCTTGCCTCTCCGCAGGGGCAGTGGAAAATCGCCCGCGCCTTGGCGGAAGCGCTCCGGCTCTATGCTGCCGAATACGCCAGCCAGCTCCACTAAGCTACTGCGCCAACCGCGTACCGCTGGAGGACCTTCCGCAGAAACCGTCCCGTGGAGCTCTCCGGATGGCGGGCAACTTCCTCCGGTGTCCCTTCCGCGACCAGATATCCTCCAGCGGCGCCCCCCTCCGGACCGAGGTCGATGACCCAATCGGCGCACTTGATCAGATCGAGATTGTGCTCGATGACGATCACGGTATTGCCCTGCTCCACGAGCCGATTGAGCAGCTTGACCAGATGGCAAATATCCTCGAAGTGCAGCCCCGTGGTCGGCTCATCCAGGATGTAGAGCATGCGGCTTGTCCCCTTGGACAGCTCACGGGCGAGCTTGATACGCTGGGCTTCCCCTCCGGAGAGCGTCGGTGCCTGCTGCCCGAGCCGGATATAGCCCAGCCCGACCTCAGCCAGGATGCGCAGCTTACGCGCAATGGGCGGAATGTCAGCGAAGAATGCCAGTGCCTCTTCCACGGTCATCTCCAGCACATCGGCGATGCTCTTGCCCCGGTAGCGGACAGCAAGGGTTTCGGCATTGTAGCGTTGCCCCCGGCACATATCGCATTGGACATAGACGTCCGGCAAAAATGCCATCTCGATGCGCCGAATCCCAGCACCTTCGCACTCCTCACATCGTCCGCCGGGCACATTGAAGGAGAAGCGCCCCGGACGGTACCCCCGTGCCCGCGCTTCGGGCAACAGCGCAAAGAAGGAACGGATGTGGTCGAAAACGCCCGTGTAGGTTGCCGGATTCGACCGTGGGGTGCGCCCAATAGGGCTTTGATCCACCGCGACCACCCCCCGGAGCGCCTCCACCCCACGCAGTGTTTGATACGGCAAAGGGACCATGGGGCTACGGTAGAAATGGCGCATCAACGCCGGGTAGAGCGTGTCCATGATGAGACTGGATTTCCCGGAACCGGAGACCCCAGTGACGCAGATGAGCGTCTCCAGCGGGAAACGCACGGTCAGCTGCTTGAGGTTATTTCCTCGGGCGCCTTCCAGCAGCAGGTATTTCCCCGAACCACGGCGGCGCACCGCCGGAATAGGGATTTCCCGCTCGCCACAGAGGTATTGCGCCGTCAGCGAGCGGCGCCGTATCGGCTCTGGGAGAGCACATACCTGCTGCGGTGGGGCAACGAAGAGTACTTCCCCACCGTGAATTCCCGCCCCAGGACCGATGTCCACGAGCAGGTCCGCTGCCTCCATCATGTCCCGATCGTGCTCCACAACGATGACGGTGTTGTCCAAATCACGCAGCTTCTTCAGAGCGGCAATCAGGCGATGGTTATCCCGGGGATGGAGTCCGATAGAGGGTTCGTCGAGCACGTAGAGGACGCCGACCAGCTGCGATCCCAACTGCGCTGCCAGTCGCAGACGCTGCATCTCCCCGCCGGCGAGCGTCCGCACAGGACGATTCAGCTGAAGGTACCCAACCCCGACATCGAGCAGGAATTCCAAGCGCCGAAGGAGCTCCTGCAGGATGACCTGCGCTATCCGGCGCCCACGCTCGGGGAGCTGCTCTGGGAGGCGCCGCAGCCACTCCAGGGCATCCTCTACCGAGAGCGCTGTCAGCTCGGCAATCGAGCGTCCAGCAATCCGGACAGCGAGGAATTCTGCCTTGAGACGTCCGCCCCCACATTCCGGACAGGGGACTGCCGCCATTAATGGCTCGAGCGCTTCCCGGAGCCGAGGTGTCCCCTGCTGGTAGTGGTGGCGCAACAAGGCAATCACACCGGGGAAGCTGCTGCGGACTGTTCCCCAGCGAGTCTGCAGCGGCACATCCTCGGCAGTCCCCCAGAACAGCTCGTGCCGTACTCTTTCGGGCAGCTCGGCATAGGGTGTCGAGGGGTCTATTCCCCGAGCATGGAGGAACGCCTCCAGATGCCGCCAGAGTGCAGACCACAGGCGGGTCCGGGGAAGCGCCAGCGCTCCATCAGCCAATGCCCGGGTAGGCTCCACCAGGAGTGCCTCCGGCACGAAGTCCGCAATCTCGCCCAAGCCATGGCAGCGTGGGCAAGCCCCATACGGGGAGTTGAACGAGAAGCTGTTCGGTGCTAGCTCCTCGTACGCCCGCCCACACTGCGGGCAGACCCGCTGGAGACTTACCCGCCAAGGACGCCACTGCCCGCCCTCGTCGAGCAGGACCAGCGCCGTCTGCTGTCCCAGCTGGAGTGCCAACTCCAGGGAGCTTGCCACCCGCTCCTCCATCCCTGGAGCAACGACGCAGCGGTCTACCACTACCTCGATGTCATGCCTCCGGTAGCGGCTCACCTGAAAACCCGGCTCTAGCTCATGGAACTCGCCGTCTACCCGGACATGCAGGAAGCCCTGCCGGCGCAGGTGCTCGAAGAGCTCCCGGTAGTGCCCCTTGCGCCCACGCACCAGCGGCGCCAGAATCTGGAAGCGCTGCCCGCGTGGCAGCTGCCGAAGCTGCTCCACGACTCGATCCAGACTCTGCACCTCCACAGGCACATTGCACTCTACGCAGAACTGCTGCCCCACCCGGGCGTAGAGGAGGCGCAGGTAGTCGTATACCTGCGTCACCGTCCCGACCGTCGACCGGGGAGAATGTCCCGCGGTCTTCTGTTCGATGGCAATCGCAGGAGCCAGACCCTCGATGAAGTCAACCTCCGGTTTCGGCATCACGTTCAGGAACTGCCGGGCATACGCTGAGAGGCACTCCACATACCGCCGCTGCCCTTCGGCGTAGAGCGTGTCGAAGGCAAGCGACGATTTGCCCGAGCCTGAGACGCCTGTGATGACAATGAGCGCCCGATGGGGGAGCTCCACCGAAACGTTGCGCAGATTGTGCTGTCGAGCCCCGACAATACGGAGTGTGGTTGGCTCAGCACCGCGCTCCATTGCGCTCTCCCTTCCGCACAGCTGGTTCCGGAATTAGCAAAGATAGGGGCTCAGCTGTAATTTTGTGGCGCTATTAGCACGCACGGGCATTCCCGCATGCATCCTGTGCTAACCCCGGAGCAGATGCGCCGCGCCGATGCGGGAGCCATCGAACGCGGGATCCCCTCGGTAGTGCTCATGGAGAATGCTGCCCGCTCAGCGGCGGACATTCTGGAACGATGGCTGGGTTCGGGGCGCCCGAGTACGCCTTCGGCACTGATCGTCTGCGGCAGCGGCAACAACGGCGGCGATGGCTTCGCGCTGGCACGCCACCTGCAGTGCCGCGGCTGGCGCGTGAGTGTCTGGTGGACCGGGCAGAGAGAGCAGATGACTCCAGAGACGGCAATGAACTTCGCTGCCCTCCACGGCTTGCGCATCCCCGTTGTGTTCATCGCACCGGGGCAGCTTCCCCCGCCACCTCCGACAGTGGATCTCATCGTGGATGCCCTCCTGGGGGTTGGAGCTCGTCTGCCGCTCCGGGGCACCCTGCTTCCTCTGCTGCGCTGTCTGCGCTCCGTGCCGGGACGCCGAGTTGCGCTCGATGTCCCAACAGGTCTGGACGCCGAAACAGGCGACGCAGACCCCGACGCATTCCGTGCTGAGCTGACTGTGACCATGGGTGCTCTCAAGACCGGGCTCCTGCTCAACGATGGCTGGCACTTGTGCGGACAGATTGAAGTGGCTTCCCTCGGCATTCCTGCAACACTCTTGGACGAATATGCCGACACGTGGGTCTTGGAGTCGAAGGACCTCCAGAGCGGTTTCCCACCCCGGCGACGCACGAGCACGAAGTTTGATTACGGGCGTGTCGGTATTGTGGCAGGCTCAGCTTCCATGGCAGGGGCAGCGGCATTGGCAGCAAATGCCGCGATCCGGAGCGGTGCGGGGTTGGTCTACCTCTACACTGCCGGGCGTATCCACAGCGCCGTACTCCCGGAAGTCATTGCTCGCCTGGTACCTTCGACCCCTGAAGGATGGCTCTCACCAGATGCCCTCCCTGCGCTTCAGGAACTGCTCGAACGCGTTGATGTTCTGGTTGTCGGACCGGGGCTTGGCATTGCTGCCGTTCCCGTTGTGGAAAAGCTGCTTTCGATGGTCTCCGAGCGGCTGCCCGTCGTCCTCGACGCCGACGCCCTGCGGGTAGTCACGCCGCAGTCGCGCTTGCCCCGCTCTTGGGTTGTGACCCCACATCTCGGGGAATTCGCCCGCATGACGGGAGAGAGCCGCACCGAGATTGCCCGCCGCGCACCCTGGCGGGCTCGGCATTGGGCACGCCAGTGGGGGTGTGTTGTGGTGCTCAAACACGTTCCCACGGTGATCACCGACGGGGAGCGCTCGTACTGGAATCTGGGCGGGAACCCCGGAATGGCAACGGGCGGCTCCGGCGATGTGCTCGCGGGCATTCTGGGAGCATTCCTCGCCCGTGGGCTATCTCCCCTGGAGGCAGCGGCATACGCTGCTTTCATCCACAGTGCTGCCGGGGACCTCTGCCTGCGGTCCATCTCGGCAGAGAGCATCACCGCCTCTACCCTCCTTGAGGCTCTCCCAGCCGTTTTGCCACAGCCGGCAATTGTATGAGACGCCGACTCGCTCTGCTCCCTGCAGTGCTCTATGCGCTCACCATCGCCACGCTCTCCCACATTCCTGGGCTGCGCCCGCCGCCCGGAGCATCGTGGGCAGATAAGGCGGTGCATGTGGTGCTCTACACCGGTTTTGGGCTGACACTTGCCCTAGCACTTACCGCCCAGCTGCCACACCGTCCTTTTGGGAAGGTAGCACTCTGGACCTTCGTGCTCGGTGCGCTCTACGCTGCTAGCGATGAAGTGCACCAACTCTTCGTCCCTTACCGTGTTGCCGATTTCTTGGACTGGGTAGCTGATGTTGTTGGCATTGGCATCAGCGTGGTTTTAGCACGTCGGCTCTCTCGGCGATGGAACCGCTGGATCCACACGGGATGACCTTCCAGGTTGTGGCAACCGCCCCGGACTGTTCTGCCCGCGCTGGGCTGCTTTGGACCGCCCACGGCGTGGTAGAAACACCGGCATTCATGCCCGTAGGGACGCAAGGGAGCATCAAAGCGCTGGACCACCGCCGGGCACAAGAGCTCGGCGCCCAGATTCTCCTGTGCAACGCGTACCACCTGTACCTGCGCCCCGGCATTGCTGTCATTGAGCACTTCGGCGGGCTCCATCGCTTCCTCGGGTGGTTCAAACCAATCCTGACCGACAGCGGCGGCTACCAGATTTTCTCCCTTCAGCAGCTGCGTCGCATCAGCACCGAAGGGGTAGAGTTCCGCTCCCACATTGACGGCTCGCTGCACTTCTTCACCCCCGAGCGAGTCATTGAGCTGCAGCGGGTGCTGGGCTCTGATATCATGATGGTGCTCGACGAATGCCCGCCCTATCCGGCGGAGCACTCGATGCTGGAGGAGGCTGTTCGGCGCACGCTTCTCTGGGCACAGCGTTCCCTGGCTGCCTTCCGCGCAACGGGGTCTCGCTACGGATACCGCCAGCTGCTCTTCGGCATTGCGCAAGGAGGAACCAGCACGGCTCTACGCCGTCAATGCCTGGAGGAGCTCTGCCAATGGGACTTCGATGGCTTCGCCATCGGCGGACTCTCCGTCGGGGAACCCACTGAGGCAATGTACGAGATGGTGGCTCTCTCCACGGAGTTGATGCCCCCAGAGCGCCCCCGCTACCTCATGGGGGTCGGGACCCCGGAGAACATCCTGACAGCAATTGAATACGGGGTTGACCTCTTCGACTGTGTCCTGCCCACCCGCAATGCCCGCAATGGGCAGCTGTTCACGACACGGGGAAAGATCAATATCCGCAATGCTCGCTGGCGTTTCTCCGACGAGCCCATCGATCCGGCGCTCGACCATCCTGTCAGCCGGACCGTCACGCTGGGCTACCTCCGCCACCTCTTCCTCGCTGGGGAAATCACCGCCTTAGTGCTCGCCACCGAACACAACCTGGCCTTCTACCATTGGCTGCTGGCAACAGCACGGCGGAAAATACAGGATGGGAGCTTTCGTCACTGGAAACGCTCATTTTTGGAGCGCATTCGGCAGACGGCTGTTGAATCAAGCTAAGGATCCCCCATGCCGCTGACATACGCAGCCGCCGCCCCCCAGGGTGGCGACCCGACCGCGGGTCTGCTCAGCACACTCATCTTCTTTGCCGCAATCCTGCTCATCTTCTACTTCATGCTCATCCGCCCGCAAGTCAAGCGGCAGAAAGAGCACCAGAAAATGCTCAGTGAGCTCAAAAAAGGCGACCGCGTGGTAACCACCGCCGGCATCCACGGCACTATTGCCGAAATCGAGGACACGGTGGTCATCTTGCAGATTGCCGACAACACTCGTATCCGCCTGGAGAAGTCTGCCATTGCAACGGTGCTGAAGAAGTCATGACAGAGGTTCGGCTCGATACCATCCCGTCAGCCCTGCAGGACCTTGCCTCGGGCAAGATGGTTATCGTTGTGGACGACGAAGACCGGGAAAACGAGGGCGATCTCATCTGTGCTGCCCAGTTCTGCACGCCTGAGGTCATCAACTTCATGGCGGCAAAGGCACGCGGGCTGATCTGTGTTGCCATCACCGAGCAGCGTGCCCGCGAACTGCGGCTTGACGTGATGGTCCACACAAACACAGCGCTCCATGGGACGCGGTTTACCGTTTCGGTAGACTACATCCACGGCACCACAACGGGCATCTCCGCCTTTGACCGCGCGGCAACTGTCCGTGCCCTGGCAGACCCGGAAGCCAAGCCGGAGGATTTCGCTCGCCCCGGGCACATCTTCCCGCTGATTGCTGTCGAGGAGGGCGTTCTGCGCCGCGCCGGACACACGGAAGCTGCCGTTGATTTGATGCGCTTGGCTCATCTCAAACCAGCAGCCGTGCTCTGCGAAATCCTCAACGAAGACGGCACCATGGCACGGCTGCCCGACCTGCTCGAATTTGCCCGACGCTATGGACTGAAAATCATCAGCGTCCGGGATCTGATCGCTTATCGGCTGCGGACGGATACACTCGTCCGCCCTGTGGCAGAGGCAACCCTACCCACCGTGGTGGGAACCTTCCGCATCGCCGTCTACCAGAACACCGTGGACCACCAGGAGCACGTTGCCCTCATCAAGGGCAGCTGGACACCGGAGGAACCCGTGCTGGTTCGTGTGCACTCCCAGTGCTTGACAGGCGATCTGTTTGGCTCCCTGCGCTGCGACTGCGGACCGCAGCTCCATGCTGCCCTGCGCATGATCGAACGCGAAGGCAAGGGCGTCCTGCTCTACATGCAACAGGAAGGGCGTGGCATTGGGCTGGGGAACAAGATCCGCGCCTATGCCCTGCAAGAGCAAGGACTGGATACCGTTGAAGCGAACCAACGTCTGGGCTTCAAACCGGACCTGCGCGACTACGGCATCGGTGCCCAGATTCTGCGCCAGCTCGGGGTCCGCAAAATGCGCCTGCTGACAAACAACCCGCGGAAAGTCGTGGGATTGGAAGCCTACGGGCTGGAAATCGTCGAGCGTGTCCCCATTGAGATTGAACCCAACGACTGGAACTGGAGCTACTTGCTGGCAAAGCAGCACAAGCTCGGACACTGGCTCACCGTCGGGCATCTTCCCCCGAGCCCCCTTGAGCCAGAAGAAGTTGAACCAACCCCGTACTGCACGTCGGACAGCCATGTCTGAGGTCATCTACCTGACCCGCGAGCGCTTCGAAGAGCTGCAAGCCGAGCTCAAACAGCTGCGGAGCCAGGGTCGGCGGGAGATCGCGCAGAAAATTGCCGACGCTCGCTCGCACGGGGATCTCTCCGAAAACGCCGACTACGACGCCGCCCTGCAGGCGCAGGAGATGCTCGAAATGCGCATCGCCCGCCTGGAACGCATCCTGGCTCGGGCACGAATCCTGGACCCGAAAGAGCTGCCCAACGACGGCAAGATTTACATCCTCTCGACCGTCCGACTACGCAACTGCAAAACCGGCTCTATCGTGGAATACACCCTGGTCAGCCCAGAAGAAGCCGACTTTGAGCGGAACAAACTCTCTGTCTCCTCCCCGCTGGGGAAGGCACTGCTAGGCAAAAGCGCCGGCGAGCGGATTCGCATCCAGGTCCCCGCCGGAGTGATGGAGTACGAAATCCTGGAAGTCCTGCGCTGATGGGGCTAAACCTCTCCGCCAGAGACACTGTCTAACGCCGTGCACTCAAGGGAGACAGAACCATGCCACAGCCAGCAGCGCTGAGCCTTGCCAGCGATGAGGAGCTCATCCAGGAGTTCTGTCACGGCGATCGGGAACTGGCAGCCGCACAATTGGTGCGACGCTACCAGCGTTTCGTCTACAGCGTCGCATACCGGTACTTGGGACGCCACGAAGACGCTCAAGATGCCGCACAGGAAGTCTTCCTGAAAGCCTTCGCCAATCTCCACCGCTTCGAACACCGCAGCAGTGTCCGCACCTGGCTCTACCGCATCACCGTGCGCACTGCGCTGAGCATGCTCCGGCAACGCAAGCTCAAATCCTGGCTGCGCTGGGACGAAGCCTTCCCTGAGGATACCGAGCCTGCCTCCCCGAGCCTGACCCCTGACCAACTCCACGAGCGGGAAGAGTTCGAGCGCTACTTCCACCACGTCTTGGCGCAGCTGCCAGAGAAACAGCGCGAAACCTTCGTCTTGCGCTACATCGAAGGGCTCTCGTACGAGGAAATCTCACAGATGCTCGGCACCAGCATCGGGGGGCTCAAAGCGAACTACTTCCTGGCCGTCCGTAAGATCGCCAAGGCGCTGCTCACAGGTCCGTATGCAGATGACTTCCGGCAAGCCCTTCGGAGACGCAATGGACACGCAGCGGACATATGACCGGCGCCGCCTCGAACAGATGGTGCCCGACTACGCCTTCGGGCGACTCTCCCCGGAAGAAGCCCGTGAGGTCGAGCGCCAGCTCCACCGCTATCCAGAGCTGCTGCGGGAAGTTGAGGAATTGCGCGCCGTCTTTGAGCGCCTGGAGTCCATGGAATACCTGCGCGAGCTGGAGCACCGGTCGAGCATCCTCTCGGTGCTCGTTCTCAACCGCTGGAAAGCCCGCGAAGTAGAACGGCAGCACCGTGCGTGGTGGAAACCGGTTGTGCTGTTCCTCCTCCCAACCCTTGCTCTGGCTCTGTTCGCCTTCTGGTGGACCTCGCCTTCGTCTGCGCCGGTGTACGAGCCTGTCCCACAGCTCAGCACAGCTGTGGAGGATTCCGAACCCCTGCCGTATGCCGAGGGGCTGCTTTCGTTCACCTACTGGACTTCGGGATTGCCCCCCAGTCCGAATCTGGCGGCTTCACCTCTGACTCTGACTGCCTCTGCGATGGAGGAAATACCGGTCCTCGCCGATAGCACGCATGCCGATGAAGCTTGGTAGCATCCATAGTGTCCTGTTCGTTGCCGCAGCACTGGTATGCTGGGCACAAGCCCCTCCAGCTCCTGAAGCGCTGCAGGAAGCGGGCGCGGCATGGAAACAGGCAAAGCAGCGACTGGAACGCTGGAAAATTCTCCGCTTGCTGGAAGAGCTCCGACTCGATGAGAGCACCGGGAGCCAATTCCTGGCACGCTACACAGTATACAACCGCCGGATTGATAGCCTCCTGCAGCAACTCGACAATACTGCCCAACGCCTTGCATTGGCACTGCAGAACCCTACCTCTCCGGAAGAACGCCAACGCTCTCTGCAAGAGATGCTGCGTCAGCAGAAGGAACTCTTGCAGCTCCTCCAGCATCGCACCGAAGCTCTCCGCCCCTTGCTCTCCGAGGAGCAGTTTGCCCGCTACATTCTCTTCGAGTACCGCTTCCCTCGGGAAGTTGAGCGGGCGGTTTTCCGCCACCTCCACCGTTTCCCGAAACGGCAGCAGAAACCCTGAAGCACCGCCCGCTGCCGAAAGAGTACCGTTTGTGCCCCAAAGACAACCGTTCCCGAAATGAGCACTCCGAGTCGGGGGAGAGGGCTGCGAATTTTGTGCCCGTGGCAATGTGCAGCGTCGGACGTGGGTTGTGTGACCGGTTTTGCCACCCCGGCAAAGCCGGTCGTTCTTTTTTCGGCGAGCCTTTCTCGGGATTTGCCCTAATTTTGCGCAAGCCTTCCACGCCCCCATCGACTAAGGGTTAGGTCACCACTCTTTCAAGGTGGCGGTACGGGTTCGAATCCCGTTGGGGGCACTCCAGTGCGGAGGCGCACGCGCAGGGCATGCCGACGTACGTGGTCACTGGCTGTGCTGGGTTCATTGGGTGGAAGACAAGCGAACGGCTTTTGCAGCAGGGGGCTACTGTCGTTGGTATTGATAATCTCAACGCTGCTTACGATCCGCGCCTGAAGCTCTGGCGCCTCCACCGTCTGCAGGCGTTCCCTTCGTTCCAGTTCATACGTGCGGATATCACTGACCGCGCGGCGCTGGAGTCGCTGCTGGAACGTGTACATCCTGATGCCATCCTCAACCTCGCCGCCCGTGCTGGTGTGCGGCAGAGCCTCCAGGACCCATGGGACTACTATGCGACGAACCTCACTGGCACGCTGAACCTGCTGGAGCTATGTCGCCGGCTCCAGATTCCAAAGTTCGTGCTGGCATCAACGTCGAGCGTCTACGGCGCCGGTACCCCACCGTTTCGGGAAGAGGACGCCTCGGATCGCCCGCTTTCCCCTTATGCTGCCTCCAAGCGCGCTGCCGAACTGCTGTGCGCGACATACCACACGCTCTATGGGCTTGATATCACCGTGCTGCGCTACTTCACCGTCTACGGTCCGGCAGGACGTCCGGACATGAGCCTTTACATCTTTACCGAGCGCCTGCTGCGGGGAGAGCCGCTGGAAATCTTCGGTGATGGAACCCAGGAACGGGACTTCACATACGTCGACGACATCGCCGAGGGCACCATCCGAGCCCTCCGCCCGCTGGGCTACGCAATCATCAACTTGGGCAACAGCCATCGAGTACGCTTGGTGGACGCCATCGCTTTCCTGGGGGAGCTGCTCGGACGCCGCCCACAGCTGGTGTTTCGCCCGGCACATCCGGCCGATGTCCCTGCAACCGAAGCCGATATCTCCCGCGCTCAAGCACTCTTGGGGTGGACTCCCCAGACACCCTTCGCAGAGGGTGTGCGCTATCTGGTCGAATGGCACCTCCGCCATCGCCCTGAACTGGAGCACATCGCTGTGGCAGACCTCTAGCCATGCTCTCTGAACGGAGCTGCTCGGGAGCGCTCATTGCTCTGTCCATCGCATACGCCCTGTTCACTCTGTGGCAAGCCCCTGGATGGACCGTTGACGATGCCTACATCCTCTTCCGCTACGCCCGCACCTGGCTAGCAACTGGGATTCCCACGTGGAACCCTGGCGAACCACCGGTTGAAGGCTATACCGGAACGCTGTACCTTGCTCTGTTGACAGCGGGACACGCTCTGGGAATACCGCTCCCGACACTGGCAAAGCTCGTCGGGATAGCTTCCTACGGGGCTGCGGGCATATTCATGCTCCTCCTGCTCCAAGAGCTCCGTGTCCGCCCGTTGGTACGGGCAGGCACTGCTGCACTGTACTTCAGCGCTGCATTCCTCTTCCCGCATGCTCTCAGCGGGCTGGAAACCATGGTGTGGGTCGCGCTCCTGAGCGCCTCGGTCTGGCTCACCGTGCGCCTGCTACAGTCCGAACGCGTAAGGTTCGGCGCTGCTTCAGCGACCTTTGGGATCTTCTTAGCTACGGCGTTAGTGCGTCCGGAAGGCGTGCTCTTTGCCCTGTCTCTGACCCTTGCGCTCATCCTCCGTCCGACTGGTTCTAAGATTCTCGGCATCCGCTTCCACCTTCCCCGCACCCTGCTCCTGTCCGGGACGGGTGTCTTCCTCGTGCCCTTCCTCGGGGTGAATCTCTGGCGATGGCACCTCTACGGGGAACTTCTGCCCAACACATACTTTGCCAAGCAAGCATCGGGCTTGGGCTGGGCAGCGCTCCTCTCGTTCCTGGAATTCGCCCTCCAGTACTGGGCAGTAGCACTGCTCATCGCACTGCTAGCTGGCATTGGAGAGTGGGAACGCTGGACCGAGCTGCTGCAAGAGCGGTATGGGAAGCTCTTCCTGCTGGGGCTGTTGCTAGCGGGGAGCACGGCTGTGCTGCTCCTGGAGTACTCCCGCTCCACCTTGCAGATGAACTACGCCCACCGCTTCTGGGCAATGCTCTATCCGCTGGGACTATGTCTGGCAGCTGCGGCGGCAGAACAGGGTTTCCGCGCGCTGGAAGCAACCTCCGGGGAGCATCCGCTGCGCTTGCGTCGAGTTCGCCAACTAGCTATTGGACTCCTCATCCTGCAGCTTGCTGTCCACGGAGGACTGTGGCGCTGGGGCGAGCGGAAATTTCTCCGGGATTACCAGCACCTTCTCCGGGACGAACACGCCGCTGCGGCTGCCTTCCTGCGCCGTCACCTCCCGCCTGACTCCTGGATTGTTGTCTACCCAGATGCGGGACTGATTCCCTTCCTGACGGGCTTTCGCACGCTCGACGGTGGGCGGCTCAACGACCGCTTCCTCGCACGCCACCACTGGAGCGGGACACCACGGGACAGCCTCATTGTGTCCTACATCTTTGCCCGTTCCCCTGCCGCCTTTGTCTTCAAGAGCCGTCGCGAAGACCGCCTCCTTCTCAATGCAGAGGCACAGGCTCTGGTGCAGGATGCCCGCTTCAGACCGTACGTCCTGGCGGCATCATTTCGGACTCGTGCCCGCCGGTTTGCTGAGAACTATTTCCTGCTGGTGTACGTGCATCGCCGCTTCCTGCCTCAGGGAGGGAACACGCCCGAACGTGCTCCGGGAGCCACCGCTGGAGAAGTTCTTTGAGACGAGCGGCGGTCACCGCCGGGTTGGGGTCTGCGGCAATCCAATGGATGTGGTCATAGCGGCGGAACCACGTCAGCTGTCGCTTGGCGTACTGCCGAGTCCGGCGCTGCATGAGTGCCAGGGCTTCTGCTGCTGACAGCTGCCCTGCAAGGTAGGCAATACACTCCTTGTAGCCATGCGTGTTCAGCCCTGGAGCATCAGGGGCGTAGCCCATGGACAGGACACGGGCGGTTTCCTCCACCAGCCCATTCTGCCACATCCATTCCGCCCGCCGATTGATGCGCTCGTAGAGCTGCCGACGCTCCCACGCGAGCCCAACCCAGAAGGTCTGGAACGGGCGCTCCGTCGGCGGCAAAAGCTGGTGGGCACGCGAGAGAGGAATGCCGGTAGCGTAGTAGAACTCCAGTGCTCGCAGGATACGCTGGGGATTGCGGTCAGGATACCGAGCCGCGGAGACCGGATCGACCCGTTGCAGCTCCTCGTAGAGCGCTTCCCGCCCCTCCCGCTGCAGACGTGCCTGCAGCTCCTGCCGGACTGCCCGCAGCAGAGGTAGCGGTGGCTGCTCGAAGAGCCCGTAGCAGAGAGCATGGATGTAGAAGCCCGAACCGCCCACAACACAGGGAAGCTTGCCACGTGCCCAGAGAGCCGGGATGAGACGGAGCGCATCGGCGGCAAATTCCCCAGCGCTATAGGTTTCGTCAGGGTTGCGGATATCCACGCAATGGTGAGGAACCCGCCGGCGCTCCTCCTGCGTGGGTTTCGCCGTGCCAATGTCCAAGTAGCGATAAATCTGGCGAGAGTCCGCCGAGATCACCTCCAGCGGGAGCTCCTGAGCAAGGTGCAGGATTGTCGCGGTCTTCCCCGACGCGGTTGCCCCTACGAGGACGAGGACCCTTGGTCGGCTCTCCCGTGCCACCCCTCTCTGCCGATAAGTGGGACAAAGCGAAACTCCCCGAACTCCTCCGTTTCGCATTCGCTCTCCGAGAGGCGCCGCAGACGTAGCAGCACCTGCGACTGCGTCCCACCGACAGGGATAACAAGCCGCCCTCCATGAGCAAGCTGTTCCATCAACGGCTTAGGGACGTGCGGAGCACCGGCAGTGACGATGATGCCGTCGTACGGTGCATGCTCTGCCCAGCCGAGGCTCCCATCCCCGAAGCGGGTCTGGATTGGCAATCCCAGCCGTACAAAGAGCTGACGAGCCCGCTGGTAAAGCTCCCACTGCCGCTCAACCGTGTAGACCCGCGCCCCCATCAGCGCGAGCAGCGCTGCCTGATACCCGCTGCCAGTCCCGATCTCCAAGACCTTATCGCCAGGCTGCACTTCCAGCAGCGAGGTCATGAAGGCAACGGTATACGGTTGCGAGATCGTTTGGTTATAACCAAGCGGGAGTGCCACATCCTCGTATGCTCGGTGGATGAAAGCAGGATGGACAAAAAGCTCCCGAGGGAGCTTCTCCATCGCTGCTAAGACGCGCTCGTCGCGGATACCCCGCTGCCGCAGGTGCTCCACAAGCGCATGCCGCAGCTCGGCATAGGGATCAATGCGGTGTGTGGTCGGCGGAGTCATTGCCTACCCGCATAGAGTTCGTCCTCTGCTCCGAGCAACTCCCCGAGGCGTTCCCGCAAACGCGCCGGCGACAGCCCCTGCTCTAAACGCCCACTGTGAGCCAGAGAAATCTGCCCCGTCTCCTCAGAGACGACTACCACCACAGCATCTACCTGCTCACTGAGCCCCAGCGCTGCCCGATGGCGCGTCCCGAGAGGCTGCCCGGAAACATGGGTAGTCGCACTCAAGGGCAGGATACAGCGAGCTGCCACGACCGTACGCCCTTCGATGACAACAGCCCCATCGTGCAGCGGCGACCTCGGGTTGAAGATAGCCAAAAGCAGCTCCTTGGAGACCACTGCTTGCAAAGGCACCCCTGTCTCGACCACCAGCCGAGCACTCTGCGAACCGGCAAAGACAATGAGCGCCCCGATGTGCTTTTCCGCCATTTCGGAGGCTGCCTCAACCACCTCGTCGAGAACCGGCAGAACAGGCGAGCGCACGAGGAAGTGCAAAAGACGCGACCGCGCCATCCGGACCAGAATCCGACGGAGCTCTGGCTGGAATAGCACAATGAAGGCAAGCAACCACACCGCCGACAACGTTCGGACGATCCAGCCCACTGCCGCCAGCTCCGCTATCTCCACGATAAAGCCGAGCAGCAACAGCACTACAAATCCCAACAACACAGGCAGAACCAGCGTTTCGCGAAAGAGCCGATAGAGCCCGTAGAACAGCGCCGTGACTGCCGCGATATCCAGGAGATCTGCCAGTGTGAAGCGGAAAAAGCCGATGCGGAGTAGCTCAATCATTGCCCGTTGGTCGAGGCAGAGCCCTCAGCGTCGCGAGCGCGGCGGAGCTGCCGGGAGCGCTCGTATGCCTCGACAATACTGGCAACCAGCGGGTGACGCACAATGTCACAGCGCTCGAAATACACAAACGCAATCCCGGGGACGCCTTGCAAGACCGTTTGCACATCGAGCAAGCCCGAAAGCGCTGGATTGCCCAAATCAATCTGGGTCACATCCCCGGTGACAACCGCCTTCGAGTGACGCCCCAGACGGGTCAGGAACATCTTCATCTGCCCGATGGTCGTGTTCTGCGCCTCGTCCAGGATGAGGAAGGCGTTGTTGAGTGTCCGTCCCCGCATGTACGCCAGGGGGATAACCTCGATGATGCGCCGCTCGAGCATGCTCCGCAGCTTGTCCGGACCGAGCATCTCCAGTAGGGCATCGGTGAGCGGACGCAAGTACGGATCCACCTTCTCCTGCAAGTCTCCTGGCAAGAAGCCAAGCGACTCCCCTGCTTCTACAGCAGGGCGCGAGAGGATCAGGCGCGAGACTTCGTTGCGGCGCAAGGCTGCCAGCGCCATTGCCACTGCCAGGTATGTCTTGCCGGTCCCTGCCGGTCCAATGGCGAAGACAACATCGTGGGTCTGTACTTTCTGCCAGTACTCCAGCTGCTTCGGAGTCCGGGCGCGGATCGGTCCTTGCCGTCCCAGGAAGATAATCTCCTCGTCGGAGCGGGTAGGCGGGAAATTCTCTACGGCGATAACATCTACCACCGTGGCCACATCCTCTACGGAGAGCCGTCCATTGCGGCGCAATAGGTAGAGCAGCTCCTGGAAGAGCGCTTCCAGAGCAGAGACTTCATCCGGTTCCCCGCGCAGGATCACGGTGTTGCCCCGAACAACTACAGAACCGCCGAGTCGCTGCTCGATGAGCCGGAGGTGATGGTCATTTGCCCCGAGAAGCGCAAGCGGATCGACGTCCTCCAGGACAATGCGCCGTTCAAGCAGGTCATGCTGTGCCATTGAGGACAAGGCGCGTCGTGCCATCGACTCAAGTTATGCCATGGCTAGAAACGAACGACGAACAGACGCAGTGAGAGAAAACGCGCCCTCCCTTCCCCGCTATCCCGGGAACAGAGAGGGCGCTGCACAGCCACAGCAGACCTCAACTCAGTTCCCCCGCTTCGGTTGCGCCTCTTGCTGCGGTGTTGTTGTCGGCTGGGTAGCGGCGGCTTCCGCTGCGCGCTGCTGTTCAAGCCGCTTCTTCCGGTAGTACGCACGTTCTGCCTTGAGCTCCTCCGGTGTTTTTGGTCCTGGCGGCGGGACGCGCAAGACCTGCCCAGGGTAGATGAGATCGGGGTTGCGAATCTGATCCGTGTTCGCTTGCCAGATTTTCACCCACTGGAACGGATCGCCGTAGATATCCGGCTTGCCGGAAATGTTCCAGAGGCAGTCGCGGTCGCGGGCCCACGTCCCGACAGTATACGTCTTTTCCTTGGGCTCACGGTAAAGCCCACGGATCTCCCGCGCCAGCTCGATGATACGGTTGTAGAACTCAGGTAGCAGGGCAATCTTCTGCCCGCGCAGGGCATTGAGCTCTGCTTCCAGCGCAGCAATCTCTGCCCGCCGCTCGATGAGAGCCTCATCGGACAGACCGCGATACTGGCGTGTCCGCCCTTCGAGAACCCCGAGCTGCTGCCGGAACCGTTCGATATCGGCGTCGGTCACACCCAGCAAGGCGTAAAGCTCGTCGTTACAGCGCCGGATATCATTGGCAAGCTGACCCAGCCGGGCTTCCAGTTGCTGGACTTCCGCACTGCTCGCCTGGTATTGCGCCTGCAGACGGGCAACTTTCTCTTCCCACTCGCGAATACGCTGCTCAGCTTCCGCTTTGGTCAACTGCTCATCGGGCTTCTCCGCTTGCAGTTCACGCTGCTGCGCTGCGGCAACCGCCACGGTCAGGCTCATTCCAACAAGCAGCCATCGTGTCATAGCTATCCCCTCTTGTGCAACACTTTACCGTGGCTTCTTCCCCGTTCGGACCTCTACACCCGGCGCGGCGACGGTATCCTGCGCCGAGGGCGGGGTGTAGTCGGGCCAGACGTTCGGCCAGGCTGCGAGCTTCTCCTGGACGAACCGCTTTTTGTCTTGACATTGCCCGAGCTCACCCTGCCGACTGCTGATTTCCCGCTGGAGCCGACCCTTATCGGCTTCCTTTTGCTGAATGTTCTGCGTCAACTGCCGTTCCTGTGCCCGCAACTCCCGCAGCCGTTGAAGCTGTTCCTGCGTAATCTTGGGCGTACACCCTCCCAGCATGAGCGTGCTGAGGAGCAATACAGTCAGAGTGCCAGGAAGTACTTGGGAGAACCGCACGGCATCCTCCACCGCTGTGAGACATTTCCCTACGACGGGCACAAACTTCGCGAAAAGTCGCCGACCCTGTATCAGCTCCCGGAATGCTTCTGGGACATGAACTGCTGAGCCCACCGCTCGGCAACGGCGTAGGTTTCCGCAGTATCCACATCCTGCCAGAAGTAGTCGCCGAGCTCTTCCGCATACATGAGTCCTCGGTGCACCAGCTCGCGCACCCCATCGGTCAGAGAGGCATCGCCGCGGCTGCCTGCAACTGCGGCAAGGGCATCCAGCAAATCGGCTGTTGCCAGGAAGATGCCTGTATCCACGGCATTGTACTCCACCAGCTCTTTCCCAATGGCACGCACTTGTCCGTTGTGGACCTGCACCTTCGTTGCATCGGCAAGGTCGACAACCTGCTCCAACCGGGAGTCCACCACCAGCAGAGCTCCTTGGACAAGGGTCCGCCGAGAGCGAAAGCGCCCGACAGCCGCAGGTTCGATCAGATGGTCAGCCATCAGCAGCAGGAAGGGATGCTCAACGTACGGGCGTGCTGCCAGGACAGAAAGCCCATTCTGTTTGCGGAACTCCGGGTTATAGACCGAGCGCAGCCGGAGCGGTCCCGTGTAATGTGCTGTCACGGCATCCCAGATCTCCTGTGCCCGATACCCGAGCACCAGGATCGCCTCCGTGCAGCCGGCCTGCTCGGCTGCCTGGAGTGCCCACAGCAGGAGAGGTCTGCCACCGACGGGCACCAGCGGCTTCGGCAGAGGCGTCCATGGAGCAAGGCGGGAGCCCAATCCCGCTGCCAGAATCACCGCCTGTCCCATCCGGCACGATCCTGGAACGAAGAGGTGAGAGCCATCCGTGCAAGGCTCCGGAGAGCCTGGTGGAGCTTCTCGTATTGCAGGAAAAGGTCATGCTCCACCGGCTCTCCCGGAGGCACATGGGGACTTTTGAAGTAGAAACTCAGCCAGGACTGTACGCCATACCACCCTGCCCGCTGGGCAAGATCGAGGAAGAGCGCCAGGTCCAGCACAATCGGTGCGGCCAGAATCGAATCACGGCACTGGAAGTTGACCTTGATGTGCATCGGATACCCCATCCAGCCAACAATGTCAATGGCATCCCAGCTCTCCTTTGCATCCCCACGGGGTGGGTAGTAATGGATGCGCACCTTGTGGTACAGCTCCCCGTAAAGCTCCGGATACCGCTCCGCCGGGAGCAATCCTTCCAATACCCCGGTCTTGGTTACCTCTTTCGAGCGGAAGCTACCCTCATCTTCCAGGACCCAGCCGTCGCGATTACCCAGAATGTTGACCGAAAACCAGCCCTGAACTCCCAGCAAGCGGCGCCGTAGTGCCGGGGCGATGACCGTCTTCAAAAAGGTCTGCCCCGTCTTGAAATCCTTTCCCGCTACCGGCACACGCTGGAGTTCTGCCAGCTCTTCCAGAGCTGGGATATCAGCGGAAATATTCGGGGCTCCGTTCGCATAGGGCACCCCCGCCTTGAGAGCAGCGTAGGCGTAAATCTGAGAAGGCGGAATTGCTGGGTCATTTGCTTCCAGCGCTGCCTCAAACGCCCGCAGCGATTCGTGGCACTTTCCCGGCGGGGTATATACCTCGGTTGAGGCACACCAAATCATCACCGCCCGATCCGCGTTCATCTCTTCCCGAGCCCGCTCGATGTCCTCAATGAGCGCTTCTGCCAGATGGCGCTTGGTTGGCGCCCGCTTGACATGAGGACCATCCAGGCGCCGTACGTACTGCGGGTCGAAGACAGCTGGCATCGGACGAATGGAGCGGAGAAAGTCCTCCACAGCTGCCAAGTCCTGTTCAGAGAGCACCGCCGCCTGACGCGCAGCCTCGTAGGCATCCTCCGGGAAGATATCCCAGCCGGCAAAGACTAAATCCTCCAGAGGCGCCAGAGGAAGCGCCTCAGGAATCCGCCGCCGTTCGTTGTCTTCACCTTCAAGCTCCCCGATCTGGGAGAGTGCCCCGAACGGATAGGCAAGCTCCCGCCGAATTGCCTCAACCCCTGCCAGGAATGTCGTTGCCACTGCCCCGAGGCCTGGCAGCAGCACCAGCAGACGTCCAGCATGCGGAAGAATCATCCCCTCAGCCACCATCATGCTGCTACTACCCCGTGTGTCCGATCGGGTTCAGAGACGTTGAGCACTTTCCTCCCGTATACGCTCTGTCCACCGCCGCTGCCGACGGTGGGTCCAGAGCAGCAGCGCCAGCAGCACCGCATTGAGTCCCAGGAGTTCCCACCAGAAGAACGCCGCAGGGGATCCACCACAACATGCGGCAAATAGGACAAGGGTGCGATAGTTCGAGCTCAATGCCGACCATCCTGCCACAACTGGACGGAACATCTGGCGATAGAGCTGACGAAGCTGCTCCATTGAGGCAGGCTGGTGGGCAACGAGCGCCAAGAGGCGCTTCTCCCCGCTGAGTCCACGCTGAACCGCCAGATAGAGCCGATAGAGCCATCGAACCGCCCACGGGATGTGCGCCACCGCCGCCGTAAGAGCCGGCTTTCCCAGAACGATGAACTCGTAAAGCTGGCGCTGCCGTTCATAGGCCGTCGCCTGGACAAAGTGGCTTATCCCCGCTGCTGCTGCCAGGAGCACCGCTTCTGCTCCCATGAGCGGGAGCAACGACCAGCTCAACGCACCGTACAGTGCAACGAACGTCCCGTGATCGCAGAGTCCATCCATGACTTTGCCCCATTCAGATGCCCGTCCAGTCAGCCGAGCTACTTGCCCATCGGCACCATCGAAGACATGCCAGAGCAGCATGCAGAGGAATCCAACCCCACACGTCCAGCCCTTGTGCCACGATCCATATGCTACTGCCGCTCCAATCCCGCAGCAGAGCCCGATCAGGGATACCACGTCGGGATGGATTCCCCGGCGGGCACACCACCGCGCAACTCCCCAACTGAGCGGATGGATGATCCACCGATTCGTTGGTTCCTCAATCTCGACCGGGCGCCATGCACGAGAGCGCTCCGCCAGAGCTTCCCCGCTCATGCACGTTCCTCTCCCCATACCGTTGCCAGGATCGTGCGTGCCCGGGCACGCTCGCGATGTTCACATAGGTAGATTCCCTGCCATGTCCCAAGCCCCAGACGCCCATCGACCACGGGGATGAGCACCGAGCAGCCGATGAGCACGCTCTTGATGTGTGAGGTCATGTCATCGGGTCCTTCCACCGTATGCTCGTACAGCCGCTCATCTTCTGGAACCAGACGGCGCAGGAAGCGCTCGAGATCCGTGCGCACTGCGGGGTCTGCATTCTCATTGAGCGCCAAACTAGCGCTTGTATGCTGCAAGAACAGGTGAACCATCCCCACCCGCAGGCGCTGCAGCTCGGGAAGATGCTGCAGAATTTCCTGCGTCACCAGGTGGATGCCCCGTGCTTTGGGCGCAAGCTGAATTCGCCGTTGATACCACACCATTGCGTGTCCTAGAGACGAACGCCGACCATCTACTGCGGAGCCGCTATATTGGTACAGTCACACCGTGCATCGCTGCACCGATGACCTTCCGGACGATACCGGAGCTGTTCCTGCAGGTGACCGAGCGCTTTGGGGAACGCAAAGCTGCTTTCCTCGTTCGGCAGCACGGAGCGTATCACCCCATCACATACGCAGAGCTGGCAGACCAGGTCTTCCGGTGTACAGCAGCATTGCGTTCTCTCGGTATCGGTCCCCGAAGTCGGGTGGGAATTGTCTCCGAAAATCGGCTCGAATGGATTGTGGCAGACTTGGCGCTGGCCGGGCTCGGGGCCGTGAGCGTCCCAGCTTTCCCGACTCTGACCGCCGAGCAGCTGGAATACATCTTCGACCACAGCGAGGCTGTTGCCGTCTTCGTCTCCAACCGGTTCCAATGGATCAAACTCCGCAGTGTTTGGCATCGCCTTGGGCACGTCCAGCATGCCATCCTCTTCAGCGAGGACCCCGTCGAAGAGCCCGTGCTTTCCTGGCGTGAGCTCCTCGGCAGTGTGCCAGAAGACCACACACTGCTGCGCCACGAGTACCTGGCAACAGCGCAACAGGTACGTCCTGAGGACCTGCTGACGCTCATCTACACCAGCGGCACGACCGGAACTCCGAAGGGGGTCATGCTCACCCATGCCAACGTTGTGGCAAACATCCAGGCAGCGCTCCGTGCCGTACCGATTGACCACACAGATGTACTCCTGTCATACCTGCCGCTCAGTCATTCGTACGAGCGCACAACAGGCTACTACAGCGCCTTCGCCGCTGGGGCAACCATCGCGTTTGCAGAGTCCATCGAAACCGTGCCGCAGAACATTCTGGAAGTACGCCCGACCGTGATGACAAGTGTTCCGCGACTCTTCGAGCGGGCACAGGCTCGGATTCTCACAGCCATTGCCAAGGAACCTCCTGCACGCCAGCACCTCATCCGCTGGGCGCTCCAGGTTGGGCACCAAAGCTGGCATGCCCGCCAACGGCGCCAGCTTGCAGCTCGGCTGCGTCTTTCCCACAGGCTGGCAGACCAACTGGTCCTCCGGAAAATCCGGGAACGCTTCGGAGGACGCTTGCGCTTCTTCGTCTCCGGTGGGGCAGCGCTCGCGGTGGATGTTGGAGCATTCTTCTGCGCCATTGGTATCCCTATCCTGGAAGGCTATGGGCTGACCGAAGCCGCCCCTGTGCTGACAGTCAACCGACTCGATGACATCGAGCTGGGAACGGTCGGGAAGCCATTGGACAACGTGGAGATTCGCCTCGCAGAGGACGGGGAAATCCTGGCCCGTGGTCCGAACATCATGCTCGGTTACTGGAAGGACCCCGACGCTACCGAAGCAGTGATCGATGCCGACGGGTGGCTCCACACTGGGGATATCGGGAGCTGGAGCGCCCGTGGCAATCTGGTGATCACCGACCGCAAGAAGCACCTGTTCGTCAGCAGCGGGGGAAAAAACATTGCCCCACAGCCCATCGAGCAGCTCCTGTGCCGCAGCCCCTACATTGACCAGTGCCTTCTCATCGGGGACCGGCGCCCGTACTGTACAGCTCTCATCGTCCCGGAGTTCGAAGCGCTCTCCACATGGGCATCAGAGCACGGCATTGCCGTCGCAGACCGCGAAAGCCTTCTCCGTCATCCCCAGGTTTTGGAATTGCTCTGGCAGGAAATTCAACGGCTGCAGCGTCCGCTGGCACGCTACGAGCAGGTACGCCGCTTCGCTGTGCTACCGAAACCGTTTTCCATCGAGGAAGGCGAGCTTACCCCAACGCTCAAGGTCCGTCGCAGCGCCGTAGAACACAAGTACGCCGAGCTCATTGAGGCGCTCTACGCGCCGCGGCAGCCGACTCCGTGGTTGACGCCGTAGCACTCTGCGCGGAGGCAACCCCGGGCTGGAGCAGGAGTGTCTGCCAAGCTTCTCGCACACGGCGCTGCTGCAGGAACCCGCGGGCAATCCGCTGCAGCATGATCCAGCGCTGCTCTCCCTCCACGGGACTCTGCAGCAGGGCATAGAGAGCCCGGAGCGGCTCCCCAGCGGCGAGCTCGATTTCCACATCATCAGCGCTGATTCCCTCGGGGAAGCTTGGGAAGCCCGGCTCTGGCTCCGGGAGCTGTTCCACACTAGCCAGCAATGCCAGGTCCTCCCCTGTCAGGATCGGACTCCGCCGAATTGGCTCCGGGAGCGCATCCACACCAATACCGCAGCCGACCGGGCGCGGAATCTTCCGGAGCGCCTCTCCGAAGGCATGGCAGTACCAGTCATATCCCAGACGCCCTACCAGCTGCATCCGGTTCGGGTCAATGCGCCCTTCGACGAACACCGACTCAGCAACGTGGAAGAGCACCACTTCCAGAATGACCAGATTCCCATTTCCCCCACGGTCGCGCGCCAGCGGAATGTGCTCCAAGAGAACGCACTCCATGATGTAGGGCGATTCCGCCACTCCCGGCGGACGCACCCGCTGGCTGGGACGCTTCGTCAGCCCAGCTTTGACAAATTCATCCACCCCGGGCGCATACTCTGCCGATGCCAAATTGACCTGCTCAGCAATCCGGGCAGTGACCACACTGATGGTACACTCGCCCGTCTCCAGCAGGTTGACCAGGGTGTCTTTCGGCTCCATCGTCCGCAGAGAATGCGCCGGACCGATGGCGACGATGGGAGGATGCGAAGCAAAAGCATTGAAGAAGCTGAAGGGCGCCAGATTCACCCGCCCCTGCCGGTCCTGAGTAGCAACAAGGGCAATCGGACGGGGGGCAATCCCGCTCAAGACCAGCTGGTGCCGTTCCCGGTACGAGAGCGTTGCCGGGTCTATGCTCCGCATCTGTTCCCCCTAGCGGACAGCAACCAGCTCAGCCGGGATATCGTGGAGGAGGTCTCCATCGAGAACCCCCTGGAACTGCTGGAAGTTCTCGGCAAAGAGGCGCTGCAGACGGCGAGCCGTTTCATCGTACGCTGCCGGATCACTCCACAGCTGTCGCGGCTGGAGAATCTCTGCCGGCACCCCGGGGCAGGCGGTGGGAACTTCCAGTCCGAAAAAGGGCTCGCGGACATACGGTACTGCATCCAGAGCTCCACTCAGGGCTGCCCGCAGGAGCGCTCGCGTGTGCGCAATACTGATGCGCTTGCCCACTCCAAATCCGCCGCCGATCCACCCCGTATTGACCAGCCATACCCGGCTCCCGTGCCGTTCCATCCGCTCTGCCAACATGCGCGCATAGACCCACGGATAGTGCACCATGAACGGTGCACCGAAACAGGTGCTGAAGGTCGGCACTGGGTCCGTCACCCCTCGCTCCGTCCCCGCAACCTTTGCCGTGAAGCCGGAGAGGAAGTGGTACATCGCCTGCGCCGGTGTCAAGCGGGAAATCGGCGGCATGACACCGAAGGCATCGCAGGTGAGGAAGAAGATGTGGCGAGGGTGTCCGCCGCGGTTATCCGGCACGACGTTGTCCATGACATAGCGCGAGTACGAGCCGCGGGTATTCTCCGTAATGCTCGCATCGGCGTAGTCGACTTCGCGGCTGACCGGGTCATAGACGACATTCTCCAAAACAGTCCCGAAGCGGCGTGTCAGGGCGTAGATGATCGGCTCTGCTTCGGGCGAGAGATTGATGACCTTGGCATAGCAGCCGTTCTCGAAGTTGAACACCCCATCTTCCCCCCAGCCGTGCTCATCATCGCCAATGAGTGCCCGCTCCGGGTCAGTAGAAAGCGAGGTCTTCCCCGTGCCCGATAGCCCAAAGAAGAGTGCCACATCACCTTCCTTGCCCACGTTGGCTGCACAGTGCATGGGGAAAACGCCACGGAGCGGCAACAGGTAGTTGAGCACAGTGAAGACCGTCTTCTTGATCTCGCCGGCATATGCCGTTCCGGCAATCAGCGCCAGACGTTCGGCGAAGTTGATGAGGATGACCACCTCCGAGCGTGTCCGGTCCAGTTCCGGCACGGTCTTGAAGCCGGGAGCGTGGAGGATGACGAAATCCGGCTCGGCTCCTTCCTCGGCAGGCTCAGCCGGGATGAACATGTTGTAGGCAAACAGGCTGTGCCATGCCCGCTCGGTGAGGATACGCACCCGGAGCCGATAGCGCGGGTCTGCCCCACCGTAGCAATCCCGAACGTAGAGCGGACGCCCTTGGAAGTATGCCAGCAACCGCGCCTTCAGCGCCGCAAAGCTCTCCGGAGCAAAGGGGCGATTGACCTTTCCCCACCAGATGTGCTCGCGGCTGCTCGGCTCCTCCACGATGAACTTGTCATTGGCGCTCCGCCCGGTATACGGCGCCGTCACCACCAGGAGCGCCCCATGGGCTGAGAGCACCCCTTCACCATTGCGAAGCGCATGCTCGTAGAGCTCAGCAGGAGAGAGGTTGTAGTAGACCGCACCGACGTGCTGCAACCCATTGCGTTGCAGCCACTGCCGAAGGGATTCCGGCGGTGTCATGGATGCCCTTCTGCTGCTGAAACGACCCGAGGACGGCACAAAAATCGGGATTTTCCCTGCTCCGTTATCCGGCAGCAGCTCATCCTCCCCGGCTCTCGGAATCCTGCCGTATTTTGTGGTCGGTTGTCTTGTTCAACGACACGCCTTCCCCCATGCTCCCGCTCTCCTGCTCTTCTCGGACTCGGTGGCACCGCGGACTGCTCTGTATGCTTTTGGCATTTGCTTGCCCACTGTGGGCGCAGAAGCACCGTGCGCTGCAATCCCCGCCATCGCCTCTCCTTCTGCGCTACGCTCCACCAGAGGGCAGCGAGTGGTTCTACGAGCAAGAGGACTCCGTGACACAGGAGCAGAGCTTCCTGGGTATGGGTGGGGGCGAGACAACAACGCTTACCATTGCCCGACGCATGCCGCTCCGCTACCGTGTGGTGCGCTCTGCAGACACGCTGCATCTGAGCATGCAGCTCGATTCCGTGGCGCTCTCCCGGAAGTTCGAAGACACTGCCCTGGAAGACACGGTGTTCACCTCCTCTCACGGGGGGATCGTGGTGACATACATCCTGCTCCCCTCCGGGCGATTACTGACGCAATCGGAGGACGTGCGCGATAGTAGCTTCTTGCTGAGTTTGTACCGCACCCCGTTTGCTTGGCGGGGCGACTGGCTCAACAAGCCGCTCCTCCTTGTCCGGCTGCCCGATACGCTGGTCATGCCCGGACACCAATGGACAGTCGAAGAGCGGGACACGCTGGTAAGCGAGGACGAGAATGCCCGCGGTCGTTCCATCCGCCACCTGAAGGCAACCAACACGCTGGAAGCGCTGGTGGATACATTGGGCAAGCACTGTGCCCGTATCCGCACGGCGATCGAATCGTTCACGCTTCGCTCAACAGTTGAGCAAAAGGGCTGGGGGACCGTAACTGGCGACGGCTCAGGGCAAGGAAGCGCCCTTGCATACGTGGAGGTGGGGACGGGAATGCCGGTCATCGTAACCCGCGCGCTGCAGCTTGAATTGACCACTACCGTGGTCGGACAGGTTGAGCTCCTGGGTTCGGTCACCGTAAAAGCCAGCAGCCTTCTCCGCCACCGATGATGCTGTTCTGTGCTCTGCTGTTGCTCCTGCCAGCAGGCGGGTTTGGAGCGCAGCGGTCTATTTTGCCCGACACGCTCTGCCTGCGGTACCGCTTCCTGCCCGGCGATACGCTCATCTATCGGGTCGAAGCGCAGGATAGCATCCTCATCGGGCAGCGAGCACCACTGTGGCGCGAACGCTACGAGCTACTCTGGCTCATCTGCGACTCGGTCGGGAGCGATGGGACATACTGGCTCCGGCTTATCCCGACGGAGTTTCTGGCACAGGAGCGCATGGACACTTTGCGGAGTATGCGTCCGGAGTCGCCCTGTGAGCGACGTCCGACCATCTTGCAGCTCGACAGCCTGGGACGTCGCCTCGAGGCACACTCCCCGGAGGGGGCTTCACGTGTCTGCCCGGGCGGGGCATTCCAGCTGCCGTTCCTCATCCCGCTTGCCGAGCAGTGTATTCGCCTGCACGAATCCTGGCTGCTCCAGGATAGCCTGGAACTGTGGGAAAACGGGACCCCCGCCCCGCGCTTTCTTCGGACGGCGCTGCTGCGCCGATTCCCGTCGGTAGACACCCTCGGCTTCCGCTGCACTGCCATCGAGTACGTTACAACTGGGACGGGGTGGTTTGTACGGGACAGCCTGCTGAGTGCTCGCGCTGTTGTCAATGCCTTTGGACGCTTCCTGCTTGCCGCGGAAGGGATTCCGGTGTGGGCATACGTGACGCAGGAAATTCGCCTCGCTCTCTCCCTTGAAGGAAGGGAGCAGCACGGGCTGCACTACCTCAACCTCTGGTACCGCCTGCAGGAACGGCGTACGAACCTCCGGCAGAGTTCGTCTCCTGCTGTCCCGTCTGTGCCGCATCCTGCCCGGAAGTCTCGGCGGTAGATGTCGGATCAAGAGGAGCCTGCGCATGAGGTGGTCCACTGTGCTCAGTTGGGGAGCCATTCCCATGGTGCTCCTGGCACAGGCGCCAGGCAAGCGGCTCAGCCTCAGCGATTGTCTCCAACGAGCGCTGGCAACACACCCGGATATCCAGGTAGCACAGGCACAGCTTGCCGCCGCTGGAGCGGAGCTGACCGCGGCATTCGGTGCGTACTTACCCACACTGACCCTCTCTGCCGGCTACACGCGGCAGCTCAATGTCGAGGGAGGACGCAGCATCAACGTAGGTGGTCAGGTCATTCGACTGCCATCGGTGGACCCGAACGCCTATAGTCTCAGCCTTATCGGGAGCTACACACTCTTCAACGGCTTCGAGCGGGAAGGGGCTTTCCAGCGCGCACAAGCCTCCGTTGCCGCCGCCGAGGCAGCGCTCAGCTCCGCTCGCCAGCGCGTTGCCACCGAGGTCATCCGGCAGTACATGGAAGTCTTGAAAGCCGAACGTCTCATCGCCGTCCGGCAGCGCTCCTATGACCTTGCTCGGCAGGAGCTCGAACGCCTCCGCGCCCTGATTGAGGTCGGGCGCCAGCCGGCGTCAGCCGTGTATGCACAAGAAGCAGAGCTATCCAAGCGGGAAGTCGAGTGGCTCCAAGCAAAGCACCAATATGACCTTGCCGTTGCACGCCTGCGCGGGCTCATTGGAGTATCTCCCACCGAAGTGGTCGAATTCGCTGATCCTTCCATCCCGGATTCCCTTGCGCCGGAAGACGTCCGCGCCGTTGCCCGGCAATGGGGGAACTTCCCCGAAATGCTCCAGTACGCCCTCCAGCACCGGCACGACTATCGCGCCGCACAGCACCGCCTAGAAGCAGCCCGAGCCCTTCGGATGACCGCCCGCAGCGGCTATTTCCCTCAGTTGACTGCAAGCGGGGGATGGAGCTGGGCAAACAGTGCCCTGCGGGACTTCAGTCAGCTCGGACGGACATTTGTCGGCGTGCAGCTCAGTGTCCCCTTATTTGAGAACTTCCGCACGAACGCGCAGATACAGAGCGCCGAACTCCAGCTCCGGCAGGCAGAGAGCGAGCTGGAGAAACTGCGCCAGAACATCGCCACCGAGCTGCAAACGGCTGTGCTCACACTCGAAGGGCTGGCCTCCCAACTGGAGGCTGCCCAACGCTCTGTCCGTGCTGCGGAAATCGCCGCGGAGAGTGTCCGGCAGCGGTACGACATCGGTGCCGCTACACAGCTTGAATACTTCGCTGCCGAAGCGCAGCGTCTCTCCGCCGTTGTTACCCTCATTGGACTCACCTACGATTGCCTTGCTGCTCAGGCACAGCTCCGTTTTGTCCTTGGGACAGTCGAACCGTAATCCGTGCTGTCATGTCTGCGAAACGCCGTCGCTGGCTTCTCGTCGGTGGAATCGGGGTTATCCTTGTGCTCGTGCTGGCGGTGTTTTTCTCCGGCAAAGGTACCGATGCCGTTGCCGTAACGGTAGAGCCCGTCCAACGCCGAACAATCACGCAAACGGTGAGTGCCACCGGGACCATCCGCCCGGAGACGGAAGTCAAGCTCAGCTCGGAAGCCAGTGGGGAAATCATCGAGCTAACTGTCCAGGAAGGCGATACGGTCCGACGAGGTCAGCTCCTGGTGCGGATTCGCCCCGATATTGCGCAGTCACAGCTTGAGCAGTTCGCCGCGGCAGCCGAGGCGGCACGAATGACTACGGAAGCTGCCAAAGCTGAATGGGAGCGCGCCCGATCGGAGTTGGAACGGGTCACCGAGCTATACCGGCGTGGCTTTGCCTCCAAGCAGGAGCTGGACCAAGCTCGGACCGCCCATGAGCAAGCCCTGAACCGCTACAAGGCTGCGGCTGCTGAGTACGAGCGTGCCCGCGCCGCTCACCGACAGGCACAGCTGCAGCTCTCACGGACTGCACTCTACGCCCCAATGGACGGCATTGTGACCTCGCTCTCCGTCAAGCTCGGCGAGAAAGTCGTCGGCACAGCTCAAATGCAGGGCACAGAACTCCTCCGCATTGCCGACCTGCGGCGCCTGACCGCCGTTGTCGACGTCAACGAAAACGACATCCCCTTGGTCAAGCTCGGCGACACAGCGGAAGTGACCGTGGATGCTCTCCCGGAACAGAGCTTCATCGGGGTTGTCACCGAAATTGCCCACTCTCCCAAGGTCGGGCAAGTCGGTACGCAGGACCAGGTTGTCAGCTTTGAGGTCAAAATCCTCCTGCTCAACCCGGATCCCCGGCTGCGCCCGGGGATGAGCTGCAACGCGGAAATCCGCACAGAGACACGGCACAATGTGCTTGCCGTCCCCCTGCAAGCCGTCACCGTTCGAGTGGACACCGCCGACACCACCGCCTCTGCCCGGAGGCGTCCCCCAACGGTGGTCTTCATCCACGACAATGGGCGTGCCCGCATGGTCCAAGTAGAGACAGGCATCAGCGACCGCAACTACATTGAAATCCGCCAGGGACTCCACGAAGGCACGCAGGTCATCACGGGGAGCTACCACGCCATCAGCCGCTTGCTCCGGGATGGCATTCCGGTCATTGTGCAGTCTCCACCACGAACTTCCCCACGGCGCGGCTCATGAAGCACCCACTGATCGTGCTGGAAAACGTCACGAAGGTCTACCGGCTTGGGGCAGAAGAGGTCCATGCCCTGCGCGGGATCTCGCTCCGCATCGACGCGAATGAGTACGTCGCCATCATGGGACCATCGGGTTCGGGCAAATCCACCCTGATGCACATCCTCGGCTGCTTGGATACTCCGACCTCAGGGCGCTACCTGTTCCGCGGGCAGGATGTCAGCCGGCTCGACGATGATGAGCTGGCACGCATCCGGAACCGGGAAATCGGCTTTGTCTTCCAGACCTTCAACCTCCTGCCGCGAGCAACAGCGCTGAAGAATGTAGAGCTCCCGCTCATCTACGCAGGAGTTCCCGCAGAGGAGCGCCGCCGTCGGGCACGCCAGGCTCTGGAAGCCGTCGGTCTGGGTAACCGCCTCTTCCACCGCCCCAACGAGCTCTCCGGTGGACAGCGTCAGCGGGTGGCTATTGCCCGTGCACTCGTCATTGAGCCCTCGCTCATCTTGGCAGACGAACCGACGGGCAACTTGGACACAGCAACGGGCAATGACATCATGCGCCTGTTCACTGAACTGTGGCAGCGCGGGAATACGCTCGTCATCGTCACCCACGAGGAGCACGTGGCGCGCTATGCACGCCGCATCGTGCGCATCCGCGACGGACTCATCGAAGATGATGCCCTCAACCCCACGCCCATCTCTGGTCAGAAAGCCCTCCAGAGCACCGATGACGCTGAGCGAATTGCGTGAAGCCGTTGCGGTCGCATTGGACGCCATCCGGGCAAACTTCTTCCGCTCGCTCTTGACCAGTGTCGGAATTGCGATCGGCGTGCTCTTCGTGTCGCTCATGGGTTGGTTCCTCTCCGGCTTGGACACAGCTCTGGAGCGCACCATCACGCTCATCGGTCCGGACATGCTCTACGTGGACAAGTGGGACTGGAGCGGACGAACCCGCTGGACAGAGGTGCGCTCACGCAAGAACATCACCTACGCCCAAGCCCGAGCACTCGTTGAGGAACTGACCGGCGCTGAGCTTGCCGTCCCTCTGGTCCGAGCCTGGGGGCTACGCATAGCGTACCGAGACCAATCCACCACAGACGTCCCCGTCATGGGGACACTGAGCGACTACGGGCGCACCCCTGCTGGAGCTGTCGAACACGGGCGTTTCTTCTCCCCAAGCGAAGATCGGACCAGTGCACGGGTTGCTGTCCTGGGCTATGCCGTTGCCCAGCAGCTCTTCCCTGCCGAGAACCCTCTCGGGAAGACAATCCGCATTGCCGGGCATCCCTTCCAGGTCATCGGCGTCATCGAGAAGCGGGGCACGACGTTCATCCAATTCGTGGACAAGCAAATCCTGATTCCCCTGCCAACCTTCTTACACCTTTTCGGGAGCGCGAATCGCTCGTTCTCCATTGCCGTCAAGGCGGGCTCAGAGGAGCGCATGGAGGAGGTGCGGGACGAGATTCGGGGACTGATGCGGCGCATTCGCAATCTGGCGCCAGAGGCTCCCGATGATTTCGCAATCAACGAAACACAGGCGTTCCGTGAGGAAATTGCGGGGTTGCGGCAAGCGGTCTGGGGGGTCGGGCTCGGGATGTCTATGCTCTCGTTCCTGGTGGGCATCATCGGGATTGTCAACATCATGTTCGTCTCCGTTGTGGAGCGCACTGCTGAGATCGGGATTCGGAAGGCTGTGGGGGCACGCCGGAGCTCCATTGCCCTGCAGTTCCTCGTGGAAGCAGGACTCCTCTGCAGTGCTGGAGCGGTTGGTGCGCTGATGCTGGGGAACCTTCTCGCCTTCGGTATTGCCCATGCATTTCCGGAGGCGGAGTTTTTGACGTCGTACATTCCGCCGCAACACGTCGGGATTGCCCTCGCTGTGGCGTTCACCGCAGGGATTCTGGCCGGATGGGCTCCGGCACTGCGGGCTGCTCGTCTGGACCCAATTGCCGCCCTGCGTTACGAGTAGCCTGCCGCAGGCACCGTGTCCTGGGCGTTGTGCACCGCGGGGAAAGCCTCTGGAAATTCGTCACACCACGCTTCGATGACACCGCCTCCGAGAAGCTCCTGCCCATCGTAGAGGACGACGGACTGTCCCGGTGTAATTGCCCGCCGCGGGGTATCGAAACGAACCCAGAGCCGTCCCTCGGTATCCTGCCAGGCGGTTGCCATTCCGCCCTCGTCCTTGTAGCGAATCTTTGCCGTACAGCGGATCCCCTCCGGGGGAAGCGCCTCGACGGCAACGAGGTTGACTTCCCGGGCAACGAGTCCCTGGTGGTAGAGCTGTGACTCCGGACCGACTACCAGGACATTGTCCTGCGGCAGGATGTCGAGCACGTAGAGGGGCTCCGGAGCCGAGATTCCCAGTCCACGTCGCTGCCCAATGGTGTAGAAAGGATAGCCCTCATGCCGCCCCACAGGGCGCCCGTCGCGGAGAATGATCCCGCCACGGAGGCGCTCGGAACGCTCCGGAGCATACTGCCGCAAGAAGCGGCGGTAGTCGTTATCGGGCACAAAACACAGCTCGAAGCTCTCTGCCTTCTGGGCAATCGGCAGTCCTCGCCGCTGCGCCTCCTGCCGCACCTGCTCCTTTGTCAGCTCCCCGAGTGGGAAGAGCGTGCGTGCCAGGAACTCCTGAGGCAGCATCCAGAGGGCATAGGACTGGTCCTTGCGGGTGTCGCGCCCACACAGAAGCCGATAGCGCCCGCGGTCTGCATCGTAGAAGAGCCGCGCGTAGTGCCCCGTAGCGATGTACTCCGCCCCGAGAGCATCCGCCTTGCGCAGGAGCTCTGCCCACTTGATGGCACGATTACACCGCACACACGGGTTCGGCGTGCGCCCACGGAAGTACTCCTCCACAAACCCCTCGATGATCTGCTGCCGGAAGGGCTCAGTGAAGTCCACCACGAGGTGCGGGATACCCAGCAGCAGGCAGACCCGCCGCGCATCATTGATGCCCTCCAGCGAGCAGCAGCTGGACTCATTGCCAACGTTGCCACCGACCTCCTCGTAGTTGTAGGTCTTGATGGTGACTCCGATCACCTCGTAGCCCTGCTCCAGCAACAATGCTGCCGCTACGGAGGAGTCCACCCCTCCGGACATTCCAACGAGCACCCGTGTACGCTTCCGGCGCATTTGTTTGGTCTGACTCCGTAATTTCCTGGGCGCAGAGACGAACCACCTGCAGCAGCCGTGGAGGGCGTGCAGAGCGGATGCTCCGCTGGATGTTGACAGAGCGCCTCCGGCGCCGCCTTCGGCACCTCTTCCCGCAGATTTACATTGCCGGTAGCCACCATCTGCGTCCGTGGCGGAATGGTTCGGCTCGGACTCCCCTTCTGCTCTACTGCTCGCACAATGGCTGGAGCGACGTCGCGTTGGCGGTGGTACTCTCGCAGCGCTTCTTCCGACTCCGTAGCCTCTTCCTCATCCACCCACAGCAGTTGCAACACCTGCGCATGCTGCGCTTCTTGGGTGCGGTCATCTTCCCGTGGGATAATCTCCCTGCCGTCCAAGAGCTACTGCCCGGACTCCTGCCGCGCCTGCTCCATCCCAGAACGGTCCTGTGGGTCTTCGCAACGGGAACTGTTCTGAGCATCGGTGAGACAGAAGCCCTCTGGAGCTGCGCCGATCTCGTACATTCGTCCCCCACCCCCATCGCCTTGGCTCCGGTTGTCTGGAGCTACCACCTGCTGCAGACCGATCCGGCATGCTACCTCTTGATCGGAGAGCCGGAGCTGTGGGATCCGCACCATACTCCGGCGACCCTGGTCCACCGGTGCAGTCAGCGGTTGCTCTCGCTTTACAATTACCAGCAGCACCTCCTCTCCGGGGGGTCCCTGCCCTCCCTGTATCAGCGCTACCGGCTCTGAGTCCCCGCCCCACAGAAGGAGAAGCGGGCAAGGGTTGCCACCAGCGAATCCTCTAACGCTTTTGCGCGAGACACCACCCCGAAGCTCAAAATGGCAAAGACCAGCGGATCCCCGTCCGCCGTCAGAACATAGCCTGCCAGAGCACTGGCGTTGCGCAGCGTTCCTGTCTTTGCCCATACCCGAGCTTGGGCTTGTGTCTGTTGCAGGCGCTGCTTGAGTGTCCCATCAACCCCGGCAATAGACAAACTCCGGCACAGGGCATCGGCAATCGGGAGCTGAAACACCGCGCGCAGCATCCCGACCACATCGGCGGCACTGACTCGATTGCGGCGCGAAAGCCCGGACCCATCCCAGAGCGCACATCCCTGGCACGGGATTCCCCAGCGGGAGAGGAGTGCCTGCAGCAGCCGCCGCGCTCGTTCTGCATGAGTCCCGCTGCCTGCAGCTCGCGCGCCGAGCAGTTTGAAGAGGTGTTCAGCAACGAAGTTGTCACTCTCCTTGTTGACCGCTGCCAGCAATTCCGCCAGCGGGCGCTCCCATAGCCCCAGGAGCGTTGCCCCCGGTGGGCACTTCCCTTCGCCGAAGCCACCCTCAACGCGGATTCCCGCTGCCCGGAGCCGCTGAACAAGGGTCGCTGCCGCGGCAACCTCCGGTTTCTCCATTGGCACTCCCAGTGACCATGTCCCCCGAGCCGCAATCCATCCGGAGACGACGATGTACTGAACCCCTCTGCGCATCACACTCCGGGCAGAGAGAACCACTCGCTGCCGTCCTCGCCGGGCACCCTTTCGGATGCGCACGCCCGAGACATCCACCACAAACCCAGGAGAAACCGGGATTGTCTGCGCCGTCACCCTCCTGCCGGTGGCGCTAACGAGCACCCGCACCTCATTTCGATTGAAGCCCAGCGCTGTAATCGGGGGTAGCGGCTCGACCGGGTCGCTATCGCCGCTATACTGGAGCCGAGTACGCTGCCCATCGAAGAGCGTCCCATCGCCCAGCACCGCGCCGGTAATGCGCCGGACACCACGCCGGACCAGCTGCGCTGCCAGTTCTTCGAGCTCCTGCACTGTCAGCAGGGCATCTCCGCCGCCAACAAGGTAGAGGTTCCCAGAGAGCGTCCCATCAGCCCTCGGCAAGGCATCGGCGTAGAGGGCTGTGCGAATCACAGCGGAATCCCCCAACACTGCCAGCGCCGCCACACTCCAGAAGAGCTTCGTCACGGAGGCAGGAACCAGCAATTGCTCTGCCCCGTGTTCGAAATAGCGTCGCCCGGCAACATCACTGACGAGCACCCCGACACGTGCGCGCTGCTGCAGCTGTTCTACCAGCGCCTGCACTCGCGCCCGCAATGCACTGAGAGCAGCAGTACTATCCTCCCGCGAACACCACCCCCAGAGCGGCACAATGCCAGCCAGGAAGATGAGCAGCCCCAGATAGCAGCTATGTCGGCACAAGCCAGGCATTGGACGGCGCGAAATTGCGTTGCTAGAGCGCTCCATCGAGCACTCTGACCCCGAGTTTTGCCTCCTGCAGCCGGTCATCCCTGCCCCAAGCCAGGGAGAGCTGGAGCACTCCCACGGCTGTGTGGAACTGCCACTGCAATCCGAACCCGTGGCGCCACCCGACAGAATCAATCCAGCCGAGCTCGACGAAAGCCCCCACATGGTCGTGCCCTCCCAGCACCCACCGTCCTTCGATCCCACCCCAGCCTGCCCGGGGGCTGAGGAACTGGGCTTCCCGATAGCCCCGCAGCGTCTGGACACCCCCGAGCCGGTAGAATTCCTCCCGCTGCAATGTCCTGCCCCACAGCAGGCGCCCATGCCCATGGAGACGCACCACGAAGGGGAACCGCACCGGGAGAAAGACCTCGGCATCGAGCGCCGAAGCGAAGCGCCCGCGCTGTCCCTGTGAGGAGCCCAAAACGCGCTGCCACCGTACAGTGGGGAACACCCGGAGCAGCACGCCACGGACGGGATTGTCCCGGGGCTGCAAGCGCTGCAATTCGGCTCCCACACCGCCATACCAACTCAGGCTCGGTGCAAGAGATGCAACCCCCGAGGGCTCAACTCGACGCCGTCCTCCGACCAGTTCCAGCCACCATCCGTGAGCGAGCGTCCCCAGCCATCGAAGCCCCAGCTCCCAACCCACTTCGGTGTAGAGCGTGTCGTGCTGCCGCATCTCAAAGCGTCCGCGTATCAGGGCAAACGGCGGAAACGGCTCCTCGTACTGGAGCAGAAGCTCCTGCAGCTGCGCTCCCGCCCGGTACCACCGCAGAGTCCCGGAGCGCCCCGTACCGAAGAGATTATCCAGCCGCGCCTGGAGCATGCCGTTCCAACCCGCTGCCGGGGCATAGCCGAGAAATCCATCGAATCGTGCGGTGGCACGCTCACGCACGCGGAAGAGCACTCCCCAGCGCCCGTCGGCTATACGGAAAAGCTGTGGAGGTTCCACCAGCTCCAGCCAGCCCAGCTGTTCCAGGCGCTTCTGCGCTGCCCGCAGCATGTCTTCGGAAACCGGCGCCTTGCTCGGGAGAGCCACCCACCGTTGCAGGAAGCCTATCCCCGTCGGCTCCACACCCTGGAAAAGCAGCGTATCGGCAGTAGCTGGCTCCCCAAGAGAGAGCACAACACGGAGCTCCACTTCGGTTCCTGCAAGCCGCACTTCTGCAATATCAGCCCACGCTTCGGGATAACCGGCAGCCATAGCACTGCGGAGGAGCGTGTCCAAAAACGCCTCAACCCGGCTCCGGGAAGCTGCCCCAGCTAAGACCTGCTCAGCGCTCCACCGGAGCGGCTGCTCGAGAGCAGCAGGTGTATCGGGTACAACGGTCACCCGCACGGCGCCAATACGCACTCTCTGACCCGGCTCCAGCTCGTAGCACATCCACCCCTGCTGAGCATCCCACCGGAGAGAGAGCCGTGCAAACCAATAGCCCTGCTCCTGTACCCACCGGAGAAGCCGGAGACTATCCTCACGGACACACTCCCGGAAGCGCTCCCAGGGATAGCGTTGCCGCGGCTGGAGGCAGAGCCGGACCTCAGCAAGTCCCTCAATCCCTGAGCGAACCTCAACCCCAGCAACCCAGACACTATCGGCTGCTCTCAACGGTAGGCTCCCTGCCAAAAGGATTCCCATCCCCAACCATACGCATCCGGCTCTCCGCACGCTCCCAGCTCTCCTGCCCATCACCTCCTCCCGATGGGATACTGCTGGACCGTAGACCTTCTCCGCCACCACCGGCGGGAGTCTCTACCAGCGTGCAGACCACCGCAGAGCACCACGGCGGGTGCGCCCCAATGCAGCAACCACCTGTGCGTCGAAATAGCCCGACCCAGAAGCAGGCAAGCCGTTCGAGCCGCATCGGCACACGCATGTCCCCCAACCCCACGGCAGAGGTTCCCATGCTGCATATCGGCATCGTCTGCTATCCGACCTACGGCGGTAGCGGCGTCGTTGCCACAGAGCTGGGCAAGGCACTGGCACGGCGCGGGTACCGGGTGCATTTCATCACATACGCCTTACCCTGGCGTTTAGACGCTTTCCACGACAACATCTTCTTCCACGAGGTGGAGCTGCCGAACTACCCGCTTTTCGAGTTCCAGCTCTACTCGCTGGCGCTGGCGGGCAAGCTCGTTGACGTTGCCCGCTACGAGCGGCTCGACATCCTGCATGTCCACTATGCTATTCCACACGCGATCAGCGGCTACCTGGCGCAGCGGATGCTGTGGGAACACCACGGCATGATGCTCCCGGTCATCACCACGCTGCACGGCACCGATATCACCCTGGTCGGGCTCGAGCCCAGCTTCTATCCCGTTGTGCGCTTCTCCCTGGAACACTCTGATGCCGTCACGGCGGTCTCCTCGTTTCTGGCAGAGAAGACCCGCCACCAATTCCTCATCCAGCGCCCTATCGAGGTCATTCCGAACTTCGTGGACACTCGTACCTTCGTCCCACATCCGAACCCAGAGCTCCGCCGGCAGTTTGCCCCGCAGGGGGAATACATCCTGCTGCACGTGTCCAACTTTCGACCGGTCAAGCGCTCGCCCGACACCGTGCGGATTCTGGCAGAGGTCCGCTCTGCTGTACCTGCCAAGCTGATTCTCATCGGCGATGGTCCTGAGCGCAGCGAAGCAGAGCGCCTCGCACGCCAGCTCGGGGTCGATGAGCACGTCCGCTGCTTGGGGAAACAGCCCGTAACGCCTGAACTGCTCTCCATTGCTGATATCTTCCTGCTGCCAAGCCAATCGGAGAGCTTCGGATTGGCAGCGCTGGAGGCAATGAGCTGTGGTGTACCGGTTGTGGCGACGACCGCCGGTGGCATCCCGGAAGTTGTCCGCCACGGTGAGACAGGCTTTCTGGCAGAGATTGGTGACATCGACCGCATGGCGCGGTACTGCCTGGAATTGCTCAGCAATCCGAAGAAACACCAGCTCTTCCGGGAGCGTGCTCGCCAACGGGCTTTGGAGTTCGATACAGAACTCATCGTCCCGCTCTACGAGCGGCTCTACCAACGGGTCTTGGAACAGGAACGGATTTCGCTCTAAGCTTCTTCGGATGCGTCCCCGGATGCTGTGCGTTCGGGCGCACGGCTGAACAGGCGCAGCTGGTGCAGCTGGGCATCGAGAAGCTCCTGGTGTGCCGGCTCAAAGAGCTCGGGGGAAGCCATGTGTTCGAGCTCCTCCAGTGGTGGTAATTCCTCCAACGAGGTCAGCCCGAAGAGCGTGAGAAACTGCGCAGTAGTTCCGTAAAGTGCCGGACGTCCCGGAGCAGCAGCGCGCCCGACGACCGCCAGCAACCCCCGCTCGACGAGCGATTGGACAACCTCTGCAGAGCTTACCCCGCGGATGGTGTCGATTTCCGCCCGGGTAATCGGTTGCCGATATGCCACAATTGCCAACACTTCCAGCGCTGCCTGGGAAAGCCGCCGTCGTGCCTTCCCCGCAAACGCCCGTTCCAGCCACTGTGCCGCCTCCGGAGTTGCCGCCAATACGTACCTGCCAGCGCTGTGCACAACTCGATACGGGCGCCCCGTTGCCTGCAGCTCTGCATTGAGCTTGTCAATCACTTCGAGAAGCTCTTCCTCTCGGAATGCTCCAGCAGGCAACCCCGCAGCAGCGCATGTCCGCAGGACCAGCTCGCTCGGGCTCAAAGGCTCCTCTGCCGCAAAAAGAATCGCCTCCACCACACGGGACAGTGTGCCCTCAGTTGCCTCCATGGGTAGACTCCTGGAGCTGTGGAACTTCCGCGCTGAGAAGGATATCGGCAAAGGGCTCTTCTTGCTCGATGCTCACCTGCCCTCGGTGCGCCAGCTCCAGCAGGGCTAGGAAGAGGACAACCACCTCCATCCGTGAGCGCCCTCGGAGCAGGGCGGAGAAGAACACCCGCCCGGAACGCCGCACCCATTGCAACAGGAGGGTTGCATACTCTGCCACTGCCGGCTCTTCCGGCACAGAGAGTGGAGAAACAGCGCGTCCGAGCCGGCGCATCAGCTCACGGAGAGCCTCCACAAGGGCTTCCCGTGTCGCGTTCTCCCATCCCCCATCCCCGCAGGGCTTCCAGCGCAGCGGAAGAGTACGCACGTAGAAGGGCGGCGCCTCATACAGGCGTCGGCGCAGGTACGCTCCTGCAAACTTGTAGCGCCGATACTCAGCCAGGCGCTCCCAAAGCGGTTCCGGTGTCTCCCCAACGGTGGGCTCCTCCTTCTCCGGAGCACCACGTTCACCGGGAGGACGCAACAGCCAGCGCGCTTTGATGAGGAGAAGCTCGGCAGCGATGTCAAAAAACTCCGCTGCCAGCTCCAGGTCCAGCTCCTCTGCCCACCGGATATACGCTATGAATTGCTCCACCAGGCGGGCAATCGGAACTGCTTCGATAGGCAGCTCCTCCCGCTGCACGAAGAAGAGCAGTACATCCAGCGGTCCCTCAAACTCGGGCAAGCGTACTCGATAGCTGCTCGGTCGCATCCACCTGCGCCTGAAGGTAAAGACGCGGCACCCTGGAGCTGATGCCCGCAAGGACTTCGTACGGAATCGTTCGTAGCCAACAGGCAAGCTCCTCTGCCCAGAGAGCACTCTCACCCTGCTCACCCAGGAGCACCACTTCGTCCCCGAGCTGGACGGGCTCTTGACCAACATCGACCAGGATTTCGTCCATGCAGATTGCTCCCACAACGGGGAAGCGCTTGCCATGGATGAGGCATTCTGCCCGCCCTGTCAGACCGTAGCGATAGCCATCAGCATAGCCGACAGGGACTGTCACAATTGTTGTCTCCTGCCGAGCGCGGTAGAGTCGGTGGTAGCTCACTCCCTCACCTGAGCGGATACGGCGCACGGCAACGACGCGGCTTTTCCACTGCAACACCGGCTTGACCGGGAGCTTTTCCCCACCCTGCCAGGGCTGATACCCATAAAGGAGGATGCCCGGTCGCACCATCGTCCAGCGAGCCTCCGGGAAACGAACAGCAGCCGCCGAGTTCGCAGCATGGATATAGGGGATGTGGTAGCCCGCCGCTTCAAGCTCGCGGACAAGGTCACGGAACTGTCGCCACTGTTCCCAGAAGAAGCTCGGATCAGCCTCATCAGCGGTAGCAAAGTGGGTGCAGAGCCCGACCACCTCCAATCCCTCCAGCTCGGAGAGCCGCTGCAGAAAGTCCCGGACTTCGCTCGGTGGAATGCCCTCACGGTGCATGCCCGTATCCACGGCAACATGGACACGGAGGCGGACTCCAAAGCGCCGCGCTTGCGCCGCCATCTGTTCCATGACCGGCAGCGAGCAGGCAAGCGGCTGCAGCTCAAAGCGGCAGTAGAGCGCCGCCTCATCTGCCTGCGGGGGTGTCAACACAACGATAGGGAGCGGATTCCCCGCCTGCCGGAGCTGTATGCCTTCCTGCACGTACGCCACCCCTAACATGGCTGCACCTTCTTGCCGGAACAGCTCCGCACACTCCACCAAGCCATGTCCGTACGCATTCGCTTTGACAATTGCTAGGACAGCCGCGGGTTCCACATGCCGACGCAGGAGACGGAAGTTGCGACGGAGTTGTTCGGTGTCAATAATGGCGACCGTTGCTCGCATACGTAGTCGGAGGCTCAGACTCGGGGGCTATGACGTACGAAGCGCTCGGGTGCGTTTGGGGAAAAAGAAAAGCGGCTTGTGTCCGAGGCTGACACAAGCCGCCGAGGATTTCTCCGCACTGGCTCAGTTCTGGCTCATGAGCTCGTCGTAGAGCGGCTTGAGCTTCTTGCGCAGGTGCAGGACTGCATAGCGCTTCCGTGCCAGCAGTGTGTTGATGTTGATGCCTGTCTCCTCTGCCATTTCGCGGAAGGAGACGCCTTCAAACTCGTTTTTGACAAAGACCTCTCGCTGCTCCGGGGGCAACTCTGCCAGCCCCTCCTGGATTGCCTCCCAGATGAGCTTGCGGATGTGCTCTCGTTCCGGTCCGTAATGCCAGTCAGGCAGCAAGTTCTCGAAGCTCTCCATTCCCTCCTCCTGCTGGGCCGGTGTTTGCACGTCGGAGAAGCTCTCCGTGCGCTTCTTCCGGTAGGAGTCAATGATACGGTTGCGCACGGCAGTAAAGACCCAGGAGGCAACGTTCTCGATAGGTCCCTCCACCGTTGCTGCCGCTGCCAGGACGTTAGCGAAGACATCCTGCAAGATATCTTCCGCCTCCTCCTGTGTCCGAACCCTCTGCCGGATGAAGCCCAGGAAGCGCTTCCGCTCGGTCCGGTAGAGGCGCTCGATTTCCGCTACCAGCGCCTTGTACTGCTCTTGGCGCTCCGGCGGGACCTGCTCCGGGGCAAGTTGTGCTCGCCCCCTGCGACGCCGCTTGGGCTGCGGTGCGGCTGACATCTGTCCTGTCATGGCGTGAGACTCCTGCTGTTGCTGCGTTGTTGGACGCTTGACCATGGTCTGTCGTTTAGACACAGGCTGTGACATTCTCGTTACAAGGGTGCGTCACTCTGACGCCATCGGGATACGAAGACCAAAGCGGCGCGCCGTCTGCCGCGCTCGGTCATACCCTGCATCAGCGTGACGCAAAATACCAATCAGCGGATCATACGTCAGCACCCGTTCTAACCGCCGTTCGGCTTCCGGAGTTCCGTCTGCAACAATCACCATGCCAGCATGGAGCGACAGCCCCATGCCCACTCCACCACCGTGATGGAACGATACCCAGGTTGCCCCACCAATGGCGTTGAGGGCGAAGTTGAAATACACCCAATCGGCAATAGCATCGGAGCCATCCAGCATCCCTTCGGTCTCCCGATACGGGGAGGCAACCGAGCCGCAATCGAGATGATCACGCCCGATGACGATCGGAGCGGAGACCCGCCCAGTCCGCACCAGCCAGTTGAAGAGCTTTCCCGCTTCGGCGCGCTCACCGTAGCCGAGCCAGCAAATCCGCGCTGGCAACCCTTGAAACTTCACGTACTGCTGCGCCTGCGGGATCCAGCGCTGCAAAACCTCATCATGCGGGAAGAGCTCCAGAATCGCTCGGTCCGTCACAGCCAAATCGTTCGGGTCACCAGACAAGACCACCCACCGGAACGGACCCCGCCCCTCGCAGAACAAGGGACGGATATAGGCTGGGACGAAGCCCGGGAAGGAAAAAGCTTCCTCCACTCCACCGTACTCCTTGGCAATGCCGCGGATATTGTTCCCGTAGTCGAAGACAACAGCCCCACGCTTTTGAAACTCCAGCATTGTTCGGACATGGATGGCAATGGAGCGATAGGCCTCTTCCAAATACCGATCCGGGTCGCGGCGCCGGAGCTCGTCGGCTTCCGCTTTCGTATACCCTGCCGGATAGTAGCCGTTCAAGGGATCATGCGCTGCGGTCTGGTCCGTGACCACATCCGGGACGATACCTCGGCGGAGGATTTCCGGATGCACTTCCGCCGCATTGCCGACAAGCCCGATGGAGATAGGCTCACCCCGGCTGCGCGCCTGCTCGATGCGCTCCAAGGCTTCGTCCAGGTCGTACAGCTTGTACTGGCAGTACCCTGTCCGAACTCGGCGCTCGATGCGCTCGTGGTCCACCTCCACGCAGAGCACCGCGGCTCCATTCATGACCCCTGCCAGAGGCTGCGCTCCGCCCATGCCACCCATCCCCGCGGTCAGCAGGAAGCGTCCTCGAAGGGAGCCTCCGAAATGCTGTCGGGCACAAGCAGCAAAGGTCTCGTAGGTTCCTTGCAGAATGCCCTGCGTCCCGATGTAAATCCACGATCCTGCTGTCATCTGCCCGTACATGATAAGCCCGAGCGCATCCAGGCGCCGGAATTCCTCCCAGGTTGCCCACTTCGGTACCAAGTTGCTATTGGCAATAATGACCCGGGGAGCATCCTCATAGGTGCGCACAATCCCGACGGGTTTCCCCGACTGTACCAGCAACGTCTCATCTGGCTCAAGCTCCTGTAAGCAGCGCAGAATAGCACGGAGGCACTCCCAATTCCGTGCTGCCTTGCCCATTCCGCCGTAGACAATGAGCTCCTCTGGCTTTTCGGCAACCTCCGGGTCCAGATTATTCAGCAGCATCCGGTAGGCTGCCTCGATTTGCCAGTTCTTACAATGCAGTCGGCTCCCCCGAGGGGCTCGGAGACTCTCCTTCTGGAGCACGCTCATCACCGGCACCGGTTTGCTGAACATCATCCGCTCTCGGCTCCCGCTGCCCGTATTCCTCACAGAGCCGACGCAGGAGCTCCCATGGATAAATTCCCGTATTGTGCCCGTCTCTCCACACCGCCCGGAGTCCATAGTGCCCCACTGGCTCCAGAGCTTGCAGCTCGTACATTCCCGGCGCTACAACCCGCACCGGGAGGATATATCGGTCGAAAACCTGTTCGCCTTGACAAAAGGCACAGGGGCATTGGTCACGCAGCACCTCCACCGGCAGGTACACTGCCAAGCCGTCATCCCACAGACACTGGAGCACCTGGGGACGCACTCGCCGAATTGCTACAAGGCGTGCCATGCACACTCGGGCTTCAAACTTACGGAAAAGCCGGAGATTCCTCCCGCATCTGCTCCTGGGGATAAGAAAACGACAGGGGCACAGGAGGTCCTGTGCCCCTGCCCAGAGCTGCTTGGGAATGCGGCAGATCTAGTTGACGATATCGAGCCGCCGCGTCTCGGTATACGGTCCGGAGCTGAGTCGGTAGTAGTAAACCCCGGCAGGGAAGAGCCGTGTATCGAGCGTCAGCTCGTACTCGCCCGCTTGCTGTTCTTGGTCCACCAGCATGGCGACGCGTTCGCCCATGGCGTTGAAGAGCTCCAGCCGCGTCCAGCCACTATAGCCAATGCTGTAGCGCAGCTGGACAACTCCGCGGGCTGGCTGCGGCACTACCTGCTGGAGGCTATAGCCCATTGGATTGAGCCGCACCAGGCGCAGATTCTCCACACACGGCACCGTCAAGCGAACCAGCCCAGGCTGCTCTTCGATGACCACGTAGGGGCGATCCAGCGGTACCATTTGGCAGGGAAGCGCGCTCCGATCGAAGGGAGCCAGAAAGGCTCGCGCCCGGAAGCGGAAAAGCGGGTTGACATCCTGTGTCAGTTGGAGCGGAGTCGTCCCGCTCAGCTTCACCTGGAAGGCAGACATTGGCTCAGTTCCACCCGGTGGCACGTGCTTCGGCAAGGGCTGCACGTACTCCACCGTCCATCCTTCCGTCAGAGTCCCCACCGTGGAGATCGCCTCCGGCACCAGGACCGGCTCGAGCATTCGCTCATCGTACCAGACCCGGGCTTCGAAGCTCTGGATAGCGCCATCGGTCACATCCCGGTCCTCCGGACGGAGAGCGCCATTGGGATGCCGCGTGAGTTCAACCGTGATATTCAGCTCCTGCCCTGGTGTCGTGCGGTATTCGCCAATGCGGACTACTCCGTAGACCCGGCGCCCTTCGCCCCAGACGGTAGAGTACGCATCGCCGATATTGGTCACGTAGCGGATCTGCATCTGGTAACGCCGCTCAGCATCGGGGGCGAAGGCGACATCAATGGGATACTCGCTTTCGGGTTCAATCCAGAAGCCTGCGGGGGTCAGCACATCGAAGGTATTGATATCCCCGGAGACCTTCTCGATGCGCTCCACATAGACCCGCGCGGCTCCCGTGTTGCGGACGAAGACGGCGGCTTGCTTCTCCACACGGGTAGTCACGAAGTGACGCCCAAAGTCGTAGTCGGTTGCTGCCAGCCCTTGCGAAATCCCTCGTCCGATAAGCTCCGGCTCTGGTGTCTCCGGGGCATCGGAGATAACTCGCAGATTCGCCCGGTGTTCACCGACCCGCAGCGCTGTGAAGATCACAGGAACCTGGACGCTCTCTCCCTGCGGGATTCTCAGCCCTTGGTCTCTCACCTGACGCAGGAAGTTCGGCTCCACCTGGAAGGCATTGGCATCGGGACCGACGATTTCGAAGTCCCGCACTGTCAGCTCCATTGTCCCCCGGCTGTAGACAGGGGCTTCATCCTGCTTGCTCTGCCCGACCATGAGGGTACCAAAGTCGCGCCCGTCCGCCGCGACGTGCGGCTGCACCCCGATGCCACGGAGCTCATCTTCTGCCTCGCGCGGTTCGCCATTATCGAAGCCCCGGACAACAACCCGTGCCCGGTACTCCCGCTCCTCCAACGGCTTGAAGTATGCCGGCAAGCGGACTTCTTGACCGGGCTGCAGCTGAGGCGGCAAGCTGGTCTTGTCTACGCGGAACGCCAGCCGATCGTTCGGATACCCGGAGGCATCCTCGACCGTCACGTCCACATTGTTGATGGCGGTGTTACCCGTGACCCGGATGATGACCTCCCCACGATAGCCGAGTGTGGGGTCATCCAGCTGCGCATACGCATCGGCAACCCGGCGGATGCCCCAGTCATAGCCATGGATGCTGATGTTGACCTGGATGCCTGTCCCGCGCCAATCGGAGTAGAGCTTGATCTTGGTCGCGTTGACCGTGAAGGTTGCCCGCGTCTGGTGCGGGACACCAGCGACATCCGGCTTGTAGTAGACACGGAACGTGTAGCTCTGTCCAGGGTCAATCTGCAAGGGGAGCGCTTCCAGCAGCCCCTCTGTGCGGAAGTGTGCCTTATCGGCCCAGTCTACTGCGGTGATGCGCAGCGGGAGGCGCCCGCGGCTTTCAATGCGCACTTGCCGCATCCGTTCTGTGCCGACAGGGACCGCACCGAAGTCGGCATCATCCACCCACATGATAGGCTCGTTGCCCTGGATGCGCACTTCAGCCAGGGGAACCGGGTAGCAGCTCAGCTCGGCGTAGAGCGAATCCACACGGAGCTCCGGCACCTGCGCCGTTGCCCGAATCCGGACCTCGACCCGGTCGCCCGGGGTACCAGCTGGCTGGAGAACCAGGGGGAAGTCCTGGGGTGTTGGCGAGAGAATCTCAAATTCGGCCAGCCGCGAACGCAGGTAGAGCTGCTTGATTGTCGCCGGACGCGGCTTGAGATTGCGCAGCGTCACGGTCTGCTCCACCGGCTCACCGAAGGGAGCTGTGCCGAAATCTACCACGGGGGGTTCTGCCACCACTGCCTCGGCAATGTACCGGTACTCCTTGACCACTCGCTTGCCCGACTTGGCAATAACCTCCAGCCGGGCATAGGCATCCTGCCGAGGATCAACAGGACGCAACTCGAAGCTCGTGCGCTGGTCGTAGCTGGGGCGGAACTCCTCGGGCAGAATGAGCTCGTAGTTGACCGCCGAATCCAGCGCAACGGAGAAGAGGCGAGCGCACTCTGTGACAGGAGTGGTTGGACGCACCTCGACCGTTCCCGTCACCGTGCCGCACTCTTCCCGGTCGGTAATCAGCACAGTATCAGCACACGGTGTGGCGTAATTGATGCCCGTCGGATAGCCGTAGGCGAATCCGCTTTTGCTCAGATCCAGGTTCCCGTAAGCGTAGACGGCAAACTGCGCCCCATTTTTGCTCTCCACAGTATGGTCACCCGGAGTCACGATGGCGACCACATAGCCGTACGGAGTTCCCTGCACCGGCTTGATGCCACCACTGAACTTGTTGCGCAGCTTGACCCCATCGAAGTAAATGTCGTCCACTCGGCTCATCTCGAAGGTGATCATGAAGAAGTTGTCCATGCCGGGCGGAGCGTAGAACGTCGTATACGTTGCCCAGCGTTCACGCGGGGTCAAGCACATGAGCATCCCCTCGCCATTCCGTGGCGGGTTCTGAGGCTGTTCTTCTTCTTTCCCGATGATTGGGCTGACTGCGGTCAAGCGCCACGCCTTCCCATACTGCCCCACCAGGATCGGCTTATTTGCCCGATAGGCGGCAGCGTACTCCTGGGCGCTGATATTGAACCACTGTCCGCGCCGCAGCGGAGGGCTAATCTGCTGCCACTCCTGCGAACCGTCCTGCCGTAGCTGCTCAATGATTGTCCCATCCTCGGAGGCAACGAAGCGGATCAAATCCCCCGCATCGTCAATGTCTACCCCATTGCGAGGACGGTTCTTGTACATGATCGGCGCCGAGATATACATCGTCCCCCAGAGCTCCACCGGCCACATCATGTCCATGAGCGAGTTCCGCATGAAGTGCGCCGGTGTGCTAAGCATTGTACAGGAGTAGCGGGGATACGATCCCTTCGTATGACCGGAGATGACGGCGATGGGCTCGTTTGCTTCGATGTAGGTGCCCGTCAGATCCGTCTTCCAGTCCTGGTTGTAGCGCGGGTCAATTTTGGCTTTGATGAGGTAGGTCTGCCCCTTACTGAGGCGAATTTCCTTGTACTGCCCGGGGCGCACCCCGTCGCTAGTCTCTGTCGTCGGGTAGTAGCGCACGACGGTATTATCCCGCGTGGCGATGATGAGGATCTGCGCCGGGCGGTAGTCATTGCCCACGCAGTCCTGGTACATGTTCAGCGTGAAGTAGCGCTTCCCCAGCGCCTCGACCGGGATGCACATGAAGGCTTCCCCAGAAATGGTGAAGCTGACGTAGCCGGTGACCACAATTGGCTTATCGGCAACAACCCGGATGCCTTTGTCGGCTGCCACCCCGGGGTCAATGTTCATGTGGTCCATAGGGATCGCCACGACGAACGTCTTCTTGGGCTGCGTAGTGAATTCCTGGTAGAGCATCTGCCCGCCGTTGGTGTAGACGCGGACGCGAGCAGCCTCCCGCGACGCAACCCAGAGCTGGAGGGCGGAAATCCCGCGAGCAGTCTCCGTCGGATAGATCCACGAGTGCGGGAATCCCAGCCAGTATTCACGCCCCCCGAGGATTTCCACCTTCTCCTGGGCAGAGCTCGGAGCCACCCAGAACAACCCCAGCAGCGCGTTGACCAGCACAAGAGTTAGCCTCGAACGCATGACACACCTCACGGACTTGATTGACTGACACTTGCCCAAAAATACACTTTTGCCCCAATTAGGGCACTCCCCACATCCCCATCGGTCCGAACCGTGGGGACCCGGGCTCAGGTCTGGAGGTGCTCAGGTCTGGAGGTATGCCATACGGCGCAGGGCTTCGATGCGTTTATGCAGTGGAGGATGGGTAGCGAAAAGCTCGCTCCAGAAGCCCGTCTTCTCATTGATGGAGCGCCCACGCGGGTCTTCAATACACATGTGCGCCAAGCTCTGTGGAATTGCCGTCGTGGGTTGAACAGCGGCGGCAATCTTCTGCAGTGCCCGAATCAGGGCTTCGGGGTTGCGCGTGAGCTCCGCGCTGGTGGCATCGGCGTAGTACTCACGCTGGCGGGAAACCGCCATAGCAATCAGGTATGCGGCAATCGGTGCCAGGATGCTGACCAGCAGCCACACTACCAGAAGCACTACGTTGGCTTCGCTCCGCCGATCTCGGCGTCCCACACCCCAGAAGAGGGCACGCCGCGCCATATCCGCCAAGATCAGGACCGTTCCCAGCAGGATCGCCACCAGCGTCATGAGGCGGATATCGTAGTTGCGGATGTGCCCGATCTCATGTGCCACCACCGCCTGCAGTTCGTCGCGGGAGAGCATCTGCAGCAGCCCCTCGGTCACGGCAATGCTGGCATGCTGTGGGGAGCGTCCGGTGGCAAACGCATTCGGGTCCGGATCAGGAACGATGTAGAGCTTTGGCATTGGTATCCCGGCGGCAATCGCTATCTCCTCGGTCACATTGATGAGCTGCCGCTCTGCGAACGTGGACCCTGTCACCGGGCGCGCTTTACTGAGCGCCAGAGCGATTTTATCGCCGGCAAAGTAGCCCACCAGCGCCTGCCCTGTTGCCATCATCAAGGCGAGAACAGTCAGCACTGGGAAATCCCCGCTGCCGAAGTACCAATCAGCCCCGTAACCGAGTGCAGCGAGCACGGCAACGAAGAGGGCAATCAGCAGCAGCGTATTCCGGCGATTCCGTGCCTGCTGCTCCCAGATGTTCATGCCCTACTGCCCTCATCCAACTCCCACACCTCAGAAGCGGAGATCAACCTTGGGCACCTCCCGCTCTTGCTCATTGGCAACAGCGAAGAGCTCCGCTGGCTGGAAACGGAAGAGGGTGGCGATGATGTTGCTCGGGAAGGTCTCCCGGGCGATGTTGTACTTGGTCGCCACATCGTTGTAGAACTGCCGAGCAAAGGCGATTTTGTTCTCTGTGCTTGTCAGCTCCTCCTGGAGCTGCAGCACGTTCTGGTTTGCCTTCAGCTCGGGGTAATTCTCAAACAGCGCGAAGAGTCGCCCCAGAGCACCGGAGAGCTCCGCTTCCCGCTGCGCTGCTTCAGCAACCCCACGGGCAGCCACAGCTTGATTGCGTGCCTCGATGACCTGCCGGAGCGTTTCCTGTTCGTACTGCATGTAGCCTTTGACCGTGTTGACCAAGTTGGGGATCAAGTCGTAGCGCCGCTTCAGCTGCACGTCAATCTGGCGCCAGCCGTTGGCAACCTGGTTCCGCAAATTGACCAGCCGGTTATATGCCCAAATTGCCCAGAGGAGGAACACTGCGATCAGCACAAGGAGCACAATCCACGCCATGAACACGACCTCCTGAGTCCACCGATACCATCGAGCATGCCGTAGAGACGAACAGCGTACACCCAACAGTGGAGTACGTTCGTCTGCGCCTCCCGGTGGAAGACTGAGGAGCATCCCGATGGACGCCGCTACTGCGACGAAGAAGCGCCTCGAAGAGATTGAAGCCGAGCTTGCCCGCCTCCGGGCTGAATACGAGCAGCTGCGTCAACGGTGGGAACGGGAGAAAGCAATCCTCCAGCACATTCGCTCGCTCAAAGAGCAGATTGAGCAAGCTCGGATCGAAGCTGCGGAAGCCGAGCGACGGGGCGACTACGGTCGCGTTGCTGAAATCCGCTACGGGCGCATCCCCGAACTGGAGCGCGAACTGCAGCGCTATACCGAAGAACTGGAGCGCTCCGGGCGTATGCTCAAAGAAGAGGTAGATGCCGAAGACATCGCCGAGATCGTTGCTCGCTGGACGGGTATCCCCGTACAGCGTATGCTGGAAGGCGAACGGGAAAAGCTGCTTCACATGGAAGAACGCCTCCATCGGCGCATTGTGGACCAGGAGGACGCCGTGAGCGCCATTGCAAACGCGATTCGCCGCTCCCGCGCTGGGCTCCAGGACCCCAACCGTCCGATTGGCTCATTTATCTTCCTGGGCACAACCGGGGTGGGCAAAACCGAAATGGCTCGGGCGCTGGCAGAGTTCCTCTTCGACGATGAGAACGCTCTGATCCGCATTGACATGAGCGAGTACATGGAGAAACACTCCGTCTCCCGCCTCATCGGTGCCCCACCTGGATACGTAGGCTACGAAGAGGGAGGACAACTGACCGAAGCCGTCCGCACGCGTCCGTACTCGGTCGTGCTCTTCGACGAAATCGAGAAGGCGCATCCGGAAGTTTTCAACGTCCTGTTGCAGGTCCTCGAAGACGGTCGGCTCACTGATGGGAAAGGGCGCACGGTCAACTTCCGCAACACGCTCATCATCATGACCTCGAACCTCGGCACTGAGCTGATCCAGGAGGCAATGGGGAATCTCTCCGAGGCTAACCGGGAAGCAGTGATGGAGCGACTGCGGGAACCGATTCTGGAGCTCCTTCGCCAGCGTTTCCGTCCGGAGTTCCTCAACCGCATTGACGAGATCATCATCTTCAAACCGTTGCTCCGGGAAGAGGTCAAACGCATTGCTCAGCTCCAGTTGGAGCGCCTCCGGGAGCGTGTGCACCAGCGCGGGTTGGACCTGCAGGTCACCGATGCTGCTCTGGAATGGCTGGCCACTATTGGCTATGACCCGCAGTTCGGCGCTCGTCCCCTCCGGCGTGCATTGGAGCGCTTCGTGGCAAACCCGCTGGCGATGAAGATTCTCGCCGGTGAGTTTACAGCCGGTGACACGGTCCTGGTTGACCGCGATGCAGAAGGGCGTCTGGTGCTCACGAAAGCTTCCTCGCCTGTGTAGGACTGTCTCTGCGTTTCTCAGCGTGGCTATCGGCGCACCCGGCGCACTCGGACAGGAAGGAGCCTGGCTGGTACGGCTGTCCCTGGATACAACGCAGTGGCAGGCGTGGATTACGGTCCCGCACCTATGGACACGGGCAGCTGTTCCACCTGCGCTCCCCAGTTGGGAGCTGACAATCCAGTGCCCAGCAGACACTTCTCGACTCGGACCGCTGCAAGGGACCCTTGAGACTTCCCCACCGCTGGAGCTGTTGCTGTGCTTAGATCGCTCAGCCGCGGCAACCCTCTCGCCGGCGGCTCTCCGCGAGATGCTCGCAACCGTTGTGCAGCACCTTCGCCCCGAGGATCGGCTCGTGGTCGTCCAGTACCGCTACCGCGCCGATGCTATTCACGCCGTGTCCGGCTGGCACGCTGCAGCAGCCGTTGACACGATGCTCATCCTTCCCCCTTCGGGAACAGCCGCCCCACTTCACATTCTCCAAGCCGCTCTGGAGTACTGCCGGCAGGCACCCTCGGTGCGCCTCCGAGCTCTCGTGCTGCTGACCGAGGCATCGGATCAGGCGTCGTTTCTGGTCTCCGCAGAGGAGGTCATCGAGAGTGCCCGCCAGCTGGCGCTCCCGATCTGCGTTCTCCAGAGCGGAATGATGGGCGAGCGTGCTCTCTGGAAAGCTCTCGCGTGCCGGACCGGGGGTATTTACGTCTGGAACGCCGTGGCAGCCCCAGACATCCTTGCCTGGCAGCTGAGCTGGCTGGTGCGCGGGCTGCAGGTACACTATCGTCTCCGCTTCCCGGCTCCACCGCCGTGCGGGGTTCTCCAGCTTGTCTTTTCCTCAGCGCAGCTCGGGGTCTTTTTCCGGTACCAGGTGGAGGATTCGCTCCCGGGGCAGGTGCCGCTGTTTCGGACGCTCTGCTTCTTCGAGCCCGGCGACACCGCCATCGGTCCGGAAACCGAGCCCCTGCTGGAAGACCTGGCACAGTGGCTCCGGGCACATCCGCAGGAGGTTGTCGAACTTCTCGGACACAGCGGGCAGAGCGAGAAGGCAGCTGAGGCGCTCGCGCTGCAGCGGGTCCAGGCTCTCCGGCGCCGCCTCCTACGGCTCGGCGTTGCCTCGCGGCAGCTTCGCGTGCGCAGTGAAGGGAATCGCCGCCCACTCTCCTACTTTGAGAACTCCCCCCATCAGCAGCGCTCAAATTGCCGAGTCGAACTCCGCTGGCTCCGCCCCGAATTGCTCCCCTACGAGCTCCTTGCCGGCACTGCGGCAACCGAAGCGCAAGCTCTCCGCATGGTCGAACTCTGGGAAGCCCGAGGGTACGCCGCCTACTACGAACCCATAGTCCACAATGGTGAACCCGCCTTCCGCATCAAGCTCTGGGGCTTTGCCACGGCAGCCGATGCCGAGCGCGCCCGCTTCCATATCCAGCGCCGCTATGGTCTTGCCCTCCGCCGCTGGTAGCATGCGGCATTGGGGAAGAAGCCCTAACTTTGCTCCGCGCTCGTCTCACCAATGTCCCGGCACTGGATGCAACCAATCACCGACATTCTGGTCCCGACGGACTTCTCCGACCATGCTCGCTACGCCCTCGAATACGCCGCAGAGCTGGCACGTCGGTTGGGGGCAACGCTCCATATCCTCCACGTCATCGAGCCCATCATCTACCCAGCAGAGTGGGGATATTCCCAGGTTGGGCTCACCGAACTGGAACAAGAGCTCCACCGCATGGCTCAGCAAGAGCTGGACAAACTCGTTGAAGCCCTGCGGGCAGAAGGACTTGCCGTCCGAGCAGAAATCCTGCACGGTCGTGCCTCAGAGCAGATTGTTCGCTACGCCCAGGAACACGGCATCGGGCTCATCAGCATCGGAACGCACGGACGAGGCGGATTGGAGCACTTCCTCTTCGGGAGTACCACTGAACGTGTCCTGCGCAAAGCACCCTGCCCTGTTCTTGCAGTCCGCCTCCCGCAGGGAGAGCAAAGCAGAGGATAGCTCGCACACGTGCTTCCAGAGCCGAGGAGTCTGACAAACCGCAGGCTGCAATGGCAATTGTGACAGCACAGCGGCTGGTCACCATCGAACGCCACATTGCCGAGCAGGAACACTTGCATCCCCATGCTACCGGGGAATTCTCCCGCCTGCTCCGCGACCTGATGCTCGCCTTCCGCTTGATTGCCCGTGAAGTGAGTCGTGCCGGACTCAACGACATCCTCGGGTTAACCGGCACCACCAACGTCTACGGCGAAGCTGTGCGGAAGCTCGACGCCTACGCGAACGAGGTCATCATCCGGGCAATGGAAGCCGGAGGGCACCTCTGCGCAATGGCATCGGAGGAAAGCGACGGGCTCATCCACCTGCCCCCAGGACGCCCGCGCGGGAAGTACATCCTGGTGTTCGACCCGTTGGATGGTTCCTCAAACATTGACGTCAACGTGACGATTGGCACCATTTTCTCCATCTACCGGCGCCGCGACCCCAGCTCCACAACCGATGGGACCCTTGAGGACCTCCTGCGTCCCGGCTCGGAGCAAGTTGCCGCCGGCTACGTCTGCTACGGCAGCAGTGTCACCTTGGTCTACAGCACGGGCAACGGGGTGGATGTCTTCACCTACGATCCCACTCTCGGGGAGTTCTTCCTGACCATCGAGAAACTGCGCATCCCGCAGCGCGGCAAGCAGTATAGCATCAACGAAGGGAATGCCAAGCGCTGGGCCCCTGAGCTGCAGCAGTACATTGACTACCTGAAGACTCCGTCAGCCGATGGGCAGCGCCCGTATTCGCTGCGCTACGTTGGGACCGCCGTCGCCGATGTCCACCGCGTACTCCACTACGGTGGCATCTTCATGTACCCAGCCGATCGCATACACCCCTCCGGAAAGCTCCGCCTCCTCTACGAGGTCAATCCGCTGGCGTTCCTGGTCGAACAGGCCGGCGGGCGCGCTTCGGACGGCTTCCGCCGGATTCTGGATATCGCCCCAAAAGAGCTCAACCAACGCTGCCCCGTCTTTTTGGGAAGCCCGGAAGACGTTGCCGAAGCAGAAGCGTTCCTGCAAAGGCGCCACCCCTGGCAACAATACTCCAGCGGAAGCTCAGAGCCGACTGTGGTGTCAGTATAATTGCCTAGCCCGCCGGAGCACGATGTTCCCTCTGTACGACACGATTCCTTCTTCTTCAAAGCCCTGGATCACCATCGGGCTGATTGGGGCAAATGTGCTCGTCTTCCTCTACCAGGTGCTGCTGCCAGAAGCGGCAATGGAGCAATTCCTGCACCGCTTTGCCTTCTTCCCGGCAGCGTTCTTTGAGGCACCGCTCCTTTCCTGGGAGCGCTGGCAACCGGTGCTGACCTCAATGTTTCTCCACGGTGGCTTCGCGCACATCCTGGGCAACATGTGGTACTTATGGCTCTTCGGGGACAACGTCGAAGATGCTCTCGGACATGGGCGGTTCCTGCTGTTCTACCTGCTGTGCGGGATTGCCGCAGCTATTGCCCATGCGGTGACGAATCCAGGCTCGATGATCCCGACAGTGGGTGCCAGCGGGGCAATCTCCGGGGTGATGGGGGCATACCTCCTCTTCTTCCCGCATTCACGTATCATCACCATCGTGCCGCTCTTCATCACATTGCTTTCGCTGGAGGTACCCGCATTCCTCTTCCTGGGGTTCTGGGTCGTGTTGCAGCTCTACAACGGCATGCTGCTCAGCGCCGAGAATATGGGTGGGGTCGCATGGTGGGCACACGTCGGTGGCTTCTTTGCTGGCATGCTGCTCGGACCACTCTTCCGCCGACGCCGAACCTGGCGCGCGTATGTCTAACACGCAGCCGATGAGCAGGCGTGTTTGAACGGGAAATCCAGACGGAAAAGCAACGCCTCTTGCGGCTCCTCCTGCCAGAGACGGAGCCGTTCGTCCCACTCCAGCGGATTCTCTCTCTGCCGGATTCGGAACTGCCCTACAAGCGCTACTTCTGGGCGGAAATTCAGTGGCAGCTCTACGATGAGGAACTGCTGCATCAACGCCACCCATACTTTGACTATTCCGCCCCTGAGCTCCAGCCTCTGCTGCAACGCGTGCGGGAGCTGCTGCCCCGCTACGCCCGCTTTCCCCGCTCAGAGGTGGAAGCATTGGTAGACAGTGCCGTCAAAGTCCGGCTCAACTTCCTCTGCCGTCCTCGAACCACGCTCAAGTGGTTCGTCTTCCGTGGTGAGCCGCTCAAGCACCGCGGGGAGATCCTGCGGCGGCTGGATTACCTGAGCGACTACCCCTACCTCCTAGCTGGTATCCGCCACCACATTCAGCAGCTGGAGCTCGGCACCGAGACCGATGGGCTCATCTCCGTGGTTGAGTTCGAGCGCATCGTCCAGCTCGTCGATGAAACAGTGCTCGAGCTGACCCCCTCACAATTCCTGCAGCTTCTCCAACCGTTGGAGACCTTCTTTCGCATCACCAGTCTGGACGCGCTCCCGCAGCATCTGCCCACCGCCGCGCTGGTCATTTTCCTGGACGATAAGGGCATCCGGTTCCTAGCCCACGAGCTCGAAGAGCTCCTCCGCCGGCAGCACCTCCGGTGGATCTCCCATGCACAGTTCCTGGAGCTGGTCACCCGGCTGCTGGAGGAGCTGGAAGCCCCCACCGATACGCACACGCTGCCGCTGGAATTCCCCGAGCTGGACCACCCCGATTCAGAACCTCCGCAGCGGCTTTCCCCAGCTGCCACAAACTGCCCACCGCCTCTGGAGGAACGCCCCGGCGAAGAACCCGAAGTAGCACGCCCCCCGGAGTCACCGCCAGAGCCCGCCCACGAGGAACCCGCGTCCGCCGAAGTCGCACCGAGCCCCGCGCCGGTCTCCCATCCTGGGGACACTGACCCGGTCGAAGCGCTCTTCCCAGAGGTGCTCGCAGAGTGGCTCTCGCCATCTGCTCCGGCAGAGGTCCTCTGGCACGACGGAACCCTCGACCCAGACATCCTCCACCTGACCTGGCACCGAGAATTCCCCGCCGATCCGGAGGCACTCCGCGCTCTGCCAACCCCACCGCCAGCACACCATCCCGAGCAGATAAGCCGCGAAGAGCCCCCTCCACCTGCCGCTTCCGTCCCCGAATACGGCGCTCCGCCGAGCCTGGCACAGCTCCTGAGCGCTCCGACATGGCGCCGACGGTACCTGCACACCCTCTTTGCCACCGAGGAAGCTCTCTCCGCCCTCGCTCAGGCACTCCTGCAGTGCGCGCACTGGAAAGCCGCCGCTGCCACCATTGATCGCTTCTTCGCCGCCTACGGCATCGCCCCTGACTCCCGCCCCGCCGTGTTATTCCGGGAGGAAATCCTGCGCCACTACGGGGAAAACGGCGGACATGATCTTCGTTGACACAGCCACCATCCGAGTCAAAGCTGGTGATGGAGGGCGCGGCTGTGTGAGTTTCCGCCGGGAAAAGTACGTCCCCAAAGGGGGTCCCGACGGGGGCAACGGCGGCAAAGGCGGTGACGTCATCCTCGTTGCCGATCCTCACATGAGCACCCTGCTGGATTACCGGTACCGCCACTTCTACGCCGCGGAGAATGGGCATCACGGGGAAGGGGGCAATCGGACAGGACGCAACGGCGCTGACCTCATCCTCCGCGTCCCCTGTGGGACACTCGTGCGAGACGCCCTGACGGGAGAAATCCTCGGCGACCTCTCCGAACCCGGGCAACAGCTCGTGGTTGCCCGCGGCGGACGCGGCGGGCGCGGCAATGCTGCCTTCGCAACAGCGACGAACCGCGCTCCTCGCATCGCCGAAGCTGGTCAGCCCGGCGAAGAGCGCCTGGTGGAGCTGGAACTCAAGCTGCTGGCCGATGTCGGGCTGGTCGGCTTTCCGAATGTGGGCAAATCCACCCTGCTGGCAACGATCTCGGCTGCCCGCCCCAAAATCGCCGACTATCCCTTCACGACCCTCTCCCCCGTGCTCGGAATGGTGCGGCTCGGACCTGAACAGAGCTTTGTGGTTGCCGATATCCCCGGCTTGATCGAAGGAGCTCACCAGGGACGTGGGCTGGGGCATCAGTTCCTACGCCACATCGAACGCACCCACGTGCTGGTCTTCCTCTTGGAAGCCCTCTCTGAGGACCCCGAGCGGGATTATACAACGCTGCTCCGAGAGCTGGAACAGTACAATCCGGCACTGCTAACCAAATCCCGCATCCTCTGCCTGAGCAAAGCCGATCTGCTGTCCCCGGAGCAACGGCGCCGAGCCGAACAGCTACGCATCGACGGCACGCCTCCACTGCTCATCAGTGCCCTCACCGGCGAAGGGATTCCCGAGCTTCTCTCCCGCATGTGGGACGCGCTGCAACGAGCTCGCCAGGCGGAACAATGCCCAACCGCTTGACTGGCGCATTGGTCGGCTGCTGTCTCGGACTACCGCCACTCCTTGCCCAGCCTCGGATTGCGCTGCTGACGGTTGAGTACCAGCAGAATGCTCCACCGCCGTGGGCAGTGCTGTGCCACTGCTTGCCCAGCGAGGTCTCAGCAGAATTCCTCGGGCGCTTTCTCCGACTCGGGGAAGGCGATCGGCTCGACTCGATCGCACTCCGGGAAGACATGCTGCGGCTCCACGCCAGCGGGGCATTGAGCCGGGTCCGATACCAGCTCGACACGCTAGCTGCCGATGCCATTGAGCTCCGCTGGCAGCTTGTCCCCCGCTGCCGGCACGTGCTTGCCCCCGAGCTGCTCCTGGGCTCCTCTGTGCGCTCTCTCGGGGTTCTCCTCCGGATAGCTTCGCTCTGGGGTGCCGGAGAAGAGCTCACGCTGGGAGTCCGCTCTCGGCGGGAACTGAACCTGGGCACAGAAGCATGGTTCCAGCTGCTCTTCCCACTGGGCGAGCGCTTTGATCTGCGGGCATGTGCGCAGGCACATCGCTACCGGACCGCATACTCCGTCTGGCTCGGTTCGCTCCCGCTCCAGTCGCCCTTTCACCACTGGAGCGGCGGGGCAGCGTGGGAGCAGACGGTGGGGCAGCTCTGGGATGTGCGCCGTCCTTCCCCGGAACTGTATGCCCGTCGTGCCGGGCAGCTCCGACTCTGGCTCAGCTGGGGTATGCAGCGTCGTGATGCCCTCGCCGTCACGCTCTCCAGCCTGATGAGCTCTGTACGAACAGATTCGGGCTATCGCCAGCCCTTCGACAACACAGCTCTCCTCCTGCTCGGGATTGGGTCGCTGCGCCAGCGTCCCAACCGGTTGCCCTCGCCGGAGATATGGGGCGATTCCTGCAGTGTCACCACCGGTGCCTGGGGAGCTGTGACCCTTGGACTGAGCTTCCCTAGAACAGCGGAGGGCGAACGGGGAAGCTACTTGGCCGGAGAGCTGGAGCAGTCCGTTGCTGCCCAGAGTTTCTTCCTTTCCGGGCGCATCGCTGCAGGGAACGCCTTCCTGCGGCGGCAAGCCCGCTACACAGTGCTTGAGACCTCTGTCCAGGGCTGGGTTGCTCTAGTACCTCCCCTCCTCCTTGCCTGGCAAGGACGGCATCAGAATGTCTGGAACTGGGAGGCTTATCGTGCCGAACGGCTAGATGTGTTGACGGGCTTCCCGCTCCCCTTCCCAGGACCTGCAGCGGACAATCTCCTGGAGCTCCGCACGGAGCTCCGCTGGCGTGGGAGTGCTCTGCTGCCCGAACTGGGGTGGACCGCGGTGCTGTTTTCCCACTTCGGCGCCGTATGGAACCAAGGGACCCAGCTTGCCCGGGTTCGTTTCCTGCGGGCTCTCGGGGCTGGACTCTGGTGGCATCTGGGCGGGCAGAGCACAGAACGCTGGAGCTTGCGGGCTGAGGTTGCCTTCATCCCCTCGCTTTCCCGTCTTGTCTCCCGGCTGTGGGTCGAACTGGGAGGCACAGAGCGCAGGCTCCACCACTACCGGTTTCCCCGCATCCTGGGCGCTCCGCTGACGCCAGCTCTATGAGTTTACTCCAGGGTGACGTACTCGGCAACGTCCTCGGCTGAGCGGAAGTGCAGCAATGCCTTGCCAGCAACCAGCTCGGCAACAGCTTCCTTGACTGCAGCCACAGGCAGGTGGCGGTGGTAGGCAAAATGCCAGATATCGAGCGGTCCGGTGCTGACCTCCAGCAAGAATTCCTGCGCCAGCGTCAGCGGCTTTCCTTCCAAGAGGGCTTCCCGAGCTGCCTCCAGGAACGCCTGCCCTTCCACCGGTGTGATGTGCGCTGGGGTGAAGTAGTAGTTCTCCACGCTGACCAGGTCGCAGATCGGAAAGCCGCGCCGCGGCTCGCGGAGCAGGAAGGGCAGGAAGGAGATACCGACCACGTAGAGTTCCTCGCCAGCATCGCCCCAGAGATCCTGCCAGACCGCCGGGTCTGCCTGACGCAGCCACTCGAAGAAGGCAATCTCCTGCTCGGGGAGCCGCATGAGAGTGGTTGCCTGCAGCGCCCGGGCAAGCTGCTGCGCCTGCTCAAGGGTCAGCTGCGCGAGGAGTTCTGGTGAGAACTCGACCCACCCCCGACGCTGTGCTTCACGACGGCACCATTCAATGACATCTGCAATCTCCACCATCGCCTCCGCACATCCCCGGTGGACACTACAGACTGGAAGACGAGGAAGGACCCTCTGCCCGTGCTTCAGCGCAGGGCAGAGCGCTTCCGACGCCGCCACTCCAACCACGCTCCGGCAGCCACGGCAAGCAGTACCCCGATGTTGAGTCCGAGGCTCAGCTGCCGTCCCCGTTCGAATGCCGGCGAGCGGTAGCGAAACTCCACCGTGTGTGTCCCCGGTGGTACAACGATGCCCCGAAATGCATAGTTGGTCTTGTAGATCGGGACCGGCTCCCCGTCAATCGTCGCCTGCCACGCCGGTGGATAGATAATCTCGCTCACGAACAGGAAATTCCGTCCCGGCGCGGTAACGTGCAGTTTGATGTACTCGTTTTTGTGCACAAGCACCTGCGCGGTGGCTCCTTCTCCAGCAGGTTCAATTCGTTCTGGCAGCGGCGCCTCCAGAAAGGCAACCCGGCGTGGGTCGAAGTCTCCACGCTGGAGACGGCGCAGGATGTCCAACGGCGGCAAGACAGCCACACTATCGACGAAAAATGCCCGCGGCAGTGCCGCCGGATTCTCGTAGAGATACGCCCCTGTCTGCTGCGAGCGGAACAGCAGCCGGAGCGGCTCCACCGCAAGCGGCTCCGGGGTGATGACGAAGCGCACATTGAGCAAGTTCCAGAGGAAGGGATTGAGCACCACGGAGCCGCCGCCGTTGCCCGCAACATCGAGCATGTCCTGGTATACCCGGAGCTTAGCGGCGTGGTAGCCGTGGATGTTCTCCAGAAACCAGTAGGCGCTCGCATTCGGCACTGCGCTTGCGAAATCCGCCACACGGAAAAGCCCGCGCTGCTGCTTGAGAAAGTCGATGATATCGGTCCGCCGGAAGACCGTCTCCTCCGGTCTCCGGCGCTCGAGCTCCATCGGGCGGAGTGCCACTCGCCAGAGGTCCCAAAGCAGAAGCCCTACCAGCAGCACGCCCAGCAGCTCCGAGGAGAGTCGTCCCCGAACGAAGAGCCAGAGAACCCCCAGAGTTGCCAGCCCGAGGAAAGTCGTCATGAACCAATCCTCGATCATCTGGCTCCAGATAAAGGCGTGGATTGCCGGCGGATACTGCTTACCTATCGGGCTTCGAGCAACCGCCTCGAGATAGGACTGTTCGAAGAATGCCCAGACAATCACCCCGAGAAGGAGCCAGACACCGAGCGCCCCGAATGCCCAGCGGAAGAATGTCCGAGTTGCAGGCTCCGGCTGCCAGCGCCAGCCCAACACCGTGGAAAGCCCTGCCGCCGCCAGAATCGGAACAGCAACCTGCACGAGGACCAGCGCCATGCTCGGCGCCCGGAACTTGTTGAAGAGCGGCACGTGGTAGAAAAACAGGTCGAACACCAGCGGGAAGTTCTTCCCAAAGGAGAGTAGCAATCCCAGCAGTGCCACTCCCACCAGGGTAATCCCGAAGGGATCACGCCGCAACCGCCACGCTCCGAACAGCGCCAGCAAGAGCACGGCAATGCCCATGTAGTTTGCCGCATCTGTGAACGGCATCTGCCCCCAGTACGTGTGGAGCATCACCGGACGATTATTACTCAGCGGACCCCGGTACTCCAGCTTCCCGAAGCCGTAGAAGTTCGGCACCAGGAACGTAATCATCTCCTGCGGGCTGAAGGACCAGTTGGTGGCGTACTCGTAATCGAGCCCCCCTTCTGCCGCTTTTGCTCGCTGGGCAGAGTCCAGATGGATCGGCAGGCTGCCCCGTGTCGAGTACGGTGTGTACTCCAACGTGCTCAGGAACCGGTCTGCCGACAGCCCGAAAGCAATCCCGGAAGCAACCACCAGTATCCCACCGGCACGAAGAACGCCCAGTGGGTTTTCCCGCCGGAGCGCCCGTACCAGCAGCTCAACGAGCAAGTAGACAGCGTAGAAGAGCCCCAGGTAGAACACCATCTGCACGTGGGCGGAGAGCAGCATGACGTGGAGGACAACTACCAGCAGCGCCGCCCACAGCAATGAGAAACGTTGCCGGAGCCGTTCCAGTAACAGCAGCCCATACGGGAGCGTCATCAGCGCCCAGGGCTTCGTGTTGTGCCCGATGAGAATCCAGGCGATGATGAAGGTAGAGAACACCGCCGCCAGCGCACCCCAGAAAGCAACCAGGCGCTGATGTCCACGGAACCGCAGCAGCCAGTACATGCCAATGCCATAGCCAATGTAGAAGCACGAAACCCGGGCAGCATCGCTCCGGAGAAGATCCCCCACCAGCTGCGTCAGCCCAATGGTGAGCTGCATGAGGAAATCCCACCACCGCGTCCCGGTCACCAGCAACGAGGCAAACGAGGGCATACCGCTGAAGATGTACGGAATCCACTGCGGAAATGTCCCCTCCCGACGAGCCGCTTGCAGGTATGGACCGAAACTCCACGACGCCAGATTGTCCGAGGCAGCGAAAACCCCTCCGCCGAAGACCGCCGGTGCCAGGAAAACCCAGAGAGCCACCCAGATGAGCAGACAGAGCGCCAGGTCATGGTAGCGCTCCGGGATCAGGCGGCTGAGCCACTGCCGCTCTGGTGTTCCCCTCTGCCGTTCGGAACGCCGCGCTGCTGGTGTCACAGCCTGCTCCTCCGTGTTGCACCAGTACGAAATTAGGCAGCCAGCCGGCTCACCGTCCACACACCTGCTCGACGTAGTAAGGCATCATCGCGCGCCAGGTCTGCCAATCGTGCGGGTACTCCGGTCCCCAGATGTGGGCAGCGTGCGGGATGCCCTTTGCCGTCAGGATTGCCGACAGCTCCAGCGTTGCCTCCGGTCGCTCGTACGCCCCCTGCCCGCACGCAAGGTAGATATGCCGTTTGCGCTGCAGGAGTGGTAGCCAGTAGGTATCGGACAAGTTCGGCAGGTAATGCACCGGGGAGTTGAAGTAGCAATCGTCGTCGAAATAGCCGTTGCTGTATGCTTGGAGGTTGTAGACCCCGCTCAGAGCAATGGTGCCCTCGAAGAGGTCTGGGCGCTGGAAGAAGAGATTGGCGGCATGGAACGCTCCCAGGGAGGCTCCCGCCGTGATGATCGGCACTTTCCCCCGGCAATCTGCCTCGATGAAGGGAACAACTTCCTCGGTGACATAGCGGTTGTAGGCAAGATGGCGCAGAATGCGTTCCCGCGGAGGGAGCGTCGGATGGAGCCAGCTTTCAGCGTTGACGCTGTTGATCGTGTAGAGCTTGCAGACCCCCCGCTCAATCCAGGCAATGAGCGCCTCTACAACGCCGAAGCGCTCGTACTCGAGGAAATCCGCCAGCGCTGTCGGAAACAGCAGAATCGGTACCCCGAAGTGCCCGTACACAGCTATCGGCATCGGCTTCTCCAGCCGAGGACTCCACCAGCTTTCCGTCCGCCTGTGCATGACTCAGACCAGGCATACCGACGCCGCTCAAACTATAAAACTTTCCGCAAGCCGGTCACGCTCGCTGACGGTTGTGGAAATATCGCCCCAGGCTCAGCGTCTACTGCGTCCGACCGTCTTCTGCATGGGGAGACAAGCTCATGGAGCCGTGGCTTCGCCCTGACGATGCCGAAGCAGCTGATCCGACGGAGTACCACTTCCTGGATCTCTTCAAGAGCCTCGAGCAAGCCTTCTACTGGCTGCGGGAGCATCTGGAAGCTACCCCCGCGGACGCGCTCTGGTGGGAACCCGCACCGGGGATTCCTTCGATTGGGAGCCGCATCCACCATGTGATTTGCTCCAGTGAGCGGCTGGCAACGTATGCCTTCTCTCGCAATCCCGACTACGAGGCGCTAGCTGCCGAGGCACAGCATGACTGGACGCTCCCGGAGCCGCTACCGAGCAAGGAAGACCTCCTTGCCGATCTAGAAGCTCTCCACGAAGGCATTCGCCAGCGACTCCGGCTCTTGGCACCGGATGCTCTCTACCGCCAGCGCTACGTTGGGCGCCGACGTATTCCGGTCCGGCGCTCAACTATCCTGCACCACATCGCCGAACATGCCGCTTACCACGCCGGGCAGCTGATCCTCGTGCTGCGCCTCTGGCAAGCCCACCATCCCCGCCGCGCAGATGCCTAACCGACTTGCCCAGGAAAAGAGCCTCTACCTCCGCCAACACGCCGATAACCCCGTTGACTGGTACCCTTGGGGTCCGGAAGCTTTTGCCCGAGCACAGCACGAGGACAAGCCTATCCTGCTCTCCATCGGGTACTCGGCATGCCACTGGTGCCATGTCATGGAACGGGAGTCCTTCGCCGACCCAGAGGTCGCCGAAGTCCTCAACGCACACTTCGTTCCTATCAAGGTGGACCGCGAAGAACGCCCCGACGTGGATGCCTTCGCCATGCAAGTCTGCCAAGCCTTGACCGGACATGGCGGCTGGCCGCTGACACTGTTCTTGACGCCCGATGGTAAGCCTTTTTTCGCCGGAACGTACTTCCCGAAATCCGACCGCCACGGACGCCCGGGATTCTTGAGGCTCCTGCGGGAAATTGCCCAACTCTGGAGAGAGCGCCGCGGAGAGCTCCTCTCCTATGCCGAACAGCTCGTGGAAGCACTTCAGAGCCGTTCCCGCCCACTGTCAGGTCTGCCTCCCGCCGACGAACTCCTTCGGCATGGCTACGCCCAGCTGGAGCAAAACTGGGACATGCGCTCCGGTGGTCTTGCCGGCGCTCCGAAATTCCCCATGGTCCCACAGCAGCTCTTCCTCCTGCGCTGGTGGTATCGAACCGGTATACCGCAAGCGCTCACAATGGTCGAGCATACCCTGCGGACAATGCGCCTGGGCGGCATCTACGACCATGTCGGCTTCGGTTTCCATCGCTATGCCACGGATGAACGCTGGCGAATCCCACACTTTGAGAAAATGCTCTCTGACCAAGCCCTGCTGATACTGCTCTACGCCGAAGCCTTCTCCATTCGCCCGAACCCGCTCTGGGAACGCACCGTGCGCGAGGTTGTCTCCTACTGCACGCGTGTTCTGCGCTCACCCGACGGCGTTTTCTATACCTCCGAAGATGCCGACAGCGCCGGCGAAGAAGGCGCCTTCTACCTCTGGAGCGCTGCGGAACTGCAAGCCCTACTATCCCCCGAGGAGGAGCACTTCCTCCACCTCGCCTTCGGTGTTGAACCCGAAGGGAATGTTCCGGGAACCGGACGCAATCTGCTCATCCAGACAGCACCATGGGACGTGCTGGCAGCCCAGTTCGGCACCACCGCTGAAGCGCTCCAGCAGCGGTGGGAGTCGATCCGCACGAAGCTCTTTGCATACCGCCAGCGGCGCATTCCTCCCCAGCGGGACGAAAAAGTGCTCACCGATTGGAACGGGCTGCTCCTGGCTGCCCTCGCAGTGGCTGCCCGCGTCTTCGGTCAGGACGAATTCACTACTCTGGCACAGCAGGTAGCGCAGTGGTTCCTCCAGCAATGGGATGCCCACGGCAGACTCTTCCACCGCTATGCCGAGGGAGAAGGGGCAGTCCCTGCACTGCTCGATGACTACGCTTTCCTCCTGTGGGGCATGCTGGAGCTATACCAGACTACTTTCGACCCCCGATTTCTGAAGGCAGCTGTGCGCTTGGGACAAGAACTCCGCGACCGCTTCTGGGACGCCACACGCCGAGCCTTTTGCCCGAACGCTCCGACTGCGGCGGAACTCCCCTTGCGCTACCGCGATGACGCCGATGGGGCAATCCCCGCCGGCTCTGCCATCGCCTGCTGGAGCTTCCTCCGGCTCGCACACATGACGGGTAACCCTCTCTGGCACACATGGGCAGAAGAGGCTCTCGGCGGGCTGCCCGACGCCCTTGTGCAAGTCCCGATGGCATTCCCCACCACGTTGATAGCGCTCGACATGGCGCTGGGTCCGACAACGGAAGTCCTCTGCCTTGCTCCCGAACCGAGCGAGCGATTCGCCGCGCTTGTCCGGGAAGTCCATCGCTCATTCCTGCCTCGCACGGTTGTGCTCGGAGCTGCAACGGCAACTCAATGGGAAGAGCTGCGCTCTCTGGCGCCTGCCTACGCTACTTATGCCCTCCGCGGGGAAGCGACGGCATACGTGTGCACGAACTGGAGCTGTCAACAGCCTGTGCATACCCCGGAAGAGCTCCGAGCACAGCTTCCTCGTCGAGTACCCGAAGAGGAAGCACCCCCGGCATAGAGTCTGTACCGTAGCGCCGCTTCCAGAGGCGCTCGGCGAACACGACCAGCTCAGCGGCTAGCTCGTCGCAGAGTGCATATCCCCGGCTATTGAGCCAGAGCCGCTCCGGAGTCCAGAGCCGCAGCAGTCCCGCTTCATCCCACCGCTGAAAGAGCTCCTGCGCTTCCCTTTCCAGCTCTAGCCCAAACTCCCGGCGGATAGACTCAAAGCGGAGTCCATCGGAGCGCAGTCCGAGGAAGAGCACCTCCTCGAGCCGCTGGTAGGCGCTGAGCTGCTCGCTTCCCGCAATCGGGAGCTTGCCCTGGCGCAGTAGCTCGAGATAGCGCCGCAGGTTGCGGACATTCCAATACCGGCGCCCGTTCACATAGCCGTGCGCCGCCGGTCCCAGAGCAACGTACTGTTCACCGTGCCAGTAGAGCAAGTTATGCCGGCACACGTATCCCGGCTGAGCGAAGTTCGAGACCTCATAGTGCACATAGCCGTCCTGCTCCAGCAGCGAGGCAGCCAGTTCATACTGAGCACTTTCGAGCTCTTCGGATACAGGGGCGATCTGCCCCTGTTGCCACCGCCGGTAAAGCGGCGTTCCCGGCTCCCAGATGAGGCTATAGGCAGAGATGTGCTGCGGCGCCAGAGCACGGACTCTCTCTAGCGTCCGCTGCCATGACAATAACGTCTGCCCAGGCAGCGCAAACATGAGATCCACATTCACATTGTCGAAGCCAGCCTGAAATGCCCATTCCACTGCCTGGCAAGCATCTTCTGCCGAGTGCAGACGCTCCAGAAAACGCAGCTCGTCGTCTGCCAAAGACTGCACTCCGAAGCTGATTCGATTGACTCCGACCGCCCGATAGGCTTGCAATCGCTGGCGGTCAACCGTGCCGGGATTGCATTCCAGAGTCCATTCAAGCTTGGACTCGAAGCGGAAGACCCGCTGGAGAGCTGCGAGAATCCGCTCCAGCTGGTGCGGCGCCAAGAGCGAAGGGGTTCCACCCCCGAAGTAGAGCGTGCCGATCGGCTCCTGCACTGCTTCGGGAAAGTTCTCCGGTAGCAAGGCAACCTCCCGGCAGAGCGCCTCCACGAAGAGTTCCACCATCTCCAGGCGCTCTACCGCGTAGAAGTCGCAGTAGCTACACTTGTGCTGGCAGAAGGGGATATGGATGTAAAGCCCGCGCATCAACGCAGCAGACGCCCGATCCGTGCCCACCGAATCCGTCCGTTCTCGTCCCGGGAGTAGAAGATCGCCACTGCCTTCCCGATAACGGCGCTCCGCGGTACAACACCCCAATGGCGGGAATCCCAGCTGGTGCGATAGTTATCCCCCATGACGAAGAAGTAGTCCTGCTGCACGGTATAGGAGTCCACCGGGCTGCCATCCCGGTAAACGACACCGCCCCGGAGCTCGACCTGGACACCTTCCCGCTGCAGGAGCGGCAGCCATTGCTCAGCGGTCTGCGGCGCTAGCCGCAGCACCATACCCCGGTAAGGAACCACAACGCGGCGCGGCGGCTCCCGCATCCCGGGGAGCCAATATGCCGTGTGGTTGATGACGAGCGTATCCCCAGCAAACCAGAGTGTATCACCGGGCAAGCCCACCACCCGCTTGATGAAGTACTGCGGTGTATCGGGATGCTGCTGACCAGGAAGACCGGGGAAGTCCAGCACGACGATATCCCACCGGTGCGGACTGCGATACCACCAGCGCAGCTCCGTCGGGAGCCGCACATCCAAAAGCGGCAGCCGGGGCGGCAGCCCTACCCCATAGGCGACTCTGCTCACCACCACGTAATCACCAGGCAGCAATGCCGGCACCATGGAGCCGGAAGGAACGCGGGAGACATCCACCACGAAGAGCTTCAGAAGCACCCCAACGAGAGCAGCCGTACCGGCAGCGCTGAGGAGATCGAACCACCGCAGGGGCTTGCGCGCACTCCCAAACCGTGGGTCTACTACTCGTGACTCCGGCACGGAAAGACGCCCAGCCCATGAGATCCACCACCGATGGCTGAGACGCAAGCTCAGTACCCCGCGCATCTACCTTACCTGCCGACCGATGCGGTCCCAGCGGATGCTGGCGACCTTGTGCAGAAAGGCACCTAACGGAATCAACGGATCCCACGACCAGTAGACAATCATTGGCTTGCCGACCACATTCTCCACTGGGATAAAGCCCCAATAGCGGCTATCTTCGCTGTTGTCACGGTTGTCGCCCAGACCGAAGCAGTAGTCACGCTCGACCACGTAGAAGGTTGTCGGTCGCCCGTCGATGAGGATAGCGCCGTCGCGAACGGTCACTGTGTGTCCCTCGCGGCGGATAAAGATATCCCATTCGAGCAAGTTCGTCAGGCTCAGCCAGATAGTATCGCCCCGTTTCGGGACCCGGATGGGTCCGTAGTTATCCCGCGTGTAGCCCCGCCCGCGGGGGAATGTCCGGTACTGATCGCCCGGCGGTGGCGGGAGATTAGTAACCAGAGCCTGCGGCGGGAGCGGCTGCTCGACGCCGTTGACGAAGAGGCGTTTGTTGCGGATTTCAACGGTATCGCCGGCAATGGCAACACAGCGTTTCAGATAGTACTGGAACTCCCGCGGCTCAACCTCATCCCGGTAGCCCGGGAAGATGAAGACAATGACTTCCCCACGCTGGGGCTGCCGTAGCCCAGGAAAGCGGATGTAGGGCAACGGGATGTTCACAAAGGGAATAATCTGCGGTGTCGAGGGGCTAAAGACGACGCGGTTGACAAAGAGGAAATCCCCCGCCCGCACCGTCCCCTCCATCGAGCCTGTTGGCACCACGAAAGAGGCAATTGCCAGCCCATTGAGGATCATCACCACGAGCAACGCTCCGAGCAAGCTCCGAACCCAGGAGAACACCGCTTCTGCCGCGTTCTGCGGCTTACGTCGCTGCGCTCTCCGGCGGCGCCGCTCCTGACGGTATTCCTCCCATATCGAGCGCACAACCTCGGCAACCCATGCCATGCCTGTCTCCTCCGGTCACTTCGCAATACGCAATACTGCCAGGAAGGCTTCCTGCGGGATCTCCACACGCCCGATCTGCTTCATCCGCTTCTTCCCCTCTTTCTGCCGCTCGAGGAGCTTGCGTTTGCGCGTGACATCGCCCCCATAGCACTTAGCCAGCACATTCTTACGCAACGGCTTGATCGTCTCCCGGGCAATGACGCGGGAGCCAATCGCTGCCTGAATCACCACCTCGAAGAGCTGTCGGGGAATAAGCTCCCGGAGCTTCGCACAGAGCTTCCGCCCCCACTCGTAGGCACGGCTCCGGTGGACGATCATCGAGAGCGCATCCACCGGCTCCCCATTGATGAGGATATCCAACTTGACCAGGTCGCCCGGACGATAGCCAAGATGCTCGTAATCGAACGAGGCATATCCCTGCGAGACAGACTTGAGCTTATCGTAGAAATCGAAGATTACCTCTGCCAGCGGGAGCTCAAACTGGAGGTCCACCCGTGTCGGCGACAGGTACGCCATTCCGGTCTGCGTGCCACGCCGCTCGATGCACAGCTGCATGATGGCGCCGATGTAGTCCGTCGGGGTAATAATTTGGGCTCGGATGTAAGGCTCGGCAATCTCGGCAATCTGCGAGGGGTTGGGCATCTGCGCCGGATTATCCACGGAGATGATGCTGCCAGTGGTCGTCCGAACCTGGTAGCGGACATTGGGGACGGTCACCACGATCTGCTGCCCGAATTCCCGCTCCAGGCGCTCCTGCACGATCTCCATGTGGAGTAACCCGAGAAACCCGCAGCGGAAGCCGAATCCGAGCGCTGCTGAGGTCTCCGGCTCATAGACAATGGCTGCATCATTGAGCGCTAACTTCGCCAGCGCATCCCGGAGCTCTTCGAAATCCTCAGCATCCGATGGGTAAATACCGCAGAAGACCATCGGCTTGGCTTCCCGGAATCCCGGCACCGGCTCCGCGCACGGACGTTCCGCCAGCGTGACCGTATCGCCCACCTTGGTGTCCTGCACTCGCCGGATGTTCGCAACGAAGTAGCCCACCAATCCAGCACTCAGCTCCCCGGTCCGCTGCCGCTTGAGCTGCTTGACGCCGACTTCGTCCACTTCATATACCTGCTGCGTTGCCCAGAACATCACGCGATCCCCTTCCCGCAGTGTCCCATCGAAGACCCGGACGTAGACAACTACCCCCCGATAGGGATCGAACATGGAATCGAAAATCAGTGCCCGCAGTGGAGCATCCGGATCGCCTGTGGGAGGCGGAATCCGCTCAATGATCGCCTGCAGGAGCTGCTCTACACCTGTGCCGTGTTTTGCCGATACCAGGAGGATCTCCTCAGGACGGCATCCGATGAGGTCAACGAGCTGTTGCTGAACAACCGGAATCATATCGGCTGCGTTGGGCAGGTCAATCTTGTTGATGACAGGGATAATCTCCAGCCCGGCATCAACCGCCAAGTAGAGATTGCTGATGGTCTGCGCTTCTACTCCTTGGGTAGCGTCCACCACCAGGAGCGCCCCTTCACAGGCTGCCAAGGACCGGGAGACTTCGTAGGAGAAGTCTACATGCCCCGGAGTGTCAATGAGGTTGAGGATGTATGTCTGTCCATCAGGGGCTGTATAGGGCATCTGCACGGCGTGGAGTTTGATTGTGATGCCCCGCTCCTGCTCCAACGGATTGTCGTCGAGAATCTGGTCAGTGACCATCTCACGGGTCGTCACTGTACCGGTCAGCTCCAGTAGCCGATCCGCCAGCGTCGACTTCCCGTGGTCAATGTGGGCGATAATGCAGAAGTTCCGGATGTGCTTCAACTGCGGCATCGACAACGACGCTGTGCACGCACTGGACGCCAAAATTAGGGGCTCTCCCCGAGGAAGTCGCCCTGGGCGCACGCCTTATTCGTCTTGTGCCCCGCGGGCTTATCACCAGGTCTACGCATGGTAGAGCTGCTGAAAATCTACGAACGGCTCCGACAGGTGCTCTCCGAGGAACAAGCGCGGGTCGTTACAGAAGTTTTCGCCGAAGCCTTCACCGAAGGTGTGCGGAATGTGCTTGCCCCACTCAGTGAACGGCTCGAACACTTCGAAAGCGCCCTTGCACAAACCCAGGGGTTCCTTGTCCAGACCACGCAGACCCTTGCGGAACTCGCCCACCTCCTCAACACCCTCTCCTCCCACATTACAGAGCTGAGTGCAGCGCAGCGCCGCGCTGAAGAGCGCCTTGCCCGCTTGGAGGAGGCTGTCACTGCCCTGGCAGAAGCACAGCGCCACTTCGAAGAGCGCATGGTCATCTTCGAGCAGCGCATGGCTGCCTTCGAAGAGCGCCTTGCCCGCTTGGAGGAGGCTGTCACTGCCCTGGCAGAAGCACAGCGCCACTTCGAAGAGCGGCTTGCCCGTCTGGAGGAGTCCCAGCAGCGAACTGAGAAGCGGCTTTCTTCACTCGAAAAGCACGTCGGTGGGATTACCCACACCATCGGTTACGCTCTGGAAAATGCCGCTTACCGAGCCCTGCCAAGACTCCTCCAGCAGGATTACGGCATCCAGGTCCTGGAGGCTCTGCGCCGAGAAACCCTGCGCCTGCCAGATGGGACCGTGGTAGAGGTGAACATCCTCGGCAAAATCAAGCACGGGGACACAGTAAAGACACTCGTCGGCGAGAGCAAATCTCAGCTCTCCCGCCGTCACATCCGCCGCTTCCTCCGTTCACTGAGACGCCTGCGGGAGAAATTCGGCGAGATCTTCCCCCTTATGGTCGCCCACGCCGCAGCAGAACCCGACCTCAAAGAGCACGCCCGTGCCCATGGCGTGGCTGTGTACTTCTCTTACGAGTTCAACGAGCCGATCCTCCTCTAAGCTGCCCTATCTGCCGGGCACACGGCAGAAGGGGTGCTCTTCGTCGCACAGCACACAAGCTATCCGCCCGGATGGCGGAACCGGTAGACGCACGGGACTTAAAATCCCGTGGGGCAGGCAGCCCCGTGCGGGTTCGACTCCCGCTCCGGGCACGGCACTGCTGACAGCGGTATTCACCTCCGTTCGAAGAGGCGGTCGAGCTCCTCGCGGGTCAGCTCAATGACCACGGGGCGACCGTGAGGGCAGACAAAAGGCAAGGTACACTGCTGGAGTTCCCGGAGAAGTTGGCGTATCTCGTGCTCTGATAACGGTTGCCCTGCCTTGATGGCTGCTTTACACGCTAAGGTCGCCAGAAGGTGCTCTTCCACTGAGGTCCGACGAGGAAGTTGTCTGTACTCGTGAAGTGCTGCCAGAAGCTCTGTCACAACGCGCTCTTCCTGCCCTGCTGGGAGCGCTGCCGGAACCGCTGCCAGACGGACTTCCCTACCTGTTTCCCACTCCAGCTCAAATCCCAAGCGGGTCAGCAGCTCGGCAAACTCCTCCAAGAGCGCGTAGGTGCTGGGTTCCAGGCGCAGTGCGAGCGGCAGAAGCAGTCGCTGGGGGAGCCGCTCTCCGGTATCCCACTGCCGGCGAAATCGTTCGTAGAGAACCCGCTCGTGCGCGACATGCTGATCGACAATTCGCACCCCTTCGGGCGTCTCCCAAAAGATGTACGTGTTGTGCAGCTGCCAGCAGCGCACTGGCTGTTCCAGCTCTGTGAACACCGCTGGCACCCCCACGGAGAACAGGGGTGACTCCCTGGGCGAAGTCCCAGGGGTTCGGTGTCCTACGCCTTGTCCCGTCCAGCGCCGGCTGGGAATCTGCTCCGGGGCAAGAACTTCACCCGTAAGGCGGTTGACCACCAGCGATTCCCCTCGTCCGAGACGCTCCACAACGACGGGGTCTTGCGCCAACGCCACCGTTGGGGCAAGATGATGGCGTCCCAACGCCTCCGAGACAGCTCGCAGGACTGCCGCAAACGCCTGGCGTTCGTCGTCAAACTTGACTTCGTGCTTCTGTGGGTGCACGTTGACATCCACCCGCTCGGGATCTACCTCCAGGTGAAGGACAAACACTGGGTACATCCCGCTTTCGAGCAACTGCTCGTAGGCAGTGTACACTGCGTGGCTCAACCCCTTGTGGTGAACCCAGCGTCGGTTGACAAACCAGAACTGCTGCGTTCGCGATGGGCGAGCACACTCCGGATGCCCAATCAGTCCCCAGACACGAAATCCCTCGTACTCCGCTTCAACCGGCAGCATGCGCTGCGCCAACTCCTCGCCAAAGAGGGCAGCGAAGCGTTCTGTGAGCGTCCCTGGCGGGACATCGAAGAGCAACGCCCGCTCATCGCTCAAGAGGAAGCGCACGCCGAGGTGCCCCAACACGAAGCGGGTCATCGTATCGGCAATCAGGCGAAACTCCGTCAGATCCGAGCGCAGAAACTTCCGACGCGCCGGGACGTTGTAGAAGAGATTCCGCACCAACACCTGCGTGCCCTTGTCCCCCGCCCAGGGCTCAATCCGCGGCTCTGTTTCCGGCTCGGCAAGGAGGCGCCATCCGATCGCATCCTCAGGGCGTCGAGTCCGGATTTCCAACTGCGAAACGGCAGCAATGGAAGCAAGCGCCTCTCCGCGAAAGCCCAACGTGCAGATGCGGTGCAAGTCCTCCAGTGTGCGGACTTTGCTCGTGGCGTGCCGGCGGATACAGAGTTCCACATCCGCCCGGCTCATCCCACAGCCGTCGTCAACGACGTGGACCAGTCGCTTCCCTGCCCCGTGGACTGTTACCGCGACAGTGGCTGCCTGCGCATCGAGCGCATTCTCCACCAGCTCCTTGACAACAGACTCCGGACGCTGGACAACCTCACCGGCAGCAATTTGGCTGGCAAGGAACTCAGGCAGAATCCAGATTCGACGCTCTTCCATCGCTTGGGACTCGAGGGGCGGAGGGAAAGACGCACAGCAGCACCCCCCATTGCCGCGAATCCCACCTTCTTCCTACTTTTGCAGCAGTCCCAGCTGTCTTAGGTCCACGCCATGCCGCTCGATTCCGAAGGTGTCACCACGCCCTCTTCCCTGCCGCCTCTCGGCATTAGCACCTGCCGTTTCCAGCGGATTTCGAACCCCCATGCGGTGGTAGAAGCTGCCCACAGTGTCGGTATCCGGCTCTTTGCCACCTTCCCCGGTCTGGATGACGGCTTCAGCGAGAGCGTTCTCGGAAACTGGGGGGCTTCCCTGGACCATCCGCCAGCCGCTTATGTCTTCCTCGGACTCCTGGAAGGGATGCTGTATCGCCGCGCCTTGGAGCGGGAACGCGAGGGAACTCCATACGCCGAACTGGTGCGCCTCCACGAAGGGGTTGCCTACTGCCTCCACCCGAGCTTTCTCCAGGAACAACTCCGGGAAAGCCGCCAGCGGCTCGGGAGAATCCACATCCGCGGGGTTCTCCTCCAGCACCCTGAGCTTTTCTGGCAGTGGGCAGCCAGCCAAGGTATCCCGCAGGAAGAAGCTCAGCACGAGCTGCTCCGCCGCTTAGAACAGGCGTTTGCCTTTCTCGAACAGGAATGCCAGCAGGGAGGTCTCCAGGCGTACGGTGTACAGCTGGAACACCCTCTGGGGAACATCTCTATTCCGGAGCTGTGCGAGCTGGCAACCGCCGTCGGCGGTCCGCAGCACCACTTCCGCCTCCTTGCTGCTCCGCTGAATCTCTTCGAGCCGAAGATCGCCACCGAACCGCTCGCCCATGGATTGACCCTGCTGGAGGAAGCAGCCGCGTACGGTGTCGAGGTCATCGTCTACCGCCCACTCAATGCTCGTCTCCACGGACGCCCGGTACTCCTGGCCGAGCCGCCTGTAGAGAAGCCCGCGCTGGTCTCGGTTGAACACATCCGCGGGCAGCTCCGCGAGTTCCTCCACCTCGAAACCCAGCTGCTGCGGCTGCTGACAGAACAGCCCCTCGATGGCGTTCACCGGGAGATGGTGCGGGAATCGCTGACCTTGAGTCTGTTTCTCCAAGATCACTGGCACGAATTTGCAAGCTACGAGGATTGGCTCACGCTGGAGAGTGGCTACTTGGCGGACCGTTTCCGCTCGCTCCAGCTCCTTGTCGAGCCGCTGGTCACCACGGCAGCACTGGTCGAGTGCTGGTCTGCCTATAGAGAGCGCTTCCAGCAAGCGCTTGCTGATATTGGGCGACTCTACGCTGCCCGTGCGTATGAACGTGCCCGCCGGCTGCGGGAATTCCTGGAAGAGAGTCTTCAACTGCGGCTTCCCGCCGTGCCATTTGCGCAGCTGGCGCTGGCACTTCTCCAACACACGGTCGGCGTCAGGAGCATCCTCATTGCGAGCACCTCAGCCAAGCATGTAGCAACGTTTGCCGCCGCAGAGCGCCTCTGCCTGCCTCCCCTGGAACGTCAGCAGTGGCTCCGATTGCGGGAGGCACCTTCCGTGCTCCAGCACGGCTTCTGAGCCGCGCTGGGAAATGGCGCTGCTCTGGCTTACCCTCGCAGCCCTCGCTCTGAGTTATTGGGAAGCCGCCACTGTGACCGCCCTCCGTCGAGCACTCCAGATTCCGGACGGGGCATCGAATATCCTGGTGCTCGGGAGGCTTTCTGGTCGGCTCCTCTACATCGAGCAGGGACGCGAGCTCTGCAGCCTCCTGGCTCTGGTGCTCCTCAGCGGGCTTGCCGCCGAGAGCTCACGGCATGCCGCGGTGCTGTTTGGGTGGAGTTTCGCTCTCCGGAACCTTGCCTACTACGGCTGGCTGCGCGCCTTTGTGGGCTACCCGCGCTCGCTCATCGTGCTGGATGTGTTCTGTCTGCTTCCCCGCCCGTGGATCGGTCCAGTCTGGCTTCCTCTCCTGCTGAGCACACTGATAGCGGGAGGCTGCGGAAGCGCTCTGCTGCTGGGGGCAATGTGAGCGGCTTACACTCCGAGGTGGATTCCCGGACGGCTCAGCTCACGGAGGAGCGTCAGCACAGAGAGCACCGCCAGCATACTGGTGCGGGGATTCCGTGGATGGGTGACGTTCCGCACCGTCAGGCTCATCTCCCCGAAGGTTCCTCGGGCATAGATTTCATGGACATTGAGCGTCTGCCGAGGGTCTGCGATAATTCGGACCAGCGTTCGCTCTGGTCCAATACCTGCCAAGCTCAGCGTGGCTGCCACGTTGATATTTGCCGGGAAGTAACGCACGGCTTCACGGGCAGGTCCTTCGTAGACGAGCATCGGCTCGTGAATCTCCGAGGGCTGGAGCTGGAGCCGTTCGAGCAAGACCTCTGGTGCCAGTGCATAGGGCGGTTTCCGCGTGGTCAACACCACGCTTTCCACCTCCCCGCGGAATGCGGCAGCCTTCAGCCCGTCGATGCCCACAATGCCCCCCGAGGGGATGTAGAGGCGGCGTCCTAGCTGTTCGGCAAGCTTCGGGAGTCCCGAGCCCGGAGGCTCCAGGAGCGCTCCAACGCTGAGGATCAACAAGTCACAACCAGCCCGGAGAATTGCTTCCCCGTACTCGTGAACCGCCTGCTGCGATGCCGCTTCGATGACGAGCTGAATTCCCCCCGCTGCCAGCAGCTCAGCGACGCTGGAGGCAACCGGAATCGGCGGTGTTATGCTCGTGCTGACGGCTCGTGCCCGGTCAAGGTCGCGGTCAAATACCCCCTGCAACACCGCGTGCGGAATTTCCCCTCGCGCAAAGGCTTCTACCACGCTGGAGCCAATGGCTCCACAGCCGACCAACGCCACCCCCAGATTCATAGCATCCTCCGCCCGGCTTCCTCACGCACCTAGCTCTGCCTGGCTCTGGCAGCTCCGCCTTCCGGCTGCGTGCGCCACTTGATACTACAGCCCAGTGCAGGGTACTGCGGGTACGGAACGGGACGCCCAGCAAGGACAGCCTCCAGAGCCGCCCGCAGCTCCTTGCCTGTGACGGGGAGCCCATTGCCCGGGGTCGAGTCGTCGAAACGCCCGTGGTACAAGAGCCGGAGCTCACTATCGGTGAGGTAGAACTCTGGCGTGCACATTGCCCCGTACGCGCGAGCAACTTCCTGCGTCTCGTCGAACAAGTACGGGAACGGGAAGCCCAGCTCCAGCGCCACGCGGCGCATGTTGTCCGGCGAATCCTCCGGATATGCCTCGGGGTCGTTCGGATTGATGGCAATGAAGGACACCCCTTTGACACTGTACTCACGGGCAAATCCCACCAGCGTCGGCAGAATGTGCTTGACGTACGGGCAATGGTTGCAGATGAACATGATAACCGTTGCCCGCTCCGACTTCAACTCCTGCAGGGAACGTCGTCTCCCGGAGACCACGTCGAGCAGCTCGAAATCCGGCACTTTGATACCCAACGGGATTTCCTGCGAGTACACCGCCATTGTCTCCTCCGAGACCGTGTGGGACACACTTGCACGTGAAATTACGGGATTCCTCCGAAGCCCCTCGATGCTCGACTGAGCTGCGGTATCGGGTCCCGACACCGGTGTTCTTCGCTCAAGCCCAGGCTCATCCGTCAACATCCCGGTGGAATCACACGCGAGGCAACGATGCCACGGGACTTCCTCCGGCACCTTGGGCTCTACACCGACCTCTACGAACTGACTATGGCGCAGGGGTATTTCCTGAGCGGGCGCGCTGAAACCCCTGCGGTCTTCGAGTATTTCTTCCGCACCAATCCCTTCAATGGCGGCTACGTGATCTTTGCAGGCTTGGAAGAGCTCGTCGAGGCGCTCCTTGAGCTCCGCTTCGGGGAAGAGGATTTGGCATATCTCCGGCAGCAGGGATTTCGAAGCGAGTTCCTGGATTACCTCCGGACCTTCCGCTTTCGAGGCTCGCTCTGGAGCGTCCCCGAGGGGGAGGTCGTTTTCCCCCGAGAGCCAATTGTACGCATCGAAGGCGGGCTACTGGAGACACAGGTGGTGGAAACCCTCGTGCTCAACCTCCTCAACTTCGCCTCACTGATTGCCACAAAGGCAATGCGTATCCGCTGGGTTGCCGGCAACCGCTTCGTTGCTGATTTCGGGCTGCGCCGTGCCCAGGGCTGGGGCGGAATGCTGGCCAGCAAGGCAGCGTACATCGGGGGGGTGGACGCTACCTCCAACGTCGCTGCTGGCATGCTCTACGGTATCCCCATCACTGGGACGCAGGCGCATTCCTGGATCCAAAGCTTTGGTGATGAACTGGAAGCCTTCCGCACCTTTGCTCGCCTCTACCCTGAACGCTGTGTTCTCCTGGTGGACACATACAACACGCTCGAAAGCGGGCTTCCCAACGCCATTCGCGTGGCAAAAGAGCTGGAAGCCTCCGGCTTTCGGCTCCTGGGCATCCGCATCGATAGCGGCGACTTAGCTGCGCTGAGCAAGCACGCTCGACAGATGCTCGACCAGGCAGGGCTCTCGTACGTGAAGATCTTCACTTCCAACCAGCTCGACGAATACCTCATCCGCAGCCTCCTGCAGCAGAATGCCCCCATCGACGGCTTCGGCGTTGGCACCCGCCTGGTTACAGCCTACGACTACCCCGCACTGGATGGTGTCTACAAGCTCGTCGAATGCGACGGACGCCCAACACTGAAGGTCTCCGACGACTTCACCAAGGTCCTCCTTCCCGGGCGAAAACAGCTCTTCCGCTACCGCCGCGCCGATGGCTCCTTTGCTGCCGACGGAATCTGCTTGCTCTCCGAATCCCAAGCCCCCAGCGAGCTTTACCATCCCTTCTTCCCACTGCAGCGCATCGCCGTTGACGGTCTCACCGCCGAGCCACTCCTGCATCCCATTCTCCACCGAGGCGAACTCTGCCAGCCTCTGCCCTCGCTGTCTGAAGTCCGAGCCTATGCTGCCGAGCGCTTCGGCTCCCTGCCCGATGTCCACAAGCGCTTTGAAAACCCGCACATCTACCCGGTGGGCATCAGCCAGGAACTCAAGGAACTCCGAGATAGACTGGTCCAGCAGACGCTTCGTCTCCAGTAGCTGCGATATCCCGTGGTCCCACAGCGGTGGTCCATCCTGCCATGAAGGCGCTGCTCATCGTAGACGTGCAAAACGACTTCTGCCCTGGCGGGGCACTCCCCGTGCCGGAGGGCGATGCCGTCGTTCCGGTCATCAACTCCTTGATGGATGCCTTCCCGCTGGTCCTCGCCTCGAAAGACTGGCACCCACCGCAGAC
>Ga0209289_100021_pt1:10000-109836 | contig 109836 bp, 83 predicted proteins | sample GXS110809BmetaG_FD_184121 | JGI IMG/M metagenome (GOLD analysis project Ga0209289, IMG submission 184121) | Hot spring microbial communities from Gongxiaoshe hot spring, China to study Microbial Dark Matter (Phase II) - GXS 110809B (SPAdes)... ... | reverse complement strand
GGTGGGTATTGTTCCGGCTCACAGTCCACAGCCTCCTGAGCCTGGCGCTTCGAGAAAAACAAGGGCTTGCCTTCTAAAACAGGCTTCCCTGCTTGGAGAAGCGAAATGGCTGCTTCGTAATTCGTCGTCCTTTGACTTCGTGCTACACTATGAAACTTATGAAGGTGCTGACGGCAGCCGAAGTGCGCGAAGTGGACCGGCTGACGACGGAGCGGTATGGGATTCCGAGTCTTTTGCTCATGGAGAACGCGGCCGCACAGACGCTTCGAGCCATCGAACAACGGTTCAGGCCGATCGCCGATCGGCGCGTTCTCGTCCTCTGCGGCAAGGGGAATAATGGCGGAGATGGCGCAGCCTTCGCTCGTCAGGCTTGGATGCGGAGGGCTCGCGTGGAGGTTTTGCTTTTCGCTCGCGTTGAGGACGCGCGGGGAGACGCGCGCGTCAATTTCGAGATCGTTCGGAATCTCGCGGCGCGTGTGGAAGGGCTTCGCCTCTTCGAGGACGCTGATTGGGAGACGTGGTTGACGTTTCGGGAGCGCTTGGAGTGCTACGATTTCATCGTGGATGGCCTTCTGGGAACGGGATTGGAGCGACCGGCTGAAGGGCTATACGGAGAAGTCATCTCGGACTTGGCTCGATTCGCCGAGACCTCGCGTGCGACGCGCATCGTCTCGATCGATTTGCCGTCGGGATTGGCGGCCGATCGCGATCACGTGATTGGGCCGACAGTGCGCGCTGATCTGACGGTGACGTTCACAGCGCCGAAGCCGGCCTTGGTCTTGCCGCCAGCATACCTGCACGCCGGGGAAGTCGTCGTAGCTCCCATCGGGTCTCCCGACGAATTGATTCGCTCGGTGGGCGCGACACTGAATCTGGTCGAAGCGTCGGACGTGCGCCGCTGGTTGGAGCGGACGCGTCGGCAGCCGCTCAGCCACAAAGGGACGTATGGGCATGTCCTCTTGATCGCGGGATCGCGCGGTAAGCCGGGCGCAGCGTGTCTGGCCGCGCGCGCGGCGCTCACGGCGGGAGCAGGACTAGTCACTGTCGCCACCGTACCGAGCATCCAATCGGTCATCGTCGCGCAGGTCGCCGAAGCGATGACGGAGGCGCTGGAGGAGACGACCGAAGGAACGATCTCCGAACAGGCGCTCGCACGCGCACTCGAACTCATCGCTGAGCGCGATCTCCTCGCCCTCGGTCCCGGACTCACGACGCAGGAGAGCACGCGGCGGTTTGTGCGCGAGTTGCTCTTGCGCGCGCGATGCCCGATCATCGTGGATGCCGATGGGCTCAACAATCTCGCGCCCTGGCCCGATGAACTGGACGGGCGAGAACGCCCACTGATCGCGACGCCGCATCCGGGCGAGATGGCGCGCTTGATCGGAACCACGACTCAATACGTCCTGGAGAATCGCGTAGAAGTCGCGCGCGAATTCGCTCTGGCGCATCACCTTTGGCTTGTGCTCAAAGGCCACCGGACGCTCATCGCGACACCGGATGGACAAGTCTATGTGAATCCCACGGGGAATGCGGGGTTAGCGACGGCGGGATCGGGCGATGTCCTGACGGGAATGCTCGCCGGATGTCTGGCGCAAGATCGAGGGAGGGAGCCGACGGACGCCGTGCTCGCGGCCGTGTACTTGCATGGATTGGCCGGCGATCTGGCTGCGCAACGCGTGGGCGCGCGCGTGATGCTCGCCTCGGACGTGACGGCGCATCTGGGCGAGGCCCTCGCACTGATTGGAGGGGAAGATGAGCGGCGTTCAGGGAACGTTCCTCACGCGCTCGGCTGAAGAGACGCGCGCGTTGGCTGAAGGCCTGGCGCGTTCGCTTGAGGCGCCCGCCGTCTTCCTCCTCATCGGAGAGCTGGGCGTGGGAAAGACGGTTTTCGCGAAAGGCTTGGCCGCGGGCCTTGACATCGATCCCGACGAGGTCACCAGTCCTTCGTTCACGCTCATCAATCTCCATCACGGGCGATGGCCCTTCTACCACATTGACCTCTACCGCCTGGAGGATCCGCGCGCGCTCATTGAACACCTGGGTTTGATGGAGATCCTAGCCACTCCGGCTGTCGTCGCCATCGAGTGGGGGGAGAAAGTACCGATCGAGCTGCTCGACGATCGAAAGGGAGGAGAGTCCAGGCTCATTTATCGCGTCGAGCTGCTCTGGATCGATGAGACGACGCGACAGGTGACGATCCGCCGTGATCCCCTTCACACAACGCCCCCGGATGCTTGAATCCCCCACGGCGCTTCTGCTATAACCGATAAACACCTGGCGAGGGAGAACGATGGCATTGCTTGGCAGACTGCGCGCGAAAGCCGACGCCGGTGAGAAGACCTTCACCGTCGAGATCAGTCCGCCCGTCAACTACAAGACCATGGTGAAGACGGACGAGATGGTGCGTGCGCTGAAGGACTTCGACATCGCGGGCATCGCTGTGACCAACAGCACCGGCGGAAGCTTCCGCATGAATCCGCTCGCGGTCGTGGAGACGATTCGCGCCTGGCGGCCGGAGACGCCGATCGTCATCCATTTGACGGCGCGCGATGAAGGTTCAGTCCGCAGCATCTATAGCCGCGCCGACGAGATGGATCGAAAGGCCGTCTCCGATGTCCTCGTCCTGCGTGGCGATCCGACGCCGCAGCGTTCGCGCCAAGTGGACGCCTTCAAGTTCTCCACAGTCGAGCTGGTCCGGCTCCTGCGGGAATATCGCGATGGGCAAGGCTACGCGATTGACATCTTCGTCGCCGGGCACCCGGAATATCCCGCGCATGCGCTCTCCAAGCACATGGCCTATCAGCGGCGAAAGATCGAAGCGGGCGCGCAGGGGATCATCGCCAACATCATCACCGATCCCACGAACTACGCCCGCTATGTGGACGCGGCGCTCGCGCATGGGATCGCGGTTCCGATTCTCCCCTCCGTGATCCCGCTCACGAGCGTGCGCCGCTGCATCTTTTTGCAAACGGGCCTGCACATTCCGGTTCCTCGCTGGATCATGGAGCGATTAGACGAGGCCGGGAGCAAGGAGGAAGCTGCGCGCCTCGGTCTGGAAATCACGATTGGGATCGTCGAGCGGTTGCTGTACGAAGGAGCGCCCGGAGTGAATTTCAACCTCATCTTCCCCCAGGACATCGCCTCGGTCGCCGACATTCTGCGCACCGTTCGCGGCCACGCCACAATCTGGGAGAAGTACAAGATCGAAGACCCGGAGGAGATCGAGTATTACAGCCAGCTTCGTGGCCGGCTCTCGTGAAGGGAAGCGCGCTGTTAAGAAGCGTCGAGTCTCCCCGCCCCTCTCGAAAGGGTGTTCCCCGATGTGCGGAAGGCCGTACGAGTCACCGCCCTTTGGGGCGTCATCTTGTCCTGGGCTCACGCGACCCCACTTGGTCACTTGCTTCTGGTGGTCGCTCACCCCAGGCGAGGGCTCCGCGCGAGCGTGCGCGGAGCCCGTGTGCGCATCAATGCTTCCCTGGCTCGAGCGGCACGCCCTTGCGCGTGCTCGTGATATAGGCTTCGAGCGCGATCATGCGCGGATCATCGGGCGGCAAGGGCTTGCCTTTCATCGGGTTCTCGATGCACCAGTTGATCATATCGCGCAGTGTGGCCACGCGCTTGAGCTGCGTCTGGAACTTCGGATAAGTCTCCGGATGCGTCGCCGCCGCATCGGGGTGGCACATATCGCAGGAGATGCCGATTGTGCCGCCCAAGGCTCTCCAATCGTGGAAGAGCTTATACCCCTCCTCGATCACGCGCTTTTGCTCGCGCTCCCAAGTCAGGCGATCGCGCGCCGTCCACTTGGAGACTTGCTTCGCCTGTTGTTCAGCATAAGCGGCCATCATGCGGCGCGCGACCTCGCGCGCTTTCTCCGGCGGCAGGACTTCACCAGCGCGGGCATCGGCGATCTCCAACTTCGTCTCTCCGTCGCAGAGCTGCACGACGAGGCGATCGGAACCGCCAGACGCCTTGGACTGCTGGGCGCCCACCGTCCGCCGCTCAAACGATGTCGCCACAAGCGCGAGCCCGATGATCCCAACGACCAGAATGAGCAATTTCGCCGTCCTCATCGCGGCCTCCTCCTAATAGGGTGGAAACTCGGGAGCCGGAGGAATGGCCTCCTTGCCCCACGACTCCAGATATGCCTTGGCGACCGTGATCGGATTCCGACTCCAGAGGTTGTAGTGCTTATCCACGTAGCCGTCGCGATGCACATCTACAGTCCCCCATCCTGTTCCATCGGCTTCATCAAAGGGATCAGGTCGCTCCATCGGCACGGTCAGCTTGGGCAAGCCCTCCGGAGCATACGGCCACGGCCACGCCGTCGAGAGCATCCCATGGAAGTGGATATTCTGGATCCGATGCGTCAGCAACTGATGCGTGTGCCCGTGAATCACCGTCACCGACTTGAAGGGGAAGAGCATCTCGTGAATCGCCTCGGCATCCTCGGTCCAGAAGTTCCACGGGCGATAGTACTTGTAGAGCGGCGAATGCGAGAAGATGATGATGGGCGTGTCCTTGGAGACCTTCGCCAGATCGCGCCGCAACCATTCGCGCCCCTCTTCCCCCACCTCAAACCGACTCTGGATGGGGTTATCCAGTTGCGCGACCGTGAGCATACGCTCCATCGGCGTCATATTCCGCTCGGTCCAGAAGTCCTTCTCGTTCACGCTCATCAGGACGATGAAGTGCACGCCCTTATGATCGAACGAGTAATTCTCCGGCCCGAACAACTCGCGCCATTTCTCGCCCATGTCGAGGAACCAGTCGTGCTCGCCGACCATCATCTTCACCGGTACCTTCAGCTCGCTCAGGATCTGCTTCCCCAACTCCAGCTCTTTCGGCTGCCCCAGTTGCGCCAGATCGCCACCGAAGATGACGAAATCGGGAGGTGGATCCAGGGCATTGACGTCGCGCACGGCTCGGAGCGCCGCATTGACGAAGCGTTCGTTCAGCTCTCGCTCATACAGGTGTGTATCGGAGATGTAGGCGAAGCGGAAGAGCGGCTTCTCTTGTGGTTCCGCCCGCACGACATCCACGACCTGGAAGGAATGGGGTGGAACGACGGTCTTGGCCGTGAAGACGGCGGCCGACAGGCCGGCGACCTTCAGAAAGTCCCGGCGATTGAGCCGCTTCACAGCTTCGAAGAATTCCTCGCGCTGCCGACGATACTCCTGTTCCCGTTTCTTCCATTTCAAGGGCCACATAGCGTTCACCTCCTCGAAGACCGAGAATCGCGCGCCAGGCGTAGCGCCGGATTCTCGGAAGTGGGTCCGGCGGCCAGCTTGATCTCACCGCGGGCGACCCGCCGTACCCAATCGCTCGTCAAACTTTTCAGAAACTCTTCCAAATCCGCTTTCTCCTGCTCCGTGAGATTGAGCTTCACAATCCCGCCGTCGAGGTTCGGATTAGGCTCGCCGCCCTTATCGTAGAAATCAATGACTTCGCGGAGCGTCTTCAAGCTCCCGTCGTGCATATAGGGAGCCGTCAGCTCGATGTCGCGCAAGGGAGAGGTCTTAAACGCACCTAAATCTTTCGGCTGACGGGTCACAAGGAAACGCCCGAGCTCGGAGAACCCCTCGGTGAGCGCGAGCCGATCGAGCGCTTCCTTCGTCAGGCGGTTCTCCTGAGCCATCTGTTGGATCTGTCGCACAAGCGGCTCGAAATTCTGCGTGGCTTTCATGCCGATGCCGATGTTGTGATACTTGAAGTCGGTGAAGAACGGCGAGGATGGATTGAACTCGTGGCAGGTGATGCAGCGGGCTTTCCCCTTGAACAACTCCCATCCGCGACGAGCGGCCTCGCTGATGGCGTTCGGATTGCCCGCCATGAAGCGATCAAAGGGGGAATCACCCGAAAGGAGCGTGCGTTCGAAGGCCGCGATCGCCTTGGCGATGTTCTGGATGGTCACGGGATTGGGTCCGCCGAAGACCTCCTGGAAGCGTCGCGCGTATTCGGGAATCCCACGGATTTTCGCCACGACGGCATCATGGGAAGGCATAGCCATCTCGACGGGATTAATGAGCGGCTGCAAGACTTGTTCTTCGAGCGTCTTCACCCGCCCATCCCAGAACTGCTCCTCGTTGAACATGGCGTTCAGAACTGTCGGCGCATTGCGCGCGCCCTTTTTGCCCCCGACTCCTTCGGAGACGGGTTTACCGTCGGTGAACGCGAAGCGCGGATCATGACAGGTCGCGCAACTAACGGTATTGTCCACCGAGAGCCGCTTATCGAAGTAGAGATCGCGACCGAGCGCGACTTTTGCTTCGGTCATCGGGTTATCGGCCGGGATCATCAACTCCCAAAGATCGGCGGGAATCCCCAAGGGGATTTGGATTGGAAACTTCTGCGGGACGGGGGAAATCGCCCTCGTCCCCCCAAGCCCCAGGCCGAAGCCCACGAGGACAAGTCCCAGGGCGAGCAACTTCGTGCGTCTTATCTCCCCTCCGTTCATAACCCTCCCCTCCTTCGGCCTCGATCCGGAAATCTTCCATAAGGACATACACACCGAGGGCGGAGATTTATTCCCGCATGCTGGAGTTGCTCATAGCGCTCAAGCGAGGCCGTGGGCTACAATGAAAAGCGGGATGAATGGGGTGGCGGTCGCACGCGGGCAAGAGGTTTTGACCATCGTCTTGGGATTCGGACAAGGCGCTCGCCTTTTCCCCTTGACGGCGGAACGGGCCAAAGCCGCCCTGCCCTTCATCGGACAATATCGGCTCATTGACCTCGCACTCAGCCAATGTCTGAACGCGGGGTTGCGGCGCATCTACGTCCTCACGCAGTTCAACTCCCTCTCGCTCAATCGGCATGTGATGCAGACGTATCGGTTCGGGCGGTTCTCCGAATCGGCGGAATTCGTTGAGATCATTGCGGCCGAGCAGACGCCGGAGAGCCAGCACTGGTATCGGAGTCCGACCGATGCCATTCGTCGCGCCTGGCGACACTTTGAACCATGGCCGGCGCGAGACGTCTTGATCTTGCCAGGAGATTACGTCGGCCGAATCGCCCTGCAGGAGGTCCTCACCTTCCACGTGGAGATGGAGGCGGATCTCACGCTGGTCGTCGTCGCGGCCGGTGAATCGGTGGCGCGCACGCGGGGTGTTGTGAGGATCGCGGGCGCGCGTGGGGATGCTCCCCAGCCATCGGATTGGCGCGTCCTGTGGTATCAGGAAGAGCCGCGCGAAGATGCCCTCAGGGACCTTCGCTTCTCAAGCGACGGCGCGCTGTATCTGGTCGCTACGGGGATTTATCTCTTTCGACGAGACGTACTCGCTGCGCTCCTGGCGCAAGCCACTGGCCCATTCGACTTCGGGTTGGAGTTACTGCCACTGGCCGTCACCCGGTACCGGGTCTATGCCTATTGGCATCGGGGATATTGGGAGGACGTGAGCACGATCAGCGCCTACTATGACGCGCACATGCGGATGCTCGATGCGGAGCCGCCGCTCTCCTTTTACGATCCGAATGCGCCGCTATACACGCGCCCACGGTATCTTCCGCCGGCCAAAATTCACGAGAGCGAGATCGTAGATTCCATGATCGCCGATGGCTCTCTGGTGACGGGCGCGCGGGTGCGGCGCTCGATCCTTGGGCTCCGCAGTCGCGTAGGACGAGGCGCTCACTTAGACGGGGTGATCGCCTTCGGCGCGGAATTCTTCCCTTCGCCGGAGGACGAGCAACGGGATTGCGCGCGCGGCCTCCCGCCTATAGGGATCGGCGAAGGCGCCGTCATTCGGCGCGCGATCCTCGATCGCAACGTGCGCATCGGCGCTCGGGCGCGTATCGTGAACGAGGCTGGACGGTGGCACGCCGATGGACTGAACTATTACATTCGGGAGGGCATCGTGATCATTCCCAAAAACGGCGTCATCCCGGAAGGACAAGTGATTTGACGGGCGACGTCGGGATCATGAGATGGCTTCTCGCCAGGAGAGCGAACGTATGAAGCGCACGCGCGTTCTGATCATGGGAGCGGCTGGTCGGGACTTTCACAACTTCAACGTCGTTTTTCGGGACAACCCGCAGTACGACGTGGTCGCCTTCACGGCGGCGCAGATTCCCAACATCGAGGGGCGGCGCTATCCGCCGGAACTGGCCGGCGAGCTGTACCCCGAAGGCGTGCCCATCTACCCGGAAGACGAATTGGAACGATTGATCGAGGAGTACGCGATTGACCAGGTCGTCTTCTCTTACAGCGATGTTTCGCACGAGCACGTCATGCACGCGGCGGCGCGGGCGCTGGCGCGAGGCGCCGACTTCCGGTTGCTCGGCGCGCGGGCGACCATGCTGCGGGCGCACCGGCCCGTCATCTCCGTCTGCGCCGTGCGCACGGGCTGCGGCAAGAGTCCGGCGAGTCGCAAGATCGCCCGGCTGCTCCGCGAGATGGGGCGCCGCGTCGTCGTCGTGCGTCACCCCATGCCCTATGGCGATCTCTCCCAGCAGGTCGTGCAACGGTTCGAGACGCTCGACGATCTCCGCCGCTACAACTGCACCATCGAGGAGATGGAGGAATACGAGCCGCACCTGCGCAACGGCGTGATCGTTTACGCCGGCGTGGATTACGCGCGCATCTTGCGCCAGGCGGAGGCAGAAGCCGATGTTCTCGTCTGGGACGGAGGGAATAACGATCTCCCCTTCTTCGTTCCCGATCTGGAGATCGTGCTCGTGGACCCGCATCGGCCCGGACACGAACGCACGTATTTTCCCGGCGAGGTGAACTTCCTGCGGGCCGACATTCTCATCATCAGCAAGGTCAATACGGCGCGACCCGAAGATGTGGACGTCGTGCGACGCAATATCCGCACGTTCAATCCGAACGCCCTCGTCATCGAGGCGAACCTGCCGATCGTCGTGGATGCGCCCGAGGCGATTCGCCATCGGCGCGTGCTCGTCGTCGAAGATGGGCCGACGCTGACGCACGGCGAGATGAGCTATGGGGCCGGCGTGCTCGCCGCGCGACAGTACGGCGCGCGCGAGCTGGTGGATCCTCGTCCGTATGCCGTCGGGAGCATTCGGGAGACGTTCGCCGAATATCCGCATATCGGGCCGCTGCTGCCGGCCATGGGCTACGGCGCCGAGCAGATGCGCGAGCTGGAGGAGACGATCAACCGCACGCCGTGCGATGTCGTGCTCGTGGCCACGCCGGTGGATCTGCGCCGCGTCTTGCAGATCCGACATCCCACCTGTCGCGTCGCGTATGAGCTGGAGGAAGTCGGTCCGCCGACGCTCGGCGATGTCCTCCGAGATTTCCTCACGACGGTGAACGCCTGATGAGCGAACGCCTCGTCATCGCACTTGGCGGCAACGCCCTGATCAAACCGGGACAAGCCGGAACGATCCCCGAGCAACTCGCCAATCTGGAAGAGTCGCTCGGCGGCGTGGTCGAATTGATCCGCGAAGGACATCGGATCGCGCTCACGCATGGCAACGGCCCGCAGGTCGGCAATATCGTCATCCGCGCTGAAGAGGCGCGCGGGAAGGCCTACGACCTGCCGCTCGATGTCTGCGTCGCGCAATCGCAGGGCGAGATGGGGTATCTCATTCAACGCACCCTCCACAATCTGCTTCGCCGAAGCGGCATCGCGCGTCCGGTGGCGACCGTCCTCACGCAGGTCGTCGTGGATCGGCAGGATCCTCGCCTCCACTCGCCGACCAAACCCATCGGCCCGTTCTACACGGCGGCGCAAGCCGAGGAGTTGCGGCGCAAGGGATACACGCTCATGGAAGATGCCCATCGAGGCTATCGGCGCGTCGTTCCCTCGCCGGTGCCGCTTCGTTTGGTCGAGCAGGAGGTGATCCTTCGGCTTTTCGAGAGCGGCGTCATCGTCATCGTCGCCGGCGGCGGAGGCATTCCCGTGGCGCTCGTCGAGGACGGGACGCTCGTCGGCATCGAAGCCGTTGTGGATAAGGACCTGGCGTCGAGTCTATTGGCGACGACGCTCCGAGCCGACCGACTGCTCGATCTCACGGCCGTCGAGAAGGTCAAACTCAACTTCGGCACGCCCCAGGAGCGAGACATCGAGCGAATGACGCTCGAAGACGCGCGACGATACCTGGCCGAAGGCCATTTCGCTCCCGGAAGCATGGGGCCGAAGATCGAAGCCGCCATCGCATTTCTCCAGCGCGGCGGACGCGAGGTCATCATCACGCGACCGGAAGTCGTGCTCGCGGCCTTTCGCGGCCACACGGGCACGCACATTTACCCCGAATGAGGAGGATGAGGCGATGAAGCACCTTCTCTCTCTGGCCGATTGGCCCCGGGAGTGGATTGAAGAGACCATCGAGCACGGGTTGCAGATCAAGCGCGATCCGAGCCAGGTCGCTCGTGCGCTCGACGGGCGCGTGCTGCTCATGCTTTTCGAGAAGCCGTCGTTGCGCACGCGGCTGTCGTTCGAGGTCGCCATGCTGCAGATGGGCGGGCACGCGATCTACTACGATCTCAGCACATCGCCGCTCGGGAAGGGGAAGGAGAGCCTCGCCGATACGGCGCGCACGGCCTCGCGCTACGTGGACGCGATCATGGCGCGGCTGTTTCGGCAAGCCGATCTGGAAGAGCTGGCCGCGCACGCGAGCGTGCCCGTCATCAACGGCCTGACCGATCACGAGCATCCCTGCCAGGTGCTCGGCGATCTGATGACCATTCGTGAGAAGAAAGGCCGACTCCAGGGCGTGAAGCTCGCCTACGTGGGCGACGGGCACAACAACGTGACCCATTCGCTGCTGCTTGGCGGCGCTGCCGTCGGAATGCGCGTGAGCGTGGGATGCCCCGAGGGTCAGGAATACGAGCCGGATGCGACCGTTCTCCAACGCGCGCGGGCGATGGCCCGCGAGACGGGAGCGGAGATCGAGATCGTGCACGAGGCGCGCGCCGCGGTCGCTTCGGCCGACATCATCTACACGGACACGTGGATGAGCTACCACATCCCGCCCGAGCATCGGGCCGAGCGCGAGCGACGCCTCCGCCCCTTTCAGGTGACGATGGACCTCATGCGACAGGCTCGCCCGGATGCGCTCTTCATGCATTGTCTGCCTGCCGAGCGCGGCGCCGAGATGACCGACGAGGTCATTGACGGACCGCAGAGCATCGTCTTCGATCAAGCGGAGAATCGCCTCCACATCGAGAAGGCCATCTTGCTTCGCTTGCTCGGACAGTAGCTGCTGGGATCGCGAAGCGTTTTCACTCGCCGCGCGCTCGGACAATTGTCCGCCGCGGACACCTGTTCCCGGCCAGCCTCAAGGTAGATTTGCCCCATATCCACGGTCCTTCTGATGAGATCCCCATGAACGAGGAGCCCGAGTGAGAAGCGAATGGCGTGTGATCCAATGAACGGTTCGGGGAGAGCGCGGACCTAAAGATTCGCTCGCTGATTTATTGCCACCTTCCGATCAACGCCGCGCGGGCGTCAGAACCCGGCCCGGAAGTCTCCCCGTGAGTTTCCCCCCATCCACGACGAACTCGCCGTTGACCAGCACGTAGAGGATTCCCTCGGCATACTGATGCGGATCTGTGTACGTCGCGCGGTCGGCGATCTTCTCCGGATCGAAGACGGTGATGTCCGCCCAATACCCCTCGCGCAAAAGGCCGCGATCCCGCAAGCCGATGATCTGCGCCGGAAGCGACGTCATTGAGCGAATGGCGAATGGCAAGGAGATCACTCCGCGCTCGAAGACGTAGCGCCGGATCTTCCGAGGGAAAGCACCATAGTAACGCGGGTGGGGAATCCCCTCGCCGAAAGCGACGGTGCCGGCATCGCTACAGGTCGCCGTGAACTCTTGCCGCATGATGTGCTCGATGTCCAGCTCCGAGAGCGAGAAGCCGCGCATGCGCGCTCCGCCTGGACGGTCTGACCCGTTCAGTTGGATCCACAGAGCCGTGTCCACCGGATCCTCGCCGCGCTGGCGCGCGATCTCATCGAGCGATTTCCCAACGAGCTTCGGATCCGGGAATTCGTAGACGAGGATGCGCTCCGGTCCGCCGCGCCGATCGATCTCATGGGCGATATCTCGGCGGATCTTCTCGCGCAACTTCGGATCGTTCAACCGCCGCTGCAAGTTGTCCTTCATTCGCGCAAAGGCTTCGGCGCGTCCGCGCGCGAGCTGTCCGAGTTGCCCGCCCACTTCGACACCCTCGTCGGCGAGCGCCCACAAAGGAATGAGCACTGTTTGCCCATCTGTCCCCGTCGTATCATAAGGATACTGATCGGCGTAAACCGGCAGCCCTCGCTCCCGCGCTTCAGCAATCAAGCGCACGGCGGCATAGCTGCTCCCCCAGTACGAAGCCCCCTTCGCCTTCAGGTGCGAAGCGACGGCCACGACGCCCGTCCGCGCGCTGATCTCGATCGTCTCCTTCACCGCCTGCAGCAGATCCACCGACGGCGTCTCATCGGACGCGTTCTTCCACAAGGGATCGCGCCCCTCGCTCCGCTGATGGGCGATATAGAATCCGCCGAAAGCGGCGACGACCTTCGCCAATTCGATCAACTCCTCGGTCGTGCTCCAGCGGCCCGGCACGTACTCCAATCCGGCGCTCAGCCCGAAGGCGCCTTCCTCCAATCCTTGCCTGACGAGCGCCTTCATCCGCTCGATCTCCTCCGGCGTCGCGGGCCGACGGACGTCCTCCTTCATGACGAGGCTGCGCACGGTCCCATGCCCGACCATGAGCACAACGTTTGTTCCAATCCCCTGCCGTTCGTAGAGCGCTTTCTGTTCGGCGATCGGCCACGGCGATCGTCCATCCTGATTGACGACGACCGTCGTCACTCCCTGCATGAGCATGTTCGGATTCGCATTGGTACGCGGCGAGCTCAACCCCTCATCCGCATGCGAATGCAGGTCAATGAATCCCGGAACGACATATAACCCGCGCGCGTCAATGACGCGCGTGGCCGTCGCTCCCTCCAGTCGTCCGATGGCCGCGATTCGTCCATCCTTGATCGCCACATCGGCCGAAAACCACGGATTCCCCGTCCCATCCAAGATGCGCCCCCCACGAATGAGCACGTCGTAGGGGGGCGTTTGCCCGCGAACCGGCCATATCGAGAGGAGAACAAAAAACGCCATAAGGGCGGCGATCGGCTTCATAGCGCTCCCCCTCTCCTTGAGATCCCGCGCAGCGGGAAGATAACAGAAGGCCGCGCCTTCTGTCCAGAGGCACCCATCTCTGGCCACAGTTGGAGGAGCTGCCGAGCGCTCCCGCCAAGGGCCGTCGCAGCGAACTTTCCCAAGAGAGACGCACGCGGCGCGCTTGACTCTTTCGATCGAGCGTTCACAATTGGGGATCGGAGGAGGAGAGCTATGGTGAATACGGAATTGCCGGACGTCTTGCGAGAGTTCGCGGCGAAATATCCGCAGGTTTGGGAGGCGTACAATCGGCTGGGGGAAGCGACCACGCAGGCGGGGCCACTGGATGAGCGAACGCAACGATTGGTGAAACTCGCCATCGCTATCGGTGCCGGTCGCGAGGGCGCCGTCCATTCGCATGCGCGTCGCGCGCTGAAGGCGGGGATCGCCCCGGAAGAGCTGATTCACGTTGGCCTGCTTGCCATCACGACGATCGGCTGGTCCGGTGCCTTCGCCGCGATCACGTGGATCATGGACGTGTTGCCGAAGGAGCAGGCGTAGGGGCGCTGCGCGCTGCGCCCCCACGCGCGATCAGGGCCGATTCCGATAGCGCTCGTAGAGCTGCGTGTGCTTGGTCTCGAGCGGCACGGGCCGACCGTTGATGAAGAGATGACGCACCTGCGAGCGGATTTCAAGCGGGTCGCCATCCCAGACGACGAGGTTGGCTACCTTGCCGACCTCGATACTCCCCAGTCGATCAGCGACGCCAAAGATCTCGGCCGGATAGATCGTCAGCGCTCGCAGCGCTTCCTCGCGCGGTAGGCCGAAGGCCACGGCCATCGCCGCATGATACGGCAGATTCCTCGCGTTGGAGGCATCATTGGTCAGGAAGGCGAACTTCACTCCGGCCTCGTACAGCTGCTTCGCTGCCGTGAACGTGCTGTCGTAGGGATCGTCCTCGCTGCGCGGGAGGCTGAGCACCGGCCCAAGCAGCACGGGGATGTTTTTCTCCTTAAGAAGCTGCACGACTTTCGGGGCTTCGAGCCCTCCGCTGATGAGAATCTTGACCTTCTGCTCCTCGGCGAACTCGACGGCTGCTTTGATGTCCCGATCATTGTTGGCGGCGACGATCAACGGCAACGTCCCTTCGACCACGGGCACCAGGGCTTCGAGGACGGGATTGACCAGAAGGGGCTGCCGATCCCGAATGTTCGCCGCGTTCCCCTCGGGCACACCTGCTTCGGCCGCACGCTTGGCCTTGGCATAGGCGCGCGCATCATCCAGAAGCTGTCGCACGCGCTGCAGGCGCTCCTCGCGTTGCCGTCGGGCTTCCTCGAAACTTCGCTCGCGCGGCTGGAACGTCTCCGGATCGAAGAAGCGACCCGAAGCGATCGTGGGGAAGTTGAAGTAGATGCCGACGGGAGCCTTGACGAGCATCTCCTCCCACGTCCAGCCGTCTAGATTGATGAGCGCCGCCTGCCCGGAGAGGATCCCCCCGCGCGGCGTCGTCAGCACCGTTGTGATCCCATTGACGCGCGTCACGGGGATGATCTCGCTCGACGGATTGACGGCCACGATCGCCTTCAGCTGCGGATTAAAATCCCCGATCTCGTTGACGTCCACCGTCGCCGCGACCTGGCCGATCTCGGTCAATCCGATGGTCGTTCCCGAATCGATGAAGCCGGGATAGACCCACATCCCCTGCGCGTTGACGACGCGCGCGCCAGCCGGGATCGAGACGTTCCGGCCCACAGCGGCGATCTTCCCATCCCGAATGACGACGGTGCCGCGCTCGATCACCGGTCCGGTGATCGGCACAATGCGCGCGTTGGTGATCGCGTAGGTCTCTCCGCGCTGCTGCGCCCACACGTTCAAGAGTGAGAGCGCAAGCACAAGCCCAAAGGCGATGATGAGCACAAGTGCCCTCTTCCTCATGGCCTGACCTCCTTGCCCGATCTGGGCGATAGTGGATGCTCAACGCCTCCTGTGACCGCTTCCTCAGGCGGACGGCCGCGCGGCTCGGGACGACGCCCAGCGCTTCGCTCGCGGGCCTTGAGCGCTTCCTTCTCCTTTTGGATCTCCGCGCGTCGAGCCAGATCGGTCTCGCGATCGAAGTAGAGCTGACCGTCAATGAACACCTTCTCGACGATCGAGTAGACACTGAGCGGATGTCCGCTGTAGATCACCAGATCCGCATCTTTGCCGACCTCGATCGAGCCGACGCGATGCTCGATGCGCAATTGCTTGGCCGGATTGATCGTGATGAGCGCCAAGGCCTCGTCTTCGCTCAAGCCACCATACTTCATGGCCTTGGCCGCTTCCAGGTTCAAGCGGCGGGCCAATTCGGCGCTGTCGGAGTTGAATGAGACCACGACGCCCTTGCGCGCCATGAGCGCCCCGTTGTAGGGAATGGCGTCATAGGCTTCGACCTTGTACGCCCACCAGTCGGAGAATGTGGATGCGCCCGCGCCGTGAGCCGCGATCTCTCGGGCAACCTTGTAGCCTTCCAGCACGTGTTGGAACGTCGCGATCTTAAAGCCGAACTCCTCGGCCAGACGGATGAGCATGAGGATCTCATCGGCGCGATAGGCGTGCGCATGAACCAAGCGCTTCCCCTGTAGGACTTCGACCAGCGGCTCCAACTTCAAATCGCGACGCGGCGGGACGACGTTCTCGCCAGCTCGCTTGCGGCGCTCATACTCTTCCCACTGGCGCATGTAGTTGCGCGCTTGCGTGAAGGCTTCGCGGATCGTGTACTCAACGCCCAAGCGCGTGGCCGGGTAACGGCGCGGCGTCCCCGGTGGCGGCGTGAAATTCGAGCGCTTCGGATTCTCCCCGAGCGCGAACTTGATGCCCGGCATCGCTCCTTCAAAGAGCATCTCTTGCGCTGTCTTCCCCCAACGAAGTTTGATCACGGCGTTCAAGCCGCCGATGGCGTTCGCACTCCCATGCAAGATGTTGGCTGTCGTTACTCCTCCGGCCAGGTCCCGATAGATGTTGATGTCGGTCGGATCGAGCACGTCCTCAATGCGCACCATCGAGGTGACCGAGAGCGTACCTTCGTTCACCCCGCCATCTATGGCGATGTGCGAATGGCAATCGATGATGCCGGGCATGATGTACTTGCCTCGAGCATCAATGACCTTGGCTCCCGGCGGCGCCTCAATGTTTCGGCCCACGGCCGCGATCTTCCCCCCGCGGATGAGGATCGAACCGTTCTCGATCCGCCCCCGCGTGACGGTCAAGATCGTCCCCCCACGAATGAGCGTCACGTCATCCCCACTGGAAGGGGCCTGGGCCGAAACCGATCCACCAAGCAGAAGGAAGCTCACGACCATGCTCCAGACTCGTGCGGCAAACGCTCGCGCGTCTCTCATAGCGCCTGACCTCCTGATGAGATTCTCGGTCGCGTCCCCGAGAAGGGAAACGACCCCATGCCTTCGACGGTTACTGTCCCGCTCATGCGATCGCCTACGACGCGACCGACGAAGGTGACCGCCATGGGCGTCCCTTGAATCTCCACCGAGAGCGTGAAGCGCACCTCACCGCCGGAGACCGATCCGCTAGAGATCGTGGACTGTCCGAACGGGCTGGTCACCGTGCCGGAGATCGTCTCTCCCTCTTGCTGAAGATCCGCCGCGACGGCGACCACCCCCTGCGGAGATTCGACCGTGAGATTCCACGTTCCGGTCACCGAGACGGAGGGCGCCGATGAGGCCGAAGGCCGTTCGGGCTCGGGCGGCCGCAACTCGATCTGACGTCCGTCAATGAAGAGATACCGGATCCGCGTACGCTCCTCGAAGAGGTTCCCATCGGTGACGAGGAGATTGGCGATCTTGCCGACTTCGATGCTTCCCAACTGCTCGGCCACGCCCAGAATCTCCGCCGCGTGAATGGTCAGCGCGCGAAGCGCGACCTCTTCGGGAAGCCCGGCGCGAACCGCCCGCGCGACGTTCCGAATATAGTCTCTGGGATTGGATAAGCCTCCGGAATGAAATGCGAACTTCACTCCGGCCTGATGCAAGCGCGCGGCATTTTCAGGCGCTTCCGCCCGCAATCGAAGGACGCGCAGCGGTTCATCCGCTTCGGGATCGGCATCGCGCGGCCGCTCGGGGAAATTCACGCTCACCAGAAGCGGCACGCGCTTCTGGCGGAGCACGTCCACGGCCTTATAGGCTTCGAGCGCCCCGCTCAGGATGAATTTCAGGTTGAACTCCTCGGCCAAACGAATGGCGCGCCGGATCTCCGATTCCGAATTGACGTGAAAGATGACGGGCAGCTCACCGCGTACGACCGGCTGCAACGCCTCTAGCGACTCGTTGTACTCCGGACGCTCCAAACCGCGCGGATTCCGCCGATATGCCTCCCAATGCTGGCCGTAGTGCTGCGCATCGAGCAACGTTTGGCGAATATGCGCGAATACGCCCATGAGCGAGCCGGGGAATCGCCCGCCGAGTCCGCCTCCGGTCGGCGTGAACCCGATGTGCAGAGCGACTGGCGACTTCACCACAGCGCGTTGCGAGGTCTCGCCGGCCGTGTTGATCAGCGCGCTCCGGCCGATGAAAATCCCCCGTGGCGGGATGACGAGCGCAGTCGTGATGCCCGCGACGCGCGCATTCTCGAAACGCTGTCCGCCAAGCTGAAGATGCCGCGCCGCCAGCCACTCCGGTTGGGTATGAGGGATGGGCGGTTGTTGCTGGGCTTGGGCTTGAGCTGGCGGGGCCGGCGCTGCCGCAGGCCGCGGCCCAGGCACTTGTGAGGCCGACGGTAAGCCAAGATCCGTCTGGGTGTCAAACAAGCCGGGATACACGACTAGCCCGCTCCCATCGATCACGCGCGCTTCAGGAGGAATCGGAACGTTCTCCCCCACCGCCGTGATGATCCCATCGCGAAAGACCACGGTGCCCTTCGGAATCACCGGGCCCGTCACCGTGACGATGCGCGCATCCTTGATGGCATAGACCGAAGGCGTTTGGCTGAAGCTGGCCCGTGCAAGGCTGCCAAGTAGAAGCGCGATCCCCAGCATACCGATCGCGCGCCTCTGCCCGAGAAGATAGCCCCTCCGTTGGTAGGTGCTCCACCTCATAGCTCCTCCTTTCCCCGAGCGTTCTCCCCAATTCATGCGCCCGAAATGTACACGGATACGCTTTCATTTGGCAATACCTACGGCCTGCTGAAGCTCAAACATGGCAAAGGCGTCATTGTCCGCTCCGATCTGGCCTATCCCACCGATCAGTCGCTGGTGCGTCGGGCCCAGAAGTTGGCTCCTGAAGCGCTAGATCAAAAGTCACAGCGGCCGGGCTGGTTGACCCGTCCTTTGCCCGTATGCTTTATCAGCTCGGGTTAGAGCAAGAACACTCACAACAGCGGTTTTTCTACACGGACATCACCGAGCCACTGGCCCGCGAGCGCGCCGATCAGATCAGTCGGGCTTGGCAGATCACTATCGTTGGCCTGAGCATGGACCAGATTAAGACCCTGCATGAGCTTCCGCCAGAAATACCGCTGAAAATCTTTACCAGTTATTATCGCTATGGGGAAGTCTCCTCACTAGCGGGCGGGCTCAATGCCGAGGTCATTCCGGTTGGGCTGAAGTTTACCGACGCCATGATCAAAGAGGTCACCCGACTTCCCGATGGTGCCGTGATTGAGATCATCCTGGACGAGCACGACTTCGCCAGTTACGGCGGATTGATTTTGGCCAACTACCAGCGGGGCTTTGCCGCCAAGAAAGTCACCTTCAAGGTCAGAGCGCTCACCACGATCAACGATCTGGTCAAACGGCTCAAGTCTGGGGAGTGCCAGTTGATGATCATGAGCAACAAGCTCTGGGATGATCTGCCGACGGATTTTAAGCGCCTCAAAATGGTGACCCGCGCCAAAATGGAATTTGGCGGGCGAGCGTCAGAGGCGGCGCGGCTTCGGGCCGGTATCGTGGTATGAATCAGATTGGTAAGCCAGTGATCAGTAAGTCAGTGATCAGTCATCACCGGCGGCTGATTACTGGACGTAGACACCGTCAGGTGGCAATCTCCTCCACCTCCACGCCTGAGGGGATCGGTTTCAGGGTGAGAAACACAAGCCCGGAAAGGAATAGGGGAATGGCCACTACGGTAGTGAAGGCCCAGTTCCATCCATACGTACCAATGGCGTAGGAGACAACCAGCGGTCCAAGCGCCAATCCCAGGTTGACGGCCAACGAGCCGGAAAAGGCTACCCCCGTGGCTCGCACTCGCGTGGGAAAGTGCTCGGCCAGGAATGTGAACTTGGCCGCCGTAGTGCCATAGAAAAACATGGTGGTCAGCCCGAATACCACAATGATCGAAGCCATGGAGGAAGTTCCCCACACCAGGAGGAGAAACAGCAGCGTTCCGGCCCAACTCCAGATTACAATGGTGTTGCGACGGGTCAGCAAGAATTCGCCGACGAAGGAAGAGATCACGTACCCCACCGCGCCGATGCCGTAGGCCGCTCCCACCAACCGTGTGGCCATCTCCAGGCTAAACCCACGTTCTTCGACCAAGTAGGTAGGGAAGAAAAACGCTGACCCGCCATACGCCGCCACATGGAGGAACTCACCCAAAAAGAGCACAATCGTGCGTCGGATCAGGTCCGGCGCAAAGAGATGGCGAATCTTTGCCGGCTCCCGCCTGGCGTGGCTGCCACTGGAGCCACACCCCAGGCCTTCGGCAAGCTCGGAGCGCTGCCGGAGGAATCGCTCGGTTTCTCGCAAGTATTTCCACACGACCAGCATGTAGGGAATGCTGACCAACCCGATCAGAAACATAGGCCGCCAGCCATACCGCTTCAGAATCGGCGCGGCCATCAGCGAAGCCAGAAACCAACCAATCGGATATCCCGTTTGCAAGATCCCGGACAACAATCCACGAAACCGCGCCGGCGCTTCTTCGACGACAATGGTGCCCGCCACCGGGGTCTGCAGGCCACCCGCGGCGAAGCCTAGGGTGCGAAGTACCGTCAAGATGACGACATTCGGCGCGATGGCATGCAGAGTGACAAAGATCGAAGAAATCAGGTTCGACAATTGCATCATCACCTTGCGTCCGACCCGATCCGTCAGCACGCCGAACCAAGCAATCAGCAGACCGGCCACGCCAAAGGAAATACTGAAGATCCAGCCAACGGTCTGGATGCTCAGGCCGAATTCTTGGCGGATGGCAGGTACAGCATAGCCAAACAGCGCTTGATCCATATTGGCGAAGCTCAGGCCGATTAAGCAAATCAAGAACGCCCGCAACGGATAGCCCCTCAAGGCTGACCACGAGTGAGATGACGACCGAAGATTCAAGGCCCTAGCTCCCTACACGAGTAGAGTAAAAGGGAAATGGGGAAAGGGGAGAAGGGAGCATCTTCCCCAGTTTCTTTTCGCCCTCCGCTTTTGCCCCTGGCCTCGTCACTTTTTCACTTTTGCCTTTCGCCTTTTCTCTTGCGTTCGGCTTTTGGTCCCTGGCCCTCCTTGGACACGGGCGCCTCAATCAACTCGATCCACTCCCCGGCTGCGCCAATGACTATCGCTGCCCGCCGGCCGTGATAAGGAGCTTGCTTCAGTTTAATCGGTGGCCGTATCCACTCCAGCTTCAAAGCATCCAAGGAATCAACTTCAAAGGAGACCATCGCCATGCCGGGGGGTAAATCCCCAGCACGTTGAGGCCGCCTGGTGGCGCTCTCCGGATACTCATCAATCTCAATCAAAAACCCCCCGGGCAACTGAGCCAGCGCCAACTTGTGCATCCGCTCTGGATCCATCCCGTACGCCTTCGAGAGCACAGAGATCCGCACCTGCATGGGTTGGGTTACCGGCAGCTTCAATTGTTGAGCATAGAAATCGAGAGCGGCTTGAAGGTCTTTGCTACCAAGCACGACGACAAACACACGATCAACATAGGTCTTGGCGCTGCCCAGGTTAAATCCCGATTGGCCGGGCTTCAGACGCGTCAGGTATAAGACTTCGTTTGCCGGACCCAGAACCTGCATGGCGCGGATATTCTCGTTGGACGAAAGGTTTCTGGGCGGACCGAGGATCTGAAACGGAGAGTTCTCCAGCTTCTTGGCCAGATCGTCCACGTCCTGAACCAGCAGTTCGGTACAATTCCAGCCGACGGTGCGCAACGGAGCATAGCCCTCGGTGGGTTCTGCCTGGACAAATCGCAGGTAGACCTTCTCACCACTGGGCGGTTGCAGGAGCAGATAGGGACGCCCGATAGCGGCTGGCGTTCCCCAAACGCTGGCCAGCACTCGGCTGATGGTGCCGCGCTCAACCACCTCATACCCTAAATACTCCCGATACGCCTGCTCCACAGCCGTCAGATTAGAGGCAGTGATTGTCACAATGAGAATGGTCCTCAACATAGGTCGCTAGATGCTATTCGAGCTGCGGGGTGGGTGCTTGCTCACCTTCGGTGACCTCCTCTTCTTGGGCACCTCCACAGCTCAGGCTGAGCAACCAAGCATGGACCTCATATTGCCAGTTGCGGATTTTGCCTTTTGCCTTTAACTTTGGAGGAGGTCCCCCACTCAGTAACCAGTGACCAGTGGGCCAGTAACCAGTTACTGATTTCCAGCCACTGACCACTGATCACTGATGACTGGTCACGGATGACTGGGTGACGCGCCGCTCGACGATGATGGTCACTTTGATTAACTCGTTGCCCTCGAACACCTGCCACAGGCGCGCTTTGCGATCCTGGCCCTTGAACACGATGGTTTCTACGACGCGATTGTTGGGCCTATCCTTCCAGTAGTAGGAGAAAATGGAAATGTCGTCAGTGACGTGAAACAACTGGCCGTGAAACTGCGGATCGTCAAAAACGAGTTGGTCGCCTTCCAGTCGGGCGTGAAAGTCTAACGTCTGCTGTCGCCCATCGGGCCACCGGTAGATAATCCGCTCATACCACTGATCTCCTTCCAAGCGCGTCTCCTGGCGACTGGCATGTTGATCTATCAGTTGACCCTCGGGCGTCAGATGGGTGTAGATCCCCTCCCACACACCAGCGGCTTGCCGTAAGCGTTCTCGGTTCGTCATAAGCTCTTCAACCCTAGTTCAAGTCTCACAACTCACACAGAGAGCGCAGAGAAGTTGCTGTGAGTCCTGTCCCTCCGTGGTGACTCGGATACCAACTTTGTGGCGAAATGTCGGATCACTTTCGGCAGATCGCACAATTCGTGCTCTCTACCTCTTTATTTTCCCACCCGCCATCTGCTATCCGAGGCCTCGGGCTGACTACACCATGGTTCAACATCTACCACCAAAGTGCGCAGAGCTTACCGCACTCCAAAATCCGCAGCCCGAGGCCAAAGGTCACGAATTAGTTCTACTTTTTTTACCTTCGCCCTGTCACTCCACTTTTTGCCTAATCCGCTTTCTCATCGCAACTGTTCCATCCACATGCATCCGCGACTCATGCCTTCCTAGAAGCTAGAGAATGACGACCTCACCTGAGATACCTCAACAGATCAAAGGATTCAATGACGACGCCTAAGATGACGCTGCGGCCGCGAGCCGGAGCTCGTTGGAAGGGATCGGTATAGAACTTGTTCCCCACATTATCCACTGACAGCGCGAACGACGTCTTGTAATGCTCGCTATGGTGAGTATAGCCGACGCGCCAATTGTGGACCGTCTTACCGGCCAATCCAGCCCAGCCAAAGTAATTCAGCCGAAGGAAATTGGGCTGGATGTCGGGATCGAGTCGTCTGACGCGCGTATGCGCGCGGGCATCATACTCGGTCCAGAACCGGTTCCGTTTGTCGGCTAAGCGCACGTTCCAGGAGGCCATGAACGGAATGACTCGCTCAAACGGCACGTCAGAAAAGACCGGCCTGCCGTTGGCGTCCAAGCTCCGCCGACCGAAGTCAAACAGTTTCTTCCCTGCTCGTTCATTGGCCTGGAACTGTCGCTCCAGGAAAGCGAATTGACCAGGGGTGGGGCGTAAGTCCCGGCCATGCTCCCAGCTCATAGTTCCGGCCACGGTCAGAATGGCACGATCTTGGATCTGTAGAGGAACCTCAAACTCCGTCTCCAAGCCGTGCACTCGCGCCCGTCCGGTGTTCAATCGTTGGACCCACAGCAGAAACTGAAAGCCCAGCCGCTCGGCCAGAGATCCCGGGCCACCTGGCTGAAACAGCGGAGGCGTTTGTTCGATGAAGTTTGTATAGGTGTTGTTGAAGTACGTGGCCGCTGCGCGGAAAAATCGGTTGCTGACTTTGACGCCGGTATCCACATTGACGCCCCGCTCCGGCTTCAGATTGCCGTTGGGCAAAAAGATGAAACCGAACGTGCCGAATGGGAATCCGCGAAACAGCCCCATCTCGACCAGCGCTGGTTGGCGGAAGCTGTTGCCAATACGCCCAAACACGCTCACCGTGCCGTGCGGGCGGCCAATAATGGCGAAACTGCCCGTATAGACGTTGCGCTTGAATGAGATGTTGCCCGTGCGGTTGATGACCGGGGCGAACGGCACAGCCCCGTTGGGATCAATCCCAGCAGGAAACGGGCCATTAATGGCAATGTTAAATCCGGGCAACGGGAATCCTTCCGAAGGTCGAAACTGCGTAGTAAATCGGCTGTAACGGAACGTGCCTTCTAAACGCAGCCAACGAAAGGCGTCTAACTGATCCTGAAGGAAGAAGGCGCTCTCCTGGGTGTAACCATCCGGGACGCCCTTGCCAAAATTGCCCGCGCCCGACAGCAGAAACCCGTCTAACGGAGACCAGGGCAACAGGACTCGGCCCGCACCACCCCGCTGGGCGTTGTAGAACCACTGCTGGAATTCGTCAGCCGAGCGGTCGCGCCAGAACTGGTAACCGACCAGCAGCATGTTGGCTAGAGTCAGTTGCAGCGTCGCCTGACCATCGAAGCCGGTGGTGACCACCCCTTGCTTGCTGAAGGTGAGCGCACTAGGACGAACGTAGGTATCCAGCGTCGCCGTCGAACCGGGTGCAAGCCGATTGGTTCGGAAGAAGGTCAGGCTATCGCCGGCACGATAGAGATACTGGCGATAGAATCCACCCGCGACCCGCGTGATGAGAGGGCTGAGTTCCACACCTTGATAGCGCACCCCATAGCGGTCGACCCGGTCAAACGAAGCGAAGAAGTATTCCGGATGCCACGGCACAGCCTCTCCCGGATAACCGTACGGGCCCAAGTGCGTATTCATCTGCTTGTAGCGAATATAGTGGTTCTGATGAGGATGCAAAAAGAGGTTGAAAAACCCGGTAGCACCATGAGCCTGGGTTCCGAAGACTGTCGTCTGTGTGGCGTTGGCCGGAACTCCCAGATTGGTAAACCGCCGATTCCATTCCTGCGATAATTCGAAATCCATGCGATTGTCGGTGCTGTTGGAGAGGAACTTGAGAAAATCCTGCTGCTGCATGACGGCCGCCAAGGGCACCACGCCACCGGTCGAGCCGAAGTGATAGTAACCATATCGGTACAGCGAGCCGGACAGGTTGATGGCTATCCAGGGGTTGGACAGATTCAATGTCACATTACCCTTTCGGCCATTCTCATTCTGACTATAGAGTCCTTGGAACCGAGTTCCTAAGATCCAACCCTTATCGGGTCGGGTAGGGATTTTGGTGGTAAAGTTCACTGTCCCCACCAATGAATCTGTTCCATACAGGGATGACCCAGCTCCGGCTACCACCTCAGCCGTATCAATTTGAAACGTTTCGATGAACGCCCCAACCGAGGGTCCAAACGTTTGGATCTCCGTGCGCGAATTGTTGACCCGCTCGCCATCAACGACGATCAGCACACGACTCGATTGCAGCCCCCGCAAGTTGGGCGAGCCGAGCACCGGACCGGGGTTGAAGATGAACAGGCTGGGCGTCGCTTTGAGCGCCTCTCCAACACTGGTGGGCAGGCGCGCTTCAATGCTCTCGCTGGTGATGGTCGTCACGTTCAACGGAATATCTTGTTCACCCGCCAGTCCACGGGCAGCCGTCACCGTTATCTCCTCTATGATCGATCCCGGCGCCAGGACCACATTTTGCACCACCGGCTCGCCAGTCACTGCGATGGTGCGTCCATAGTTATTGTAGCCAGTGGCCTTCACCACCAAGCGATACTGACCGCTGGGTAGTCCGGTGATCTCGAACTTTCCATTAGGATCGGTAACCGCAGTGCGAATCACGTTCGAGGCGAGGTTGATGAGATTGACGGTGGCGCCAGCCACCACCGCCCCACTGGTATCAATGACCGTGCCACTGACGCTCCCCTGTTGGGCTCGCGCCACACCAGGCCAACCCACCAGGAGCACGATCACAATGACTTGCCAAATCTGCTTCCAGTACTGTGTTGTCATGACGTTCTCCCTCCTACATAAAAATCACCCATCAAATACACGAACGGCACGAAATGGCCCCACGACCCACCGCTCGTGACGAGCGTTAGTCATGGGTAATTGCTTGAGTGGCCAGTACCAACCTCAGTTGAGGTATTGTCACACCCGTCACTAATCACTGCTTCCCCCAAAAGGCCGCGTCCTGAGCCCGCAGCCAGAGGCAGCAGGTTGCTAGATGATGATGGTTATGCTCCACGCCGCCCTATTTCCTGAAGCCAGAGTAATGCTCTCAGAGCGTGTTTGAAAAGCGCCTTCTCCACCCTGAACGAACAGGATGTCACAGCTCGGCGCCTGGCACTAGGTTCCCAGAGTAGGTAACAGTGACCAGTGATCAGTGGGCCAGTGACCGGTGATTACTGAGCACTGAGGCTGTGGGTATCATGCCCTGATGGGGCTTGAATCATCATCCTCATCCATGCCCTAGGCCTGGCCCCATTGACCCTAAAAGACGATCTCCTAGCTGCCAGACAAGTCCCAGTGAAAGATTCTCTCGGCCTTGATGCGCAGGAGTACAGGAGCGCCGAGGCTTTGAATGTATTGCCAACCAGGATTGTCCGGATGACCGTAGTAGCGATAGATCAACGCCTCACGAAAGCGGTTATGTATTGCCTCATCCTCAACAACCTCTGCTGTACCCTGGATGACGATGCCTTTATAAGGAGGCTCGGAGGTATCTATTGTGAAGCACACCTTGGGATTCCTTTGGATATTACGGAATTTCTTCCGCGTCCGCTGTGTCCCGACGTAGATCTCGCCGTCCATGAGCACGTAAAAGACAGGCGTCGTGTGAGGTGTGCCCGTCTCATCCACAGTCGAAAGACGACCTATCTTCTGCAATCCGACATAGACAGCCCAGGAGCCCGAGAGCTTTTTACTCATAGTCTCACCTCTACAGCCGCGAAACTGACTCAACCGAGAAACGACTAAGAGTCTATACGAAAACTCGTCGCCAACCCAATGGAAGCCCTGTAGGAGGGCTCTCCGGAGGCCGATCCGTCAGGCTCCGGCGTGTCCTCCTATAGGTTTTCGTACGGACTGTTGGCCGCTAGCGGAGAGCCATAGCCAATCGCCGACCGAGCCAGCGTCCGAAGCTGAGGGATGGTGTCAGGAGCATGCCGCTGCAGAACGCCTGGCCACTGGTGGCGGCAGCGCCCAGGATCTCACCCGCGGCATACAAGCCAGGAATGGGGTTGCCTTGTTCATCCAACACTCGAAGCCGGCCATCAACGGCCAGCCCACCAAAGGAGACCAGTGAGGTACCGTAAGTCAGCAACGCATAAAAGGGCGGTTTCTCGATCGGGTGGGTTAACTGGACTCGGCCCAGAGGATCATGACCACAGCGCACCGCCTCATTGTAGCACTTGACAGTCTGCTGGAGCCCATCCGCATCAATGCCAGCCTTACGCGCCAGCTCCTGCAACGTGTCAGCCGACCAGACAACCTTACCCTCTGCCGCTCTGGCGCGTATCTCTGCCGCGTCCCACTGCCGCACGACTGATGGACCGTCATGCAAGGCCACATCGTCAAATACCAACCAGAACCTCTGTCCTGGTTGCTCTAGCAGCGCTCGCTCGCGACGATCCGGACTCATCTCATCCTCAGCGATAAAGCGCTCCCCCCGTTCGTTTACGTAAATCTCTCGCGGCAAGCGATAGACCGGGGAGAACACCAACGCCCATGCGGCCCACCAGTCGGCGCGTCCCGAACCGGGTTCTAATTCCAAACCGCCCAGACTGGGCAGATACTTATCTCCGTTGCGAAAGGCGGCGCCAAGGCGGCGGGCGGCCAGCAGGCCATCGCCAGTGGACGTCGGGCTAGCCGCGCTGATTAACCTGGGGTGTCCCGGCGTCACTTCAGCAAACAAGTGCGGGTTGGCAGCATACCCGCCAGTAGTAAGCACTACCGCTTTGCCTTGCAACTTGAGCCGGCCACGCCATCCCTGCACCACCACGCCGACCACTCGTTGACCATCCCACAAAAGCTCGATCAGCTCGTGCTCAAGCAGAAGGGTGATGTTTCCAGACGCTCGATACCGGTCCCATAGGGGACGAAGGGTGGCCAAGATAGACTTTCCGGCCTCAACTCCCCAGTAAGTACGAGGCACAGAATAAGGCTCATGGCCATACACCAGCGCCGGTGTTTCGGGCGCGAAAGGAAACCCTAAATCATCGAGCCAGTCAAGAGTGCGCGGCGCTTCATCTACGGCCAACCGAACCAGTACGGGATCGGCTGTCCCACGACTGATTCTCATGACATCTGCGAAATGACGATCTGGTGAGTCGTCAATTCCTCTCTGGCGTTGGCGACGAGTGCCGGCTGCGCTCAGGTGGCCGCCGGTGATGTGCAGTGTACCGCCAACGTCAGACGCCTTTTCGATGACCACCACTTGAGCGTGATGCTCGGCGGCAGCAATGGCACAGGGCATTCCCGCCGTGCCCGCACCGACGATGATCAGATCCCAATTAGTTGATTGACTGATCATAACCCGCTCACCCGCTTTGATTGGTCGCTGGTTACTGGTCGCTGGTCGTTGGGGAGTTGGGGGCTGGTAAAAACGCTCTCTCCAGCCTCTAGCCCCTGACCCCTAGCCCCTAATTCACCAGCGACTAGCAACTGGCCACTAGCGACTGGCCGACTGCTAATGCGCCGATCACCTCATCTTTCGCTTGCCCCAGGCCTCCCATCACCCGTCACACAGCCTGCCGAAATTCTAACCGCAAGCCATCGGGCGACAAAACGCTCATCGCCTCCTGTACGCCTTCCGGCCCAAAATCCACGCGACGGGGCGCGCAGCTTATGGTGATCTTAGCTTCCACCAACCTCTGATAGAGCGCATCAAGATCATCCACCAGGAATGAGTACATGAAGAAGCCCAGGTTCGGGGGATGGGCCAGCGTCGAGCGATTCTCGCCGGGCAGGCCGGGAAAATCAACCAATTCGATCTTGCCCGAAAGGCTCTCCCCAGCAGTGAAAATAGCCAGCCGAAGCGGTTGACCAGCCGGCAACCCCAACATGACCTCCACTTGCGGCTCCCGCAGCTCGGCTTGCCGATAGAGCGTCAGGCCCAGTACATCGCGGTAGAAGGCCATGGAGGTCTCCAGATGCGCCACTATCTGAGCCGACGTCGCAATCTCTGAATAGCGAAAACCGGTCTGTCCGGCCGCAGCGGCCGCCGGAGCCGCGAGCCGCTCGATCAACACGATGGCTTCCCCGTCGGGGCCATAGACTAAGGCCTCTGCCACCGGCACATCACCCAGCGAGTATCGCACCGGCCCACAAGGTCCGGGTCGCGCGCCTCGCTCAATCATATACTTGACGCAGGCTTCAATATCGGTGACCATCAGATCAATGTCAAACAGGCCGACATCGGCCACTCGATTCGGATTGCGAATCGGTTGGCGGGAATCGCCGGGGAATTCAAGCAGCTTCAACTTGCCGTAGTCAGAAGCTACATGGCGCAAGAGAGCTACGTTCACGTCGGCTTGCTGATGATAGCCCCAGAGCTCTCCTATATCGGCTGCTCTCAACGATCCCTGATAGACCACCTCCCACCCAGGAATGGCCGCATAAAACCTCATCGAGTCGGCCAAGTCGCTCACACTTAAGTACACCGCATCAATCGGACTGATCATATCCCTTTCCTCCTTCCCCCATCCCCGATGGATTTCGACTTGACTCACCTCCTTCAGTCACGAGCGAGACGAGTACATACTCCAGACCTAATCCGCTCCAATCGTACTTGACTAGAACCAGGTCCTCACCCGTTATCCATAGATCAGACGTCGGAACGTTGATGAAATCCGACTCAAAGCGAAAATGAGTGGTGTGGAACCGGCCCGCCGGAACCTCCATCTCCTCCTCGCCCACCAGGGTCACGCGGAGCGTCTCCTGCCGCCCCAGCGGCCCGTCCGTCCCATCCCACTGTGTCGAGGTGTTGTAAATCGGAATGCATTGCTCCCCACCCTTGGCCTTGTCGTAACTCCAGAACATCCAACCATCCAACATCACGGCATGCGTGACGATGTAAAAGCACTCGGGAACGCAGAGCGTTTGATTGACATGACCGGTGTCCCAGCCGTCGGTGACCACCCTCATCTGATCCCCTTCCACCCGGAAGTAGCCACTGCCCACGAACCGCTCGCCTACCTGTAACCGGATGAACACATCCAGCGGGCGATGATCTTTCCCCAACGTGTAGGTGACATCGCGCACAAATTGCGAATCCTCGGTCATAGCTACACAGCGCATGGTCCGCGTCCCATCCCGGTGCCTGGTTAACGACCAGTATTCCCGCCCTCGCTCAGCGCCGGTTGACTTCCGACGATACGACAGCATCCCGTGATAGTGAACAAGGTTCTTCCCCATCGCCTCGGTTGAACCTCCTTCTTGCCCGGAGCAACCTATTGCCTACAATTAGTGATCAGCAACGATAGATCAGTGACTTACAGGTCCATGGGGCAAACCGATCACTACCTCGCACCGACTTATTACCCCATCACTGACTTATTGATGGCGCGGCTGTTGCACGAGCGTCCAAAAGTAACCATCTGGAGCGACGAAGGAAAAGCTCTTCTCCCCAAACTCATTGAGATAAATCTCCGTCACTGAGGTGGCGGTGCTAGCCTTGACGCGAGCGTGATACGCCTCGATGGAGCTGACGCGGTAGGTGTAAAGTGAGTATCCCAGAGCGCCAGGGCGAGACAAGGCGAGTTTATCTTCCAAGCGGACTTCGGGAGGAAACCAAATAATCTTCAATCTTCCCGAGCGCATCTTCTGGGGATCGGTAGCGGATGAGCGTGGATCATCAAAGTCGGTACTCACATACCATTGGCCCGGTTCGAGCTCAAAGATAGCTCGTGCCGAGGGGTCAGTATCGCCGCTCACCTTCTGGTCTCGGACTCGAAGTAGCCCCAGGACGTGATCATAAAAATCTAGCAGCCGCCGGTCGCCCTGAACGACCATCCCAACGTGGGTGATTTGACTGGTGCGGAAGTGGGACGATTCGTCAATGCGGCCGTAGAGCGGAAGTTGATAGTTGAACCGTTGAAACAGAACCTGTCGAGTCAGCGGCTGAATCAAGACCATCTCGCGGACGCAAACCAGAGGATCCAGGAAGGGCGTGGGAGGGCGCTCCGGCGGATAGATCTGGGCCAGCTGTGGTGGGACGTAGTACACGGGCAGGCCCTGACTGGAAGCGACTTCAGCGTGGTTTAGCAGATTGTAGACATCGGCCGTCAGCATCGCACCCCACCGATTTCCTTTCACTTTCATGTGACTGAGGCCTAGACCTTCACTGGTGGGGCGTTCCCACACCATGAGCCGAATCAATCCATGATCGGCATCTTGATGAAGGAGTCGGATGGAGCGCAGCCTGGAGTTAACACCATATAAGCGCAACGCCTCTGCCGCGCTCAACTCACCGCTGGGGCCCGGACGGTAACCAAATTGCTGCCAGTACCGTATCAGCGGGAGGGGGTCCGTCGTGCCGATCCCGACTTCGTAGACACCACCAATAGTCGGCTGCTCTGCCCATGACCATCGAGCTGGCACGCTTGAACCCAGGAGCGTCAAGACCACCACAATTATGACGACGGCCTTGGTTTTTCTGGCAGAATGATCAAGGGCAACCAGAGACGGCATAGGGTTATTTGGTCTTTGCGTCGAACTCAAAATCAGTGGGATGATTATGTCCATGAGCCACAATCCATTTGTAGAGCTCCGGCTTGCGATGCAGCAAGCGGGCAGCAGCGCGTTCTCGGTTTTCTTCAACTGTTGAGTAGGGGTTGTAATGGAAGTGATTATAGAGCTCGCCGTCAGTGCGGCCAAATGCCAGAATGCCATGTTCGCTGGCAAACGGCCCGTGGTTAATATAGGGCGGTCGCCAAAAGTAGCCGCCTGTCGGCAAGTAGCCAAACTGCATGATCCAGGATGTCCCCCAGATATGATAGGCCTCTTCTGCGCAATCGTGATAGGAGATGTTATCCTGGAAGAAGCCGGGAACCATGCAGTACAAAAACGAGAGGGCGTGGGTCTTTTCGTCCATACGAAGAATCTTGATCAGACAGCCGGGGGCCGTGCTCGGAAAGAGCGTGGGCTCTTGCCAGTAGAGATCGTCGTAGGCGTTGACCTGAATGAGTCCTGAGCGGTCAGCACCATCGCAGTCCTGATCGGATTCCTCAAAGCTGGGCTCCGCCTGGTTGTACATCAGCAGCGCCAGACAGCCCGTCTTGGTCGAGATCTCCGGCATAGCTACGCCAGCCGGGATGAAGAAGTAATAACCTGGGCCGCACATTTTTTCGCCCACGCGGAGTCCGCCTTCCATGATCAGCAATTCGACATCCGAATAACTGAAGCCAGGAGGCTGCTTATAGCCGGCATCAAATTGGACGGTCATCGTGCAGGCTCCAGTATCCTTATCCAAACTCAGCATCTTGTACTGCATCCCTGGAGGGAATCCGGGCAGCGTCATTTTCTTGAATGGTACATCTCGATCACAAAACGGTTCGATATGGGGTCGCGCCATCTCTACCTCCTTCGCCAAGTGAAATGAAAACAAAGATGTATAAGGTAAACAAATCAAGAAGTCGAATCTCAGCCACAGATGACACCCCGGCACTGCCTACAAGGGGCCCCTGTGACCACGGCACACAGATGCATATGGCGCAGGGAAAAAAGCGAGGGAAAGGGAGGGGGGAGATACGTTGCGTCCTCCGCTTTTTCCCATTCCCATTTCCCCTTTTCCCAACCCTGCCATTTGTGTGAGTGGCACACAGGCCTGCTCCAGCTTAATACACCACTCGCAGCTTCCGCTTGGGCCGTGGCGGGATTTCTTCCGGCTTAATACGCCGGCGAATATCCTTATGGACGCAGAATCCGCGTGTCTGAATGCGCTGGAAGAATTCCTCGATCCACTGCTCTCGTTGCGGCGAGAGGGCTTCCATCTCGGCGACGATTTTCTTGTATCGCTCCTGTTGCTCTTTGAGCTCCTGCTTTAGCCAAGCCTTAACCTGACGGCTGCGCTTCCGCCGCTTAGCTATCATAATCTGCCTCCTTCGTCGCACCATCCTCTAGCTGGCAGTTCGACCTCCAATAAGCCATCGTGCTCGATGGTGCAAGGCCAAGGACTGTTATGGGCTCGTGCGCTTGAGGCGACGACTAGCAAAACGAATGAAACCATAGAGTCCGTAAGCGAGCGTCAGCCCATAGATCATCACGTCGGCCCACTGATATCCCCCTAGCGCCCCCCCGCGCGCGCTCTGCCAAAGGCTCCACAGTGCATAGAAAGAGAAGGCTAGGATCTCAAGCCAAAAGATCCATAACAGGAACATCGCTCGTTCCCCAAACTGAGGATCGTTGAATGGTAATCAGCGATCAACCAACCCGGTGACCCGTTGTTAATTCCAGACATTTGCCGTTCTTCCTACTCGTGCCCTTGCCGCAAGCGTTCCTAAATATCAGGTCAAGCTCGATGACCATCATGAACCAGCCTTGCATACTCAAGGCCAATCTTGCCCGAAATATCCATTCGCCATCCTGATGGCATGAGTACGAGATGCCTACCATCCCTAGAACTCATTTCCAAACCTTTGGAAGGGTGAGCAAGGCACACGCCAGATGAAAGGACCCGGCATAGGTGAGAAAGAGCCGCTCATAGCGCACCACCAGGTGCCGAAAATGCCCAAGCCAGGCAAAGGTTCACCCCACGATCCACTGCCGGTAGCGGCGCAACTTCCTCCCATCCTGATCGGTGGCAGTGGGGTGGTTGCGCCGTGCGGGGATGATCGGCTCTGTCCCCCGCCGCTTCGATCGCCGGCGCAAGGGAGTGCTGTCGAAAGCGCCATCGGCAATCACCCGCTTGCGGGGCCGTCCGGGCTTGCCTGCTCGCCTTATCGCCACTGTGTCGAGGGTCTTCTCCAAGAGCAGGCCTTCCGCCAGGGATGCCGAGTCCAAGTATGCTCTCGGCGGAGTCCTCGCGCCACCGACCAAAACCAGCCACTTCGTGCCCTTTCCCCTTTTGGTCTTGCCCACCTTGGGCCCCCTTCTTTGGCCGGAGCAAGGCTGCCCTTGGCAAGGCACTCATCCCAGCGGATCTTCTGTTAGCCGTTGAGCTGGACCAAGAATGCCCACCACAGCTCAAGCAGCCCACCAGACTCTTCCCACTGCTTGAGCCTTCGCCAGCAGCTGCTGGGGCTACCATACCGGCGCGACAGCTCCCTCCAAGGAGCTCCAGTCCACAAGATCCAGAGGATCCCCTCAAAGCATCGGCGGTCATCGCCTCAGGGTCGGCCCCCCTTGGGCTGCAGCTTGGACGACGGTAAATGAACACGAGCCCTCTGCCACTGTTCATCAGCTAATCCCCTCCATGCCATGCCTCCAGTCCACCACAGAACCAAGACGGTTTTGAAATGGGTCCTAGCGATTTAGACTCACCGACCCCTAATTACCGATCACCGATTGCTCGCCTACCAACGGTCTCTCGTCAGAGCAATAAACGCGATGATTAAGATGCATAGATGAATACAGAGCGCCGGCGGCGCCATGATCAAGATTCGCCGACGCAACCGTGCTTCCAATTGAGTCACGTCCCCAGTAGCTGCGGCAATCTGCTTGAGCATCTGCGTAGTCTCCGCCGCCCCAGTCAGGATCATAATTGCCATCAAGATGATGAGGCCAAAGAAGAACAACTTCAAGGTCAGCCAGGGGGTATCGAAGATCGGATAGCCAACCAGATAACTGAGCGACAGGCCGACGGGAATCGTCAATACGAAGGCTACCAAAACCCAACGATCGATCTGTTCTGCAATATGAGCTCGATCCAGCCGAATGGCTATCGGCAATTCCCGTTTCAATAGACTCATGCTCAAGAAAAATACTACCAAATCACCACCCAGCCAGATGATGATCAGAAACATATGTAACAATAAGAGAACGTCATATAAGAGGGTCATCGTTATCTCTCCTCCCGTAGGGAATCTCCCATGTGCTCTTGCTTACCAAGGAATGAGCTTCAGCGCTCACGGATAAAAATGCCCACAGATATCTCACCCATGCAGAGGCTCTTTGCCTAGGAACCGACTATGTCCCACCCACACTGTAGAGGACGAACATAACATCAGCGGCACATGAAGACATATCAAATCTACTGGTGTCTTTGTTATTATTTTTCGGAGGAATCGATTATGAACTGACGTCGCCAGAAATGAAGGAAAAACCCAGAGACGTTTGCTGGTGACAGACCCAGCCAGTACGTCGGAGGCGTGCGCTCCCCTTATAGGAACGGCCCATATATCAATGCATCCGGACGGAGGAAAAAGTGTTTTTGACGTCGTTCGTATGTTTATGGACATTTCGCCAAAATCGCCCATAAGATCAGTACGCCATGACGGATGAAAATAGAACGCTTTCGCGTATTCCGTGTGTCAAGGGAGTCAATTAGACTTGCCATCACTACCGAAGTACTCGCGGAACGCGCAAATTTTGTCACCGCACACGTCCAGGAAGATAGCCACCCGGTTCTTGTAAGGTTGCTCACCAAGCTTCCCCTCAACGCGACATTCAAACCCAACCGTCGTAGCACTGCTGGTTACGCTAATGACCTCGGTGATGAGCAACCCCTCCTTAAACGTCTCAGATACGAAGCGAAGGAACTCTGCCGCCCTAGCCTTTCCCACATTGAGACCCTGATATTTTCCGGTGGGAAAGTAGAGCGTGAAATCATCTGTCAACATCCCCAGGAACGGCTCCCACTGGCCCGTGGCTAAGCCATGCTTGAAGTGCTCGAAAGCAGCTCTGGCTATTTTCAACGTCTTGGCAGACTGGTCTTTTCCACCCATGAGAACACCCATTGTGGGAGTGGTCAGCACACCAGCAGGAGCGTTGGCCTTGAAGCCTGTAGCTCCCAGGTTCGTGGTGATGGTCAGCAGACTGATAAGCAGCACCGCGATGACCTTCGGAATTTTGAACAACGACTTCCAGTCCTTGGCGATTAGCAAGTCCATAAGCTCAGATGGCTCTCCACGTTGACGTTTGGCCATTTCGGCTTTCAAGGTGGCCAAGGCTGAGTCCACTCGGGGGCCAAAGAGAAATCGCAGATATTCGAGCGGGATCCGCGGTTTTTCGCTAAATCGCCCTTCTTCATCAAAGGCGTCGGGCAATAAGGGGGGCACGTAAAACACATTTGGTTGTGTACCATATTCTTCATGCAGTGGTAGGGCTACCTGCCACTTGTGCACCAACAGGTAGATAGGCCCGGTCGGGTCATCTAAAAAGCCCACAAACCGCAACCGTCCGGGACATTGTCGGGCGCACGCTGGAGCTATCCCCTTTTCGATGCGGGGAAAACAGAAGATGCACTTTTGCGACACGCCCTTGACCGAGTTGAAATAAATCTTCTTGTAAGGGCAGGCACGAATGCATTCTCGAAAACCTTGGCATTTCTTCTCATCAATGAGGACAATTCCATCCTCCTCTCGTTTATAAATGGCACGGACTGGGCACGCTTCCAAACAAGCTGGGTGAGTGCAATGATTGCAGAGCCGAGGCAGATAGAAATGGTAATTATTGGGGTAGACTCCCGCACCCACATCTTCATCCCAGTTGGGCCCCCAAGTCATCTTCTCTTTAGCATGTAGATAGTAGTCCTTACCAGTTTGATAAACTTCGCGATAGTTCAATTCCACAGGTTTACCATAATCCTCCTCGGCAGGCAGCTCGCCGAAACTCAATTCACCTTCCTTCCAACCTCCGCCCATGTTTTGCCAATTACGAGGATAGCCTTGACCAGGAACCGTCTCCACATTATTCCAGAGCATCGTCTCCTGACCAGCCCCATCCGTCCATAGCGTCTTGCAGGCAACCGTACAGGTCTGGCAACCAATGCATTTATTCAAGTCTATGACCATGGCGATCTGTCGGCTCATAGATCTATTCCTCCTTAATGTGATCAACGATCGGGAGGCAATGATCAGCCATCAGTAACCAGTGATCAGTGATGACTCATCCACTGAGGACCGAAGGCTACCCCCTAGGTTTTTCTGCTGCCAGGCAAAATCCAGATGGAGGAATTTGCCCAAGGTTTCAAACAGGGTTTGATAGTAAGTCGATGAGATGGGGGATATCTCCAAGGTTAGATTAGACATCCCCCTTGGGATCTGATCGTACCAATCGAGAATATGGCGCTCCAAGAAATCCCGCTGGGCTGTTCGATACGATGCAATGTCATCAGCTTCGGACAACTGGCTCTCTTGATAGGTGAGAAAGTGCATGAACTCAAGCAGAACGGACAGATGATCAGGAGCCCATTGCCAGGAGGGTTGTAGCTTATAACCAAAGAACTCATAGAACCGGACCAGCTCTTCCTTCCGCTCTGGCGAACGCCCTCGCGCGAGTTCAGCCCGAATAGGTAAAGGAGGACCATCCGATCCGACCTCAAACAAGCTAGCATAATCCTGGCGTAAGGACTCAGCATCAGTTGACGAGAGCCTCTGGGCCACTTCGATCAGCGTCGAAAAATCAACGGGATAAGGGAGCGCTTGCTGAAGCTCGTCTAGCACCGTCGGCATGTCGGCTGGAGGCAGTACCAGGACTGCCGACGCAGCTTCATAGGGAGAGGCAGTCAATTGCGAAAAGAGTGCGTAGGTGATGCTCCTCAATTTGGCCTCGGAGTTTGTTTGCCGTTCGTTGCCCATGATTCTCGGCCAGTGATACGTCACCGGTAATCAATAGTCAGCGATCAAGAATCCCATCATGGATCCTTGCCTCACTGTTAACTGATCTCTGCCTACGGATCACGGATTACCGACTCACCTGTGGGGTAACGGGTTGATACCGCTCAAAATCTACGGTGAAGTCCCGATAGGTTTGGTTAGGCGCAAACTGTAGTAAGCGATGCCCTAGGTGGCCGTACCCACCGACCACCGAGGTCGGTTTGATTAAACCGCCGCTGCAGATAACGGAGGAAAAGTTATGGCGAGTTGGAAACATCATAGGGTCCCAGCCATGATACATAAAGACCATGCCCGGCTGAACACCATGACTAATGTGGGCTTGGGCAATGAACTCACCGGCTGGGCTAAAGACCCGCACCAGATCCCCATCCCGGACGCCTCGCTGAGCCGCATCCTCGGCGCTCACATACACGTCGGGCTCGCCGCGCTGCAATTGCAGCAACAACGGATGATCCCGCCACATGGTGTGAACTCCATGTCGAGCATGGCCCATGATGAACCGGAGTGGATATCGCTCCAGCCGCAAGGGCTCTTTATAGGTAGGCAGCGTTTCATCGAATTGAATGAACCAGTCGTGGTCAAAGTAGAATTGCTGCCGACCAGTCATCGTCTTGTATGGTCGCTTGTGCACCACGCTGTCAGTGATATCTGTGTGATAGGGTGACTCAGGCGAACCCCACATCGTCGAGTCAGAACCCTTGACGCGCACTATACCCCGGGCCGCCAGCTCCTCAACCGTGACTTTGGGCACGCCCGGAGTCCGGTCCAGCACAAACTGGATGACATCCCGGATGCCCTTGATCTGACCGTTCATGGTGTACAGATCCAAGTACTTCGTGAAATCGCGCTTGACGGTGCGACCGTCAACGACATCCTCAATGGGCTTGATGCCGCGCTGCTTGGCTCGCTTGCTGATGGCAGCCAGAAGTCTATACATCGCCGTCCAATCATCCACCGCCTCTCCCAATGGTGGCACAGCCGCATCCAGCACCTGGATGTAGGGAAGCCGTGCATGGAACATTATATCCACCCGTTCGTAGTGGTGGGCAATGGGTAGCACATAATCAGCATGATGGGCAGCAAAGCCCATGTCAGGTGCCATCACGACTATAGTCTCCAACTTGTCAAACGCCTCTTCCCTCCACTGCTTAGCTGAAGCCACCCAGCCGGGACTGCCATTGCCGGCGAAGATGCCCATCTTCCAACCCTGCTTGGCGTAGGAAGGAAACCACCCCTGGCGAATGCTCGTCTGGTAGTGAGTATCTATCACCTGGGCTAGGTCCTTCCCATAAACCTGCTCGTTGAGCTGTTTCATGTTACCTTTTTCATAATCCCAGGTAGTGCCCGAAACCATGCGAAGGGTGGGATCAATTCCGGCAAAGGCAAAAGCAAAGAGACCATCAGCCCGGACAGAATTGAGAATTTGTAGTCCACTCCCCTCGGGGCCAATATTGCCCGTCAGTGACAGAAGCAAAAGCATGGCTCGGTGAATCAGGTCACCATGAAGCCACTTACAGGCCTGATACCCCGTGTAAATCATGGCTGGCTTAGTGGCGGCAAATTCACGCGCGATCTGCCGAATGACTTGGGGATGGAGTCCAGTCACACCAGATGCCCACTCTGGGCTGTAATCGGCCATCTTGCGCTTCACCAACTCGAAGACGGTCGTCACCTCAACGAGGCCGTCCCGCGTTTGAACTTTCCATCGGCCTTCCAAGCTTGGCTGGAGGTCGCCCAGTCGCAATGTGGTGGTCGGAGCTTTGACGGGCTGCCCCGTTCGCTGATCCCACACATAAAAGACCTCGACCTGGCCGTCCTGCAGAAAATCGCTCTCCCGAAGGAAGCGGTGGGTATCGGTCCGCACTAAGAAGGGCAAATCGGTCTGTTCGATGATATACTCACGATCGTAGGATTTGTCCTCGATGACCGTATGAATCATAGCCAGGACCAACGCTAAGTCCGTGCCTGGCCGGGGATTAAGCCAATGGGTAGCGTGCATGGCTGTAGCGTTGAATTCCGGACAGATGGCGACGACCTTCGCGCCGTTATACTTGGCTTCCCAGAAGAAGTGGGCGTCGGGTATCCGGGAGACAGCCGGATTCGCTGCCCAGATCAGAATGTATTTGGACTTGAAGACGGCCGCGATCGTATCGCCCACTGTCGGCGTCCCTAAGGTCATGTAAGCGCCCGTCGGCAGGTCGCCCACGCCCGAGTAATACTCGGGCACAGAAATGCCGGTAATCGCTGCGAACCGCAAGAAGGCTGCCAATGTTCCAAACTTGATGACCATCTGGGTGCCGCTACCCATGCCGATGGCGTCAGGTCCGTACTTGACCGATATATCAATGAACTGATCGGCAATCTCCCGACAGGCTTGCTCCCAACTGATGCGCTGCCACTTCCCTTCGCCACGTCGCCCCACCCGCTTCATCGGATAGAGGATGCGCTGCTTCCCATACATATAGGACGAGTGGCACAAGCCCTTTTGGCAACCGCGCGGGTTGTAGTCGGGGGCATCGCCAGAGGCTTCATATTCGGCCTGTTGCTCCTCGCGCCAGACAATGCCGTTTTTGACGTAGACATTGAAGGCACAGGCCCCGGCGCAATTGGTCCCGTGCGTCCCCCGCACCACCTTATCCCAAGTCCATTTCTGGCGATACACGTCCTCGACCCCTCTATACCGAGCCACTGGAACGGTCTCAGCATGAAGCAGAGCTGGCGAAGCATACTTCAGCATTAAGCCGGTGGCTCCCAAGGCTGAGCCTTTGAGAAATGAGCGTCGAGTGAGTTTAGGACCTTTCATGGGATCCTCCTCGGTTGGTGGTCAACATCCAGCGTTCATCCATAGCGCCCAACTGGGCGTGGGAATAGCGCAGAGGCACCTTACGGTCAACCTCGTTCACCGTTCACCATCCGCCCCTGATGTCACACCCATTTCTCGAGATTGAAAACCCGGACGGCATTCTCCATCAGTAACTTCCTCTTTGCCGTCTCTTTCAATTCCAGGGCCTCGATTTCCTTGACGGCGCGAGCAAAATCAATCACTGGCCAATCGGTACCAAATAACACCTTATCCTGTCCACGGCCATTGATGAAGCGGATCAATGACTGGTCCCAATACTTTGGAGCATGGGCATCAGTCCCGATGAAAACATTGGGATGCTTCCAAGCCACAGCAATCATCTCCTCCGTCCAGGGATAACCGATGTGGATGCCGATGATCTTTAATTCCGGGAAATCAATAGCCACGCGATCCAATGTCATCGGGCGTGCGACGGTGGGCAAGAACTGTTGAGCCGAATGTCCCACCTGGATCTCAATCGGCACGCCCAACTCAGCACACTTCGCGTAGAACGGATAGTAGGCTCGATCATCTGGCGGCGCGCCGTACCAATGCGGATAGACGTGAGCCCCAACAAATCCCAACTCGCGCACTGCGTGCTCGAGCTTTTTCAACCACGGCATGATTTGATAAGGGTTGACGCCAATGATCCCTTTGAATCGTTTGGGATACTGCTCGATGACCTTCTGGATGAGCGTGTAGGGTTTCTCGAAGAACTCATCGGAACCGGGCTTGCCGCCTGTGGTCGCCACTAGCAACCCGCGATCAATGCCCGCCTCGTCCATACGGCGTATTTGTTCCTCAATCGGAATACCTGCCTTAGTTTCCTCGTAGATTTTAATCCATTTCCAAAAGGGGTCTAATTTTGCCGGGTAATTCCGCGTGACTTCTGGCGTCCACAAGTTAACGACAATGTCAATGATCATGATCTATCACCCACAGTATGAAAGTTCACTGCAGTTCAAATACGTTATCACCAATCATTGATCACTGGTTGCCGGTCGCTGATTCTTGTAGGCCTCGCGCAAGACTCGCCGGAGCACTTTGCCGGTCGGGTTGCGCGGCAACCGGTCAACGAAATCGACCGACTTGGGACACTTAAATCCGGCTAATCGCTGTTTGCAAAACGCAATGAGCTCAGACTCGGATACCGTCATGCCTTCTTTGACCACCACCACAGCCTTGACAGCTTCTCCCCAAATTTCGTGCGGCACGCCGATGACCGCACACTCGTGCACCGCCGGATGTTGATACAGGACACGCTCCACCTCTGACGGATAGACATTGAGCGCACCGCTGACGATCATGTCGTGTTTCCGGTCGACCAGGTACACATAGCCGTCCTCGTCCATGGTAGCCAGATCGCCGGTATACACCCAGCCGTCGCGCAGCACTTCCGCCGTGGCTTGGGGATTGTTCCAATAGCCGACCATGTTGCCCTCGCAGCAGATGGCGACTTCACCAACTTCACCAGGAGCCACATCCTGACCCTGCGCATTGACCACCCGCACGGCCACCCCCACTTGAGGCCGCCCGCAGGACGACAACAACTTGCTCCATTGCGCTTGCTCAAGCGCCAGTCGGTGCTCGTGGGGCTCCAACACTGTCCCCGAACAACCGGTTTCAGACGTAGCATAAGTCTGACGAAAGTCGCAGTGAAACACTTGCGCGGCTCGACGCAAGACCGGTTCCGGCATCGGCGCGCCACCGTAGAGCAGCACCTTCAGACTGGACAGATCGTAGCGATTGATATCCTCCCGTGTGACCAGCATTTGAATTGTCGTGGGCACCAGATTGGTGAAGGTGATGCGCTCCCTTTGAATCGTCTCCAATGCCCGCTTCGGCTCAAAGTTGATCACAACAGTGTAGCTGCCCACATAAACGGCGCAAAAGATCCCGGCGATGCCTGCTGCCGAATACAGCGGCGACGGGAGCATAACGCGATGACTAGAGTGGCTACCGATGGCCAATACATGGATGAGCATCCCGACCAAGGTGCGATAATGTGTGTACATGACGCCCTTGGGAAAGCCGGTCGTCCCGCTGGTGTAAAGCAACAGCAGCAAGTCATCTGGCGCGATGGGACGCTCGGGCTCCGGCTCGGCCTCGCTCCCCTGTTCGATCAACGCATCATAGGCCAAGCTGACGGCCGGAGCATCTGGACCTAAAGCAACAAGCTCCTTGACCATTGTCGAGCGCGAGGCAATTCGCTCGGCTACGGTTACGTACTCCGGTCCAGCCACCAGAACCACCGCGCCAGAGTCGTTCACGATGAACTCGACTTCCGGTTCGGCCAGGCGATAATTGATCGGCACGCTGATGACGCCGATTTTGGCCAAGCCGAAGAGTAACTCCACGTACTCGTGACAATTACGGCTCAAAATGGCCACACGGTCGCCCTGCCGCACGCCGCGCCGGACTAGCGCCGAGGCCAACCGATTGGCGCGCGCGTTAACCTGCTGCCAGGTCAGGCGCACGTCGCCATAGACGATGCCAACCCGCCGTCCGTGGTATCGGGCGTTGCGATAGAGTAGATCACCAAAATGCCGAAGATCCCCAAACATCTGCCTAACAGTGATCAATTATCAGTGACCAGTGATTCGGTAATGAATAAACACGGATCACTGGCCACTGTCAATTTTTCCGTCGCTCAACTTTTCCGTCTCTCCTTGATGATCGTACGCTTGTAGAGTTCACCCTTTTCATCGAACCAATGCCAAGTGCGGGCTCGATGCTGGCCATCCGGACTGAGCTGGATCATCTCATAGAGATATTTCTCCGGCTCGTGCCGGTAATACCAGGTCAGGACGATCGTCTTGTCATCGACTTCCCAGGCATATCCTTTGATACGTTCGGTATCAAACCAGATCTTACCATCACGATAGGTGGCCGGGAATTGGTACTCCTCCGTCCGACCATCGTCCCAAGTATAACGATTCGTCTGATGATAAGAATTCGGATCTTCCTCGGGGAAGCGACAGATTAAATGGGAGGCGTGACGATCCAAGACCCTACCCTCTGCATCTATGTAAATGTATGTTCCGATCCATTCACCCTCATGCCGGGCAAGCAATGGCATTTTATCGCGTAGCGACATAAGCCAATCCCTCCTGTGAAAGTTCTTAGGAGCGCACGCCTCCAGCGTGCTCGCTGGAGCCGAAGGCCGAGCCCGCCGGAAGTGAGTGCTCCTTGATGTTCATCTTTTGAACTAATCAGCAGTGACTTTCCGCTTGTAGAATGGTCATTTTTTCATCACTCTTAGCGCGTAATGCGCTCAGTAATTGGTTACCAGTCATCAACTGGTGACCAAGTGTTGAAGACCAGCTGCCGACGACTGGCTACCGATTTTGATCGCATCGAACCACCACGGATCCGAGATCGGTTCCTTCTTAATCAAGAGCGCTTTTTGCCGCACAAATCGTTTGATGGCCGATGGCCCCATGCGTGACCCACCCAGGCCTGAGGCTTTGAATGAATTCTTTTCAGCTTCCCGTACGACCGCTGTCAGTGCAGCATCATTGATACTAATGCTACCAGCGTCCAACGACTCAGCCACAGCTCGCGCTTCGTCTTCAGAACCAGCAAAGACGGCGGCACTGAGTCCATAGATGGTGTCGTTAGCCAGATGGATGGCTTCTTCTACAGTGGCGAATGGCATAACAGGCATCAGCGGACCGAAGGTTTCCTCAGTCATCACCTTCATCGAGTGATTGACGTGGGTCAGGACTGTAGGCCGACACCACAGACCTCCACCAAGATGTTCAATGGTCCCACCACAGTGAACCATAGCACCTTTCTGGACGGCATCTTGCAAATGCTCTTGGATGATGGCCGCCTGCCGCTCGGCAATAATCGGACCAAGCTCGCCATCTTCGAACGATGGATAAGCCAACCGGACGCGCTGCGCCTTGTCTACCAGTTGTTCGACAAACCGATCGAAGATGGACTCGGCTACGTAAATGCGCTCAATCGCCAAGCAATTCTGCCCAGCATTGCTCGTCGCTCCCCACAGAATGGCCGACGTGGCCAACTCGATGTCGGCCGAGGCCAGCACCACGGCGGGGTCTTTGCCGCCCAGCTCGAGAAAGGCCGGGATGAAGCGACGAGCCGCCGCCTCAGCCACCTGACGACCAGTTTTCACACCACCGGTGAAACAAACCAGATCAATGTACTCGATCAAGGCAGCACCGGTTTCGCCCCCTCCTTCCACAAACTGCAATACCTGGCGCAACTCGGGCACTAATTCAATGGTATGGGTCAGCGGTCGAATGAACCGAGGCGTCACCTCGCTGGGTTTGACCACCACCGCACAACCGGCCAGGAGTGCGGGAATCGTATCAATGAGCGACAGGGCTAGAGGAACATTCCAGGGGCTAATGACTCCCACCAAGGGATAAGGGACAAACTCTCTTCTCATCCTAATGAACGAGATGGAAGTGAGTTGCTCCTGACCTGTGGATAGGACCTCTGGGGCTACCCTTGACCACCAATCAATCATTAACGGGACTGAATCCACTTCGATCACGGACTCCCTGAGCCGCCCGGTATCGGTGCTCAGCGCGGCGATCAGCTCATCCCGATGCTCCAGCACGATCTCTTTCCACCGCTGCATGACTTGGATGCGCTGCGCTAGCCCAAGCCGCCACCAACCGGGTTGCCCCTGACGCAATCGCGCACAGAGGTCGGCAAGCTCCGATGCCGTCGGTGGCGTGATCCAATAATCGATCTGCCCCGTCCTAGGATTGCGCACACCTAACCGTTCGCTCATAAAATTACCCCTTCCCGGACCAATCTCTCGATAGTTTCCCTCTGGGTCTTGATGAAATGACTTCGGTCGGTTATCCCATGGAGCAACGTGTTGGCCGGATAAAAGTGAAACTGGCGATAACTTTCGGCATACAACTCGAAGCGTTGGCGTGAGAGCAAATTGTCCATCCCGGGTCGGCGACGCCAGCGGCGCAAGGCAGCCAGATCAATCTCAGCATGTGCTACGAGGCTTTCACCCGGACCGGCCTCCGCCAATACCTGACCGCGATAATCAACGATCATGGAGCCACCATCGGTTGAGCGGCTGGGCATATTATTGCCCTCTATCCCAGCAGAGTTAGCGGAAACGAGATAGACCGAATTCTCGATAGCTCGAGCGATCTTAGCGATCCCCTTAGGGGTCGGTCGGGGGCTACCCGCTTCAGACGAGGAATGGACGATAATCTCCGCGCCGCGCATAGCTAGGCAGCGCGTCAGCTCTGGGAAGAGGATCTCCTCGGAGGCCACTGCTGCCAGCCGTCCGATCTCCGTCTGTGCAACAGGAAAGACGCCCTCCAAACCATAGATATCAAGGTAGCGATCCCAGACATCGTGCGGCGTTGGCGCGAACATCGAGTTGAGTCGGCGATAACGCAGTACGACACGACCCGTCCCGTCAATGATGAAGCTCGTTTGGAAATACAACCCTGGAAAATGAGCATCCAACTCATAGGCATTACCAGCCAGAAAGATCTTATTTTCCTCAGCGATCTGGCTCAACATCTCATACTCAGGACCATCGGGTTCCAAGCACGCTTTCTGGGCCCATTCTTCGATGGTCTCACCCATGGGGAATCCCGTCAGGAAATACTCAGGAAGGACTACCAATCGAGTATCCTGGCCGACCCAGGCTAGGCTGGCTGGAATCAGGCGTCGGAGACGCTCCAACGTCTGGCGCATGCGCGCTCTCGCTTGCTCGCGGTTGGGGAGTTGATTGACGGCATGGCAAGTCACCTGCAGCGCTAACGCTCGAAATGAGGTCATTGTTTCCGCGCTCGTCTCCATCACTCTTCCCTCAACAATCGACTGCCGATTCTGGCGATATACGTCCTCAACCCCATCGTATCGAGCCACCGGAACGGTTTCGGCATGAAGCAGAGCCGGCGAGGCATACGTCAGCATCAAGCCGGTGGCTCCTAAGGCTGAGCCTTTGAGAAATGAACGCCGAGTGAGTTCAAGTCGGGGATAATCAACCGCCGATGGACCAATTAGGCGGGTGATCGATCCTGATTGATAAGTACCATCCATCACGGAATGGTGATTCGAAAGCAAAGGGTTGCGTTTTACTTTTGCCTTCCCACCTTTGCTTTCTCATCTGCCCCCACTGTTTGGCGAAGCAAGAGCGCATCAGCCGGAGGGTCGAAAAAGTCTGGCGGGAAGTCCAGGTTGTAGGTGACCGTATCCCACATCACGTCAAATAACGTGTGTCCTCGAAAAATGAGCTTGACCCGGCGTGCCTCCTTCACCTCATCCTTCAGGTCGTAGGGCCAGTAAATTCGCTCATGGTGACCGGACAGCGTGTCGAAGGCCACCTTATGGATGAGCCGCGTTTCTTTGTCAATCCAAAAATCCGTACGGCGCTTCTCCAGGTCTGTGATGGAGATATGATAAGCAGGCCGCCCCTCCACTTCATCATCGGCCCATCGTTCAACGACGAATCCCGGCGTTTCCGCAAATCGAATGATGCCGAATCCGAAGTGGCGGTCCAATTGCAGATATTCGGCAATGGGCCTGGCCTGGTCACCGACCTCCGACCATAGTTTCGTTCCGTCGTAGCCCTGACGAAAGAAAAGGCGACCGTTGACCCAAGCTTCGACACGCAGCTTGCCGCCCGGATTGCGCGCCGAGATGCTGGCCTGAGGCACTAGACGGGTAATGGTCAGGCTGTCAATAAGAATGTCGGGACTCCCATCCAGAGGGTGGTAGACGGCGCGTCCTTTCAGTTGGATAGACCGGGGATGGTGAAACGCCTGGCCGCCATGAGCGGCAATAGCTGCCCGCACCAGTTCAATAGCTGACGCACCAGCCAGTGGATCGTTGGTTGCTTCTAATAGTGGCTTGACCACCGCTTCGAACTCTTCGTAGGTTTTCCGGCCCATCAACGTCGCCTTCAGCTTGCCCTGCCGGTCCAATACGTAGGTTGTGGGGATGATCCCATTGAATCCGGGATCCAAGTGAGCGATGAACTTCTCCGAGTCAGGCTCTTGGCTATGATAGGTGGCAAAGCAGGGCGACCGCTCCTGGACAAATGGCTTCACCTTCGTCCGGAGCGCATCCGGCTCATCCGGTGAAATTCCGATCACCTTCACCCCCCGCTCGCCATACTGCTCCTGCAGCTTGGATAGATCGGGGAATTCGCGAATGCAAGGAACACACCAGGTAGCCCACAGATTCACCAGCACGACGTTCCCTTGCCACCGCTTCAGCAGAGCCTGAAATTCTTCGGTGGTGATGGGTTCAACAGTTTGTGGGTTCAGCAACCCGTCTCTCAAGGGAGTGGCTGAAGTTCCAGCCTGAGAGAGTGAGCTGGTCGTAAGGCCACTCTTCGCTGTCCCAGAGACGATCAACTGCAGGACAAGAATCAGACGGCCGGCCGACCACAGATGGCTTATGGTGGTCTTCATGCTTTACCTCACTTCCAGCCACAGATTACACAGAGGTTTGTGAGAATCTGTGCAATCTGTGGCGATGATGACAAACTACTGTATTCGGAACGCCGTGAACGTGCCCACGGTGACCACCCGATTCAGATCAGGATTAACCGTAGAGGGATCCGTTGAAGGAAGGACATCAGACAGCAGAATAGCCTTCCCTTGAACGGCATTGGCATCCACAAAGTCGCCTTGGAGAACAAACGTTCCCGGGGAGACCGGACTTTGGAGCTCGAACGAAAGGGCAACCCCCGTCGGATTCGCGCCGCTCAGCGGCGTATGTCGCCAACTAAGCCCAATCTCCCGACAGTTACTGGTGCAACCAAAATTAAGCGCACCCAAGACACTGCCGCCACCTCGTGCCGTCGATGGCGAGCCACTTTGCGTTCCTGTGGAGGTCGTCCCACCTGGGCTCGGCTTAGCCTCGATTTCGTAATTAAAAACGCTCCCTCCCCCCAAGTCGATTGTCAGAAACCACTTACCCACAAAGCTGTTGGCCTGACCTTGGGCGTGGGACGGAACCCGTGCCGCAAGGATGATCAAACTCAGCGAAATCATCACCAATAGTGTTTTTCGGATCATAGTTTCCTCCTTCTTATGAGATTTAGTTTTTAAAGCCGGAAGGCTCGTTGTCAGTGGAAGGTAGGGGCTAGAGACTAGTGAAACCCATCATTCAGTACCAGCCTCCCGCCCCCAGCTCCCATCCGCTGCCCACTAAAAGATAACCTTGAGCGCCACTTGCATAACGCGGGGATCAAAGGCGCTAGATACTCGGCCAAAGTCGGGATTGATGTTCGTATGCAGACCACTGGGCGCGTCTAGCGGTGCGACATACAATCGGTTCGGCACAGCAAAGTTCGTATGGTTCAGCAGGTTAAAGATCTCCCAGCGAAACTGCACACGAAGCCGCTCGCTCACGAACGTATCCTTTTGCAGCGACAGATCAATCGTACTGAAGCTGTCAGCTTCCACGATGTTCCGCCCGGCATTGCCGAACACTCCCGGTCGAGGATTAACGAACACCGTGGTATTGAACCATCGCTCCGCCGTGCGCGGCCCGTTGTTGGGATTGCCTATCAGATCCGGCCGATTGCTGTTGGTGCGTCCGATCTGATGGAAGTCGGTCGTGCTGTCCACGGTGAAGGGCAGCCCACTGCGATACGATCCGATGCCCGCCACCTGCCAACCTTCGATCAGCTTCTTAACCACGCCGGTCGCGCTCGCGCCAAACGCGCGCCCGGGGCCCAACGGCAACTCATACACAGCGCTGATAACGAACCGATGGCGGGCGTCAAAGGCCGACCGCCCCTTCTCCAGTTTCCGATTGAATGGATTGCTGATGCCTCCGGAATCCGAATCGTTCGTGCCCGAGGAGCCAGCCGAATTATTATCCAGTGACTTGGCCAGGGTGTAGTTGGCTGAAAGCTGCAATCCATACGATAGCCGCTTAACGACGCGAGTCTGCCAACTGTGATAAGTGGAAAATCCGTAGTCAGTCCACACAGCCATGCCAAACCTGTAGGGGGCGAACTCGCGGCTGGAGTCGTCCTGGAGCGGACGTCGGTAGTTCCGGCTATCGGTCAAAAACAGGCGAGTCCCCTTCGTGCCCACATAACCGCTCTCCACTAACCAGTCGTTAAACAGCGTCACCTGGAGGTTCAAGCTCCACTGCTGGGAGTATCCAGACCTCATGTTAATGTCCACAGGCAGAAGAAAGGCCAGACCTGCTGGCGAGCCTCCCAGAAAGTTGGCGATGGTGATGGGACTGCCATCGGGATTGCGGGCTGGAGTCGGAGTGAAGAAATTCTGCCGGCTACCCACCAGACCGAAGGGGGGTCGGGCAGCCATAGTGGCAGCGGCAAATTGCTCCTTACGGTTATAGTAAATGCCGTACCCCGTGCGCAGGATCAACCGATCATTGCCCAGCACATTCCAGGCCAGCCCCAGGCGCGGCCCAAAGTTGTTCTTATCCGGCCGAATCAAACCCGGATGAGTACCGAACTCTTCGGAGGTGACGATCGGATAGTTGGGGGCACCGCCACCGGTGAATCCCTTCTGACGGCTCCCAGAGCGAAAGGCAGAATCCGGCGCCGTTCGACCATTCAGGCTGGGGATGATGATCACGCGCTTATCAAGATCGAACGTCGCCACCCGCAAATTCCTATCAATGAGCGGCTCCTGGTACTCATACCGCAATCCGTAATCCAGCGTCAGCCGTGGACTCACTCGCCAACTGTCCTGCACATACCAGTAGAACTCATTACCGTAAAAATCAGCCGCCGCTACCGAACCGAAGGCACCGGTCGTCGGCAGCCCCAGCAGAAAGTCGGCAAACCCCAGACCGCTAGTATTCCGTGTCGAGCCAAAAGAGAATTGGCCGCGAACCAGGTTTTGGATCGAGGGCGCAAAGTTGACTCGCGCGTACTCGAAGCCGAACTTGAAGGCGTGGACCCCGACAGCATACGTGACATTATAGTTGTACTGAAAATCCTCATTCCGGCGGATGATGGTGTTCGGTTCATCGCCAAACGGGCTCAAGCCGATCACTTCAATACGGGGAATACCTGCCTCATCCGGCCCGGTTCCCAAGATCCCCTGAATGCCCAGCCGAACAGCAATGTCATTGCCCACATTCTCGTGCACCTGACCGCCGGTCGTCCGGTTATAGCCGAAGCGAAACTCGCCCGCCAAGCGGCTGGTCCACACGCGCGTGTAATTGATGGCCAGGTTGCGATTATTGGTGGTCAAATCCCAACCAAATCCCGGCATGGCTGCGCCACCGCGCGTGCCTTGCGTCACTGCCCCGAAGGGCGAAAAGGCAGTGATGTTGGAGAAGAGAAATCGTCCATAAAGTTGGTCTCGGTCCGTCAGGCGATGATCAATGCGAATGATGAACTGATCGGTCCTATTGCGGAACGAGGGTGAGGCCACCAAGTTGTTGGAGAGCCCCGGACGATTCGGCTTAGGCAACAGCGCCAGAATCTCGCGGGCGACCGGATCAAAGCGCTCTTGAGGGATGATGTTGCCGGCAAAATACGTCCGGCGGAACGGCGCGCCGGCGGCGTAGGGATCAACCAAATCAACGTCGCCCGTGGTAGCTGGATTGCCATCTCCGAACTCACTGAAATCCCCACGCCGCATCTTCATCGTCGGGACGGTGACTGTTCGCGTGATGGGCACTCGTAGCCGAAGTCCCTCAAAGTTACCGAAGAAGAAACTCCGGTCGCGGATGATAGGGCCGCCAGCCGTGAACCCGAACTGGTTTTGCTGATACAACGGCTTGGCGGTGTCGAAGAAGTTCCGGGCGTTGAGGCGGTCATTGCGGAAGAACTCATAGACCGATCCATGAAAATCATTACTCCCGCTCTTGATGGCGATATTGATGTGAGCACCACTAGTGATGCCGCTTTCGGCCGAATACAACCCAGATTGGACCTTGAATTCCTGAATCGCTTCCACCGATGGTGACACCGTCAGCGAATTGAAGAGGCGATCGTTGACGCTGACGCCGTCCACCGTGTAGTAGTTATCGGTGTCGCGTGCGCCATTGACGGTGATATTGGGACCGGTCAGATTGCCCGTCAGTCCGCCGCGGAAGCCTCCGGAGGGCCCCCGGCTGACGCCTGGCGTCAATTCCGCTAACTGCAGGAATTGCCGGCCATTGAGCGGCAGATCCAAGATGCGCCGGTTTTCGATGACCTCGCCCAATTCTGGACTCTCGGTATTGACCAACGTCGCCCCAGTGGTGACGGTCAGCTCTTCGATCGTGGGACCTAATTCCAGAACAAAATCGAGTTTCAGCCGCTGCGCGACTTGCAACACGACGTTGTTTTTCACCGCGGTTTTGAATCCTTCCTTCTCGCACTTGACTCGGTAAATTCCAACGGGTAAGAGAGTGAAGTTATAATTCCCGTTGTCGTCTGTCTTAACCGATCGCTCCAGGCCCGTGGCTAAATTTGTCACTGTGACCAACGCGCCAGGAATTACTGCTCCCGACTGATCTTCGACCGTCCCCAAGATCGTGCCTGTCGTCTGAGCGTGAACTGGTTGCCTCACCCCCAGCGCGCTGGTCAGCATGATGAGGCTCAGCACCACCAGCCACCAGGACGGCCAAAACGCTGCTCCGAGCGGCTTAGGCAAGATCCTTCGATGTAGAGATGCCAATGCTCGAGTGATGCTACAACACATCATAAGCACCTCCTTGACCGGGTAGATTGAAATCCGTGTTCATAATCTGTGGCCCGTTGTCCAGGCCACATCTGGGAACCACAGATTTCCCGGATTTTCACAAACCTTTGTGTAATCTGTGGCTGCGTGTATCCGTGGTTGGCCCCATGGATCTGCTTAGAACTCATTTCCAAACCTTTGGAAGGGTGAGCAAGGCACACGCCAGATGAAAGGACCCGGCATAGGTGAGAAAGAGCCGCTCATAGCGCACCACCAGGTGCCGAAAATGCCCAAGCCAGGCAAAGGTTCACCCCACGATCCACTGCCGGTAGCGGCGCAACTTCCTCCCATCCTGATCGGTGGCAGTGGGGTGGTTGCGCCGTGCGGGGATGATCGGCTCTGTCCCCCGCCGCTTCGATCGCCGGCGCAAGGGAGTGCTGTCGAAAGCGCCATCGGCAATCACCCGCTTGCGGGGCCGTCCGGGCTTGCCTGCTCGCCTTATCGCCACTGTGTCGAGGGTCTTCTCCAAGAGCAGGCCTTCCGCCAGGGATGCCGAGTCCAAGTATGCTCTCGGCGGAGTCCTCGCGCCACCGACCAAAACCAGCCACTTCGTGCCCTTTCCCCTTTTGGTCTTGCCCACCTTGGGCCCCCTTCTTTGGCCGGAGCAAGGCTGCCCTTGGCAAGGCACTCATCCCAGCGGATCTTCTGTTAGCCGTTGAGCTGGACCAAGAATGCCCACCACAGCTCAAGCAGCCCACCAGACTCTTCCCACTGCTTGAGCCTTCGCCAGCAGCTGCTGGGGCTACCATACCGGCGCGACAGCTCCCTCCAAGGAGCTCCAGTCCACAAGATCCAGAGGATCCCCTCAAAGCATCGGCGGTCATCGCCTCAGGGTCGGCCCCCCTTGGGCTGCAGCTTGGACGACGGTAAATGAACACGAGCCCTCTGCCACTGTTCATCAGCTAATCCCCTCCATGCCATGCCTCCAGTCCACCACAGAACCAAGACGGTTTTGAAATGGGTCCTAAGGGTTCGGTCATCACGTCGTGTAAGGCGGCAGCGAATCGGTCGATCTCGGTTGGGGTGTTGTAGATATGTGCGGAGACGCGGATCGCGTTGAGCGGCTGAGGCAATTCAGCATCGGCTACCTCCTTGACCGTAATGTGGTAGTGGTCGCGCAACCGCTGGAACACGTCCTTATTGCTTTTGCCGATAAGCCGCAGCGTGGCCATTGGCGAAGCCATAGCGCCGTCAAACGCCGAAATCAATTCGACGCCAGGAATAGTCACGACGGCCTTTTTCAGCCGGTTAATCAACGCCATGTTGCGGGCATAGACACGGTCTGGACCAAGGCGCTGGTGAAACTCAATGGCCGCCCCCAGACCGAGAATGTCATGAAGATTGTTGGTCCAGACGAAGTTCAATCGGCTGACCTGGCGATCAAGCGTCCCCACATCCGCCGGCACTCGATGCTCCGAGTAGGCGTGAACGAAGCGGTGTAATCGCTCCAGGTGCTCCTGACGCACATAGAGTAACCCGGTGCCGCGCGGACCGCACAACCACTTATGTCCGCTGGCTGCATAAAAATCGCAGCCGATCTCCTTGACATTGACCCGCAGCAGTCCCACCGGGTGCGCGCCGTCAACCAGGTACAGCGCTCCAGCCTGTTTAGCGACCTGGCCGATCTCCTTGACCGGCATCACTAAGCCAGTGGAATAGAGAATGTGGGAGACGGCCACCAACCGCGTGCGGGAGCTGATCTGGCGCTGAATCAACTCCACAATCTCATCCGCGCTCTTGGGCGACAGCGGTACATCAACGAAGTCCACCTCAATCCCTCGGTGGTGATGCAGAAAATCCCAGATCGCCCGGCCGCCCGGATGCTCATGGGTGCTGACTAAGACTCGATCGCCCGGCCGCCAGTCCAGGCCCAGACCGACGATGTTGATGCCCTCCGTGGTGCTATGCGTGATGGTCACCTCGACGGGTTCGGCGCCGAGCAGGGCTGCGGCCTGCTGTCGCACCCGTTCGGCGCTGGGCATGCCGCGCGCCCAGTAGCCGTAGGTGGGCCGCTCATCCATCATCCGCATGGCTTCGATCACCGTCTCGCTGACCACGCGCGGACACGAGCCAAGCGTCCCCGTGTTGAGAAACACGTGATGCGGATCGAGCCGGAACTCGCGGCGCACGCCGGCCCAAAATGCCTCATCGTCATCGCCGTCGGTCTGAGCCAGGGATGACACATCAAGCGCGCGACACAGCGGCGCAACTGTCATCGCGCCGAGAAATTGACGACGATCAATCATCAGTGAAAATCGGTGAAATCGGTGGCTTGGTGGCTTACAGCTCACCGGATCAGTAACCGGTTGTCCGGTGATCAGTTGCTCCCTGACCTGCCGCGCGTTCCGGGCACCTGGCGCGGGCCACTTCAATTGGACTTCCCATCGCTGCCGAAGTATTCGCGATAGCCGCAGATTTTATCGCCGCACACATCTAACGACACGGCCACACGATTTTTGTACATCTGGCCGTGCAGCTTGCCTTCGTCTCGGAACTCGAAGACCACGGTCTTTTCATCGGCCGTCACGCGCAGGACCTCGGTGATCTGGACACCTTCGGTAAACACTGAGGCCACATAGTGGAAAAATTCGGCTGCCTTCGCCTTGCCGACATGGAGGCCTTGGTACTTGCCTGTCGGGAAGTAGAACGTGAAATCATCGCTCAACATGTCCAAAAATGGCTGCCATTGGCCTGTAGCCAACCCGCGCCGGAAGTGGTCGAAGGCTCGTTGCGCCACCTGCATTGTGCGCGCGACGGCATCTGAGCGGTCGTTGGGGTGTCTGGCGTCACCGCCGACTTGCTGGCCGGTGGCGACTCGGCCCAGCGCCGTAACGCTCAGCAGCAGAATCAGACTCAGCCACCAAAACGTGAAGTGTCGAGCTGGTGACATGGCGTTTACTCTCCTTAGTTGAGCAAATGAGCCGATAGGTCACGACTCAAAAAAGTTCCCTCGAACCATGGATTCGTTACCTGCTCCCCCACTTTCCTATCCCAATGAAACTTCAGGGACCAAGGCCGATGGATCAGAGTAGGTCTGATGTCCGAAGCAAGTTGCGAAGTTTCAGGTTCGCAATCCGAGATTCGAAATCTCGGCGGGGAAATGCTGAATCCTAAATCCCAAACTTGAAACTTTTGAGGATTTCGGATTTGGCATTTCCCTAACACTGACCCAAGATCACTTAATCTTGGTCACCAGCGAGGGATGGGACTCCACCACCACGCGGTCATTCTGTTGGTAGGCCAGATAGACCCGGCCGTTCTTATCAACGGCGACAGCAGGATAGGTCGCCGACCCTGAAGGATCGCCAAATTCTCTGATCGGCCCAAACGTCTTTCCGTGATCTGAGGACACACGCAGATACACTCGGCGTCCATCTCCGACCTTGGCATCCCAAGCCACGTACACCACCCCGTCGGGTCCGACGGCCACGCTGGGATGGTCCGAGACTTTAGCCTCCGGATGTATGGCGACCGACTTGGTGAAGGTTTTTCCACCATTGTCGGAGACCGTAAAGTAGACGCCGGCAGGCTGCTCGCCGGCCGTATAGTAGGCGGCAAACACGCGACCTTGCTGATCAATCGCTATCACCGTCGGCTTCAAGGGACAGGCGTTGATCAGCCATCGGCTGGAGGCAACACGAACCGGTTGGGAGAAGGTTTTACCTCGATCCTCAGACCACGCCACCAAGCTATCACGCGAGCCATCGCTGCCCACTGCCCTAAACGACAGGTAGGGTTTCGCCTCCGGCGAGAACGCTACCCACAGTTGACAGCAAGGGCAGGCCAGGTTAGCGAAGATCATCCGCTCGTGTTCAAACGACTTCCCCTCATCCCGTGAGACGACGCCGTAGATGGTGCTATTATCACCCTCCTTCTTCATGTGTCGCGTGTCAATCCAGTATACGTAGACTGAGCCGTCCAGTGCTACCCCCATAGTGCCGAAGCAATGGGCAGCCTGCAGCTCGCCATCATCATACTGACTTTCATGAAGAGAATTGAGCCGCCGAGGCTTTTCAAACGTCCGCCCGCCATCAGTGGATCAAGTGTACATGGCATCAACTGCCTGTCTGGGGGCTGAGGCCGACCAGCGATTTCCCGAATAAAACACGTGAATGATGCCCGATTGGCCAACGGCAATTCGGGGTTTGCTGGTACCGAACCCCCACACCGTCCCTTCCACGTCGTTGACGCGAAGCGGTGGAGTGAAGGATCGCCCTCCGTCGGTGGAACGGGCAAAGTAGAGATTGGTATAGCTTTTGTGTGTATGCTCGCCCGGTTTCAAGCGAGCACGATTGGCTGCATCCGGCGCGCGGTCAACCCAAATGACATTGATGCTGCCATCTGGGCCGATAGCCAGATCTGGACTGGCTGCCTGATGATTGGCCGGCGAGAGCACAACCAGAGAGGAACCATCGGGCTTGTCGCCACCGCCGATGACGGGCAGGGCTACAGACGGCACCCCAGGTAAGAGAAGGCAGAAGGCCAGGATGGCAAACATCGACAAGATGAGTGTCACTGGTCGCTGGTTTCTGGTCGCCAGTTGTCCCTGACACCCAACCGGCGACGAGCAGCTGGTGAACGACGGGCTGGTTCTGACCATTTCGCTCATAGACTTTTGCTGATGATTGGCACCTCGAGAGTTCAAACTCGGAGCTATATGGTGGGCTCTTCCTACACCTCCTTGGCAAGATCCTAGTTCGTCCTTTTGCCCCGCTTGGCGTCGATCACCTTCTTGAAATAGGTCCAACTGGTTTCATTCGGACGGCGATCATCCAGCGGCGGTGGGGTTTTATAGATCGGATAGTTCGCCTCAATTTCGCGCTTCATCATCTCCGGCAAGTCATCCCACGATCTGAGCTTCTTGCCAGCGGCGTGAAAGATCAGCTGACCAGGGCGATCTCCCATCTCCATCCAAGGCAGCCACTGGGACACACGAGCCCATCCCACCAGCACGTTTTCAACCGACGGCTTGTTAGCATCTAGAAGCTCGTCCAAGGGTAGGAAGTGGTTGAACATTTCGATGGCCTGATACGCACCGCCAACGTACTCCTGATAGTCCCCACCTAATGGGTTAGTGTAGAACAAAGGAACTTCAGTCGTCAGCCACACCCAGCCGTCTTTGATCGTGCCGCCCAACTGATAATTGCCATGCGGCCCACGAGCGAAGACCGGACGCATATTGACCGGATCGTTGGCGACGTGCACGACCTCCACGCTCTTACCCGTCCAGGGATTGTTCCAGGTGCGAAGAATTTGGTCGGTCTCCGGATCCAAATAGAACATGACTTCACGGGAAACCATGCGATACCCATAATTGCCCTGTGGATCGATGAGAGTAACACAGGCGCGGATATTCATACCCTGCACGTGAAACAACTTACGGTCTTTCTCCCCCGGCACACGACTGTAGACGTGTCCGCGCCACCAGTACACAGCAGGCTGCCCATCGTTCAACGAGCAGTGGATCTTGCGGCTAGCTTTGACAGCATCCTCCGGCTTGGATAGGTCAAGTTGTTGCGCCTGACTGCCCCGGGCCAGCATGACCAACAGGCAACATCCCAAGAAAATATTAGATCTCATACCTCCCTCCATTAGCAATGGGAACCATAGATTGCGAATGACGAGCGAGAGGCCCCCCCCCAAAGGCCAACCCGTCGGATTCATGGTGTGTCTTCCAACGTTGCGTATGGACTCTCGGCTACTGAATGATGAACCCACGAGACCGCCCCCGAAACACACGAAATATCCTCTCCCACCTAACAGTCCACAGATGCGTACAAGATGTACGCGGATAGACCTTTTTGCCTGCGACGAATGGCGAATGGGCCATCCAATCGGCCACCAAGTTCATGCATTTCGTGCGTCCTGTAGGCTCCCGCGAAACGCGGCTTGCGAACCATTCGGTCTCCTACGTCATCTATGGCTTGGTTACTGACACTCAGCACTATCGCTAGCTGCTGACGCCAGCACCGATCGCTGGTCACTGGTCAAATCACGGGCGATGCCTTTGAATGGATTCGATATATTTAGTCAGCGCATAGATATCCAAATGCGCCAACATCTCGCCCTTGGCCTTGCGGAAAATCGTCCCCCACACAGGCATTTCACGAGAGCCATGAGCAGAGATAACCGTCTCGCCGTCGATGATATTCATGACCTCATCAAAGGGAAACTTTTCGCCTTTCTTCTGAATGAGCGTCAGATCCGGCGGATTTTTTTTGAGAGCATCGGCTGCCGGGCCATGGCCTTTGGCATCGACTCCGTGACAAGAAGCGCAGTGTTGACGGTAAATCTCGCGCCCACGCTCGATCACCTCTGATTCCTGAGCGGTCACAGCTAATTGGGGGAGCATCAAAGCCAGGCCAATCAGTGCCAGTGTTACACAAGCCAAGGTTATCCCGAGTCGTTGTCTCATGGCCAGCTCCTGGCAAAGGAGAAATCGACATCAATGTCCCGAATCCAATCTATTGCTGGTTTCGGGTTGCCGATTCTTTTTTCCGACCAATGAATGAACCATCATCAGCGCCCAATGATCAACGGATGACTGATGAATGACACCGATCGAAGGGATCAGGACATCACGAATGAAGACCAACGGGCCGCTTCAGGTACTGCCCTATTGGTTGGGCAACCAAGCGACCTTGGGAAAACACAACTTGCCCTCGCAGGATCGTCTGCGTAGGCCATCCCGTCAGTTCGATTCCATCAAATGGCGTGAAGTTCTGGGCCGAATGCAATATCTCCGGTGTTACCTTCTGCCGATAGTTTATGTCCACGATGGCCAAGTCGGCGTCCGCGCCCACCATAAGCGTTCCCTTGCGAGGATAGAGACCAAAAGCGGCGGCCGGATTGGCCGCTACCAGCTCAGCGATGCGCGTTAGGGGAATGTTTCGCTTATGATAGCCTTCAGAAATCAGGATGGGATATAGCAATGAGGAGCCTCCAAATCCCGGCAGGGCGGTCCACAGATCGTTCCCTTTTTGTTCCTCAAAACAGCAGGCATGATCGCTCACGACTGTGTCTACGTCCCCGTTGATGATGCCTTGCCACAAAAAGTCGGCATCGGCTTGGGTGCGAATGGGTGGGTTAACCTTGCCCTTAAGATCACTTGCTGTGTCGTACGTCAGCACCAGATGATGGAGCGTTGTTTCCAATTTGATGCTCAGATGTGGATACTGGCGTCGGACTTCCAGCCCCGCCTGCAAAGCTTGCCGACTGCTCAAGTGCAATAGGTTAATCGGGCAGCTGGTGGCATCGGCCAGGATCGCTGCTTCATGAATTGAGAGTCGTTCCGTCAGAGGTGGGCGGGCTCGGCTGTAGGCTTCCAACCCCTGCCCACCTTGCGCCTTGACTTCTTCGATGAACACACGGATCAGTTCAGGATTCTCGCAGTGAAGGCTCAGGGCAATTCGACCCTTGTCCCAATATCTTGCGGATACACGCGACACCTGTTCCATGAGCCGGTAAAGATGGCCCAGATCATAGTTTTCGGTCATGGTATATTCGCGGCCACGCGTAGAGTCGGCAGTGAGCGTCAGCCCTTTGTAAAACATGTAGAATTTGAACGACCCGACCCCATACTGCTCGACCAACATCTGGACCTCACCCAGCTGCTCTTCGGTCATAATGGCGATATGGTAACCGTAGTCGGTATAGAAGCGCCCGCGCGAAAGCTCTAATACCTCGGGAAAGATTTCGCGATAAGGTCCGGATTTGTTCAGGTAATGATGACCAGTGCGAAAGTAGCTCAAGATCGTCGTCACCCCCCCGACGGTGGCTGAAGCTGACTCACTCTGAGCATCTTCCGACAACGGGCGATAAATGCCCACGTGGAAATGGGAGTCCACCGCACCGGGGAAGACGACCTTGCCAGCAGCATCTATGACCTGTTCGCCATCAGTGGAAGCGATTTCTGAGCCCATGCTGGCCAGGCGGCCATCTTTAATCCCAAGATCGGCTTTGACTATCCCTATGTAGGGGATGACCAGGGTGCCATTTTTGATAACCATATCATAACGACCCATATTACCTCCTCATACCAGCCTCTTCCACCACGAGCATCTCCATCAAGGTACTGATGTCCCCTAACGACTCCAACTCACCGATAAGACTGAAAATGGTCTGACAACGTTCAGACGACAGCAGCCCTTCCACCAAAGCAGAAAACTTGTTCTTCAGCTCCTCATCAGTTAAGGGATCGCGGGGATCGCCTTTGGGATAGTCTACGCGACAATTGAACGTCCGACCCAACGTAGTGCGGATTTCCACCAGGCATGGCTGCCGGTCGGGGAAGAGCCGCTCAAATTCATCGTCGGCCAAGACCCGGACCTTCGGAACCAGATTGAGAATACGAGGATCGCCGAGCTTATCAGGCCTAAATTGGCGCGGCGTGACCTCACCATCGGCAATGGCGGCTGCCAGACAGTAAGGCAAGCTGTGATCAGCTGTCTCTTTGGAGGTGATCTGGTATTTCGATGGATCGGCCAAAATTTCTGCCGCCCGAGCAATCGTCCTGACGGTCACCGCCTCGATGTCTTCCGGTCGGAGACAGTGTTCACGTACCAACGCCAGCGTCGCTGTGATCGGCGAGTGAGTCAGCGCTTCCGTGGGAAAGGGTTTCATCGAGCATTGCGTGATCTTGAAGTCAGTGCCCAACCCAGCCGTCAACCTGTCGGGGTCCCACTCGCGCCCCACTTGGGCAAACAGTCCCTCGCGGCCCTCGAAAATTGCCTCCGGTCCAACATAGCCCTTTTGAGCCAGCAGTGCTGCCAGGACACCACTTTGCGTGGCCATTGGGTCTACCGTGTTCTTCATCATCGTCAGTTTGCCCGCCGTAACGGCACCGAGCGTGGCGTTGTGTGCGCCTGAGATGCCAATGGCGTTGACCATCTGCTCAACCGTCAAGCCCAGCATCTTCCCGGCCACCACTGGCGAGGCAAATTGCGTCAGCGTAGCATGGTGCCAGCCTAACTCGCGAATGCCGGGGAATGCAGCCTCGCACAGCCGCATCTCCAAATCGTAGGCGATGACGATGGCCGTGATCAAATCCTTGCCCGACCTTCGTTGCCGTTCACCCACGGCCAGGGCGGCAGGAATGAGGTCGCTCGGGTGAGATGGATCTTGCTTCCAGTAGACGTCGTTGTAATCCATCACCCGCACGGCAAGGCTATTGATGAAGGCGGCATTGACGGCATTGGTCTTCTCGCCAGAACCGATGATCGTAGCTTCCGGCCGTCCGCCCATCTGGCGGATGACCTCACGCCCAATCTCACAATCCTCGATTCGATAGCCTCCCAATGCGCATCCCACCGTATCCAGCAGAAACCGTTTCGCCGCCTGAACGGCCGCCGCTGGAATATCCTCAAACGTGAGCGCCACCGCGTACTCAGCCCACTGTCGTGAGATCGTCTTAGCCATCGGTCAACAGTTGTTCCCTGCTTAATCTACGAAGATTTTGGCCATCCTTGTGATTCAGCCTTGGGTTCCTGGTCGGTGGTTCCCACCCATGACCAACCGGCAAAAACGGGATGCTAAAATGGCCGCTTTTTGCTCACCAGGTCGAAGTCAATGAAATCGGCGTGATGAAAAATTATGGATTCCGGTGATCGGGCCACATGATCGCCCTCTTTGGAATGCGTCGCAATGACATGCATGACGCCCTCGGGCAACCCTCGCCGATAGGCCATCCCCACACCCACAAACGGATGCCGCAAGTACTCTCCTTTTTTGCTTCTGACATACTCGCCGTCCTTCTTCTCATACTCGATGAGCTTGCCCACATCGGCCAGCAGAGCTCCGGCGATAAGATAATCCCGATTGATCTTCACTCGGTCGCCGTAGGACTCTCTTAAAACCTTCTCAATCTCGATACACATACGGCAAACCGTGCGGACATGCTCGATGAAACTCACCTTGACATTCTCTGCCCACAGCGTGAAGGGCATGCGGAGCAATTCTTCCGGCTCCCACCCTCCATCTTGAAGTGCATCCTCCCAAACGGAAAGCGCTTTCTGCCGTAGCTCGTCATCCCTAATCTGGTCAAACTCAGGAATTAATTCCCTGATCTTCTCCTTCATGCTCGGCCACCTCCTTTTGCGGATTACGGATTCCTGACTTACCGATCACTGAGTGATCACTCCGTTCGCTCCAACGCCCGCTCTGCCGGACCATCATACTCAATATCTGTTAGATGAATCCGCCGCATGGGTTTCTGTCGTGTCTTTTCCTCATGGATGTGGGCGACCAGGCCGGGCACGCGGGCCATCATGAAAAAGGCATCGGCTACCATTGGATCAAAGTCCATTTCGCACAGTAAGGCCGCGATGGCTCCATCGGCGTTGATTGGCAGTGGTTTGCCCAAACGTTCTTTCATCGCTTGCTCGATCGCGCGAGCCATTTGGACAAACTCCCCGGCAATCCCCCACTGTGCTGCTAGATCAAACAGCCGGGTTGTGCGGGGATCTTGCGTATGCAGGCGATGGCCGAACCCAGGAAGACGTTTGCGGGCACGAGTGTGTTCTTCCACCACCCAGGTGGCGGCTTCTGCTACTGAAGTTCCCTGTTGTCGCCGATGATTGACTGCCTCGCGCAACACGGCCATGCATTCCCCGATAGCTCCACCGTGATAATGCGAAATGGCCAAGATCCCTCCAGCCACAGCAGCACTGAGCCCAGCCCCGGTGGATGCAATCGTGCGGGCCGCTAGCGCAGAGGGGGGGGTCGCACCATGATCAATGACCGACACCAGAATGGCTTCGATCAGTTTCCCTTCATGCCGAGGCGGCAATTCCCCTTTGAGCGTCAGGTAAACAGCTTCTCCGTAGGAGATGCGACCAATCAGCTCGTCCAAGCGATAGCCGCGGAGCAGGATCTTATTGGGTTCCACCTTAGTGATGGCTGTCTTCCAGTGCCCGCTTTCCATAAGGCGCACACATACGAAAAGTAACCACTGAGCCGCCTTTAGGCGGCAATGCCTTAGGGCCACCAGCCAGGCCGGCCGTTGGAAGACTGGTAGCGAGCGGGGTGCCAGGTCGAGTCTGTTTCAACGGGCTTCTCCCAACGGCTTGAGCCACGGCTTGCCTAGGTTCGAGGCATGATCGGAAGAACGCTCAAGCGTCCCACAGAAACTCGAACGGCCGCCTAACCAGTCCTCCAAGGACCAGCCTATGGGTCCTTCGGCAAAACCCTATGAATCAGGCTCGATCCGAAACAGTTTCGAATTTCGATTTCCTCGCACTCCGTAGGAGGGTTCTCCAGAGCCTAATCCACTAATCACCCCTGGCCACGTCAGCGACCAGATGCTCTTGACCGGGTCTTTCAAGGCCGGGAATAGACCATAGACGTCCATGCTCATCCGCGGCGCCGCTTCAAAACTCGTTTGGTGACGTGGGGTATGTCATGGAAAGAGTCAACAACATAGGCGCCAACCTCTCGGAGCCGCTTGACCTTGCCTTCATACGTCCCTCGGTCACCTTCTACGATGGCTCCAGCATGGGAAAAGCGCATCCCGGACGTAGCGGCTACACCGCCAATGTAGGCAATGAGTGGCTTGGTGAACTCTCCCCGCTCAATCAAATCAGCTACTCGCTCTTCTTGGGATGTACCGATCTCTCCGAACAAGACGACTGCCTCCGTTTGCTCATCAGCTTCAAATAGCTTGACCACCTCAGGCATAGGTAAGCCGACAATGGCATCGCCCCCGACGTGGACGATCGTACTGGTCCCAATGCCTTCCTTGCCCAAGTAGTAGGCCGTTGAAACGCTCATGCCGCCGCTGCGCGAGACGATGCCTACAGGCCCGGGCTTAAACCAAGCTCGCGCCAACTCAGCCCGCCCGCCTACCATGCCCAGCACACCCCGGCCCGGGCTAAGCACGCCGACCGTATTCGGACCCACAAATTGGGCGCCGTGCTGCTCAGCGACGCGCACGATTTCCAACACATCATAAAGCGGCACCCGATCAGGAATGAGGACTAATAGCTTAATGCCAGCAGCGATGGCCTCCAACGCTGCTTCTTTGACCGTCGGCGCAGGAACAAAGACGACACTGATATCGATCGGCCCCACCGCCGCCTGTGCCTCAACAACCGTGTCGAAGACCGGCACGCCATGAACCACGGCCCCGCCCTTGCCCGGCGTACAGCCGGCAACCACCTTGGTGCCATAGTCAATCATCAACCGTGTGCGGGTCGAACCCTCTCTCCCGGTAATGCCCTGAACCAGGACGCGTTCGGTGCCATCAACTAGAATCGCCATATCCGCGGGAGGAAAATTGCAAATCCGAAACAGCCCTCGGATTTAGAATTTTAGGATTCTAGGATTTCCCTGTAAGGGTGATTGAGCCCTGAGATACTCGTCCAATCCGGGAATGGGTAAAAGAATGCGAGCCCCTTGATGTCCGTGAAACCAACATTCCACCTCGCAGGCTAGACATTCAATGCATCCCCCTTGTTTGGCTTCTTCACGAGTAATGGCCAGCACGGGAACGCCATTCTCTAGCTTAAGAATCTGCGGGACACAAACCTGGACGCAGATCTTCGTCTCACACTTGGCGCACAGGGCGTGATCATAAATGATCTGCCCGGTGCGGATGTCAAACTGATAGGGTTTTTCTGGCAGCGGAGCCGGAGCCTGTCGGCGGATTGGCTTCTCTCGCTTTTCCCCTCTCTTTTGCTCCGTGAGCAACATCTGCAGATACTCGACGCAGGTCTCTATTGAGTCATCTTTCTTGAATCCCTTGACCGGAGCCGGCAGATCCCGCGTGTAGTTCTCTAGGATCTCCACCGCTTGGTCCTCACCATTGCCGCCCAAGCGCATCACGGCTGGAATTGAGAGATTCTCCTCGCGAAATGCCTTAACTAGCCCACGAGCCACATGAAACTGTTCTTGGCTAGCCACGCCGGAGCCGGAGCCGAAGTAAGCATCAATGTTGGGTTGGGCGAGAATGATCTTGGCGGCGCGATAAACTTTGGATGCCGGTGGATTTCCACTGGTATCGCAGAAGTTAGCCACTTTGAATCCTCGCCGCATCAATGCATCCATAGCCATCATCGAGCCGCCGCCGCCTGCACCATGAAACCCGATGTATCCCTGCCCAGCCTCAAAGCCTTGCTCCATCTGAGCGAAATAGAACGTGCCTCGATAGTCATTTTTCTCCACCTCATAAGCAATCTTATCCAGTAATGTCGGCGGATGATTTAGCTCGCGAGCAATCTCAATCCCAAGCTCGGGATGACGGAATACCGCATAGTCGTCCACCGTGATGCGACAGTCGGCAGCCACCAGCCGACCATCCGTGGTGAGCACCAAGGGGTTAATCTCAGCAGCGCGCGCCTCGACGCCCCGGGCCAGTTGATACAACCTCACGAGCACATCGGCAACGTGGGTCTGGAGCGGATCGTCAATTCCGACCTGGCCAACCAGACGTCGCGCTTTGGCCTCCGGCACGCCCTCTCCAAGATCAACGTGTAGCCGAGCCACCTTCTCAGGCTGTGAGCGGGCGATCTCTTCAATCCCCGTGCCCCCCACCGAACTCACCAGCAGCAGTGGACGACGGGCACTGTCATCAATGAGAAGACCGGCATACAACTCGCGACAGATGGACAACCGCTCTTCGACTAGTACCCGCTCGACAGGAAAACTCCGCACCTTCAGCGACAGGATTTGGCGGGCGGCAGCTGCCGCCTCGTCTGGCGAGTCGGCGAAGCGGATCCCTCCCAAGCTAGCACGTCCGGTCACCCATACTTGCGCTTTCACAACTACTGGCCGAGCTAACTCAGCAGCGATACGACGGGCCTCTTCTGGACTACTGGCTAGTTGGCCTTCAGGAGTGTTGATGCCGTACTTTCTGAGGAGCTCTTTCCCCTGATATTCGTGTAGTCGAGCCATCTCCGTCCCTTACTCCTCATAGCTGCTTACGGTGAGTTACCCTCATCTCACTAACCTGAAGCAAAGGAGCTTCTCGATGGGCGTACAATTGCTTGTCCTCCACATCAGTAAGAGCGGTCCTGCTTGAGTAATTCGAATTTGCTTCTGATCGACACCGTAAGATAGAAAATCCTCTCTTGGCGAATGCTATTACCGGAGTTAAGCCGATGCGATCGAAGTCCCAGCCTGGCTATTCTCTCCATGAGCTTTCTCGAGTTCGGTGGATCAGATGCCGCTACCCAGTTCCTTGGGAATCCCAGTCCTCGTTATCGATAGGTGGGCTTCCGCCTCCTGCGCCAACAGCGCTATTTTCTTACCGAGTCCCTAAAAGGCGTAGAGGCAGCACAACGGAGCTTATCCACTCACGGGGTGGGAAGAACTTTGTGCCCTATCGCTTGTCCTTGCCCCGTCTCCAGTGAGCCAACACCACCAACCGTGCCCCCGCCAAACAGAAACGAACTTCCCCTCACCAATGCCACTGCCGATCAAATCGCAACTCCGGCATACATTGCCACCGTTCGAGACCGTCACTGCCACCTTCGCCCCCCCGCAGCGGATCCAACCTAACCACCTCTCGCCATACTGCCTGTGGACAAGCCATCCCCACCGCCGCTGTCTATACCAGCTCGGTTGTCTGACCCACCACAGCACAGTATCATAATGACCCTACATGCTCTGCCACCTTGTAAGTGGCCTGATATTCACATCAACCTGAGGTTATATTTTTACCACAACCTACCCACCTCTGTCAAGAACTGATAAGGGCCAAGGAGTCCCGATGAACAACTTTCAGAGGCCATTGATCCAGGTGGGAGAATGAATCACCAGGGATGGATTGAATGGCTTATCCTCAAGATGGGTCGCTGAGTTGATGATAAGGAGGCAGGGTTGGAACAGAACCGTGCTGAACGTGGCCCCGGCGACAGGAACAGCCGGGGTCTACCTTCATGCCCTCATCCCACAAAAACAGAGACTGCTGCATGATGTTAAATATGACCTCCCTAATCGCTTTCCAACATGTCTGAAATAAACGGTTGCACGTGCCTCGTTCCGAATTGCTGGTGATTCGTTACTAGGCTTATTTGCTTATTTGTGGGAATGACCAATCACAAGTTACAAAGAAGGGCCCAAGACATACTCACCGTCCAATTGTCCTCGTCTCATAAGGCAATGGTCGCACGAACCACACGTTAATCAACCCCAGCAGTGAGACGATCACCACCGTCAGAAAAGGGATCAGGTAACTTCCGGTGGCTGTGCGCAAGTATCCGGTGAGCGTAATCCCAGCAAACGCCCCAAATGTATCAATCAGTGTCACCAGACCCAGGATACGTCCCAGCTCCCGGGGACCGAAGCATTCCGGCACCATGAGCTGAATCATGCTGAAAGTGCCGCCGTAGCCCAGTCCGAACAACACGGCAAACGTGATGAGCTGAGCGCGACCGGTCACCAAGCCCAAGGGAAATCCTCCGGCGTCAGGGTCGAATTTGAGTAGCAGCAGACTGCCGACAAACAGCAGGGCCGTGGTGAGAATCATAATGCTTCGTTTGGTGAACTGGTCGCTCAAGTAGCCGAAGCCAAATTTGCCAGCGATGCTGAACATGAAGATCAGGCTCAAGTAGAAGGCGGCCAGTTCCTGCGAGAGTCCCAGGTCGCGCTTGAGGTAGATGACCAGTTGATTTTGCACCGCCAGGATGGCGAACCAGATGAACGCCGACCCGAGGGCCAGAAACCACAAGACGCTGGTTTTGAGGGCATCTCGGAACATCACGCCAGGCAGTACGATCGGTCCGTCGCTCATCATGGCCGACGGATTTTCACTGGGGACACGGCCGTCCGCGTGTTGTCCAACCTCGCGCGGATGTTCTTTGATCACCAGGAAGGTCAGCGGCACAGCCACCAGCCACACTAACCCGGCAATGACCCCATAGCCCCAACGCCAGCCATAGTCCGGGTGGGCGATAATGGGGGCGACTACATTCGGCAGGATGGCGCCAGCCAAGCTGGAGCCGGCCACTAGCAATCCAATCACGGTTCCGCGCCGTGCCACAAACCAGTTCGAGAGCAAGACGACGTTAATAAGCAGACCGCAGAGAATTAACGCCACAGCAAACAGCGCATGCAGAATATAAAGGTGCCAGATCGCTCCAACGAACGGATAGAGCGTAACACTAGCAGCCAGCATCAAGATGCCTACTCGCATTAGTCGCCGCACCCCGAACCGATCGATCAAGGCCCCACCCAGCGGGGCCAGCAGTCCCGCCAGCATCAGCGTAATTGCACCGCAGAAGGTAACCGCCGCTTCTGTTGACCGGAACTCTTCGATGAATTTGGGATAGAAGACCGGTGGCACGGCAACAGTCGCGCCATTTGTCATGAAGTAGATGACTACAGCGGCCAGTGCGATATACCACCCATAAAAAATCCGAGGCGACGCCACAGCGCTGTCAGCGACCGAGGAAGGTCCCGCCGATTCTCGCATGCGATCCTCCTTCATACGAAGCCCCGCGCCAACTCCTTAATTTCAAGAAAGCTGGTTTACACGTAACCCAGCACGCCTAGAGAAGCTCAGCAAGGAGTCTGATCGACGGCGAAGTCGAGAAAAGCCTGGATCAACCTGTGTGCGCATCTCAAGAGGCATCTCCGGTGTAGCATTACGGAGATGTTGTTTGATGTTGCGATCGCGATCTTCGATGCGCTGGGCTACCGAGACATGATTGAGTCCACGACTATGGGACTGCAAGTTAGGAACAGGGAAGAAGCGATTGATGATCGTTTGAGCAATGGGCCCAACAGGAACTTGGAAAAAGGTCTGACCATCAACGGTCACCGTCGGATAACTCTGCCCGGTCGCTGGATCCCTGACCGGGAAACTGAAAAGTCTGAGCCGCTCGTTGGCCCTCAGCAGTGCCGAGGGCATCATCTCCTCCTTGCGAATGCGCAGCCCCTCAATAGGTAAAGAAGAAGGCCAGATCCCCAATGATGGGACCGTCTGAACTGCCACCAAAGTTGTTCTGTCAGAACGCCGGTTTATCACGGTTGGCCAGATCAAAGAAGTCCTTGGCGTCCAACCGATCATTGCGAAGAAGCTCAGAGGCCGAGCCGTGCCAGGTATTGCTACCTGACTTTATGGCGATGTTAACTTGACCTAAACCGAACGTCCCAAACTCCTTGGAGTTGAAGTTCTGCAACGCATGGAATCCTCGAGCCGCCTCCACCGATAAAATGATGGTTGGAATGACGGTCGCTAGCGTTGTCCTTCCTACCTTCAGCTCAACATTGATGCGAGCCATTTGCTCAATCTAAAACGCAATGTCTTTTTGGATGCCAGCTTGGAACTCCCGCGCCTCCATCGCGAGACTACAACTGCTGATGGACAACTGCAGGATCGAATAAAAGCTGGTGTTACTGGTCACGATTGAGTGCCTCAAGCCCATCGCTATGTCCAGGACGTGACCTTGGCACCAGAGATAACGGCACTCTGTGGGTTAGTGATGACGCCTTCAATCGTGGTGGTCATCCGTTGGCCAAACACTATCATGCTTACACTCAGTGCGATCACCGCCAGCAGGGCAAGAATCAAGAATACCTAATCATCCCCAAACCCTTCGACAGATTGGCTCACCGAATCGAGTCATAAGCTCACCTCTCAGGGAGCCCATCTCAGCAGCGACGCTTTCCCAAGTTCTAAAAGGCGCTCCTGACGAGGCGTAGCTGACTACCACGTCGGACCTTTTCGCTCCTCTCATTGAACAATTCCCTCAGTTTCCAACAAGAGTTCATAATGGTTTGTAACAACACAATTGTCTCAAAAGTCGAACACCATATTATGACACACCTAATGGATAAATGTCAATTCGACCACCGCTAGTCGCCAGAAATATCATAAGCCGGCTCGGCCTAGAAATCCGAACCATTTTCGATCCTCCCAAGGATACGAAGAGGACATGAGGGACGACATGCAAGTTTTTCGAAATAGCCCAATTCCGCCTCACGTTCCGATCATGGACTGCATTAAGCTGGCCTTGTTAGCAGACGACCTGCGAAGAGGTGATACATTACCTTCCATCCCAAGACATTGTGACGTTGTTCAAGGAAACTGGCTTGAATCGCAACATCGTGTGGCAGGCCTATTGGAGATAGAAGCTGACAGATATCTCCAGGCGCTGATTCAAGATGAGCAGATGCGGCGAACCTCGTTGCGGTCACTCTGCTTCGCCTCAAACCTGCGAGGCGGACGATCGGGGACGGCATACGATCCCCCCCAAAATCTCCAAAGGGCACGGCCCACTCGGTCATCCCCCTATCGCCTAATACTGAGGAGAACCCCCACCTGGAGAAATGCCTGCATCGTTCTCCTTGTCCGCATGGACTGTTTATATGCGCGAGCTTGGTGGGAATCCTGAAGGGGACGCGCGATCCAGGGATTCACTGTGCTCACCTTGGGTGAGATTCTCACCTTATGGGCTTAGTGGTGGCGGGAGGCTCACCTCTCTAGGGCTCGCTCGCGCTCACCCTTAGTTTGGATGCTCCCTTCGCGGGCTTGCGGGTGGCAATGGCCCTGCTTATTCTTCCTTACGCACCCTTCTTGACTTTGAGCAGTGGAAGAAGTAGAGTACGGGCCGGTCGTTTGATCTGCCGATGAGAAAAGGGAGAAGACGATGACACAAACCTTGAAACGCCTCGCCTCAGTTACGAGCATCCTTCTCGGTCTGATCCTCGCTTCGGGCTTCGGCGCTTGGAGCGCGACGCTCACCCCGCAGATGCCCCGGGTTCCTCTACCCGAGGAGACGCTGGACGAGCAGCTGGCCCGCCTCGCCGAACAGATCCCGGGATTCGGTGGGATATTCCTGGACGAGAACGGACGGATCGCCGTGTACCTGGTCGAAGGTGAGGTCACGACACTTTCGGTCCGGGAGATCGGCGCGACGATCGCCCGCGTGCTTGGGTGGGATGAACCCCGACTTCGCGCTGGAGTCATCCGCATCCTGCCTGGCCGGTACAACTTCCGACAGCTCAAGGAGTGGAACGATCAAATCTTCCCCCACGCCTTCGAGCTCAGAGGGGTGAGGTGGACCGATATTGATGAGGCGCAGAATCGGCTGCGGATCGGCGTGGAGAACGAAGCGGCAGCTGAAGAGGTCATCGAGACGCTGGTTTCCCTCGGCGTTCCACGCGAAGCCGTCATCGTGGAGGAGGTCGAGCCTATCCTCCCTATGCTCACGCTGCGGGACAAGGTGCGTCCTTTGGTCGGAGGACTGCAGATTAACTTCCCGGGTTATCTCTGCACATTGGGATTCAACGCCGTGCGTTCGGGCGTCGCGGGATTTGTCACAGCCTCGCATTGCACGAACGTGCAAGGCGGTGTGGAGGGCACGCCGTATTGGCAACCGCTTGAGGCGACAGACACATTCATTGGCACGGAGATCGCCGACCCGCTGTACACGTGGCGCTTGGGCTGCCCGCGCGGAAGGCTTTGCCGGTACAGCGATAGCGCCTTCGCTCAACTCGCCTTTGGAGTCAACGCTAGCCTCGGCTCTCTGGCTCAAATCGCGAGTTTAGGGGCGATCGAGATCACGGGCAGCTTTCAGATCACGGCTGAAGCCACACGACGAATTCGCGGAGAAGTGCTCAACAAGGTCGGGCGCACGACGGGATGGTCGCAAGGCCCGATCACGCAGACGTGCGTGAACGTCGGCGTCACCGGCACGCGGATCGTGCTGCTTTGTCAAGATTTCGTCCAAGCGACCGTGGCCGCCGGGGATAGCGGCTCGCCAGTTTTCAAGATCAACGGATCGGGTGTCACGCTCTACGGATTGCTCTGGGGAGGGAATTCCTCCGGTACGAGTTTCGTCTATAGCCCTATCGGGAATATCCAGCGCAGCGATGAGCTTGGCTCGCTGAGGACGTGCGCCGTCGGAACCTGCTGAACGAAACGTTCGGGCAGCGAAACGAGATGCACCTTCCCTCCGCTGGCGTCGAAGGAAGGAGGATCCTTCTTCTCGCTGTCGTTGTGGGAAGCGCGATCGGAGTCGGTGCGATGGAGGGGCAGGCGCTCTCTGCGCGCATCGAAGCGATGGAGCAAGCCAGTCGCGCGATCCACTTGACGTTGCGGGTCCGAAACGAGAGCGAGCGCCGTCTCGTGCTCACGCTCGGCGGGCGCCCGGCGTATAACTTTCTGGTGAAGCGTTTGGATGGGACGCTCGTGTGGGAGTGGCAACGAGGGAAGATCATCCAGCCGATTCTCGAACGCCGAAGCCTCGAGCCCGGAGAAGAGTTGATCTTCGAGGCGACGTGGAAGCTTACGGATATGCGGGGTCGTCGCGTGCCTCCTGGAGAGTACCAAGTGCAAGGCGTCCTGAATCTGGAACCTCCGGAGAAGCTCTTGACCGACCCCTGGCCTTTGCGCGTTTCTCCGCCGCCGAGGAAAGCTCGCAAAGTGGGTGATTGACGTCGCCCCCAAACGGGCACACGCGAATCTCCGTTTTTCACCCATCATCGCTCGTGAAGCCAATCACGGGCCCGAGCGACATCTCTTCAACGCGCGCACGTGGGAACGCACGACCGGGGACTGCATCGTGGGAGGCATTCCCAACTGATGGGAAGCCGTTGCGGCAGCTCCCTCGTCCTGCGGGCGACGCATTCGGCGGCGTTCGCGCTCGCCCGAACGCCGCGGGCACGCTGATGCTACGACCCGTTTCATCTTGGGACGCGCCGGGAACGACCCAAGGCCCAGGCTCGCTTGACAGAAGGCGTTGCGGTCGAAAATACTTTGGCATGAGAAGAACGGAGGCGGTGAGGTGCGTGAGCCTGGCTGAAACGGACGGTTTGCTAAACCGTTGTAGGGCGATAAGCTCTACCGTGGGTTCGAATCCCACCCTCACCGCCAGACATCGGTGGGAGGCCCAAGAGTTTCGACTTGGGAGCCCCAGGATGAGGTAACCGCGGTGAGCCACGTTCGCGTTCGATTCGCGCCATCGCCAACCGGGTATCTGCATATCGGAGGAGCGCGCACGGCTCTTTTCAACTGGCTCTTCGCTCGCAAGTACGGAGGCACGTTCATCCTGCGCATCGAGGACACGGATGTCGAACGTTCCTCGCCGGAGATGATCGAAGGGATCATCGAGGGCCTGCGATGGCTGGGGTTGGATTGGGACGAAGGGCCGTATCTCCAATCCGAGCGTCTGGCCCTTTATCGTGCACGAGCGGAAGAGCTGGTCGCTTCCGGCTGGGCCTACTATTGCTTCTGCGACCCAGAAGAGCTGGCGGCCAAACGGCAACGAGCTCTCGCGGAGAAGCGGACGTGGAAATATGAGGGCACCTGTCGGCGGCTTTCGGCTGGGGAGGTCGCGCGACGGATCGCCGCCGGGCATCCGCGCGCGATTCGCTTTAAAGTCCCGGAGGAAGGGGTGACGCGATTCACCGATCGCGTGTACGGGGAGATCGAAGTCCGCAACGAAAGCATTGAGGATTTCGTCCTACTGCGCTCGGATGGCTATCCGACGTATCATCTCTCGGTCGTCGTGGATGACGCCGACATGCGCATCAGCCACATCATTCGCGGCGCGGATCATCTCTCGAACACGCCCAAGCAAGTATTGCTCTATCGCGCCTTCGGTTGGGAACCGCCGGTCTTCGCGCACGCGCCGCTCATCCTCGGCCCGGATCGGCAACGTCTCTCCAAGCGACATGGGGCGATGAGTGTGACGGCCTATCGGGACATGGGCTTTCTGCCCGAAGCGATGCGCAACTTCCTGGCGCTGCTTGGCTGGTCGCCGGGAGATCCCAGCCGAGAGATCTTGCGCACGAGGGAACTGATCGAGCTGTTCTCTCTGGAGGGCATCAGCCGCGCCAATGCGATCTTCAATTTCGAGAAGGCCTTATGGATGAACGCCGAGCATCTTCGGGCGATGAGCGCCGCCGAGCTCTTCCCCTTCGTGCGCGCGGAGTTGGAGAAAGAAGGCCTCTGGCGCGAGGAATACGGGCAGGAGCGTCGAGAATGGTTCCTGTGGGTCGTGGACCTGCTGAAGGTCCGCGCGCGCACGCTGCGGGATTTCGTGACGAGTGGGCGTCCGTACTTCAGCGACGACTTCCCGATGGATCCCGAAGCCGTCCAGAAGAACCTGCGCACGAATTCGGCCGTGAAGGGCTTGCTCCTGGAGCTGGCCGATCGCTTCGAACGACTGGAGCCTTTCGATCTGCAGACGACCGAGCGGGTCTTGCGCGGTCTGGCCGAGGAGCGCGGGGTGAAAGCCGGAGTGATCATCAATGCGGCGCGCACGGCGTTGACCGGCAGCGCCGTGACGCCCGGCATCTTCGATGTCATCGTGGCGATCGGACGGGAACGCGCGGTTCGTCGGCTGCGCCAGGTGGCCGCCACTCTGTCGGAGTGACGGAGCCGATTCGCTATGAACCGGTACCGAGAATGACGAAGATTCACGAAGCGAGACGGCGAGATCGACGAAGGCGAGCCATTCGCTTTGGTTCGGGGCTAGCGCTCGCGCTGATCCTGAGTGCGACCGCTCTTTGGGGAAGGCCGTCGCTGGGCGGAGAGGGCCCAACGCCGGCGCAGATCAAAGAAGACTTCCTCGAAGCGATGCGCCTGGTGCAGACGCAGTACGCCGGCGAAGTGGACTCGGCGGCGCTGCTTACGGCGACCATTCGAGGCATGTTGGCGGCGCTCGACCCTCACTCCAATTACCTCACGCCGCGCGAATACGCTGATCTGCGGCAGGAGCAGGAGAGCGAGTTCTTCGGCATTGGGGTGACGATTAATCAGCGTCGGGGCCGCGTGTACGTGATCTCCGTGATCCCGGACACGCCCGCCGACCGGGCCGGATTGCGCTATGGGGATGCTATCCTTGCCGTAGATGGGCGATCGGCTGAAGGCTGGTCCACGCAGGAGGTCGCTCGTCGCGTGCGCGGCGAACGTGGCACGACAGTCGAGCTGACCATCGAACGCGCGGGAGAAGCGACACCGCTTACATTTCGCATCGCGCGCGCGCCGATTCCGTTGCCCACCATCCGCACGGCCTTCGTGATCCGCCCCGGCATCGGCTACATTGGCTTGACGTGGGGATTTCAGAGCACAACGACGGAGGAGCTGGATGAACAGTTGCGCCGCCTGAAGGCGCAGGGGATCAAAGCGCTCATCCTCGATCTGCGGGGGAACCCAGGGGGATTGCTCGATCAAGCCGTCGGCGTCGCCAGTCGGTTCTTGCGCCCGGGGGAGACGATCGTACGGATTCGCGGGCGCACCCGCGAACGTCACTTCAAGGCCGAGAGCAAGCAGGTGGAAGAAGTACCGATGGTCGTTCTCATCAATCGCGCATCCGCCTCGGCCTCGGAGATCGTCGCCGGCGCGCTGCAAGATCACGATCGGGCGCTGATCGTGGGCGAGACGAGCTTCGGCAAGGGGCTCGTACAAACGGTCATTCCGCTGCTGCGGGGTACGGCCGGAGCGCTCACGCTCTCGACGGCGCGCTACTATACCCCCTCGGGCCGCCTCATCCAACGCGATTACCGCAATGTCTCCGCCTATGAGTACCGGCTGGGACGGCCCGACGGACGGCCGCCTGGACCGGCAGCGCGCACCGATGGGGGGCGGCGCGTCTATGGCGGCGGGGGGATCGAACCCGATATCCCCGTGCCCGTGAAGCTCGATCCGGTGCGCCAACGGCTCTTCGGCGCCGTCTTCGAGTTCACGCGCCATCTCATCAACGGGCGCATTCCGCGGTTCGAACACTTTCGGGTTGAGCGACAACGCGAGCCCGCCTCACCGAAAGACCTTTTCCTCGAGGTGGAGGATCCGCTCATTGAGGCGTTCATCGCCTTCGCGGCACGGCGGGCAGATCTGGGCGTCACGGAGAAGGAGATCCGCGCGCATCTTGAGTACGTGCGCCAGAAGATCCGAGAGGAAGTGGCCACAGCGCGCTTCGGTATTGATGCCGCAATGCGCGTGATCCTTCAGTCCGACGAGCAGGTCCAACGCGCGCTCGAGGCCATCCCGCAGGCACGACAGCTCGTTGAGAACCTCCGCCAACCTCGCCGACGATGATCCTCACCCGCGCGCGCGATCCTCGGGTTCGCTTCCCTCGCCTTCGACGAGCTTCTGCTCGTGCGAGCGGATATCTCCTGGCTGCGCTCCTCCTGCTGCCGTCGCTGGCGCACGGGCAACCGAGGTCACCTTCTCTGGAATCATGGCTTGCGGCCCTTCAAGCGAAGTACGCGCGCGTGCGCACGCTGACGGCCGATTTCGTGCACCTCTACACGGCGGCCGGCTCGCCACCGCGGCGCGAGGAGGGCACGGTTCTTCTGGCGCGGCCGCGTCGCATGCGCTGGCATTATCGCCGGCCCGAGGAGAAGCTCTTCATCTCCGATGGCAAGCACGTCTACCTCTACGTGCCGGCCGAGCGACAGGTCATCCGCGCGAAGATCCGCGAGGCCGAAGATATCAAGGCGGCATTCGCCTTCCTCCTCGGCGAGCTGGACCTGCATCGTCTGTTCGCGCGCATTGAGCGGATCAATAGCCCGTCGCCGCTCCAGGCGGGGAACATCGTTCTGCGGTTCATTCCCAGGGACGCGCGACTCGGCTTCTCCGAACTGATCGCGGAGGTCACGCCCGCATCTCTCCAGATCGTCCACGTCTCGATTCGCGAATTGGATGGCGCGCGCTCGGACTTCCTCTTCTCGAACATCCGAGAGAACGTGCCCATCCCTCGTTCCGCCTTCGTGTTCACGATCCCCCCCGGTGTTCAAGTCCTCGACGCACGATAGCCAAACGCTCCGAGAAGCCGTAAAATGGTGAGGAGAACGCCATGTTCGTGGATGTCGCTCTGGCGGTGAACGCCCGTCGGACGTTCACCTATCGGGTGCCCGAAGGGATGACAGCCCCCGTCGGCGCGCGCGTCGTCGTTCCTTTCGGCGCGAAGGTGCTCGTAGGATTCGTCGTCGCGCAGGCAGAGGAACCTCCGCCTTACTTGGAAGAATCAGCCGTCAAACCCGTTTTGGCCGTCATGGATGAGACGCCGCTGCTTAGCTCCGACCTGCTGGAGCTGACGCGGTGGGTTGCCGAGTATTATTTCGCGCCGTGGGGGGAGGTCCTCCAGGCGGCCGTGCCACCGGGGTTGATGTCGGCCGTAGCTGAGGTCTTCTCGATTACTGAGCGGGGGCGCGTGGCTCTGGCTGAGATGACGAGCGCGCGGCAGAGACGTTCGCGCCGCGCGCAAATTCTGGAGCGGCTGGCCTCGGCGACCTCACTCCTCGCTTCCGAATTCACCAAACGGTTTGGGGCACGACGCGCATGGACGACGCTGCGGGAGCTGGAACGGCGTGGGGAGATTCAACGCCAGTATGCGCTCGTCGAACCGCGCGTGAAGCCGAAGCGCGAGGAGGTCGTCGTGTGGATCGGGCCCTCGACCACGCCCGAAGGGAGCGCGTCCAACGGAGACGCCGAGCGTACGAAGACGCTCCGACACGCGCGAGCGAAAGCGCGCCTTCAAGCGCTGCTGGAGAACGCGCGCGAGCCTCTCCCCTTGCGGGAAGTCGCCGAACAAGTCGGCGTGCGCCCGGCCATGATTCGCGCCCTGCAACAAGAGGGCTTGGTCCGCATCTTCTCCCGACCGGTCTCGCGGGATCCACTCGCGCACATCGAAGTCTCTCCCCCCGAATGGTTCGAACTGACGCCGGAACAGCAGGCGGCGCTTGAGCAGATCACGCGCAAGCTCGACGAAGGGACCTATGCGGCGTTTCTGCTGCATGGCGTGACCGGAAGCGGCAAGACCGAAGTCTACATTCGCGCCATCCATCAGGCGCTCGCGCGCGGGAAGACGGCGCTCATGCTCGTGCCAGAGATCGCTTTGACGCCCATGCTCGGCCGACGATTGCGCGCCCATTTCGGTCGGAACGTGGCGGTGTTGCATTCCTCGCTTTCCGAAGGAGAACGCTTCGACGAGTGGCAGCGCATCGCGCGCGGAGAAGCGCGCGTGGTTCTTGGCACGCGCTCGGCCGTCTTTGCGCCGCTCCCCGCTCTCGGTTTGGTCATCGTGGACGAAGAGCATGATCCCTCGTATAAACAGGACGAGGTCCCACGCTACCACGGACGCGATACAGCCATCATGCGCGCGCTCCGACATCAAGCTGTCGTGATCCTGGGCAGCGCGACGCCGTCGTTGGAGTCCTACCACAACGTGCACTTGGGCAAGTACATCTACCTGCGCCTCGGCGAGCGGATCGGGGGCCGACCGCTGGCGCAAGTTCAGGTCGTGGATATGCGCGAGGTGTTCGCTCGCTACGGGCGTCAGGTCGTGCTCTCGGACGAGCTGGTGGACGCGCTGCGCGAGACGCTCGCGCGTCGGGAGCAGGCGATCCTTCTCCTCAATCGGCGCGGCTTCTCATCGTTCGTCCTCTGTCGCCGCTGCGGCTTGACCATGCGCTGCCCGCGTTGCGATGTCTCGCTCACGTATCATCGGTCGGTCGAGCAACTCATCTGTCATTACTGCAATCACCGCACGCCCGTGCTCACGCGGTGTCCCAGTTGCGACGGCGAATACATCTACTTCGCCGGCGTCGGAACGGAGCAGGTCGAGGAGCGAGTGCGTCGCCTCTTCCCCGAGGTGCGCATCGCGCGACTCGATCGCGACACGGCGAGCCGACGCCGCGCGTATGAGCGCATCATCACAGCCTTCGCGGCTGGGGAGACACAGGTGCTCGTGGGCACGCAAATGGTCGCCAAAGGCCATGACTTCCCGAACGTGACGCTCGTCGGTGTCATCTCGGTGGACGCCATCTTAGGCCTCCCGGACTTTCGCGCTGCCGAACGCGCGTTCCAACTCCTCACGCAGTCGGCCGGTCGAGCCGGACGCGGCGATCTCCCCGGACGCGTGATCATCCAAACCTACTACCCGGAGCACTACGTCCTCCGCTACGCGGCGGCGCAAGACTACGAGGGCTTCTATCACCGCGAGATTCACTTCCGCCGCATGCTGCACTATCCGCCGATCACGACGCTCATCCAAGTGCTCGTGCAGCATCGCGATTTCGAGCGCGCGAACGCGCTCGCGCAGGAATTGGCGCGGTATCTGCGCGAGGCCGAACCATCAGGCCTTCTGCGCGTCCTCGGACCAGCCCCGGCTCCATTGGGCCGACTGCGCGGTCGTCACCGTCTGCAAATCCTCATCAAGAGCCGCCAACGCCTGGCCGCGCATCGCGCTCTGGACCTCGCGGTGGAGAATCTACGCGCTGCCGGCTTCGATACGCACGCGCTGGTCATTGATCCCGATCCCGTCGAGGTGATGTGAACGACCTACGCCATCGGATGCAGTGATCGGAAAAGAGCGCCCCCCTACACGCACATCGTCACCGAGCGAGAAGACGCCAGCCGCATCTTTCCCACGTCAACCGCCGAGCCCGTTTGCGCCATTTTGGAGACGGCGACGGGTCGAAAGGCTCTTAATCCTTCCCGAGCGCCTCTTCGCGGCGCACAAGGAGCGCAAGAGCGCGCGCCGGTAAGGGCATTGACAATGCTCCTTCTTTCCTCTACTCCATTTGCGGACCAGATCGAGAAAGGAGGACATCGGTCATGCGCAGAGCGAAGGTGAGCGTCGGCATCGGCATCACCGCGATTTTGGCTCTCGCGAGCGTTTCCGTCTCTCGGCCTGGGCGTGGGGTTGAAGACGCGGCAGCGCTCGGGTATGAAGGACGCCTCTTGCGCTTGGAAGGGAAATGGCTGCGCGCGAGTGCACATGGTCTTTTCCAGAGCCGCGACCAGGGGGCGAGCTGGCAACGGGTGACACGCGGCCTTGATCCCGAAGCGATCCCCACGGTTCTGGCTGCAGCGCCCAGTGATCCCCAACGGGTGTACCTGGGAACGCGCCGACACGGCCTCTATCGCAGTGATGATGGCGGCGAGAGCTGGCGATCAGTCGCGCGCGGCCTCCCCGAAGCCTCCATCGGTCGCCTCCTCGTCCATCCGGACGATGCCGATGTGGTCTACGCCGTGACGGATCTCGCCGGCTTCTATCGCACGCGCGATGGAGGAACGTCGTGGGAGCCTGTGAACGAGGGGCTCCCGATCCCCTTCGCCTATCGGACCTCCACACCGTTGCTCGTAATGAGTCCGACGAACCCCTCACTCCTGTATGCCCTCCTTGCGGTCCCCGTTCACTCCCATCGCGTGGATAACGCGCTCTACCGAAGTCGCGATGGCGGCGAGCACTGGGAGAAATTCGCCGAATTGCCCGATGACGTGCGCTTCGAGCACATGAGAATCAGCGCGCGGAATCCGCGCGAGTTGGAACTCTTCACTCACGGACGGATCGTGCGGATTCTGGACAGTGAGCCCGAGGTCCGTGCTGAGACGTCCGTTCCGGTCGAGCGCCCGCATCGGGAGCCGGAGGCGTGGACGATGGCTGCCGCCCAAGATTTCGACGCCGGGGAGATCGCCGTCCTGCATGACGATGGCACGCTGATGCACGTCTTCGATCTGATGGGGAAGACCCTGCAGTTCATCCCCACCGGCACTGGAGGATTCGCCATCTCTGTCTCCAACCTCACCTTCGATGACGACCTCGGACAGAAGCTGAATCTGGGCAATGATGACAGTGTGGAGATCGCCTTCCCCTTCGACTTCCCGTTCTACGGGAGGGATCGAAACCGAGTGTTCGTCAACTCCAATGGGACCCTCTCGTTCGGAGGACGGCGGCTCACCCCGAATCCCTCGACGGTGAGCGACCTGCCGATGATCGCGCCGCTATGGACAGATTTGGATCCGAGTGCGCACGGGGGCGTCTTCGCCAAGGCGACGTCCGAGCGCGTCACCATCACCTGGAGCGATGTGCCGAAGGCACGCACATCGCTCATCAACACCTTCCAGGTCGTCCTCGAACGAAGCGGGCGATTCTCGCTCAGCTTCCGGCGTGTGGACACGCCGACGGGGCTGACGGGCGTCTTCAACGGGAACGTGCTCGCGCAAATCCTCTTCGGCCGCTCGATAGATTTTTCGGACGATCTCCCGATTCGCGGTGCCACCCTTCCGGCTGTGTACGAGCTGTTCGACGGGGTCTTCCGAGATCAGCAGATCGCCCGACGGTTCTATCTCGCACATGCGGATGACTTCGACATGCTCGTCGTCTTCGGCGCCAGCTCGATCCCTCATGAGGTGACCGATGGACCGTTCTCCTACTACAAGCCGATCCGAAACGACGTGAACGGGATCGGGCAAGGCATGGGGACGTTCAACGGCGGACCTCGGGCCTTCGGCAGTCAAGGTCGTCTTCAAGGCTTCCTCAACATGAATAAGCTCTCGCGGTATCCCGCCGATCCCGAACAAGTGTTCTTCAATAACGTCTACTCGCCGCTCACGCTCCTGGCCCGAGAGACCGGACGCCGATGGCTCGCCTACGTGAACTTCAACGACCAGGGGGTCGAAAGCAGCGCTTTGCGCACGTATGCGAATGAGTGGAGCTTCTTCCTCGATACCGACGCCTCGGTCATGGGGGGGAACAATTGGGTGGACAATCAAGATGGGACATTCGAGAGCCTGGAGGCGGCGTTGCGCTACAGTCCGCTTGATCACTACCTCATGGGCATTCGCTCGCCGCGCGATATTCCGAACTTTTTCCTGATCGTTCCTCCCAGCGAATACACGCGGCGCTCGCCGAGCAGTCCCCCCGAAGTCGGTATCCTCGTGCCGGGCACGCCCAAGGTGATCACCGTGCAACAGATCGTGCAGGTTGAAGGACGGCGCACGCCCGCATATCCGCAGGCCCCTCGACTCTTTCGCCAAGCCTTTATTCTCGTCGTCCCGCGCGGCGAGACAGCATCGGTCGGCGATTTAGAGAAGCTCGATCGGCTCCGCCAAGAGTGGGAGGTCTTCTTCCGCATCGCGACCGGAGGCCGGGCCCGCATCTCCACTCGCTTGAGGTGAGGACGAGGAGCGGGACATCGCGCGCGATGCGCTTCGAACGTCGTATTCCTGTGAGCCGGCAAACGCCGCCTCCGAGCCCGGCCTTCCCAATGTCTGCGGAAGCTCAGATTCTCATCCGGCAACTCATACCCTGGGCGGAACCTTACGCTCGCCAAGACCGAAGTCCCCCTCCGCAACGGTGAAGATGCCGAAGCCCTGTGCGCCGTCATCAGGATCGGTCTGGCGATGGGACCATGCGCCCCCCTCGAACGCGAGCTGATGGGAGTGAAGTTGGCGTCGCCGCGCGAGATGGTGGCCTCGGATCGCGCCTCACACTGGCCCGCTTCCTTGACGAATTCGAACGAACCGAGGAGAATTGAGAGCTAAAATCCCGAGAGTGAGGACCGGGCATGTATCGAGGGCGCGAAGGGATGTGGTCGTGGATCCTGCACCGCGTGACCGGATTGGGGATTCTGCTCTTTCTCGCCATCCACATCGTGGACATTTACCTTCTGGGATGGCCGGACGTGTTCAATAAGCTGCTGTTCCTGTATCGGCATCCGGTCTTTCGCGTGGCCGAGGTTTTTTTGGTCGCCGCCGTGCTCTATCACGCGCTCAACGGCCTTCGCATCCTGTTGGTGGATTTCTGGGTGGAAGGAACGCGGCTTCATCGCCAAATCTTCTGGGTGCAAGTGGGGATCTTTTTGCTCATTTGGATTCCCACTGCGTTTCTGATGCTTAGCCCGGTCGTCTTCGGACGATGAGGAGGGGCCGATGTACGTGGGACGAGAGCGGCCGACGGGCGGATTCGAGTTATTCGCCTGGTTCTTCATGCGCATTTCCGGGGTCGTCTTGATTCTTCTGGTGCTCGGGCACCTGGCCATCATGCATGTCATCAACACGGTGGACGAAATAGACTTCGAGTTCGTCGCCGCGCGTTGGAGGAGCCCGTTCTGGCGCACGTATGATCTGGTGATGTTGTGGTTGGCACTGCTGCATGGCCTGAACGGGCTGCGGATGGTCATTGACGATTACGTGCATCGGAAGGGTTGGCGCGTGGTGACGCTCACGGCGCTGGCGCTCGTCGGCTTCGTTCTCCTGACCATGGGCACGCAGATCATCCTCACATTCGAGGCGCCGGCGAGTCGAGCGACGGCCGGGCTTCCATAGGGAAGGAGAGGACAGTCGTATGACGACGGTTCATCGGTATGATGCGGTGATCGTCGGCGCGGGGGGAGCCGGGCTGCGGGCGGCGCTTGAAGTCGCACGGGTGACGCCGCGCGTCGCCGTCGTGAGCAAGCTCTACCCCATCCGCTCGCACACGGGGACCGCGCAAGGGGGGATCGGCGCCGCCCTCGGCAACATGGAGGAAGATCATTGGGAATGGCACATGTTCGATACGGTCAAGGGCAGCGATTATCTGGCCGATCAAGATGCCGTCGAGCTCATGTGCCAGGAGGCGATCACGTGCGTCTATGAGTTGGAGCATTGGGGGTTGCCCTTCGATCGCACGCCGGATGGCAAGATCGCCCAACGGCGCTTTGGCGGCCATACGCGCAACTTCGGGGAAGCGCCCGTGCGGCGCGCCTGTCATGCGGCCGATCGAACGGGCCACATGATCTTGCAAACGCTCTACCAGCAATGCATCAAGCACGAGGTCACGTTCTTCAATGAGTTCCATGTCTTGGACCTCCTCCTTGAGGATAACGTGTGCCGAGGGGTCGTCGCCCTTTCGCTCGCCGATGGCGAGCTGCACCTCTTTCACGCCAAGGCCGTGCTCTTCGCCACGGGGGGATTCGGCCGCATGTACAAGGTCACCAGCAATGCCCGCTCGCTCACCGGAGATGGCGTGGCCATCGCCTTGCGGCGGGGGATCCCGCTGGAGGACATGGAATTCTTCCAATTCCATCCGACGGGGATTTACAAGCTCGGCATTCTCATCTCCGAAGCGGCGCGGGGCGAAGGAGGCGTCTTGCGCAACCGCCAGGGCGAGCGCTTCATGGAGCGGTATGCGCCGACATTGCTGGATCTGGCGCCGCGCGACATCATCTCCCGCTGCATGTACACGGAGATTCGCGAGGGGCGCGGCATTGACGGAAAGGACTATCTGCATTTGGATCTGACGCATCTTGGGCGGGAGGTCATCGAGAAGAAGCTGCCCGATATCACGGACTTCGCGCGCACCTATCTCGGCATTGATCCCGTTCGCGAGCCGATCCCGGTTCAACCGACCGCTCACTACGCCATGGGGGGGATTCCGACGGATGTGCGCGGACGCGTCATCCGGGATGAGAAGAACACGCCCGTGCTGGGCTTTTACGCCGCCGGCGAATGCGCCTGCGTCTCCGTGCATGGCGCGAATCGGCTCGGCACGAACTCGCTCGTGGATATTCTCGTCTTCGGAAAGCTGGCCGGTCGCGACATGGCCGAATACATTCGCGGTGCGGATTTCGCCCCTCTGCCGAAGGACGCGGACGGGCCGGCTCGCGAAGAATGCGAGCGTTTGCTGACGAGCAACGGCTCGGAATCGGTCGCCCGCTTGCGCGAGACCTTGCAACGCGAGATGATGGACAAAGCCTCCGTCTTCCGCACGCAAGAGGGGCTGGAGGCCATGCTCACTACGCTCAAGGAGCTGAAAGACCGATACCGGCGCGTGCGCCTCCAGGATAAGGGGAAGATCTTCAACACGGACCTGCAGGAGGCGCTGGAGCTGGGATACCTGCTCGATCTGGCCGAGGTGACGGTCGTCAGCGCGCTGGCGCGGCGCGAAAGCCGCGGCGCGCATTACCGCGAGGATTTCCCCAAGCGCAACGATGCCGAGTGGCTCAAGCACACGCTCGCTTATCGCATCAACGGTGAATTCGAGTTGCGCTATAAGCCGGTCGTGATCACCCGCTTCCAACCCGTCGAACGAAAATACTGAGCGCGGAGAATACGTATGCGCGTCGTGTTGAAGATCAAACGGTTCAATCCCGAACGCGATCGCGAGCCGTACTGGGCGGAATATGAGGTGGACGTCGAACCGGTAGATCGCGTCCTGGATGCGCTCGAATATGTCAAGTGGCACTTAGATGGGACGCTCGCGTTCCGACGCTCTTGCGCGCACGGCATTTGCGGCTCCGATGCCATGCTCATCAACGGGCGCAATCGGCTGGCTTGCAAAGTGCTCGTCAAAGAGCTGGGCGCTCGCATCACGGTCGAACCGCTGCGGGGGTTTCCCGTGATCAAGGACCTCGTGGTGGACATGGAGGGCTTCTTCGCGAAGTATCGGGCGATCAAGCCGTACCTCATCAACGACGAGCCCCCGCCGGAGACCGAACGGCGACAATCGCCGGAGGAGCGCGCGCGCTTCGACGATACGACCAAGTGCATCTTGTGCGCGGCGTGTACGACGTCCTGTCCGTCGTTCTGGGCCAACGGCGAATACATCGGCCCGGCGGCGATCGTGAACGCCCATCGGTTCATCTTCGACAGTCGGGATCGCGGGGCAGCCGAACGCTTGGCCGTCTTGAACGCGCGCCTGGGCGTCTGGCGCTGTCGCACGATCTTCAATTGCGTCGAAGCCTGCCCGCGCGGCATTGACGTCACGCGCGCCATCGCCGAGGTGAAACGCGCCTTGCTCTTCTCGAGTCTCTGACGCGAGTTTCCCCCGAAGGAGGGGCCGGGTTGATCTTTCCCCGCCTCCACCCCTCGGCCCCTCCCTCTGCCTCATCCTACGATCTCCTCATACGCTGCGCGAAGGCGTCGCCGATGCTCCCAATGCTCGCGCTCCAGCTCTTCGGGCGAAGCGTATCCGAGCCATCGCGCCACTTCTTCGAGCGTCGCGCGCTGGACGGGAAATACCGGCAGAGGACGCCCGAACAACAGACGCAGCGCATGATCGAGCTGGCGAAGGAAGTGGTATCCGGCCGAGAGGCTCTCGAACTGTGCGGGCGTGAGAGCCCCTTGCTCCTGCAGATAGCCAAGGAGTGGGAGCGTCCCACGCTCCTCCGGTTCCGGGATGCAGTGCTTCAATTGGAGATAACGGGTGGCGAAGTAGACGTCCATCATCCCCCCACGGCCGAATTTGAAGTTTCGGGCCGAGTTGGGACGCGCCTTCTCCCGCTCGATCCGATCGCGCATCTCGCGCACATCGCGGGCGAGCGTCTGAGCCTCCCCAGGCCGCGGTTGAAGGATGAGCGCTTGCAACTCCGCGTGAAGGCGCCGACCGAAGTCCAAATCCCCGGCAACGGGGAAAGCCTTCAAATACGCGAGCCGCTCCCACACAGCCGCCTTCGTCCGCAGATACTCGCAAAAGGCCGAGCGGCCCTGCGCCAGCGGCGATGCGCTCCCGCCCGGCCGCAGTCGCACGTCCACGCGATAGAGATACCCCTCATGCGTGATCGTCGAGAGGATGTGGATCAGGAGTTCCATCAGATGGCTATACGTCTCCTGCGCGGAGAGTCGAGCCAATGGACTCGCCGCGCGATCCTCATAGACGAGGATCACGTCCAAATCCGAACCGTAGTCCACACCGTTGTGCCCCAACCGTCCCAGACCGAGGAGAGTGAAGATCGCCGGCGCTTCTCCAACGCCGTATTTTCTCCGCAACGTCGCGAGCGCGAGCTCACTGGCGACTTCGAGCGAGGCCGAGGCCAACGCCGTCTGTTGGGCATTGACCTGGCGCAGCGGCGCTCGATGGACGACGTCCCTATATCCGATGCGGAGCAGCTCCTCGGTCCACGCTCGACGTAACGCACGCATGGAAGGTGCCAGGTCGTCCCCATCACCCGCCGACGCCACTTCCGTTCGGAGGCGATGCGCATATTCGGCGCGATCGGTCTCTTTCACCACGCCCGCTGCGCTCGCGATGCGCTCAAGGAGCGCGGGCCGTCGAATCGCCATGTGCGCGAGGAAATCGCTCGTGCCGAAAAAGCCAAGTAACCGGGGCAGTTCCACCTGAAGCCAAGAGAGCGCCTCTGCGCGGTCGACCTCCGACGTGGCCAGTTCGGCGATCCACGCGCTGAAGTTCACGACGGCTCGCTTCGGATTGAGCGCGCGCTCCAGCCCCTGCACGATCAGCGATCTCGCCACGGCCAGACGCGGGAACGCACGCTCAAGGCTCTTCCTCAGGACGTCCGCCAATGCCTCCACCGACGGCGCCCCGACCCCAACGGGAGCGCGCTGCGGCGCGCGCCCAAGCGGTGCTTTCTCATGAAAGACGCGCTCGAAGACTTCCATGACCTGCCGACGATGTCGCTCCAACTCCTCCAATAGCGCTCGCGAATCCGCATATCCCATGCGACGAGCCAGACGCCGCAATCGCTCCTCCTCCATCGGTACGATGTGCGTGCGCACGCCATGCTCCATTTGGAGGCGATGTTCGAGCGTGCGCAGGAACACGTAGGCTTCTGCCAGGCACGCTCGCTCCTGATCGGTCAACCACCCCTTATCCGCGAGTCGTCCCAAACCGATGAGAATCTGCGGATGACGCACCCAAGGATCCCGTCCGCCGCTGTAAAGCTGCAGCGCTTGCACGATGAATTCGATCTCGCGAATGCCTCCGCGTCCGAGCTTGATGTCCACCCCATTGGCCGATGCTTTCTCCTGATCCAGCCGTTCCTTGGACGTGCGAATCTCATCGAGGATCTCCACCAGCGGCTCCGGCCGATAGAGCACATCGCCCACGCGCGCGAGGAACTCTCGCACGAGCGCCTCGCTTCCGGCCGCCGCGCGCGCACGAATGAGCGCTTGCCGCTCCCACTGGCGCGCCTCCGTGCGATAGTAGGTGATGGCCTCCTGAAGCGTCGTCACCAGATCACCATCGCGCCCTCGCGGACGCAACCGCAAGTCCACGCGGTAGACAGCTCCTTCCGGGCCAATGCCGCTCACCCACCGCGTGATCCGCTCCGCGAGCTTGGTGAAAAACTCCTTGTTCGTCACGCGACGCGACGACGTCCACCCCTCGCCCGAATAGAGGTAGAACAGGTCAATGTCCGAGGCGTAATTTAACTCCTGACTCCCCAACTTCCCCAAGGCGACGACAGCGAACTCGGCCTCGCGCAAGCGACCGCGCGCATCGGCGACCTCCGGCCGACCGTAGTGCTCTACCAAGTCCTGCCAACATCGCCATAACGCGTACTGCAGGATGACGTCGGCCAGATCGGAGAGCTCGCGCATCGTCTCCGAGAGCGTCGCCAGCTGCAGACAATCGCGCGCATAGATGCGCAGCAGCTCCCGCTGCTTGAATCGAAACAGGATGCGCGAATCCTCCACCTCCGTCTGCATGGCCGCAAAGCGCGCCAAGTCCTCCAGCAGCTCCTCCTTCGACTTCCTGCGCTCCAAATCCTCCGCGGCGAGCCACCGGATGTATTCGGGGTGCGCGAGCAAGACTTCCCCGAGATACGCGCTGTGCGTGGCCAGGACGAGCAGATGCACAAGGAGGGACGGCTGCGCCTTGCAAAGCGGCGCCACATCGGGATGTTCCTCGAAAAGTCGCGCTAAAAACGTGCGCGCCGCTTCCGGCGTCGGCAAGCTCTCAATGAACTCCTCCGAAAGCCGCGGCGTCATTCGCCGAATTCCCGTCATGGGTTCCCTCCCATTCGCTCCAGGCGCGCCGACCTCCCCGGCTCAACGCGAGAGGAGCCAGTCTCAATGGGGCTCGCCGCAGCTCGCCATCGGCGAGACTCGATCGCCGGCCATGATGGTTTGAGGCGACGGGATATTGGTCGCACGCCATACCGTGCAGGCTGCACCTCCGGGACCCGCCCGATCGCTTCCTGTCCCAACGCCCACACGCAGCGGGAGAGCCCCCAGGTTGTAGGCGAAGCGCGCAGCTCCCACATGCGGGGTCGGCAGAAGGTGCGGCTCAAACTCGTATCGGTCGCCACGCTCAATCCTCACCCAGGACGCCATGTTCGTTCTGGGCCAAGCGGCCGCCGCATAAGCGCATATACGATGACGACCGCACCCACGGCAGGCCGCCTTGCAGAAGACCTCCTCCTTTCGCGCCCATTCGTTCCGACTCGTGTGATTTCGCCCGCACGCGCGGACGCAGGTGAGGGGATCGGTCCTTCGTTCATTGCGGTTCGGGCGATTGAGCCGCATCGGCCGCGCCTTTTCGCGAGCCTTTTTGACCGTACTGCGCCAACTTACGATAGAGCGTCTTCCGCCCGATCTTCAGGAGTTCGGCGGTTCGACTCTTATGTCCGCCGGTGAAATCAAGCGTTTGCAAGATGAGGCGTCGCTCAGCCTCCTCAAGAGGAGTGCCAATGGGGATCTCCACGACTGGTGGAGTAGGCCAGTCCCTCGCTTCCTTGGAGACCGACAGATTCCGAAGGGATTCGGGCAAGCTCTCCAGCGTGATCACCGGATCGGTCGTGCGCATGACGGCTTGTTCGATGACCGCCTCCAGCTCGCGAATCCCCCCTGGCCAAGCGTACTGTCGCAAGCGCTCGAGCACGGGCTCGCTCAGCTCCAAGCGCGGACGCCCGTACTTATGCCGATACAACTCCAGGAAGTGCAGAGCGAGGGGGTAGACGTATTCGGGGCGCTCGCGAAGCGGCGGCATCAGGGACTCCAGCAGGACGCGCCGCTCGACCTCTTCCATCGGCGCGCCGATTTCGGATTCCCCACTTGTAGCCCCCGCACCGCGACGCACCGATTCCGGCAGATCGCTGACCGTGATCATGCGCCCGGCGGCCAGAATGACCGCGCGCTCGATGGCGTTCTCCAATTCGCGCACGTTGCCCGGCCAATCGTAGCTCTCCAAAAGCTCCAACGCCTTTTGCGTGATCCCCGTCACGCGCTTGCCCGACTTCTTCTGGTACAGCTTGATGAAGTGGATGACGAGCGGTCGAATATCCTCTCTCCGCTCGCGCAAGGGCGGGATGTGGATGGGATAGACGTTCAGGCGATAGAAGAGATCGAGCCGAAACTTCCCAGCCTCGACGGCCTTTTGCAAATCCACGTTCGTGGCGGCGATGATGCGCACATCGGTCTTGATGACCTGATTCCCCCCAATGCGCGTGAACTCACCGTCCTGGAGCACGCGCAGGAGCTTGACCTGTGCGCTCGGGCTCAGCTCCCCGATCTCGTCCAGAAAGAGCGTGCCGCCGTTGGCCTCTTCGAATTTTCCGATCCGGCGCGCGCGCGCATCGGTGAAAGCGCCGCGCTCATGTCCGAACAGTTCCGTCTCCAGCAAGGCCTCCGGCAATGCGCCGCAGTTGATCTTGATGAACGGCCTATCGGCGCGGCGACTGTTGTAATGGATGAGGTCGGCGATCAACTCCTTCCCCACGCCCGATTCTCCTTGCAGGAGCACGGTCGTCGAGCTGTCGGCGACATGCAGAGCCATCTCGATGCAGCGTTTGATCTTGTCGCTCACGCCGATGATCGGCAGGGCCGCTTGCGTCCCTCGCAATTCCTGGCGTAAGCGCACGACTTCCGCGCTCAACTGATCCTTCTCCAGCGCCAGCGCGATCTGATTGGCGATCCCCTCGACGAGCCCAGTCTCATGGACGGTCAAGCGGGTCGTCGGTCGCTGCCATGCCAGAAGGAGGGCTCCGAAGGCGCGGTCCTTGATCAAGATGGGAACCAACAGCGCAAGCTGCGCCCCACCGAGCACCTGCTGCAAGAAAGCGTGAGCCGCCCCGCCCTCGGTCGCTTCCACTCGACAAGCGCGCCTCTCGGCGAAGGCGCGCTGCAGGATCGGATACTGTTCGAGCGCAACCTCTGTGACCGAGAGCGCATGAGCCGCTCGCCCGCGCACCGTATCCAAGCCCAAGCGCACGCCCGCCGCATCCAGAACGGCCAAGCATCCCACGTCCGCCCCCACCAGCTCCAACGCGCGATCGATGACCAGGGCCGTGACCTCCAATAAGTCTCCGCTCCGATTGATCTCGTTGGCGATCTCCAAAAGCGCGCGCGTGATCGTGGCCTCCTTCTCCTTCTCCATGTAGAGCCGCGTGTACTCATATCCGATGGCCACCTGTCGGGCGATGGATTCGATGAAGCCGATCTCCTCGGGCAACCACCGATGCGGACGACGGCAGTGATGCAGCCCGATCAACCCGAGCACTTCCGATTTGCGCACGACCGGAACGATCAACAACGAGCGCGTCTGGGTCAGCTCCACAATCCGCGCCAAGACGGGATCCAAACGCAGCGAAGCCGTATCATCTACGGCGATCGGCCGGGTGAGGTCCACCCGCCCCTCCAGCGCCGACAAATCCACCGGAATCTTCATCCCCAGCATCGAGGGGATGTCCGGGTCAGCGCGATATTCGTACTCGATGCGCAGCTCTCCCGCCTGCGAACGCGCGACCAAATGGCACCGATCCACTTCCATCAGCTTCCCCAGCTCATCGGTCGCGGCCCTTAAGAACTTGTCCAGATCAATGAGCTGGCTCGCCTCCGGGTTCAAGCGATCGATGATGGCATCGCGCGCCTGATACATGCGCAGGCGCTTCTCCAGCGGTAAGCTGCCGGTTTCCACCACTTGCGACATCTTCGCTGACCTCCCGTGAGCGAGATCAGAGGGTTCGAATCACGCGGCGCCGCGTGCCCTCCTTCCCGCGCGATCGCTCCTCATCGCATCACGAACGTATACCACGCGGTCTTCCCAATGACCCACACGCCCCAGAGCGCGAAGACCAAAATGGCCGATTTCCGCACCGAGAGCTTGTGCGAGATGGCCGAGAGTCCGATCGAGGCCAAAATGAGGAACCAGATCGTGAAAATGTCCAGTGAGGTCGAGAACGCGAACAGCGCCGGATGCGTCCTCTCCGGCGAGAGACCAAGCAACGCTCCCAGATTCGTCACCACCCAGCTCTCGGGGTTGGTCGGATCGAGCAGCTCCGGATCGCGAAGCGAGAGAACGAGGATGCTCAAGAGCGCGCCCACGCTGGAGGTCACGCCGTAGGACCAACTCACGACTGAGAACGTCTTCTTGAACGTCGCCTCCGCCTGCAGCAGCAACAGCCCCAGGAAGAAGACCCCGGCCAGAAAGAGCGCCACAATCGGGATGACAGCCACCGGCAACAGGGCGAAGAATCGGAAGAAACGCGCTTGCATCTCGACTTGTCGGTCCAATGCCTCCTTGGGCGGTTTGGCCGCTCCCTGCTTCTCCAACGCCTCCTCGATCCGCTGCCGGACGAGTTCCTTGTAACGCGCCTCGAAATTCGGAACGCGGAATTGCAGCAGGAAGATGGAGGCGGACGAGAGCACGATCGTCACGATCAGGATGAACGCCCAGGTTGGATGCCGAGCAATGTCGGCGAAGGCCTCCTTTGGCGAAACGATGATGCCGAAGGCTCGACTCAGAGGGGCAAGAGGAGGACGTTCCTCCTCCGCGCCCGAGACCTCGTGCGGTCGCTCCTGTTCTGTCATGATTTGACCTCCCGAACACAGTGCTCGTCGTCTTGGTGGCGGCGATAGAGTCTAGCGCAAGAGGCGCTGTCAAGGGAAGGTGCGATCGCCCACGCGCCGGCAGACGCCTAACCCACGGTATAGGCGAACGGGGCTCATCGTGCAGGAGCAAGCGCCCGACGTGAGTGCGCTCCGGGGCAGCATTTTGCTATAATGCGCCTCCTTATGGGCTGTTTCCCCGCGGGCATCGAGAGCGGGATTCTCGGAGGAGGCCGGGGCATGAGGAGGATTCTCATTCTCATCGGCATAGGGGGAATCGCGTGGGGATATGGGCTATTTGCCGCCCTGAACGCACAAGAGGTCACGACGGGGGCGTATTCGCCGCAAGTGGAACCGCCACGCGTGCCGGCCTCGCTCACGCTTGCGACGGCGATCGAGTACGCGCGCCGGTGGCATCCGCGTTTGCAGGCTGTGCGGGAGCAGATTCGCATGGCTCAGAGCGAGGCCGTGACGGCCCGCCTGCGTCCGAACCCCACGTTCACCTTCAGCGGCGAGAACGTCACCCAGACGGGCCGCGAGCAGGAGTGGTTCGCCTTCTTCTCGCAGACGATCGAGACCGCCGGCAAGCGCCAGCGACGTCGTGACGTCGCCGAGTGGACGGTGCGCGCCGCCGAAGCGGCCGCCCAAGAAGTCGAGCGACACCTCCTCACGGAGGTGAAGCTCGCTTACGAACGCGCCCTCCTGGAGCGCGCGCGGTGGGAGCTGGCGCGCGAAAATCTTGAAACCTTCCGACAGATCGTGCGGTATAACGAAGTGCGCGTCGCCGAAGGGTACACGGCTGAAGGCGATCTGATCAAAGTTCGATTGGAAGCGCAACGCGCGGAGTTCACCCTGCGGCAGGCGCGATTGAATTACGAACAGGCGAAGATCGCGTTGCTTCGAGCAATGGGCGCCACGTCGTTCGATCTCGAGTTCGAGCTGCGCGAGGAGCTGACGTTCGAGCCGGTATCGTTTCAAGCGGAGGAGCTGGAACGGGCGGCCTTGGAGCGTCCGGAAGCCGTGCGCGCCCGTGCGGAGGTGGAACGAGCGTACGCGTTGTGGCAATTGGAACGGGCGCGCGCCAAACCCGACCTCGTCGCCTCGTTCGGATACAAGCGCCATGGGCCGGACAATACGCTCTATGGCGCCGTGAGCCTACCGTTGCCGATCTTCAATCGCAATCAAGGGGAGATCGAGCGCGCGGAGGCCCAATGGCGACAAGCGGAGGCCGAGTGGCGGCTCGTGCGGGGGGAGATCTTGGCGGAATTGGCTGCGGCGCGCCGCGCCGTCGAGGTCGCGGCCGAACAGGTCGAGAACTTGCGCCGCGATTTCCTGCAACGTGCCGAAGATGCCCGCGCCGTCGCTTTGGCCGCATATCGGGAAGGTGCGGCCGATCTCCTGATCCTGCTCGAAGCGCAACGGGCGCACACGGCTGCACGGGAGTTGTATCTGCAAGCGCTCTCCGAATACCGGCGGGCTCTTCACGAACTGGAACGGGCGACGGGACTCGAACGTCTGCCACGCGGTGTGCGCCCTCCGGTTTCCTCCGATGCCTCGCGCGTATCGCCATGAGAGGAGAGGAAGGACGTGCGCTCGCACCAAGCGTATTGGATCCGTCATCGCTGGCGGCTGCTGCTACTGTTGGCGGTCGTGGGTCTGGCCGCCGGACTGGCGGCGCGATACTTCCTTCGCTCGGCGGAACGGGAGGCCGCTTCGACGGCGACCGATCCGAGAGCGAACGCCGGTGATCTGGCGACCAACATCGTCGCCCTCACTCCGGACGCCTTAGCCCGCAGCGACCTTCAGATCATCGCGGTCGCGCGACGTCCTCTGCCGCAAGAGCTTCGGGTGACCGGGCGCGTGCAGATCAATGAAGACCGAGCGGTGCGCATCGGCTCCCCGGTCGAAGGGCGCGTCACGCGCGTTCTGGCGACGGTGGGCGATCGCGTGAAAGCTGGGCAACCCGTGCTCGTGCTGCACAGCCACGAGCTGGCCGCGGCGCGCAGCGATTATGAGAAGGCCCGGGCGGCCGTCGCGCGGGCGGAGAAAGCGCTCGCGTATGCGCAGGCCGAGCTGGAGCGCGCGAATCGGCTCCTGGAGGCCAAAGCGATCTCTCGCCGCGAACAACTGCGCGCGGCGGCCGATTTGGTGGCTGCCCAAGCCGAATTCGAACAGGCGCGTGCGGAATTGCACCGCGCCGAAGAATTCCTGCACCATCTGGGTGCGTGGCCCGAAGTGAGCGACGAAGTCCTCATCCGCGCCCCCATCGAAGGCGTTGTGCTGGAACGGCGCGTGACCGTCGGGACGGTCGTGACCCCGTCAATGGATTTGCTGACGATCGCCGATCTCTCGACGCTCTGGGTGATCGCTGAGGTCCCCGAGCCGCAGGCGGCGCGCATTCGTCCCGGCCAACCGGTCTCCATCTCCGTCGCCGCTTTCGCCGAGGAGCGCTTTCCGGGCCGCGTCGCCCACATCGGCGAAGTGCTCGATCCGCAAACCCGCACGGTTCGCGTGCGCTGCGTCGTCCAAAATCGGCGAGAGCGCCTGCGCCCGGAGATGTACGCCACGATCGCCATCACCCTGGGGACGACCGCGCCGCAAGTGGTCATCCCTCGCGAAGCCGTACAAGAGATCGGCGGCGAACCCATCGTCTTCGTGGAAGTCGCGCCCGGCCGCTTCCAGAAACGTCGCGTTCAGCTGGGCCTCTCCGCCACTCTGCCCGACGGCGAATTCGTCGAAGTGATCAGTGGTCTGCGCGAAGGCGAGCGCATCGTCGCGCGCGGCAGTTTCTGGTTGAAATCCGAGTTGCTGAAGGCCGTGATCCAGGAGGAACCATGAGCCGAACGTTCCTCCGGACGGAGAACATGCGTCCAGCGTCGCTATGATTCGCGCCCTGATTCACTTCTCCCTGGAGCAGCGCGTGCTCGTCCTCGCGCTGACGTTGCTCGTGGCCGGAATCGGCTTGTGGGCGCTCAGCACGCTCCCGGTCGATGCCTTTCCGGACCTGACGAACATCCAGGTCAACATCGTGGCGGAAGCGCCGGGTCTAGCACCGGCCGAGGTCGAGCAATTGGTGACCTTTCCCATCGAGAGCGCCATGATGGGCTTGCCCCGTACAGAACAAGTGCGCTCGATCTCGAAATTCGGCCTCTCGATCGTCACGGTCGTCTTCGAGGATGGCGTGGATATTTACTTCGCGCGGCAGCGCGTGGCCGAACGCTTGCAAGAGGTCAAGGCGCGACTCCCCGAAGGCGTCGAACCGACGCTTGGCCCCGTTGCGACGGCCTTCGGCGAGATCTATCAGTACACGGTCGAAGGCGAGGGATATAGCCTCATGGAGCTGAAGACGCTCCACGATTGGGTGATCCGACCGCAACTTCGCACCATCCCGGGCGTGAGCGAAGTGAACTCCTGGGGGGGATTCATCCGTCAATATCACGTCCTGGTGGATCCGGAACGCTTGCTCGCCTACGGCTTGACGCTTCGCGAGGTCTACGACGCCATCGCCCGCAGTAATACGAACTTCGGCGGGGGGTACATCGAGCGAGGGGCTGAAGCCTATCTCATTCGAGGCTTGGGCCGTTTGCGTTCGGCCGATGATCTGCGTAACGTGATCCTCACGGCCAAAGCAGGCGTCCCCGTGCGCGTGGCCGACGTGGCAACAGTGGACGTGGGGCCGGCGCTCCGCCATGGGGCGGTGACCAAAAATGGGGAGGGCGAGGTCGTCTCCGGCATGGTCATCATGACCAAGGGCGAAAATTCCAAGCGCGTCATCGAGCGGATCAAGGAGCGCCTGCGCGAGATCGAGCGGACGCTTCCGCCAGGGGTGCGGATCGTGCCCTTCTACGATCAGACGGAGCTGATTCGGCGCACGACGCGCACGGTGGCGACGAACCTCATCAAGGGAGGGCTGCTGGTCATCCTCATTCTCTTCCTCTTCCTGCACGATCTGCGCGCAGCGGTGATCGTCGCAGCTGTCATCCCGCTCTCCATGCTCGCGGCGTTCATCGGGATGCGCGCGTTGGGGCTTTCGGCGAACCTGATGAGCTTGGGAGCGATTGACTTCGGCTTGCTCGTGGATGGGGCCATCGTCGTGATCGAAAACTTCATGCGGCGGCGCGCCTTGGCGAGCAGCCCGAATCTGCCCGCCGAGGGGATCATGCGCGAGAGCGCTCTGGAAGTCGCGCGCCCGATGGTCTTCGGCGTCTTCATCATCCTGACCGTCTATTGGCCGATCTTCGCTCTTCAGGGGATGGAAGCGCGTATGTTTCGGCCGATGGCGCTGACGGTCAGCCTCGCCATCTTCGCCTCGCTAATTCTGGCGCTCACGTTCGTTCCGGCGCTTGGCAGCGTGCTCGGAGCCCGAATGAGGGCGCCCGGGCGCGACCGGCTCTTCGAGCGCATGCAGCAGGCATATCGGCGCGCGTTGCGGCAAGCGCTGCGATACCGCCCGCTGACTGTCGGCGCGGCCGCCCTGTTGGTCGCATTGGCGCTTCTGGTGCTCTCGCAACTGGGGACGGAGTTCATGCCTGAGTTGGACGAAGGCGCCTTGCTCATCGAGACGCGCCGCTTGCCTTCGATCTCTTTGAGCGAATCGGTGGAGGTCGCTGGCCGCATCGAACGACTCCTTCTGGAATTCCCCGAAGTCGAGACGGTCGTGACCAAGATCGGACGTCCTGATCTGGCGACCGAAGCCATGGGGATGTATCAGGGCGATATCTACGTGCTGCTGAAGCCGCGCCAAGCGTGGCGCACGGCACGGACGCGCGAGCAGTTGATCGAAGCCATGGATCGGCGATTGCGCGAGATTCCAGGCGTCACCTACAACTTCACGCAGCCACTGGCGATGCGCTTGGACGAGGTCGTCTCCGGCGTCCGCTCCGATGTCGCCGTGAAGCTCTTCGGCCGGGATCCAGAGACACTGCTGGAGCTGGCCGAGACGATCCGACGCCTTCTGGAACGCATTCCGGGAGCTGCCGACGTTCAGGTCGAACCGATGCTCGGCGCGCGCGAGTTGCGCCTGGAGCTGGACCGAACGGAGATGGCGCGTTTCGGTATCTCGGTGGACGAGATCGCGCATCTTGTGGAGACCGCCATTGGGGGGAAAGTCGCCACACAGATCATCGCTGAGGCCGCTTCGCGCGAGGGCTCGGGGAACTCTTCGGCCGAAAGGGACTCGAGCTTCAGCGCACCGCGCGTGGATGTCCTCGTGCGTTTGCCCGAGGCCCATCGTCGGGATCCACAGACGATCGGTCAGCTCCTTCTTCAAGCGCCTGCGGGAGAACGCGTGCCACTCGCCCGATTGGCTCGGATCACAACGACCGAAGGCCCCGAAGTCATCAATCGCGAGAATGCGACGCGCCGCATCGTGATCCAGGCCAACGTGCGCGGCCGCGACTTGGGAGGATTCGTCGAGGACGCCCAAGAGCGCCTTCAGCGTGAGCTGCGCCTCCCCACAGGCTACTACATCGCGTGGGGTGGACAATTCGAGAATCAACAGCGCGCCATGCGGCGGCTTCGCGTGGTCGTCCCGCTGGTAATCTTCCTCATCTTCCTGCTCCTGTTTGCGTCTCTCGATGACCTGCCGCGCGCCCTCTTGATCATGGTCAACCTTCCCTTCGCACTGGTCGGTGGCGTCGCCGCGCTCTGGTTGCGCGGCTTGAACATAAGTCTCTCGGCCGCCGTCGGCTTCATCGCTCTGTTCGGCATCGCCGTCTTGAACGGATTGGTCATGGTGAGCGCCATCAACCGACTGCGCGAGCAGGGTGCCTCGCTGCGACAGGCAGTTGTAGACGGCGCGACGATGCGCTTACGCCCAGTTTTGATGACGGCGCTCGTCGCCAGCTTGGGCTTCGTCCCCATGGCGACCTCTACAGCCCCCGGCGCGGAGGTGCAGCGCCCCTTGGCCACAGTGGTCATCGGCGGATTGATCAGCTCCACGATGCTAACGCTCTTTGTCCTCCCCCTCCTCTACGAGTGGATGGAACGCAATCGCCAGGGGCGACGCCGGCCGCGTCCCAAGCGGGAACACCGCGAACCCATCGGCCGATGAGGGCGCTGCGACCCATTCACACTGAAACCAGCATCTCCACACGAAACACCGAAAACGGGATGAAAGCGCCACTTGTCCGCAAATAGTCTGCACCAACCCGATAGAACGCCAGCGCGTCTTCGTGCCGCCCGACGGCCACAAGCGCCTCGGCCATGCTGACAAAATGCCAGAAGTTGTACTGCCCGTGATTCTGAAAGTGAATGTAGGCGCGATCCAAATGCTCCAATGCCTCCTCATGCCGGCCGAGAGCCGAGAGAATCGTCCCCTTCAGCCAGGTGAAGCGGACAGCCATCTCCGCGCGCACGAATGGGTCCTTCTCCTTGAGCAAGTCCTCGAAGGCTGCTTCTACGGCCTGTAGCGATTCCAAGGGACGACGCAGATCAAGGAGCGCCAAGGCGCGCAGGGCATTGAGCTTGGCCAATTGCCGCGCAGGCTGCAGACCATATTGCGCGATGAGGGCATATCCTTCTTGAGTGGCTTCAAGGGCATCGGCAGGACGAGCTACATACAGGGCTTCGATGGCAAGTTGATAGAGCGTTGCTCCGAGACCCCGGGAGGCTTTCACGCGCTGATCGGTCGAGGTGGACTGTTGCGCCAGGTTGCGATAGAGGCGCGCGGCCTGCTGCAATAGCTCGAGCGCGCGCGCGTGATCGTGCTGACGACTGGCCCCGGCCGCTTCCGTGAGCAGCGCGGCAGCGCGTCGAGCGACGATGGTGGAATCCTCGCTCATAAGGGTGCACAAACAAAAAGAGCCGCCAAATGGACGTCCATTCGGCGGCTCTTGAAAGCGCTTCCCTGGCAGCGACCTACTTTCCCACGCCGTTGCCAGCGCAGTATCATCGGCCCTGGCGGGCTTAACGGCCGTGTTCGGGATGGGAACGGGTGTTTCCCCGCCGGTATGGCCACCAGGGAAAAACTTCGAACGATTCCCAATTGAAGGAGAGCCCAGCACACGCCACACATTCGCGTCCACGGACGCGCTCTCGTTTGCTCTCCAGCGCATCTTGTGGTCAAGCCGAACGGGCGATTAGTACCGGTCAGCTCAACGCCTTGCGGCGCTTACACCTCCGGCCTATCAACCTGGTCGTCTACCAGGGCCCTTCAGGGAGACCTTATCTTGGGTCGGGCTTCCCGCTTAGATGCCTTCAGCGGTTATCCCTGCCCAGCCTAGCTACCCGGCGCTGCCACGGGCGTGACAACCGGTACACCAGAGGCTGGTCCAGCCTGGTCCTCTCGTACTGAGGCCAGATTCCCTCAAGTCTCCTGCGCCCACACCAGATAGGGACCGAACTGTCTCGCGACGTTCTAAACCCAGCTCACGTACCGCTTTAATGGGCGAACAGACCAACCCTTGGGACCTTCTTCAGCCCCAGGATGCGATGAGCCGACATCGAGGTGCCAAACCGGGGCGTCGATGTGAACTCTTGGCCCCGATCAGCCTGTTATCCCCGGGGTACCTTTTATCCGTTGAGCGATGGCCCTTCCACACGGGACCACCGGATCACTAGGCCCGGCTTTCGCCTCTGCTCGACGTGTGTGTCTCGCAGTCAGGCCGGCTTATGCCCTTACACTCTACAGGCGATTTCCAAACGCCTTGAGCCGACCTTTGGGCGCCTCCGTTACCGTTTAGGAGGCAACCGCCCCAGTTAAACTACCCCCCTATCACTGTCCCTCCACCCGATTCAGGGTGGCAGGTTAGAACCCGAATTTGATCAGGGTGGTATCTCACCGGCGGCTCCCCTGCCCCCGAAAGGACAGGTTCCTAGCCTCCCACCTATCCTGCGCAGACCAAACCCAGATTCAGTGACAGGTTGCAGTTAAGGTCCACGGGGTCTTTCCGTCTTGGTGCGGGCACCCGGCGTCTTCACCGGGACCACAAGTTCGCTGTG
>Ga0209289_100021_pt1:0-5000 | contig 109836 bp, 83 predicted proteins | sample GXS110809BmetaG_FD_184121 | JGI IMG/M metagenome (GOLD analysis project Ga0209289, IMG submission 184121) | Hot spring microbial communities from Gongxiaoshe hot spring, China to study Microbial Dark Matter (Phase II) - GXS 110809B (SPAdes)... ... | reverse complement strand
TCAGATCGCGCAGGCAGTGAATCTCGATCCCCGCCCGCAGCAGGGTTAGGACCAGATCCGCTAGCGGAGCCGAATCGCTCTGGATCTCCGTTTCAAAGGCCAAGCCCTCCCGCGCCGCTATGATCGCAATGCCATGCCGGCCGATGTCGCCGTTAAGAAGCACCCCATCGTCAGGTCGCACAGAGGCTGGTGCGATCAAGAACTCATGCTCGATGACGCCAACGCCCGTCGTGGTGATGAAGATGCCATCTCCTTTGCCCTTGTCCACGACCTTCGTGTCGCCGGTGACGAGTTGAACGCGAGCAGATTGAGCTGCCCGTTGCATGGATCGGACGACGCGCCACAACGCGTCCATGGGAAATCCTTCTTCCAGAATGAAAGCTGCGCCCAAATAGAGCGGACGCGCACCGCACATCGCCAGATCGTTCACCGTGCCGTTCACTGCCAGCGAGCCGATATCCCCACCCGGAAAGAAGATCGGACTCACGACATAGGAGTCCGTGGTGAAAGCAAGACGCACTCCGTTCACCGAGAAGACGGCCCCATCATGCAACGGCTCTAAGAACTCGTTCCGAAATTGCGGCAGGAACAGCTTCTGAATCAACTGCCGCGTCAGCTTCCCACCCCCTCCGTGCGCGAGCATGACGATCTCATGCTCAGTGATGGGCATCGGGCAAGAGAATCCAGCCGTCATGTCCAAGAAGGGATGCTCATCCATGTCTCCTCCTCCCCACGGGCAGGATATAAAGGGGTTGTTCCTCATCCGGCATGTGAAGGATCCTCTTCACGCGGTCGTCATGGAAAGCGCCGACGACGACCGTGCCGAGATCGAGCGCCGTGGCCTGCAAGCAGACATTTTGCGCGGCGTGGCCCACCTCCATGTGAACGTACCGAATGCCTCTCTCACCGTAGCGCCATGTCGTCCTCTCGTAGACGGCGGAGAACACAAGGCTCGCAGCGCCTTCTCGCACCCATTCCTGCTGAAGAGCAGCTTCGTAAAGCTCCCGGCGTTTATCCCCGCTCACGATCAGCGCCAGCTCATGGTCGCGCGGTCGGTACTGATAGACCCCGCTTGGGAGACCCTCAACGCGTCCTGCGACGACATAAACCTCCAGCGGGTAGAGCGCGCCAGCGGAAGGAGCAGTCCTCAACCCATCTCGACTGGTAATGCCTTGAGCCGCCCAGAGCAATTGCGATAGTTCGTGCAGCAGGAGCGGAGCATCGGAATACTCCCGGACGGACCTTCGCTTCAGCAAGGCTTGCTCCAACGATGTCTTACTCTCATACCTCGGTGGGGGAAGCTTGATGACCGTCGCCTCCATAGCCGATCTCGAGGATTCAAGTTGGCTCCGCCTGGAGCATACCCAGGCGACGAGTCCTGGGATCAAGGCTAAGAGAGTGATGAGGAACGCCGCCGTCTTCATGGGGTGAGGCCCCCGACCCGAAATCGTCCATAGTGGTAATAGGCCGCGCAAGCCCCTTCGGATGAGACCATCGGGGCGCCGAGCGGATGCTCCGGAGTACATTGAGTTCCGAACGCCGGACATTCGTGGGGCTTCATAACCCCTTGCAGCACGAGCCCGCTCATACACTCGGACGATTCCTCGACCGTCCGATCAGCCAGACCAAATCGCACCTCAGCATCGAATTCCGCGTATTTCTCCGCGAGCCCCAAACCGCTTCGAGGAATCTCACCGATGCCCCGCCACTTACGGGGCACAATACGGAAGACCTCGCGGATGAGCTGCTGCGCCAGGAGGTTTCCTTCGCGCCGCACCGATCGTGCGTATTGGTTCTCGACTTCCGCCCGTCCCTCCTCCAACTGCTTGACGCACATGTACACGCCCTGCAAGATGTCCAACGGCTCAAATCCGGTGACCACAATAGGAACATGGTACTTGCGAGCAATGGGCTCGTACTCGGTGTAGCCCATCACCGTGCAGACATGCCCGGCTGCCAGAAACCCTTGCACGCGATTGTTGGGCGAGGAGAGAATCGCCTCCATCGCCGGGGGGACGAGCACATGGGCGACCAGCAGGGAAAAATTGCGGATCCCTCGCTTAGCCGCCTGATAGACGGCCATCGCATTGGCCGGCGCCGTCGTCTCAAATCCCACGGCGAAAAAGACAACCTGTTTGGTCAGATTCTCCTCGGCGATCTTCAAAGCGTCGAGCGGGGAATAGACAATACGCACATCTCCGCCGTTGGCCTTGACGGTGAGCAAATCCTTCTCCGTTCCCGGCACGCGCAGCATATCCCCAAACGAACAAAAGATCACATCGGGCCGCGAGGCCAGAGCGATCGCCTTATCAATCAGTTCGAGCGGCGTGACGCACACGGGACAACCGGGACCGTGAACGAGCGTGATTTTGTCCGGCAGCAGTTCGTCCACGCCGAACTTCACAATGGCGTGCGTCTGCCCACCACAAACTTCCATGATCGTCCACGGTCGCGTCGTGATCCGGGCGATGGCGCGCGCATACCGCTCGGCTGCTTCAGCGTCGCGATATTCGTCGATGAACCTCATGTCGTCCCCTCCTCCAGTCCCCTCAGTTCGTCGATCTGCCGCAGGTACTCGAACACCTGCTGGGCTTGTTGTTCGTCCAACCGGCTGATGGCGAACCCGACGTGCACGATGACGTAATCGCCGACCTGAGCGTCAGGGACATACGCGAGGCAAACCTCCTTGAGGATACCGCCGAAGCTCACTTTGCCCATGCGCGTGAGGGGATCATCGCCGCTGATGCTGATGATCTTTCCGGGAACGCCTAAGCACATATCGTGTTGCTCCCTCGCTCGCGAGCCGCCGCCACCACTTGGCCGAGCGCGATGCCACCGTCGTTCGGCGGAATACGTTGATGCCAGTAGGGACGAAAGCCCTCGCGCTGCAGGCGGCGGACGGCCCGCTCGGTCAAGTACGTATTTTGAAAGCAACCACCAGTCAGGACGATGCGCTCCTCGCCAATGCGGTGCGCCACGGTGACGATGGCTTCGACGAGCGCGTTGTGGAACTTCGCCGAGATCACGCCAAGCGAGCGGCCCGCGCTCAGATCGCCCAAGATGCCTCGGATCATCGGTTCATAGTCAACCACGATTTCGGAGGGCGAAGGCTCATCAATCCGCAATGGGTATGCTTCTTCCGTCTGAACGCCGTCCAATGCGAACTCCAGCTCCATTGCCGCTTGGCCCTCAAATCTCACCACCTGACGCACGCCCACCAGGGCCGCCACCGCGTCGAAGAGCCGTCCCACGCTCGATGTCACCGGCGCGTTGATCTTCCTCTTGAGCATTGTCCGCAAGATCGTGCGCTCTTCTGGAGAGAGCGCTTTCACCGGCGCGAGTTCTGTCAAGGCGAAGACGTCCTCGCCGAAGATCTCATAGAGTAATCCAATGGCCGTTCGTCGTGGCTCCTTGATGGCCTTCTCTCCGCCGGGCAGCCGAAAGGTTCGGAGGTGACCGACCCGACGAAACGAGCGCTCTATGACTTGCAGGAATTCGCCGCCCCAGATCGTTCCGTCCAATCCGTAGCCCGTTCCGTCCCAGGCCACGCCGAGCACCGGTGGCTTCAGCTCGTTTTCGGCCATGCACGCGAGCACGTGCGCATAGTGATGTTGCACGGAGAGGACTGGAAGCCCGTTGCGCTGGGCATAATGCGTCGAGAGGTAATCCGGATGGGCATCGCACGCTACTGCTGACAGGCGAAGGCTGTAGAGCCTCCGGAAGCTCTCGATCACGCGTTGGAACGCCTCGAAAGCCTCCGCCGTCTCCAGATCTCCGATGTGCTGACTGACGAAAACTTGAGGACCTACGGAGACAGCGATGGTGTTTTTCAAGTGGCCCCCGACGGCGAGAATGGATGACGCGACATCCTCCGATACGGATTGATGTAACACCCCGCACGTAGTGACCGGCAGGGGCGCATAGCCACGCGCTCGCCGGAGCACCAACTCCCGCCCCATCACCACGCGCACGACCGAATCATCCACATGCCGGGCGATGGGCCGATCGTGCACGAGAAAGAGGTCGGCAATTCCCGCCAGTCGCCGGAGCGCCTCCTGTTCATCGGTGCAGATCGGCTCGTCGGAGAGATTGCCACTGGTCGCCACAACAGGAAATCCTAATTCCGCCATGAGCAGATGATGCAGCGGCGTATAGGGCAGCATGATGCCGAGGTACGGATTACCGGGAGCGACGGACGGAGCGACGGCTAATGACGGATGGCTTATGGCGGATTTCCTGCGGAGCAGGACGATGGGTGATTCGGGAGAGAGGAGCAGCCGCTCTTCGAGTTCCGAAACCTCACAGTGCTCTTTGATGAGTTCGAGCGTCGGATACATCAACGCGAAGGGTTTTTCCTCGCGATGCTTGCGCTGGCGGAGGCGAACGACGGCCTCTTCATTGCGGGCCTCTACGAGAAGATGAAACCCGCCGAGCCCCTTAACGGCCACGATCCATCCCCGACGAATCGCCTCGGCGGCCTCAAGGAGCGCGTCGTGATGTGATGCGAGAACTTTTCCACCGGCATCCCACAGCTCCAGATGCGGGCCACAACGAGGACAAGCGTTCGGCTGCGCATGAAACCGCCGGTCGCGCGGGTCTTCGTATTCAGTCCGACATTCGTCGCACATCACGAATCGTTTCATCGTCGTGTTGGGCCGGTCGTAGGGCAACGCTTCGATGATCGTGAAGCGCGGCCCGCAGTTCGTGCAGTTGGTGAACGGATACCGATAACGACGATTCGTCGAATCGAAGATCTCTCGCACGCAATCCGAGCAGGTGGCGATGTCGGGAAGCACGAGAGCCGTCTTGTCTCCCGATCCGTCGCTGTGGCGAATCTCAAACGTCGCGTAACCGACCGGATCGAGGAACGAATATTCCAGGCTCTGAATGAACGATCGTGGCGGCTTCTCCCGTTCGATGCGGAGAAGAAAGGTTTCGAGTTCAGCCGCGCTTCCTTCGACTTCAAGGAAGACCCCCTGCGTGGAATTCAACACCCATCC
>Ga0209289_100020_pt1 | contig 116157 bp, 129 predicted proteins | sample GXS110809BmetaG_FD_184121 | JGI IMG/M metagenome (GOLD analysis project Ga0209289, IMG submission 184121) | Hot spring microbial communities from Gongxiaoshe hot spring, China to study Microbial Dark Matter (Phase II) - GXS 110809B (SPAdes)... ... | reverse complement strand
TCTCCGGTCGGAAGGCTTAAGGCCGAGCTTAGAATAAAAGCAGTCTTCAAAGGCGATGACGGGAGCAGGATAGGGCCTCTCACCATCTTCACAGACCTAGACTACGTCATGGTCAGGGAGCTCAGAAAAAGGTTTCTCAAAGTTTTATAAAGTCGATGTTGAGTCGATGGAGGAGCTGGACACCTTTAAATTATTTTATTCTATTCTTGGTGCTTGGTATATTGTTAATGAGATATCCTTTATTTTTGCTTTTATAGCCATGGGAGCTGGCTTATTACTACCATGTATATAGAAGCTTAGAGTAACCCCCATACAACCAAGCTTATCAAGACCTTTAACACTCTCATATATATACCCGAAGGAAAAACATTGCTTATCCAGATAACCACATCCAGGAGCTTTGACCACCTTCTCCATATTGTCGTCCCAAACCTTTAATAGCCCATCTTGATAACTGAACCTGACATAGTCATAGCTGTTTTTGAAGATACCCAATAAAGACAAAAGCTCCTTAGTAGAGATTTTGACCTCTGCACAAATATCATGCTCAATATCCCATACAAGCTCCTCAACCTTCAAACCTTCACCACTCTCCCTATAAACAACCAAATCACCATACCTAATCTCCCCATCTATCTGAGAAAAATCATAGACAAGAGGCGTGTCTGATTTGATGTTTCTAAGGGCTTTAAGAGCGTTCTCAAGGTTTAAAACACCTAACGGAGGCTCAACAACAGGTTTCTCAAAAACCCCGTCAACGGTTAAACGGACACAGGTAACATGGGTAGGGCTTAAAACAGCGCTGTTTAAAACACCATTCCTCACGAAAACCCCGAAATTATCGGAATGCACTCTAAGCAGGGTGAATAACGCCTTAAGCTTTGAGGCTGGCATAGCTATACGCAACGGCTTAACCTCAACCCTTTCAACAGCATCCTCAACCTGCTCAAGAAACATATCCAAGCTGGTCATGGCTAAACCATCTTATCCAAAGTATTTAACCGACTTAGGCCAACAAGGGAATGTAACTATCTCCTCATAAGAACGCTGGTCTTCATACAACCTTCAAAAACCTTATCCCTGACCATTATTGTTCGGCTCTTCCTCATTTTCGTCAAAATCGAAATCATACCGCTTAACATCCCCTCTTCTCTTTCTCGGCTTCTCTCTTAGTTTAAGACCACACATAGGGCAGTAAGGCTTCTCAAGCTTGAGCTGAAAAGCGGTAAGACAATGGGAGCAAAAACCATGACCTTTTCTATAGAAAGGCTGTCTCGACGCTGGATAGAAAAAGGCAAGCTTCTCGTCAGGCTTATAAGACATACACAGCATATTATCCTCAACCCATAAATCAACCCTGATACGGTTGCCGTCCCAGCCGTTGAACAGGCCAGCATATTGGCTCGGTATCCTAAGCCTCAGCCCCGCTGTCGTGTCGTAACGGCCCGTAAACCTCTCCCCCCTCACAACCGCTATATAATCGCCCTTCGGAGGTAACTCAAATTCCTTAAAAACACGGATAGGTAGCTTAAGCCTCAAAGTGCCAGACGCTTCATGTATAATCCTCGCCTCCATGCCTTCAAGAACCTTCTTAGGCGAAAAATCATCAATACGGCTATTCATAGCATTCTCTTTTCCATGAAACGATAAAGGCTTTGCCTGAACATCTTCATCAGGTTTGGGTGGCTGAAAATCCTCTTCACGACCGTTCATAGCTTATTCTACTTGATGAAATTATAAAAGCGTTAAACAATCTCTGAAAACCAGAAATTCTGGCTCTCCACGGCTTAGAAAGCCAAAATACCTCAAAAAACCATGTCATAAACACTTTGGCCACAAAAATGCAAAATTTCGCCACTACCTGGCGTAAATCGTCGAAATAAAAACAAGGAGTTTAGCGAAAGCCATACTTCATACCTCACTCTCCGTCGTCTTCGCCTTCTCCTCGATTAGGTCTGCGATACGTTTCAGGAAATCAGCATCGCTCTCATCCAAGGTCATCCAGCTCTCCATCGGAGGAATGAAACGTAGCTCGTAATAATGTAGAAAAGGCATCATACCACCCTTGAAAAACACCCTCAGCTTGAACCCTCTCTTCTCTCCAGCCAACCTAAGCCACCTCGTTATCCTGCGGTCTGGACAAACAAATTTCCGAGCCAGCCCTTGTCTCTCAACCTCGTCCAGCCTCTCCATGGCCGCGTCTCTCAAATCAGGGCTTCTGAGGAAAACCAGCAGACAACGGCACCCATCCGTGGCAAACATAAACCATAGATGCGGATGGTTATCAGTCGTGGCGGTAACAACCTCCAAAAACGGCGTATCATTAGAAATTCCTGTTCTCACATCCCTTATAGCGTTCACATCACAGAGCAAGGAAACCACCTCTCTACCTCACTATTATAGGGCAGAAAATCCTCAACATCCTTACCCGCCATCATAGCCCAAAGCCTGAAATACAACACGAAATTCAGAAGCCTTCCATAGCTGGGCCGCTCCCTCAACCCGTCCAACTTCAGCAACAATTGAACAGGCATGTCGTTGCTAAATCTTCTCCACACTTCTTCACACCAATCCTGAACCGAACGCTGATGAACGCTCATGTCTGAAACATCTCAACCTAAGAATAAAAACAGAAAAGGCCTGCCCAGTATTTGTCGGCCTTCACCAATTCAGACATGGCCTTAAATAATTAAATCCATCCAAGGCATAGCGTATTGTATGTTGTCATACGTGGCCGCAATGCTATACGCACACGTCCTCAGAGACCATGCACCGCCCTCTCCCCCAATAACGATATCAATTGATGCTTTCAAGGCTTATGTCAAGGAACTTGGCGTAATTGACATGATAGGTGAGGAGGAGGTTGAGCCGTATCTGAGCATGCTCGCTAAACTCGGATTTATTGAAAAATATGAAAACAACAAGATAACGATACATGAGGAGGGCTGGGAGCTACTCAACTCTCATTGGTTTGAACTTAGAAAGTCATGGCTGAGGAAAATAAGTATCGTTAATGAATTGTTGTCTAAGATTGAGGACAGCCTTACAGTAAGTCGGGGCTCACCGAATAGGGCGGGAGAAAACACCGTAAAATTAGTTCTGACCGCGCCACCCACAGCATCTATGACGATTGTATTCATGTTCGACACCTCAGGCCGCTAAACTCCTTGAATACATGAGAAGAGCGTTTTCAAAAAACCGTCTCTGCTCATTTGTAAGAGCTATCTCTGTGATGATGTGGTTATCAAGGTTATCATTTGAGAAAACGGCGACGTAAAAAACACCAGAAGACGCCACCGCCATCAACCACTCCTCTACATCTTCGAAAACCCCTAAATATTCTTCGCTGGAATGAAGCAGAACCCTGACGAGGAGCCTTCCATCAAACATGAAATTGCAACAATGAGGGGTTTCAACCTTTTCCACAAAAACTACTATACACGGGCGCCCACGTATTACTGCGAGTTTAATATCACTCTTGGGGAACGACGACAAGCTCCACCACCTCTCCATCCCTCATAAATTTCTTCAAAGCTTCAGGCTTTGAAGAAACACGGTAAACTGTTTTCATACCTGCTTCTAAACCCGCTAAACATTTAAACAGCTCAGGCCTCATTCTTCAACCAAACCCGTCCGAGGACGCATTTGGAGTGCTTCGCTGATATGCATGTATGTATAACTGTTGAAGCTGAGGCTCTGCCCCCGATTTATCATATGTGATTTATTCAATTCAGAGGCTTTCTTCTCCGCTTCGTCCTGGGTGTAAGCGGTGTCCACAACCGTAAACTCACGCATGTAACCGTTGTCAAACTCCTGAAGGACGAGGTAAAAGCTATGGCTGTCGCATACGACAGCACCCATATCGCTTAAATAAATTGCTTGTTTACCGACAAGCGGTTTAGAACATAGAAGGCATGAGCCATAGCGGGCTGTGATGCTGTAAACTCTCGGAGGCTTCAAATAATACCTCATTCAGCCTCATCCTCGTCTACACAGTGTTCCACTACTTTTGAGCCTGCTCTGCTCATCTGCTCGTAAAGCCAATCCTCAACAGCCTCGTATTGCGCCCGATACTTCTCAAATACATGGTCAGCCCTCGGGTCTGATACACAGTCTCCACATACATAGAAAATCAGCTCAATCTCGAAATCAAATTTCTCTTTCTTACCGCAAACCTCACATTTATACACACTCATGCCAACAAATTGTCAAGCCATGTATTTAATCGGATGAGGCCCCCGCATGTTTTCTATCCATAAAATCACGAATTAAAAGCTCTCTATGACCGCATTTAGGACATTCATAGTCAATAGGTTCACAATCTACATCCTCAACATAGCTTGGCTGAATATTCGGCGATGGAAAGACCTTGAAAATTTTGACCACGGAGAGATGCTCTAACAAATATGTAAGCTTCTCTCCACAGCCTGGACACTTAAACCTCGCCACCTACTCCCCCCTCTTTCTGTCTCAAATAAGACAGGAGCGCGTCATCTACAAACACGTCATAGAACCCTTTAATCTCGCTACTGCGCTTAACCACATGAGGCACCCCGCGGAAATCAAGGAAATGCGACAACTCCTTGGCATGAAGCCGCGACAACGTATATTTCCTTCCCTCGCCTCTCTCCAGAGCTTCCATGCGTTTTTTAAGGATGCTGAAAAGCCTAAGCCATAGAAGCGCCATTCCTTTGACATATCTGTAATCGTCTCCATAGTATAGCCCTTGTTTGTAGCATTCCTCGATAACCTTCAACTTTCTCTTCATGTGTCTGATTGCTTTATGAACCGTCCCGTGGTCAATAAGGGCGACAACATATGCCTGCATCAACGGCATCCTCGGCCACGGCGCAGTAGAGTGGACATACGGTATCTTCCCCGCTAAAGCCTTCTCGATAAGGGGCACAACCTCTTTTCTATGCCTCTCTGCACCTATTCCACGGTAATCATGTAAAATGTCTCCTATAATCGCCTTGACATCAACGTCTCGTATAACCAACTTCTCGTATATGTCGGACTCAAGGACGACCTCGTAGTGATAAGCATCTATTATCTTCGCGATAACCCCCCAACGATTATGGTGCTGAGAAAGCTCAGGGTCAAAACATCCATTAATTTTGATTACTGTTCCGACACGGTATCCGAGCCTTCCCCTTTCCTTAGCAACCGTGTAGGCTTCGGGGCCTCCGAGTATCTCTTGTAAAAAGCCTCCTTCGGGGAGCTTTCCTGTAAGCTGTGAGGGGCTAAGCTTCAGACCATCTTTGGTCTTGACTTTGCCAGCGAGAACGTCTTCGAGAAAGGCCTCGATAGGCTTCTCTTTATCAGAGTAGAACTGCTGGACGTATTCGAGCCGCTCAACGGGTAGCCGAACATTTAGGCTTGCAGATGGTTTAGCTGGGACAAAAACCTCCGCATCCATAAGTTATCCAACCCTAGCCAAACTACCTTCCTGTTTTATTCAATCAGCAACGACAATCTCCAGCACTTCTCCAGTGAGAAGCTTCTTCAAACTCTCCAACTCCCTTTGTGCCTTTGGAGAAAGCGACTGAAAAACCTCTTCGTCGAGGTAAACGGGTATTGTGCTACTGCTTGTCTCTAACTCGAGAAGCTCCTGAGCAACGTCATCACTCACCTCGCATACTTTCTTCCATTCAATCAAATAAACCGCCCTCGTCTTTACCATATCGTTCACCTACCCTTTCATCACAGGTATAGACCTCTCTCATACATTTAATCCCATGAGGCCAGTTATGGAGCAAGGAGGATAACCCTCTTATGTGTAATGATGGGTTTAGCGAGTGGGGGTTTCGGCAACTCTTTAACAGGCTTCGGTTTGATGTAGAAATCTTCGGTTCTTATCAACTCCTTCGGAGCATCGGCAGGAGGCTCATGAAAGCGGCTGTTAATGCGCCTATGAAGGCGCACATCTATACCTCTATCCCTCAAAATTTTGCAGGCAATCAGGGTTGATAGGTTAGCGGACATGCCGAGCTGAGCTTGGTAATAGTAATAACCCTTAATTATGTAAACTTTCTCGGCGACGTCGCTGATTTTCTCAACAAGAGCGGATGGAAGGCTTTGGATATCAACTTCATAGAAGCCTGGGGCAATCTCCCGTAGTTTTCTCACCTCTTCGATAGACCGCCTATATTCCATCAATAAGCGTTCTCTCTGTTCTATCCTTCTCTTCTCTTTATCTGTTAGCGTTCTGTATATATGAGCCGTGGTGAAGAGGTCTTTCGGAATCCAAATCAAATCAATAAGGTCATAATTCCAACGCCTTGTGAAAACTACTTCAAAGTCCTCGTCTGGTATCTCGGGATAGGAAACGTCCATGTATCTACTCAGCCTCCTCATATACCGTTTACATTCGTTAAACATTTTCAAGAACTCCTGTTTGCTGACCGTAATAGGCTCGTTGGGTTTGGTCGGGAAAAAGGGCGGTAAAGCTTCGCCCAATTCAAGATATATGGTTTTGTTATGCATGGATGTTCCTGTGTTTAGAAAAACACGTCCATCATACCCTACAAGCTCCGACTGAATTCGGTAAGTTTTGTTTAAACCAAATATTTCAAGCCTGCCATGATAAGGCAGGTAGGCACGCTCTAATTCCCCTCCAAATAAATAGGGCTTATAGCCAAGGGATAGAGCTTTTTTCAAATAACGCAGTCTCCTTAAATGAGGAGCGATGGAATGAACGAAATCTGGATATATTCTCGCCTTTTCGAGCCGCTCTCTAAATCTTCTCTCGAAGACCTGCAAAACCTCCTTAGGGTTAACCTCTTCCATACCCTAAAGAAAATAGTTGATTTTTATTACCGCTAAAGGCCATATTCATAAAAAAAGGTGAAGGGTTTTAGGGGCTGGGTGTTTAGATATCCACCCATGCCCCCACAGTCTTGTCTCTGACATGGACGATGGGGTCTCCAGCCGCTGGCTCGACTATTGCTATATCCTCGGGCTTCTCGGCAATCTTCAGAACCTTTTCCCTGATTGGTTTAGGCATGTTTCTGACCTTCTCTTTGACGCTTTTTGCTCCGCCCTTCTTTCGTCCCGACTTTCTCGCCTTCGTCTTTGTCTTTTTCTTAGTCATGGCAGGCGATAATATCTCTCTCAAGTAAATAACTCTCAGAGGCCCGCTGTTGTCAACAAGTTGACAGCATTTAGGGCCTTAGTAGAGCTTTATGAAACCCTTTAGAATGCATTTTATCTTGTGTATGAGCTTGGTCTCTACAGTGCCGTTTGCGTATATCACATAGAGCCTTGCCTGCTTGCCTTCACGCGGCCTCATAATCCTTCCTTTTCTCTGCACAAGTTGTCTAACGCTCTGTCCGCTTGCTATGATAGCGGCTATAGCCACCTCTGGCACGTCCACACCCTCGTCCAAGGCTCTAACAGCTAACAAGACGTTGAAGCTCTTCCCCCACTCGGAGAATATTCTGCCCCTCTCGCTCATGGATTTATCGCTGTGATACGTTTCTGCCGCGACCCCTTTCTCGGAAAGATACGTCTTCAGCTCCTCAATGCTGTGTATCGACTCGCTGAACACTATTATCTTCTCATGGGGATGTTGGGTTACGACATTGTATAGGGCATCTTTCTTGGAGGCTATCCTGCTTAGGAAAATCCGCCTCTCATTGATGAGAACCTTGAGCCTCCGCTCCAGCTCCTCGGCATCTCTTTGAAACGCTTTGGAGTTCTTTAAAAATGAGAGCATGCTTCTAACTTTCCATATTTCGGCTTGTATCTCCATATACCTTTTCCTCTCTTCCCTGTTCATTTCGGCTGGGATGGGGACGAGCGTTATTGGTGCCACGTATCCGTTCTCAACAGCATTCTTCAAGTCCAACGTGTAAACAACCGGCAACTTTGATAGGATGTTGTAGTGTTTACCATCTTCTCTTTTAAGCGTGGCTGTCAGGCCGAGAACCTTTTTCCCATCAATCTTCGGCAGAATAGTGGAGAACACATCGGCTCCAACATGGTGTATCTCATCAAGAATTATCAGCTCGAAATGGTTCAGTATCTCGGGATGGCGGCACACGCTGTTATAAATAGCGACCGTGTATCTGCTCAGCCTTTTCTCACCACCATAGAACCTCGTAAACAAAACATCAGCCTCTCTACCCTTCTTAACCCACTCCACCATCACCCTTTCGTATGGTGTGATTACAAGCGTCGGTAACCCAATCCTCTTAATGGCGTGAAGCCCAATAATCGTCTTCCCCGTCCCCGTCGGCGCTATAACTACTCCCCTACATCCCCGACCAGCCCATTTCTCGAAAGCCTCGACCTGATATGGTCGGAGAACCCTTCCACCGACTGCTTCGTTTTGTGCCTGACTCGGAGAATTTTCCTGCAGAAGAAACTGCTCTAATCGGGACAGCATCGTGGCTAAACTTGCAAAAATAGCAATAAAACCGGCTAAGGCCAGAGGCCCTGCTCACATAACAGCCCTGTAAAAAACGGTTACCCCGAAGGGATAGTCATCATCCTCATAACCTACATATACATATCCATCCCATCCTGTTTCGATGATTTCTCCAGCTTTCTCGAAAATAGCCTCATAAACCAGCTCATCCTCATCCAAGCCTGTTGGAAGCTTTTCAGCGACGCATTCAATAGACCAGCCCTCAGCCCATACCTCATACAAATCCCCATCCTCTACCTGAACCAAAACAGGCTGGAAAAGAGGCAAAGCAGAGCTGGCTATGGCGTTCTCCAGCTCCTCTTCAGACAAACTCTGTAGCCTGATTATCGTTGTGTTAGTATTCACGGACAACCATGTTCTATGAAATCCTCAGCACCCGGGTCATAAGTGCCTACATACATAAACTTGTGTTCGAATTCCTTGCCACAGCTACACTTCACTTTAACGACGCCGATTTTCTCCCACCAGTCAACTTGGAATTCACCGGTGAAAGGAAGGCCCTCACCGCAGTATGGGCATTCGACCATGAAATATCACCCCAACCACAGCCTGAGCTCATCTGTTGTCGGTAGCATCTCCCCAAGCTGTATGCCTGCGCTTCTGGCCCATATATGGAGGTCAAGGAGAAACTGAACAAGCATAGTTGTATTAGCTGTCAAGTTCTCGAGCTTCAGTTGCAAAAATTTTGGCGCATTTAGCTGGGTAAGACGATTTGTCAGGTCAGTTTTCCATGTTTCAAAACTTCTCATGTGATACACCACTTTCACCTCTCTTATAACATTTAGAGGCCATGTAGGAATTGAATGCTTCTTCAAAGTCCTCGAAATCGGGCAGTTTTCCAGTCTTCAGCCATTTCTGAAAGATGTGGCTGGCGAGCTGCTCCAATCTGGCGTCTGAGACCGAGTAGTGTTTGTTTCCTGTGTTGCTTGAAACCAAGGTGATGTGTTGGATGTCGTGTTGAGAAGGGTGAATGTAGAATTTTTCCCCATGTGTGCCGGCTTTTGAGGACCTGCTGTAGTCTGGTCTTAGGGGACGATAACATGTGAAACATACGACATAAACCGAAGTAATTCCTCCCATCCTTGTATGCCGCCAATCAAATATCAGAACGTTTTCAGGTTCGACTGGTTTTTCAATCATTTCCCACACCACCTCATACGCATTTCGTGTTTGGGGAGAAATATAACCAGATGAGGCCATCATAGTTTCTGAAATAGCGAACTCATGTTTAAAATCTGGAGGCTTTGACGAAGTTACATAAGGCATGAGGACCAGCCGCAGTCAAGACAGGTCACGCATCTACCTTGGTTTATGATACGCTCTGACTCGCACTCTGGGCATTTTCGCGGGAAATTCATCCGACCATCCATAAACTGTCAACATGTTGACGGAAATAAAGAGGTTTAAGGCCCTACTATAACGGGATAAATCAAGGCGCTTCATCTGAAAAGTCATGGTAGAAAATCACGGGATTTCCCGGGAGCTACTGGTTCGCGGCGACCGTAGAGCCATGTCGATGTTCAGGGCCCGGCTCCGAAAATTGGAGAGTAAAGGGCTTTGGGAGGAGTGGGACAGGTTTCTGGACAGTCTTGAGCCGGTGGCGAGGTATTGGCTGGCGAGCGAAACATGTGGCGAGTATACGGAGCTGCTTCACTTGGGCGAGGTGATTTTCTTTATCGAAGTTGGTGTAGATGGGGCGGTGAGTGTAACTGGTCTCAGGTGGGATACACGTCTTTCCAGAATTGGGGTGCAGTTGAAGCACTATCTATTAGAGTACTGCTTCAAGGAGATTAAGCGCCAAGCTACCTCCCAAACCAGTAACGTCCGTTTAAACCATGCTGCATCAGCAGGGCCGTGAAAAGCTTTCCAACACGCTGGTCGAATGAATAGTCCACGCTCAGCTCCTCTCCCAGAGCATTTGCGAGATAAGTCATGTTCATTCCCCTGATGTGTAGGGTTTCTCCATAGACCATGTCAGGCCTGACCCTTCCCAAAGCATCAAAAATCTGCATCAAGTCACCTTCCACGTCAGGTCTTAGCCTGCACGGCGGTAGAATAGGAGCGATGATTACACCTGTCCTGAGCCCCGCCTCTCGCGCATGTCTGATTATGTCAAGCCTTCTCTGCGGCGTAGTAACTCGCGGCTCAATAGCCCTCGCCAGCTCCGTGCTGAACGTTGCCACGGAGACCTGAACCCTTACCTGCTCCCTGTATTTCTCGAGTAAGTCAAGGTCTTGAAGGACGAGCGGCGACCTTGTCTGGATGCAGAACCTCACCCCGCATCGCAAGCCGTGCTCAAGGATTTTCCTCGTCCATCCAGCAAGCTGAGGTAGATAGGGGTCATGTGTTGAACTGAGGAGAACCTCCTCGCCGCGCCACCTGCTCCATGGTGTTTGCTCGATAACCTCGTCTAAGTTGGTTGGTGTAGCAAAATAATATCCCCAGTCCTTATCGACCAGCCGCCCCGCTCTCGGAGAGGAGTATAGCTTATGTATCGAGTCCACGTAGCAGAACCTACATCCAAAAGTGCATCCGATGGCAAAATTGATGGCCCAGCCATCGGAAAGGTTCTTTCCAACACCTCCAGCCTCTTTTCTTGTAAGCTTTGAGGGCTTTACCAGAGGAGGCGCTATTTTGTAGCTTCCAAACTCTATCAACTCAACCTATATTTTTTTGGTGGGGATTTAAACGGATAAGGCCAAGATAAAAAATGGTCAAAGGCTCCTGAAGGCCATCCAAATAAACCACGGCATATGGGCCGGGGGGTTTTGAAACCCCGATGGACCGAACGGGACTTGAACCTTATCGGCCAGCTTAATTTCTTGGAGCTGACTCGCGACCTCCCGCAAGCCAAGCGGGCGCTCTTCCATGCTGAGCTACCGGCCCATGCTGTCGCTTCGGCTTGCTGGCTAAAGGACCTTCATGGCCAAGGACCCATGGTGCTTGGCTTACCTACTGGCTGGCTATTGACCATAGGCGGTCAAACTCCTCCACGAATTGCTTAGCCACGTCTTCGGATAGTATCGCGACGAGGTTTTCGTCATTAGCCTCCTCAGCCGCTCCCGACCAGTTGTAGCTACCGGTTGCCACGATTCTGTCGTCGATAACCATGAACTTGTGATGCATAAGCGCAGAGTTGCCGTCGAGCCTGATGTCTAAGCCCGCCTCCTTTAGGCGCTGGTATTCGGAGCCTCGTATCTCGGCTGACTCGGCTTCGAGCACCACCTTCACATCCACGCCCCTATTGTGAGCGGCTATCAAAGCGTTGGCGAGCCTATCGTTTGTGAATACGTATACTGCTACGAGAATACGTCTCTGCGCCGCGTTGATGAGGGTTTCCAACATTGATTCGCAGACCATGGGCCTTGAGAAGCAGACCGCTACGCCTGAGTGGTTGTATAGCTGAGGTATTTCGGGGATGATTGAAGTGGTAACCGTGACTGTTCTCGTAGAAGTTAGTGTGGTGGGCTGTGTTGCTGTTGTCGTAGATGTTACGGTGTAACTGGCTGTCGCGGTTAGCACGCGTGTGGAGACCGCGGTTGCCGTGGTTGTGAACGTGGTGGCAACCCTTTCCCTCGGGCTTAGGGTTAAGCCAGCGGCAAGTCCCGCGAATAACCCAATCAATAGAAGGACAACAGGGACCACAACGCTCCTATTCATGTCTCAGACCCCCATGACGCATTCCATAACTATCTTGAGAGGGTCTATCTGCTCGTAAGGTATCGGGACCACTACCGCGAAGCCGCTGTTATGAACGAATGTTTTCGGGTATGATGTCGCCTTTGGTATAAACTTCCCCTCATTAGCCTGTATCAACATGGTGCCTCCATCCCTTGAAGGCATCACAGCTCCTATGATGTGTTTGTCTGCGTGAGCCTCACGGATATAGGTTAGGTTGAGGGGTTTGGGTGAGAACACTACGTAGCCGAGTGATGTTGGAAAGAGCTTAACGCCGTTTTTGGCGAACAGGAAGTCGTCAAGCAAGGCAAGAACGGATTCTCCGACACATCTCATGATATAATGGAGTGGATGCTCTGGAGAAAGCAACGTGATTGTCGAGAAGTACTTCAGCATCGCCCTCTCCACAAGACCACGGTCTTCATCCATATTCAGAACCTTCTTAGCCACGTAGGCCCCAAACCTATCCCGCAGGTCAATATACCTAAAGTCCGTCGGTAGATTCTCGCTATCTATTCCGAAGAAGTCTCTTAGCACGAGGATGAAGCTGCTTGGCAGGTCTTCGTCTTGGTGATGGTCGAAGAAAATTCTGCCGTCGTATCTCTTGCCTACATCGACGACTATCTCACCTTCCTCAGGCTCGCCGGTGAAGTCGGGGACTCTAATAACAACGGCGTCAGGATACTTGTGTAGCAGAAGGCTTACCGCCAAGAACTCGTCTGAGTGAGCCGGCCCAGAATGCGTGATAATCTTTTTGACGGCTAAAGGCTCCAGACTTTGCAACGGTAACTCAGCCTCATCTCAAGCCATCAGAGGTCAAGCCAGCCTCCGACAACTTTACCATTCACTATCAGTAGAGGGTCTAGCCCGACTCGCCTAATCTCATAGCTTTCAATATGCACAGGCTCGAGGGCTTTCTGCAGAGCTTTTGGCACCTCTTCTGGTAGTTTTTTCTCCTGTTTGACAACTACTTGGCTCATGGCTATACCTTCATGCATCATAGATTTAACCGGATAAGGCCTTATCCAAAGCCTCTAACAGGTTCTCCAATTCTCCATGCATCTCCGCTCCATATTTCTCCATTTTGTGGCTAAGCTTGGCTGAAAGAGGTGTCAGGAGAAGCGGCCTGCCGAGCCTAATCGCGGACCATGCGGTTGATTCTGAGCCGCCTCCCTCATCCGCCTCCACGACCACGACGATGTCAGAAATCAGGGCCAACGTCATGTTTCTGAGGATAAAGTCTCTGGGCTGCGTCCTATGCTCCTCGGGGAATTGGCTGACCGCGAGGTGCTCGCTCATGATGAGGCTTTGTAGGCCTTTGTTTTCTGGTGGATAGACACGGCTTAATGGTGTGCCGAGAACGGCGACCGTCGCCCCGCCGCTGCGGATGGCTTCTAAATGAGCCGCGGTGTCAATCCCTTTCGCGAGGCCGCTGACAATAATCACCCGTTGTCTGCAGAGCCATTTGACTAGCTCCCGTGCATAGTTCAGACCTTCTTCGCTTGCGTTCCTTGTTCCCACGACGGCTACACGGGGGGTCTGAAGAGGGATACGCATTTTTCCGCAGACGTAAAGCCTGTTTGGGGCGAGTCTCCTCTCGACGCGGTTTAGCGGTCTTCCGAAGAGCTGCTCCACCGTGATGCTACGTGCCTGTCTGTAGGCTCTGGATTGCGTCGTCATCCACTAGAACCACTCTCGAGCCCTCGGATACAATCCTTGCGGGCCTTATTTCGAGATGCAGAAACTTCCGTGGAAACAGTACGAGATACCTGCTGTTCAGCGGGTATCTTGTCCTAAGATGAATCACTAGGCCATACTTGTTCAATGGCTGGATGAAGTTATAGTGGAAAACCACGCCGCGCAGGGATAGGAGCCTGGCAGCCGCCAGCACGTCTATCGGTGAGCGGGTGGAGAGCTGTATAAGGTTGCCGACCGCGTCTCTATCCACCACAGCTATTCTTCCTAAACTACCTATCCAAAGGTTTTCAGGCCATAAAATCTCCTGAAGCAGCTTTTCTGAGAGGAAGGTTACTTGCTGGCTGTTTAGGCCCAGCTTGTCGCGTACATAGAAGCTGTGGTGGCCGAAGAGCGAGAGCAGGACCGGGTTGTATATCTGTACGAGGTCGGGGTGGCTGAACGCGGCCGCTTTCGTCAAGTAGATTTCTTCGAAAACCATCAACTCCTCGATTGAGGGGAGATACTGCGTGAGCTGGTAAGCGGAGAAGCTTCTCCTCATGTATTCGAGCGGCTCTTTAAGGGAGTCAATGGTGTAGACCCGCAGCTCATATGAGTTGATTTTTTCCAGCCTCGTGGGCCTCAGCTCGAACGGCTCCTGCTCTTCTCCTTCAATTTTTGCAAAAATTCCTCCAATGATGGGGATGTAGTAGGAGCTGTTTATCTGGTAGACGCTTGTTAGTGAGCCTAATATGGAGAAAGCTTGCCAGACCTTTGGAGGGTATGGATGTGAAGCAGGCTTGAAAGGCATCTTGGATGCAAGAATGACATGGAACCCCGCGTCCCTAAGCCTCCGAACCAAGGAAAGGAGACGAGCAATCGGCTCAAGCTCTTGCAGGAGGCTCGGCATATAAGCCGCTTTTCTAAGCTTTTTCACAAATGTTTCCTGTATTTCTGCAAGCAGGTGTTCGACGTCTCCCTCCATGGTCATGGGGATGCTGGACATGGATTAGGGTCTTTGAGGCCTTGTTAGCGGGAGTCTATGTCTTGTGAGGAAACCGAACCATTTATCAAGCTCAGCGGCCCTCTCGCGCTCGAAAGGCAGCACAGCCGCAGTAGCGCCTAACTCCCTCAGTTTATTGGCCGCAATCTCAGCCCCCTTCAAATCCGAGAACACTAGGACATCATCGTTGAAGAATTTCGCTATGCCTATGCATAGGCCGGCTGAGGCTGTGTATAGTGTCGCGGCGGTGTGGATGAGCCCAGCCCGGCATTCGTTTAGGGCTGTTGCTGTGTAGACTCTTACATCGTCTGGATGATAGACGATTACACATGAGCCGGCGTGGAGCCTTCCCCATCGCCTGCATTCGCATCTTTCCTTAACCATGTCGAGAAGCATGTTGTTGACAGACTCGAAGCCGATGAACCCGTTCGCCTCAACCCCGTCAACCTTCTGGTCTTCCACGAGTCTATACTCGTCTATCAGGCCTTCAAACATGGATAGGTAGCTGGCGAAGCTTTCTAAATACATGGGGTTTACTCTGAACTTTATCATGTTTCACGCCCCCGTGGTCTGCTGGCTTGCTTGTAGATGTCTGCGTCTTAGGAAGCGTTTTCCCCCGCTTTCGGTAACCTCGTAAACATACTCCCCAATCTTTACCCCGCCCTTGGTCGAGGCTTTCTCAACAAGGTCTGGAGGAGCTTGGTCTGCGAAGACCCATTCACCGCGGCCGTCACGGTATTGTCTCCACGGCAGGTTGTCGAAGCCTGTTCCCCCCTCCTCTCTAAGAAGCTCCCTGAGCTGTTTCAATATATCCAGCTCTTTCTCGAGCTGTTTTATTCTCTCGTCGAGGAAGGCGCGTAGTTTATCGCTGCTCATGAGCCAGCACCTGCTCCTTCCCGAGGCCGAGGACCTCCAATGTCCTGTTTCTCACCTGTCTCCTCACCTTGACTGAGGGGGCGTGTAGGACTTGAACGCCTTTGGATGTGTCTCTGAACACGGTTATCCCTTTGACTCCTATTTTTTCAGCCGCGACGTATGCGTTTAGGACGTCCTCAACCGTTGCCTCTGCCGGCATGTTGATTGTCTTGCTCACAGAGCTGTCAACCCACTTCTGTATCTCATACTGGGCCCTGAGATGGTCCCACCAAGCAATTTCCCTAGCTGTGACGAAGACGTCCCGCATATCCTCAGGTATCTCGTCTATCCCTTGTACGGAGCCGCCGTTTTCGGAGACTTTTTTGAGTAGCTCCATGGAGTAAAGCCCACGCTCCTTCAACTGCCTCTCAAACTCTATGTCGACATAGTAGAACCGCCCCACTGTGACATGTTTTTCATAGACAAGCGCGAACTGTGGCTCTAGCCCAGCCGATACATCGAATATCATGGATATGCTGCCTGTAGGAGCTACCGTGGTGACGTGGCTGTTTCTAAGCCCCACCCGCTTCACGCGTTCCGACACTTCTCTCCAGTCCATTGTCCACATCTCGGGGTGATAGAAGCCCTCTACTGGAAGCAGCCCATGTGTGTAGAAGCTGGCGTCATACAATGGGAATCTGCCCTTCTCCTCCGCAAGGCTTGACGATGCCATGTAGGCGTGGTAGGAGATGAACTCCATCACCCTGCTCATGGTGCTGAAGCCTTCTTCGCTGTCATAGGGTATGCCGAGGGCGTAGAGCATGTCCGCTAACCCCATTATGCCTAGCCCAATTCTCCGGTGTCGCCGGTTCTCCTCTGTTAGGCGCGGGAACGGGTGTCTGTTGACGTCTATCGCGTTGTCTAGGAATCTTACAGAGGTTTCAACGGATTCTCTCAGCTTTTCCCAGTCGATTTTTCTGGCTTCCCTGTCCACGTGCTCGTAAAGGTTGATGCTGCCTAGGTTACAGGACTCATATGGATAGAGCGGCTGCTCCCCGCATGGGTTGGTGCATACTATGTCGCCCAAAGCTTGTCGGAGAGGGTTTCTCCTGTTTATATGATGCTTGAACAATAGCCCCGGGTCACCTGTCATCCACGCCTGTCTAGCTATCTCCTGTAAGAGTGTTCTAGCGTTCACCTCCCCCACCTTCATCCCTGTCCTTGGGTTTATCAGAGGATAGCTGGAGTTGGAGTGGTAGCTTCGCCAGAACTCCTCATCAGTCATGACGGATATGTTGAAGTTCTCGAACCCGCCGTTTTCCTTGCATGTTATGAACTTCATGACATCTGGGTGCCATGCCTCGAGTATGCCCATGTTGGCTGCTCTTCTTCTACCGCCTTGCTTGATAACATCGGCTACCTTATCTATCAAGCTCATGAATGAGACCGGGCCGGATGCGACACCACCGCTTGAAGATACAACATCACCCTCCGGCCTCAGCTTTGAATAGTTGATTCCGACACCGCCCCCCGTCTGGAAAATCAGGGCGGCTTTCTGAGCTATAGGCAGTATCCCATCCTCGTTTTCGGCGAGGGTATCCTCCATTGGGAGGACGAAGCATGCGCTGAGCTGGCCGAGCTTAGCTCCTGCGTTGAAGAGCGTCGGGCTGTTGGGTAGAAAGCGTTTCTCGAACAAAAGGTTGGCGAACCTGTGGAAAGACTCCACCGCCTTCTCGGGGAGCGGTTTGCCCCTTATGTGGATGTATTGGTTTGTCACGAAGTTTTCTGGAATATTGTATGTTAGGGCTCCGCCCTTGTCTGCGACGGCTATGGCTGAAGCAACGCGGTACACCATTCCCTCGGGGGTTTCGATAATCCTGCCCTCCTCATTCCGTAGAAGATACCTCGAAGCAAGCAGCCTAACCGCGTTGACGGATAGCGCTTTCTTGGTCCATCTCTGAGGCTCCACCCCAAGTATGGATTTCTTCTCAGCTCTCTCCTGCTCCCTTCTGTGCCTGTAGGTTATGTAGGCTTTGGCAACGTCGTAGAGGCCATGCCTCATTAATGAAAGCTCGACAATATCTTGTATCCGCTCGACGTGAGGCTTTTCATCACCCTGTGTCTCCAATATCGAGACCACTTCAGCGGTCACTTTCTTGGCGGACACGGTGTCAACACGCCCAACCTCTCTCATTGCCCCGAGTATGGCTTTCTCTATACGTGAAGGGTCGAAATCCTCAAGCCTTCCATCCCTCTTCACAACAGCCTTCAACATGCCTAACCTGCCTCCGCCTTGGATATAACTGGATGAGGCCTTGTGCTGGTTTCGAGCCGGTTCCTCTTCCTTCTCGGCTTCTTTCTCAACAGCGTGCCGCAGTCAGGGCATCTAATGGCCCTTGTCTTGAAGTATGTCCTGCATCTCGAGCAGAAGCGGTATCCAAGGGCATAGCAGCCGTATCCGCTTCTAATCACTGCGCCTCACCCACCTTGGGGATGAACAGCATTAGTTTCTGTTCTATTGAGCCCTTGATGGTTATCTCGAAAACTTCGCCGTATATGGGCGGGCATAGCACCCGGATAAATGTGCCCCTCTGTGGAGGTACGAAAACCGCGTGGACCTGTTCATGTTCTCCTGTGATATTTTTGCAGACGGCCTCCCGCACCTCTACGAACCTGTCTGAGTAGAGCCACAGCCATAGGTAGGAGCCCATGCGTCTAATATCTGCGAGACTAGCCTCTAAGCGGGGAGGCGCGGATTCTTCTGGAAACATGACCAAAACAGGTCCCCTAGAGCTTGTAACCGCTAAAACCGCCGCCCCTATGCCGAGTATAACCATGAGTAAAACGGAGCGTCTCATCAAAATCTTCTCGGAGGTGCATACATTTATTCCGATGAGGCCATTTAGCTAATGGACCATCCAGCCACAACCGCTACCCACGACTTCATGAAAGCCATGAGCTAATAGAAGAATTTAATTGATAAAGGCCTTATCCGCTTAAATTATTAAACGGCCTCTGCCAATAATATGGAAGTGAGGAAAACAGCTAGGAACAGCTATGCAATGGGTTACAAGTTTTGTAGAAGATGCCACCTATATGTGAAAACGGAGTCAAGGTTTTGCCCAATCTGCCACAATCACGTACGAAGCGGCCCGAGGAGCAGAAGGTTGAAGCAAAAAATTCGTCTAGATAAAATGGAGAATGTAGGCTCAACATCCCTCAATCCATCAGCGTAATACCTTCCACCTATTTTCGGTCACAGGATAATCCGCTCTAATTCGCCAAAATTTCGGTTTTCTACAGGGAGGGGTTGACCATATATGGTCAAAGCAGCCCTCACGTATCTTGAAGCGTAATACTTCTTGAGTAATTTCGGTCGCCAGATAATTGGGCCTAATTCCCGGAAATTTCGCCTCTCCACGGATACCCGTTGACCATATATTGTCAAAAAATAGCAAATTTTTTCCGACTTGCCCTCATTTTCTTATATCCACCTGGTCTAAACAATTGGTTATGAATCCGGTGTTCTTTGAAGACATTTCCGTGGTCAAGTATTGCTCCAACTGTGGAGTGCACATGTATTTCGCGGGTGATGAATGTCCGGGCTGCTCTGAACCTCTCATCGTCGAGTTTCATACTCGTAGGAAAAACCGCCTCCCAGTGTATCTGGTGAGGAAAGGGGGAAGGTATAGACATGGTTTCAAGTATTGCTGCTCCTGCAGGCTTCACATATGGCTGGAAGGAGGTTTACAAAGGTGCCCGTTCTGTAAAAAACTTGTTCGCAACGGTCCACGGGGCAGACATAATGGAGATGGGAAACCGAGAGTTGATATATCCACTTTGGAAGAGGAAGAATACGGCTCTATGTTTTAACCTCTATGAGATTATCCTCTACATGAAGGCCTTCATCAATTAGTTTTTCGCTCAGTTCTTTGGCTCTCCGCGCTATTCTAATCATCCTCTCCCTGGGAGATTCAAGAGCTATGAGCCTGAAGCTAGCCGGCTGCTTAGCCACCTCATCGATGCTCTCGATAGCCGCTGCTAGGAGCGCGGCCTTGGTAAGCGGCATGGTTATAGGCAGCTTGAGGAGCCAATTGTCGCCGCTTCTCTCCAGTAGACATCTGCCTGCTTCACCTGTTGCTTGGAGGCGGCTCAGGGATATGTTCTCTATGATGTCTGTGTTCCCGTAGAGGGCTCCGAATATCTGCTTATCAGAGACTTCTCCGTCGACCTTAATGGAGAAAACCAACGTGGACTCATGTTTGTAGCTGTTCTGAATGCTCTGCATGTCACCACCTCCTAACTACCTGTTTTCCACCGTTTCTTTTATCACGGTTGTTTCCGTTGAATGGTCTAAACAGCCTCATGAAAAAGAGGCCCATAGCGAACCTTGCTTTTCGGCTAATCATGAGGAAGAGGATGACGGCCATGGCGATAACCAGTAATGGTAGGCTCATGGTTTTAGGGATTATAATGATGGATTTAAGGGGATGAGGCCTCTGTCGCTACAACATCATGTATGTTTACTGTCATCGCTCCATCTATTCTTATGAAGGATGCTATGGCCTTGAATGTCTTCCCTTTCTTGAGAAGGTCCCGTGGCCCTTGATAGGTTGCTGGCTCCAGCCTAGCCCTGAAGCTATCATCGACAACCACTACCGCGAAACCGGGGTAAACCTTCTCAACCCTGATGGTGTGAACCTTGGATGGAGCCTTGGCTGCTTTCACCGCAGCTTTCGCCACATACCTGTCACCAGCCTTCACCACCAGCCCCTCGCCGACAAGCCTGTTGATGGACATTCTCACGATATCCGGGTCGTATTCGACAGCTTGCAGGGCATCGGCAAGGGATAATCCTTTTTCCCCAGAGTTAAGTATGAGCTCGTAGAGCCTCTTCCTGCATGCAAATAGCTCGCCGTGGGATATCTTACGCGCGGTTACATAAACAGGTTCGCCGTCCTCGGCCTGAACATATTCTGTCGGCTTGGTCTGCCTAAGCCATGGCCATGGCTTACCGGGCTCAGGCTCCGGCCCCTTCCTACCCAGCTTGAACCCCTCTAGTTTCTTAGCTACTTTCTCCAACAGCTTCGCCATCTTCTTCGCCCTCCGGTAGCCCTCGGCGAAGTAGTATTCGTCAACCGTGTCTTCGGCGAGGAGGATGGTCACCTTGCCCGGCAGCCTTCGGTCGGTTCTGCCCCTTCTCTGGATGTAGCGTATCCCCGATATCGCCGGCTCGTAGAAAATCACGTATCCGCACTCCGGTATGTCTAGCCCCTCCTCTCCTATGGATGTGGCGACGAGTATGTTGAACTCTCCTTCCCTGAACCCTTTCAGCACCCTCATCTGCTCCTCTTGGCTCATCTTGGGCCCTTCCTTGCCCTCGCCCTTGCCGACGAACATCTTAGCCCTGTAGCCGAGCTGGCTGAGCCTCCACGTAACCACCTCAGCCGTGTTCCTGATGTTAGCGAAGACCATGACCCTGTCGCCGGGTTTCTCGCTGAAGTGCTGCGACAGCCTGTTGAGCAAAGCCTCTACCTTTGGATGGTCTAGGCTGCATTTCTCCGCCAGCTCAGCTATTCTATGGAAGTCCCCGCTTGACGCGAGCATTCTATGGCTCCTCAGCTCCGAGGACTTTACGTCGTTGAGGTATTGCCTCAGGCTGTATACATGCTGGCTCTCTATCAGCTCTAGCGCATGGTATAGGCTGAGGACCTCGGATATCATGGCCATGTAATGCATGTTCCGCCCCTTTATTCCAGAGCTTATCTCGGCCCTCAGCCTATTCATCGCCTGCACGAGGGCGGCTCTGGTGACGTTTTTCAGAGGCATCCTCACTACGCCGAAGCCCTGTAGCTGTCTTACCCTGTTCTCTATCGCTGCCTTGATTGCTGACCTTATCTCCTCATACTCCTTTGGTAGCTTGACCCTGACCCAGTCAACCTTCACCCCGGGTATGTAGCTCGATACTTCTTCATGCTCCTCGCTCCTCCACGATATCTTTTCTATCCATAGGTTCTTCACAACCTCCATCACCCTGTCCTCGTCGCTTCCGGGGCTGGCTGTGAGAGCAAGGATGCGGGGCCATGGGCAGCTTCTGACGTATTCTGAAGCCAGCCTAGTGTATGCGTACCGGCTTCTGCTTCTATGGCACTCGTCAAAGACTAGAAGCGCGAACTCCTCAAGCCTTACCCAGCCGCGCCTATAGTCGTTGTAAGCCGTCTGGGGTGTGGAGAACACTATCCTGACGGATGGGCTGCCCCAAGCCATTTTCCTGACGCTTTCACCGGTTTCCCCAGTTACTGCGACAGCCTCGTCCTCCGAAATGTTTAGGTGTTTGAGGAAGCTCTGCCTGTGCTGGAGGACTAGAGGTTTTGTAGGTGCCATAACAAGTATCCTGCAGCCGGGGTGCCTGTGAAGTAGTTCGGCTGCAGCTAGCTCAGCTATCACAGTTTTCCCCAATGCCGTTGGCAGAACCACCAATGTATTGTTTTTGAGAGCTTCCTCAACCATGTTCCTCTGGTATTCTCGGTCCTCTATTGTGTCCGGCTTAACCATCGGATGGCTGACAAACACATGCCTATCAAGAGGCTGCTCAACAACTTTCCTATCCTTTTTCTTCTCCGCCTCTGTCTTCTTCGGGGGCGGTGGAGTTGTTAACAGGCCTTCAGCAACCTTAACCGCGTAAATATGCTTACAGTCTCTTACCAACTTTTTTGCTCTGAAGACATAGTCTGGGCATGTGCATGAGAATTTTTCACCATCAAAAGTCACCCTATAGATTTTTGTGGGGTCTTCTTGGCTGGGTATGTCCCAGTGGACCGGCATCTGAGTGGAAGAAGGCCCTAGACTCTTAAATATTTTGAGTGACCTAGTGACTTCGGATGAGTTATAGAAAAGGCCGGAGATTCGAGTATGAGGTTAGGGATTATTTTGAGAGGAGAGGATGGCTTGTTATCAGGGCTGCTAGAAGCAGGCCCGTTGACTTGGTGTGTATAAAGGATGGGAAAGTTATGCTGGTTGAATGCAAGTACGCTGGAGGCAGGGTTCAAAAAGATGAGCGGAAAGCCCTTGAGAAAATGGGGGAAAAACATGGAGTGGATGTGGCTGTTGTGCGGAGAAAGAGGAGAGGCGTGATAGAGATTGAGCCGCTCTATTCCGGAGGCGTGTAGGGCTCTATCCTTGTTTCGCATCCACAGCGTGGACAGGGCGGCCTAGTCTTGCCAACTATCTCAGGCCACCTGTGTCCACATTGTTGGTCTGTGCAGACTGCTGTGACGACTTGAAGCTCCCCCTGCTCTCTCATCTTATGAATCTCCCAGTCTTCATACATCTGGGCCGGTGACATTGTTGTGAAGCTTTCACTAGAGGGGTATTCAGCGTAGCATTTAGGGCATCTATAGGATGAGCTGACAAGTTTCCAATATTTACTCCCATGGTGGTCGATGCTCAGCAGATACTCCTGTGTAACAACGAGCGTGTGTAGGGTGGAGTTGCAGTTCGGGCATTTGAGAACCTTCTCAAACCTCGGAGGGCCTATCATCATGGATATGCTTAGCTGTCCCTGCTTTGGTTAAAAACCTGTCGGTTATATTTCCAGCGCCTCTCCGCCTTCTTCGGAAGCCGGGTTGAGTCTCTCTATTGCGTCTAGAACCTCTTCAAGCCTTTTATCTTCTAGTAGCCTTCTGAACCTCTCCAGCTCATCACGTCTCCTCAGCATGAGGCCTCGTCTCTTAGTAGGCGCCCCGTCTTCTCCGACAGGGTTGACCTCGACCAGTAGTGAAGCAGACCTGCCACGCGAGGCCGGAGCCTTCACCACGAATATTCCCGGAGAGCCTTTGACTGGGACACGCTGCCAGTCCTTACCTGTCTCAAGAAACCTCTCAAGCGCGTCCGTCATAGCCATGGCTTCAATGCTTCAAAGCAGGAGATAACCTTTCAAGGCCACCTGTTTTCGGCACGTATAGTTTGGAAGGCTACCGCGAGTATGATGTATCCTGCGATTGAGATATACACGCCCACGAATACTAGGGCCAGCACCGCTCCCAAAAACAGTAACAGCCCGCTCGTCTTGAACGTTTTAATACCCAGTCTGTCGCCCACTATGTCGAGCGATTTCTTGAGGAGGAAAGCTGATGCAATGGTGAATATTGCGGATATCCCAATCACGGCTATGGCTCCGAATAGATAATACGAAGGAAACGTGAACGCGTACGTGTAGGGGTCGGGGGAGCCCAGCACCGAGGCGTAGGCTGGAGGCCACGCCAGCATCAGCAGAACCACAGCAACCATTCCAGCAACCGTAGCCGCGGCGCTGTATAGCGCAAACCTGTATATTTCGGGTTGTTTAACAGCCTCTGATATACGCTTCAACGCTATTACGACAGCTATAATCCCAGCAGTTGTCAGCGGCCCTCCGATAGCAATCGTGACAATCGGTATGTAGGCCAGCAGCATGGAAAACAGCAGGCCGACTGTGGATATGATTGCTCCGGTTGAGCCAATCTTCCGAGCGTTAGCCAACATTGCCGCCTCCATACCACAGCAAATCATGCTCACGGATAAAATCGTTTAACGCGTTTATCAGCTTATTTGCGCGCGTCGCGTAGAACAGTTGATGGGCAGGGCGCTGAGGCGTGGTCTCTATATCTCCTCAATCGTGTTGGCAGCTCTCTGGGCAGCGGCCACCGTGTACCCGGTGCAGCTCTCCATAGCCGAGGAATGGTACGAGGAGTGGGATAGGGGTATGGTCTATCTAACCGCTAACAGGCAACCGGTGTACGTCATGGCTGTGTACTCCGTCGACTTCACCGGCAACGGGACCTTAGCCTTCAACTGGACGGTAATCGACCCACGGCTCTATGCGGACGTTGTTACCCATATGTCGGGCATCATACGGTTCATGGAGCCATACGAGCGTGTGCCAATGGTTGCGGACGAGGTTGTCCTCTTCCAGAGAAGGGGTGAAGTAGCACTATGGCTGCCGGGCGTGGTTGAGCCGTTTGACACAGGTCTTCTTCTCGGCCGGCCGGCGGTAGCAAACTCTACTCATCTATACTTCGCGGGCCCCACCAAGCTGTGCGAGGGCCTGTTCTCAGGTGAGCGGGTTCCGGTGTATTGTCGCCCGTATAGGGGCGGGAGGCTTTTCCACCTAGCCGTCAACGGCAGCGTACTCGGGCTCTCCATTGTAAACGGCTCCGCTTGGCTCGTCAAGATGGTTAAACGGGGTGAGACATGGCATACCATACCTGTTTACAGGCTCGGCGCCGGCATGGTTCCGACCTCGCTGTCCGCGGGCCATGGAGTGGTCGTCGCCTCAGCCTCCGCCGTAGAGTCTGGCAAAATATGGTCAACTATCCTGGTTGAGGCTGGTGGAAACGTTTCGGTGGTTAAGCGGCCTCTGGACATCAGGGATGCTAAGGTGATGCCCGAGGGATACGTGGCGTTGGCTTACACCAACGCTAGCGGCAGCTATGTCGAGGTGTTCGGCACCGCCAGAGGATATAGGGCGGTTAAGCAGTTGGATATGAGGCCGTATTTTATCAAGCCGCTGGTGGGCGACCGCCTGCTGGTAGGCGGCTCATCCAGCAACGGCGCAGCTCTTCAGATACTTAGGCTGGAGAAGCCTGTTAAGGTCTTCGAGGTTCTCCGCGACTACTACATTATTCTCACGGGGGCCGTGGTTGTGTTTGCCGTGGTTTCGTTGTCTCTTGTTTTGAGGTCGCGTTCAGAGCTTGCCGCCGTGGCTCTTATACCCGCTCTAATAAACATCGCTCCACCTGTGCAGCCTCAGAGCCAGTTCTCTATCGTGGAGGATTTGGACAGGGAGCTGAGGGGGCTGGAGGCTGTGCTCTCCGCCGCCGACTCCTTCATGGTGTCCACGTATCTGCTGAGAGCTCTGGACAGGTTGGGTGACGAGCCCCTCAAACTATACCTTAAGCTGCTGAGCTCGAGGGCCCGGGATGCGATTCTCGCGGGTAACGTGCTTGAGGCCGAGTACACTCTCTACACGGTCTCCAAGATGCTGGAATTATCCGGCGCGGACCGTAGGCTGTTGCTGGACAGCGTCAGGCGAGGGGCCTATGCTCTGGCGCTCATGCCGTATGTCACCGACGCCGAATTCGCCGAATACATGAACGAGGTTGAGAGAAGGTCGGCCGAGGTGGGCCGCATAGTCGAGGAGATGAGAGCCAGAGGCTTCGAGGTCCGGTTTGAGGTAAGGGTTGTCGGCGGCTCGCCGATTGTATTCCTGCTGGTGGTGAACATTGTCTACGCCGGGCTGGTTGCCTACGGCGTTTACAGCTTTATCGCCGACGCCTTCATCGACAGGATAATCCAGTACGGGTATGCCCTTGCTGGGATAAGGCTGTCTCATGCCGAGTATGTTGGGATGCTGGCGGCCGATACAGCGGTCGAGACCATGGAGGCATTAAGCGATGTGAAGGGTGTGACTTCCATGGTGCGCCGGCTCAACGACGAGAAGATTATGCAGACATGGTACAGGGTCATGGACGGCAGCCCTCTCAGAGAGCTGGAGAGGTTTGAGCAGATAGGGAGCCCGGTGGCTAGGAGGGAGCTGGCTGATAGGCTTAGGGAGTTCTGCGAAACACTGAGTCCTGAGATTAGGGGCAGTATCTGTGGCTTGTCGGGTTTTGCGTCTGACATGGAGCACTTCGTGGCAGAGGTTCTGGAGGAGGTTATGCATATCGATAAAAGGCGTCAGCGAGCGGTGTATGATGAATTCCGTGAAAAGGTTGTACAAGAGTTACTTGAATTTGCGAAAAACCTTGCCGCGGATGTTGTATTGAAGAGAACAGGCCTCGCCCGGATGCATGCTCTCATGCATAACCCCGTTCTAAGCGAGATGGGTTACCTTGTCGAGGAGCTTGGGTCGCCGTTGGATTTCTTCAGACAGAAGCTGTACCTGATGCTGTTCCTCAGAAACTTCATGGCGTATCTCAGGGGAGAGGTGGAGCAGCAGCCGCTTATACCTGTGGTTTTCACTGTCACGGCTCTTGAGAACAAGCATGGCTGCAGGTTTGGCGATATGATGACGTATCTGCTTCCCCCGGTCTATGTTAGCGGCACGGAGGAGGTTGAGGTGGATGCCGGCGTCAGGGTGAGGTATGTATCGCTTCACGGCACCTATGTCGTCAGGGTAGAGGACACGATGAAGTGCTCTAGCGGGCATGAGGACGAGCCTGACTACGACGACCTGATACTGCACATTGTCCCCCAAGGGGTCAACAGGTATGAGGTGGCGACGGCGTATGCGGAGCGTGTGTGGGAGATGACCGCCGCCATAGGGCCGTTTGGGCGCAACATAACCCTCACCAACAATGACCTTTTGCTCAAGATACATGAGCCTGCTAAGGTGTTTACCTATCCAAAGCTCTACGGGGAGGTGGTGAGGTGATATGGAGCCCGGCTCTAGGAGCCTTCTCGGGCTTAAGCTCAAGATGTATCTGGTGTTCTCCCTGATTATGGCTTACATGGCATTCGGACTTGGTGTACATTATGCGGTTGTATGGTTTATCTCAAGCATTGAGGGGCTTGAGCTCTTGGTGACTATATATGGTATTCTCATCATGGTCATGGTGGCTGCATTCTTTATGCCTTGGCTGTTCTCTGAAGGGCTGTTCACCAAGGTGCTGTACGCTGACATTGGTCAGGTTTACAACGCTAAGCTTATCCTTGCGGTTATGAAGGTGTCGAATTTATTCGGCATGGATACGCCGAAGGTGGCTTATTCGCGGAAGCTTATCCCCAACGCGTTCGCCTTCCATGGATTGGGAGGGCCTGTTGTAGGGGCTACTGACGCCCTCGTGAGAACGCTTCCAGATGATGAGCTGGAGGCTGTGATGGCCCATGAGCTGGCGCATATCAAGAACCGTGACGCGTTATTTGTGACATCGATAGGTTTGGGTCTGGCCGCTGTTTACACGATTAGCTACCGTGTTATACCTGCTCTGGGAGGCAGGCGGGCCAAGTCGCTGGCGCTGCTCCTTATGCCGAGCTGGTTCATAGGCCTTGTCGGGATTCCCGTTAGGATGCTTTTCTTCTACTTTAGCAGGCTCAGGGAAGAATACGCGGATGCGGTGGCTGCTCTGACCCTGCCCGATGGGGCTGACAAGCTTCAGCGGGCGCTCTCCCGCATATACCTGCTCAACCAGAGGCTGGAAAATGCTCCACTTGTTTCAGACCGTTCTTTCCTGAACGAGTTTTACAAGGAGCTTACGGTCTTTTTGACGCTGGAGAGCTCTGTACCACTCTCTGACGACCCAATGAGAATCATTTTCCACATACCTGATGAGGAGGTTCAGCGTGCGGTGGAAAATCTGAAGATGTATAAGCCAAGCATCTGGGAGAGGATTAAGCCGAAGCGCACCCATCCACATATATCGGATAGGATAAGGAAGCTGGAAAAACTCAAGCTTCGGCAAGCCCCTCTCCCATGAGAACATCGCATTCTCAATACTGGCTATTGTGGAGTGTAAGGACCTCGCTCACATTACCGTGAATTAATGACATGGATTAAAGAGTATGAGGCCATCCTCCGACCTCTGCTAAACATGTCTCTGAGTTGCAGCGTAACAGTCATTCCAAACATTCTCTCATGCAGAAGTGGTAAACGTTTTACTACAACCTTCTACACATAGTATGTGAAGAGCTGTGGCGGGCAAGAAAGCTGCTAAGAAGAAGGGGTCGAAGCCGGCGAAGAAGGCGAAGGCTAAGAGGCCGAAGGCTAAACCTAAACCCGCTCCGCCAGCCCCCTCCGAGAAGCCGGCGGAGCCTGCTGCTGAAGCGCCGGCGATGTAGCCCCAACCCTCTCATTATTTTTTCTAGGTTTATTTTGTTGAAGCGAATACCAATCACTTGACTATCTGTGGTCGGCTACAACTATCTCCATAGGCTGGTATAATGGCTCACCGCAGATGAGGCAGTACTTATGAAGTCTGCTGTTTTGTGCTCCGCAGTTGTGGCAGAAAATCGTTTCAGATGCCTGTTCCCCGGATTTTTTGTTATCTGGTTTTGGGGTCTTTTTTGGTTTAGAGAAATAGTATGCTGTGGAGAATGCTGTGGCGACGGAGCCTATGATGGCTATCGAGAGGAGGTCTGGCTCAACCCTGTATACGGCCTCAATGTACTTGGGTGAATCCATTCTCACTACTAAGGGGGAGCTGGTTGTACATTTTTCTCCGCAGTCTCCTGTGTAGTGTGAGAGGACTCTCTTGAAGAAAAGCGCTGCCTGAACCTCGTTGGGGGCGTTTATGACCGCTGTCGAGTTGGGCTTGTACCATCCAGAGCCCACGGCTCCTGCTGGGGACTTCACCTCAAGCCTGTATTCCATCCTGTAGACCGCCTCTGCTTCGATGGGTTTTTTGACGACTGTCTTTACCGTCGGCGTAGATGATGTTATGTCTCCTCTCCAGCCCTCGAAGACGAGTCTAACCCTCCCCGGGTCCACGTCTATTACTGCTGGCAGGGACAGTTGCAGAGCGTCGCCCTCCCTATACCAGTCCTCAACTACCACGCCCTCCGGCCCCTTCACCTTCACCATGTAGAACCTGTCGTACTCCGCTCTTACTGCGGATGGCCTCTTAACCTCAAGGGTCGTTACATGGCTCGACGGGTTGTAGATGACCTGCGGGTTAGCCCCTACGGAGACCCATTCCCTGAAGACCAGCTTCTCATAGGGTGAGAGCAGCACTTCTCTCGGGGCGGCGACTACCGCTGTCTCCCCCACGCTATACCACCCGCTCCCGTTCACCTTAACCCCAAACGCTGATAAAGCCTCAAGCCTCACTTCCTGCTTAAAAACAGCTTCAATCACAGCAGGGTCAGTGATAACTAATGTGTTCGACGTGTTGAACGGCTGCTCACCCCTGCTCCACCTCTGGAAAACGTATCTGTAGCCATCTTTGATGTATTCCTTCTCCGCGTTGAGGGATATTCTTTCTCCCTTGATGGCCCATATGCTGGTCCTCAGCTCCTCCACTATAGAGTCAACCACCACCAGCACCTCCTCTCTATAGATTGCCTGAACAGGCTCCTCAGCTCTAATACATGGATACTTTTCTCCGCTGCTCCATCCTGTGAAGACGAGTCTCCTCTCAGCCGTGAGGTAGTATACTTGATACGCTACGCAGATTGTCGAGCTTTTGGGGACTTTAGCGGGGTTGTCCACCATTCTCCCCTCGACTATGAATGGTAGGCCGTATCTATTGCTCACGTCCACCTGCCCACCCTCTTCCCCGAGGGTTGGAGCAAAAATCAGCATGGTTGACAACAGCATACATAGGGCTAGGATGTTTTTCATAATGGGGTCAGCCTCCTTAACCCGGATGGGGAGATGGATAATAGGGAGACGAGGAAAACACATGTATAGGCAATCTCTATCCATTTCTTGTCCTCCGGCACTCTTACCTCGGCTATTCTTGAAGCGATTGTCAGGCCTGCGAGAAAACCAACTGCAAATGGTTTACCTAGTATGGCTAGTCCGCTGTCTCCTAGGATGGCCATGGCCGTGACGGAGGCTGCCGATGTCCAGAAGCCCACACCCGAGCCCCTTCCAAAAACACTTAACACCACTATTAAGCTGGTCAAGGCCAGTACTGGCATCATGTTGACGTATCCCAGCAGAGGGATGGCTAGTATCATTCTGCCCACAACTCTGTCAAGCTCCACATACTCCACATAATTGGAGGAGGCGTCGGCCATGACTTTTATAGCGGTCGGTAACACCTCCACCACCCTATGGAGTAGCGTTGCCTCCCCCAGCCTATACACCATGACGTCTCCAGAAGACACGGATTTGTCTGGAACAGCTACAACGAGGGAGCCTATCGGTATGCTTGGCTCCATACTACCCGTTACAACGTGGTAGAGCATGACTTGGCCTGTGAAGAGGACATAGCCGATAATAAAAGCGGTAAAGACGACGATGGAGCCTAGAAGCTTCATGGCTGTGTCACCCTGACCCTTACTGTGGCCTGGGAGCTGTAGCCACAGTCGGGGCTAACGTCTATTGTCAATGTGGTGGCTGTGGGGCCTAGAGATGCGGTGGTTGAGCCTGAGGCGCTGCAGGCCCCCACGTTGACGAAGACCTGTATCAGATAGTTTCCAGAGATGGATGATGTGAGCGATACGGTGACTACATCTATTGTGGTGACCGCGAAGCTAGCGCTTCCCAGCTTGACGGATAAAACACGTATATCGGTTTTAGAGACATTGACCACCCCTGTTCCACCCGCTTGATTTATCTGAGCGGTTGAGATGGATGCTGAGTAGGATACCGTGGCTAGGCTTGCCACGATTATTATGAAGAGCAAAATCCTCTCTGTCTTCATGGCCTTAGAGACATGATGGAGGTCCGACACATGAAGTGACCCTGATGATACATGCCTTGACGGTGGCTACGTCATCAACTGATATGTCTGGGACCGTATTTATGGTTCTTGTCCTGCTGCCTGATTCTTGTCTGCAATCACTTCCTATGGCTATGAGGTTTCCAGAAGAGTCGTAGAGACCAACTTGTTTTTGATATCTTGCGTTGGTAGGCATCCAGTATGTTATGGTAACGGTTACCACAGTGTTTCCCGCGAGGTTTAGCTGTATCCTCTCTATCTGGGCCCCCGAGGATGTGTCTCTTCCGAAGATGTATGTTGTGTCAGGCCTGTTGGGTAGTATGCTTACTTGGTTGACTGTTATGAGTATGGAAAAAATAATGGTGGGGGTTAGCGCCGCCGCCACCGCCAGCAGAAGCAGCGGCTTACTGCTCAACTATCACTACCTCTACCTTGTAGACGTCCTTCGGGTTCACGTTCGGCGCTACATCAACAATTGTTGTAGCCGAGCCTGAGCTGGCCATCTGTGGCTGGCACCCGCTGGTCAGAAGTGTTGAGGCGCTGTCGTAGAGGCTTACGCAGACGGTGTAGGAAGCCCCAGAGGATTTGGCGGTCGTCCACTGGACGATAACACTGTCCAACTGGTAGGGCGGGGTGGATGTCAGTGTCCAGCTAACCTTCGTCACCTGACACGGGTTTGCGGGGCAGTTCACGTCTACGAGGCCTGTCCCACCCAGTTGGTTGATGTCTGCGCTGTTTAGGTTTATCAGCACAGCATAGGCCGACGTAGCCAGTAGCAGCAACGGCAGCACGGCTATGGCTAGGACAGCTTTTCTCAACCCCCTTTCACCACCTGCGGAGATGATGCCAACAAGGATGGATATATGGGGATAATGAGGGGGTGATGGTGGTTATTGGCATCAAAGCAGATGATTCGGTTTAAACCCCCTGCTTTAAACCATTTTTAGCATGTGGGAAAACATTTTGACTGGGATGGTTAAGCCATACGCTAAGCTTTACATTCCTGCTTGGATGGCTGTCTATGATAGGCTTAGACATGCTAGGGGTAGGCCTTTTAAGACGACTTTGCTGTCGGAGGAGCTGGGGATACCTAGGACGTCGGTGAATCAGGCGCTTCTAGCGCTCCGTGTCAAAGGGCTTGTCCGCAAGACATCCAATGGCTATGTTTATGATGTCTTCCAAACCAAGTCCGTGAGCAACGGGGAGGTGCCATGTTATTCATGTGGCTCTAAGAGCTATAAAACTGTCTCCGTCGCCGTGGCAGGCTCTGAGAAGCTCCTTTGTCTTAGATGTCTCTCCCATATCGTTGAACTAGCTCTGAGAATCGCAGGCCGGCTCAAGAACCTTGAAGGCGGAGACATCCAGAGGCATACAAGGCGGGAAAAGGCCGCAATATATGGCAGGTTTGTAGGGCGTCTCATATCCTTGGTTGGGCGTCGGGGCAGGGTTTGCGCAACATCCCTTGGTCTTCGTCATGGGCTGTCGAAGAGGGAGGTTAGGAGGGTCTTGGTTAAGATGGCTCCAAAAATGGGCTGGATTATTGAGAGAAGGTCTGGCCATCTGTATGTGAGGCACGGGGGATCTCTTAGGGAGCCGGAGCAGGTCATCGCACCGACTATAGATGGTCAGGGATAGCTCCCCCATCTTGTCAAAAGGTCTTTGCCGACGCTTGCCACATCAGCTTCTTTATCCACTACGCAGATGACTGGTCTCTGTATCTTGAGCGCGTGTCCCTTGTATATGCAGTATCCTCTGGGCAGTAACCTTGCGGAGTAGGCTATGTCGCTTCCCATTATGCTCCTAAGCCTCTCAAGGTCCACGTCCTCCACCCTGAAGGCGAATATGTTCTGGCCCATCTGGGTTGATATGAATTTGTCAACTTCCGAGAGTCTCTGCGTGGCGATGAAGAGCGGCATGCCGTTTCTGGGGCCTGTTGTTGCTATCAGCTTCATGACCGGTATCATCATGTCGTATGCTTCTCTGCTTGCCGCGCCTTCATGTGGTGATTGCGGGGCGAAGTTGTGCACCTCGTCTATGAAGACGGCGACGCCGAATGTTGGGTCTGTTCTTGCCTTGGCGTAGCAGGCGTCCAGCATCTCTCTGCTCTTGTTGATTATCTCGTCCCAGTTCGAGGCGTCTGAAAAATCCGCGTGAACCAACGCGTTGGACCTTACCGCTTCGACGATATCTAACCCATTCTTCTCCGGGGAGTGTTGGAAGATGTTTTTCCCCAAATCTTCGAGGCGTTTCTTCACATCCTCTGATTCAACCATGGGCAGTATGGTGTCGAGGCCTTGCTGGGACCATTCTATCGAGCTGACCCCCATCTCCTCCAGCTTTTTGGCTATGGCGTATAGCGTTCTCGCCTCTCTCGCGTTTCCCGAAAGACCTGCGAGGGCCCTGAAGTTGTTGTACCAGTTTACCGGGCTCATGCTTTTCTCCTTCCGCGCAAGTTTAGTGGAGGCGGCTATCCTCATGTATCCTCCATATTCTTGCGCTGTCTTCTCTAAGACATCGCTTCTAAACTCCCCATCCCAGTCTATCAAGAGTATGTGGGGGTTTCTAACGTTTTTCAGTATTTTCAGCATCATTGACATGAGGAGCGTGCTTTTCCCTGTTCCAACCCCTCCAACGACAAGAGCCCCCTGCCTAAACAGTGTTTTGAGGCTGAGGTTTAGCCTGACATCGGTTGGGTAAATTGTTCCCAGCGATATGCTGGGGCCTTCTGGGCTGATGAATGATGCTAAAGCCTCTGGGCTAGGTCTATAGACTGGTGTGAGAGGCGGTATCGGTGTGAGCAGGGACTTGACGACACCGTTCTCCTCGTATCCGACCTGCCAGCAGACAGCTTTTCCCACTATCTTTTCGGGGTCTTGCACAGCGTCTCCGTCTCTCAGCATCTTCTCATCGTAGCTGGAGCTAGGCCTCTTCATGAAGGCTGCTTCGACCTGTATGAAGACTGGCTTGTCCTCGGTCGGATGCTTTATGCAGAGGTACTCTCCTCTATGTACTGATTTGTTAGCCAATAGTGTTATCTCTGCTCTGTCTGAGCCGTAGCTACCCTCCGTCGAGTGGACGTAGCCGACTATTTCTCTGAAGATGTTCACCATATCTTCTCACCCCATCTCGGGACAAGCGGGGCCCATAGCTTACGTGGAACATTCGACAAAACTCTATGGATGCATGACTTGTACAGGTCTGTGACCAGTCTTCTGCTTATCTTGACCTCTTCATCGGCCTTCATGATTAGGGCGGGTGGCCCATACACGGGGTCCGAACTGTATGTGATGTATTCCAGTATCTCTAGGGCTCGGCTATCATCGATGTATGGCGGTGTATCTATTCGGAAGACCCCGGCCTCAGGCTCGTTCAATAACTTGATGTAGGTGTATTTCACGTCTGTTTTCTCGGTCGGCGGTGTGGTGGGAGGCCATGGACAGGCTTCATTCTTCTCGAGGGTGGCTGAGAGAAGCGACCTATCTGTCCCAAGCGTCGAGAGATACCTGCTCTGCGGCCTCTTCACAAACCCAGCCACCATGACATCTCTCTCTTTACAGAGCTCTATGAGTGACTTGAGCTGGTAAACATATTCTCCGACATATTTTGGTCGGGGAATCAACGGTCCATCAACGATAAGCAAATCTAGCTCATTCTCCTCCACAACTTTTTGCGCCAGCATCAACAGCATAGTCTCTCTTTCTATGTCAAGCCTGTCGCTAAACTCGCCATCGTCTTCTCCATATTCCTGGATGAGGAGCCTAGGCTCCATTATTTTGCGCCTGTATTCATCATCATGTATGACTGCAAGCGCTGCCGCGAAGCCAACGTTGACGTCTGCGAATGGGAGGATGCCGCTGCCCCCGTCCACGGCCGCCACCCTCCAGCTCTTACGGGATGGGGAGATGATTATTTTAGGCGGTGGGGTAAACATGCTGACGGCGCTGGCGAACTTTTCAGCCTCTGTATCCATGAAATGTGTAAGCCTGTCCTCAAGCCTCCTAACAAGCCTGCTGTAGGTTTTTACCTCCTCCTCTTCCTGAGCCAAACCAATTTAGTAATCTTAGTTGAGGGCTTTAAACTCTCAAGGCCTAGAAAACCCTCTTGACGACAACTTCCCACTCACAGTTGGAGCTGATTTGCAGGAAATAGTTTCCCGGTTTTACGCCTATTATGTGGTTGTCAAAAGTGCCTTCACTACCACTTACTTCTCTCGACCATTTGGAGAAAGGGTCCCCCATTAATAGTAGCAGTATGCGGAACTTGAGCTCCGAAACCGGCCCAGCCGCTTTCACTGTGAAAATTATGCGTAGGTCTGTGGTGTTGGTGACTGTGAAGGGTCTTGTATTCTTTGCTCCTATATCACGTTCGGTCAGTAATATTTCAGGCGTCTCGGCTGGGTAGACAGTTTTTGTCACGATTTTGGTGGTTGTGTCTCTGAAGGTTGTATATGTGGTTATGGAGGTAATTGTCCTGATGGTTGTTAATGTCTTCAGAGAGGTCGTGGTCACGGCTTCTGTAAGTGTTGTGTGCTTTGTTGTGGTGAAGGTGATTGGAGGATGGCCGAGGAAGACGCCTAACGCCAGGCCTATCAACAGCCCTACCGCCACGGCGGCTGCAGCCTTAGCCAAGCCCTCCACCTCTGAGTATCATGTATGTGAAGTAGAGGTTGATTATTAGCGATAGGATGATGTGGACCATGAAACTCCGCTTGTGTATTTTGTGTCTAAACGCCACCGCTCCCAGCATTATCCCCAGCCCTGCTCCCAGCAGGGCGAACCTCTTCAGCACAGATTCGCGAACCCTCCACTGACGGGCTTGGGCCTGTCTTTTGTCCCACGCCATGGCTAGAAAGGCCACTATGTTGAGGGTTGATAGGGCGATGATGATGACCTCGATGTTGTTAGACAAGCTTGTGACCAGCACGTCATGTATAAACCTGAAAGGCGCCATCACAGTAGCCATCAAAACCTGTTCCAGAGACGGGTTAAGCCCTGCGAGTCGCATCTGCAAAGCTGTCATGGCAGCGCCTACCAGTATGTAAAGGAATATGATTGGCGAGGTTATGTAGAATGCGTAACCGACTCCGGCGGGGCCGATGTAGGAGCTTGCCAGCATCAGTAGGGCGATTGCGGATATGATGGGTGCTATGTATGTGCCTATGAACCCCTCCCACCAAACAGGCCCCGACGTGGGAGCCGTGATTAGACCTGCTAGGACGAACAGTATGACGAACACAGTATAGGTTGTTGGTACATAGCCGAACATGTTTGCGACATCCATCCCCTCATACCGTACATGCTCCTGTTGTCGCCAGAAAACCTCTGTATCGGCGGTTTGCCTGTCTGGCGTAGGCGGGGTTGCTGACGCCATTCTAATCGATTGTGCCTCTATGGTTTGCAGGCGCTGGTCGTATAGCTTCCGTTTTATCGGGTCGCCTAGAACCCTGTAGGCTTCGTTGACAACTTTCATTATCTCCTCCGCATGTGGATGAGAGCTGATGTCTGGATGATATTTCTTAACAAGGCTCCTATAGGCCCTCTTTATCTCCTCCTGAGATGCATTTCTTCCAACGCCGAGTATTGAATAGTAATCATGTATTCGTTGTCTCCCACTCATCTGAACCACCCGCTGAACCAGGAGGCTGGTTTGGAGATTGCAAGCCTTCTTGGCTCATGGAGAGGTATATGGGTGGCTGTGTTGGTGGAAGAACATGTTTGGCTGGTTTACGGCCCTTTGATACTATTTCGAACATTTGTCGTATTTCTTCTGACATGTTTTCCTCTATAACCTTTTTTCTACACATTCTTTTCCTCAAAATGTATTGATGTGCGAATGCGCGGGTGATGCTCCTAACCCCCTCATAGTCTATGACAATTTCTTCATCATGGGTTTTTTCTATTGTGTCGAATAATGTGTCGGCTGTGTCTCGTAGAAGAAGGTTTTCCGAATAAGCCTCTACAAGCTTCAGTCTCATGCCATCTCCTCATTTAACACAGGCTGAAAGAGGATATTTGCCTTCTCCTCGGGATGCGTCTGTTGGGGTTGTTATTCTCAGAATAGTCAACGGTTTTCCCCTTCTCTGTCAGGTACTTTACCCTTACGTAGAGCTTCACTACTCTGCCACGCTCCTCACCGGCTCAATCTCCATCCATACAGTGTCCTCATGCTTTCTTCTCCTCGGTTTGCTCCTCATCATTGTACCGCATTCGGGGCACCTGTCGTACACCGTCTTCCTATACTCCATGCATCTGCTGCAGTATCTGTAGCCGTCTGAGTATCTCCGGGCCATGGGGATATGCTGTGTTCTGATGCATTTAGCGGGATATGTGGTCAAGAGGCCTCCGCCATAGCTGTGTCCTCGTTGCCGAGAAATGAGCTGATTTTTCTGAAGTCTTTCTCCAGAAGCCTTAGTTTGCGCCTTGTCCCGTCTACTAGGTTCAGGGATGCATCTACTACGTTGACGTAGTTCAGCACGCTGCTGCCTATGATTAGGCCGGGCTCTGTCCTCAGGTCCTCCACCTGTAGCCCTGATATCCTGTCTCTTGTTATCAGCTCTCTCCCTATTGAGACGTGTCCTCCTCTGTAGACCGTGATAGGTACCCGGCTCCATCTTTCCCTGAGCTTCATCAGGCCGTATGCGATAACTGCTCCGAAAAGAATGGGGGGCAGAGCGGATAGAGGCGACCTTATGGCGAGCAGGCCTATGAATATGGAGAAAAACGCCACGAGCCCGATTATCCACTCTACTATGAGCTGGGGTATTGTTCTGAAGCGTCTAACTTTGACTAGGGGCTGGAGCTCATTGAGGCTCATAGTCTCACCTTCAGCAGCTTCGCGGCCTCTTCCGGGCTTAGCCCAAGCTTCTTGAAGCTGTTCTGGTATCCGCATGCTGGGCAGATGACGTATATCCAATACTTTACGCCGTTGACCTCAACCCCTCCGCTATGCGGATAGCTCTCCACGCTGCCGCCTTCTAGGCCGTCTCCACAGCTTACGCACCTAAGAGTTTTCATGCTCCTACTGTGTTCTGGGATGGATTTATCCCGATTAGGCCTTATCTGGATATATCCATGGCCAATCTATTGAGCGGTGGAGTGTCCACTCTGGACGACTATGGCGAGCCTTCTGTCGATACTGGGATTACGGCCGAGTATGTGATGAGGCTTATCGAAAGTGGCCAAGGTAGACCGGTTAAGATAATGGGTAAAACGGTGGGATACCTTTACCCTACCCGTTTCGGGAAACTCTATGTAACGAAGAGAGCTGATTCGGAGCTTTTTCTAAAGTATGACAGCTTCGGTATAAGCGACTCGGTGCTCCGCATGGTGGCTGCAAACGGCGCTGAGAAGGTGGCAATCATCCATGCCGGCGTCGATGTATATTTGAGCGATGTCCAGCAATGGTTCACCGACGCTATACGGCACTGGTGGGCTGAGGGCCACGAGCTTCAGCTACATCTTCCTAGGAGGCTGATGAAAAAGCTTCCACGGGAGCGCCAGCTCCAAGAAACATCTTAATCCTGTTTATCATCTCGTCGAGGACCCTTAGCCCCTCTCTCCTCATAGAGACTTCATCTCGTGTTTTCGATTGGCTCAAGCTTTTCACGAACATGTTTCTGAGTAAGGCCTTTTCATTCTCAAGTATCTGTAGAAGTTTCTGTAACTCTGACGGGTCTCCACCGTTTCTTAGAATCGAGAGCGCGGCGTTGTAGGCTTCCGCAGCCCTTTCGGTGAAGATGAACAACGCACCCCCCGCTTTCACAGGATATACCATAATTCCTGATGGATAAAAGATGATGAAAATCGTTCCTGTTGACTATATATGGTCAAGTCCCCTCTCTAGAAAGCCGAAATTTTCAGGGATTAGGCCAGATTATCCTCTGACCGAAATTAGTCAGAGAGTATTACTCCTCTAGATACGTGAGGGCTGCTTTGACAATATATGGTCAACCCCCTGCCCATAGAAGTGCAAAATTTTGGCGATTTAGGCCGGATTATCTTGTGACCGAAAATACCCGAAAAGTATTACGCCTCAAGATGCATGATTGACCATATATGGTCAAACCGTCTCTCTAGAAACCAAAAATTTCCGGGAATTAGGCCGGATTATCTGCTGACCGAAATTAGTCAAAAAAGCATACCTGTTATTGCTTTAGGGGTTCCGAGCCATATTCTCTGGCGTTAGCAAAAGGCCTCTCATTTCCGCCATGTATTTCAGCTCGGGGCCTACCGTGAGCGGTATGTAGCATGCGTGTAAAACGTCTGATACCTTATACGACTTTGCAACGGTCGCGATGCATGTAGAATCTCTGTGGCTAACTATTGTTACTGGCTTGCTTTGGAAGTAGATGGTGTAGCCATCTTTAAGGAAGGGTGGGCGGATGTGTATATGCACGACTGTGTAGTGGTCGCTGTCGCCTATCTCATAGAATTTGGAGTGAAAGTTTTTCATGATATAGGTTTGGGACTTGATGGTGACATCGTATATGTATATACTGGTGGGCATGTACATCTCAATGGCTGCGGCTTTTTTCTTCGGAACGTATCTAACCGCGTTAAACATCTGCTTCACCCTGTCCCAGACCAGCTCGCATCTCCTCTGCGGACTCAGTTTCCAGAAGCTCATGCTGAGCCCGTTATTCATCCATCTTCACCTATTAGCCTCCTTATTCTATGGCCTATGTGCGGAGCTTGTTTATCTACTCTCTTGGCCAGCCTCTTCATTATTTTTCTCGTATGCGATTTCCCGATTATGGAGACCATGCTTCTGTAGAGGCTCACCATGTAGTCGAACTGGACGCTTGTTTGTATAAGCGCTATAGTGTCTTGGTCAAGCATCGACGCCAGCTCCTTCTCCACAAGGTTCTGTAGCCGGCTATGCATAGAGCTTCACGCCTCCAATTAGGAGGGTGACGTAGGTTTTTTCAGACTCGGGCCGTGTGGTTAGAAGCGTCTTGATTTCAGAGATTCTGGCTTGTAGAATATTGCTGAGCTGCTCCGGCAGAGCCTCTGCTGCCGCTGGCGTCAGCCCCCGCCCACCTGCCTCGATTATTGCTAGGCTGGATACTTTGCCGAACCCTTTCTGAACAGGTGCCAACGTGCTGGAGTTATACGCCGATAGGTTGGCTATCTCGGATGGGGAGGGCAGGCTCCAGTGCATCGCGAGCACGGGCCCCGGCTTTAAAACGCGTCTGAGGTCGCTGCTGTCTATCACTGTTATCGCCCTGGCGCTGGTGAAGGCCCTCAGGGTCGCTGTAAGAGGCTTCAATATCCTCTCGTTAACAAGGTTCAGCGCTTTTATGAAATCTATGTCAAGCGAGTCCCCTATGAGGTATGAGTTGCTTGCTGGAATGGTTGGCGCATGTTTGCATGCGCGCTCCAGCGCCTTGAAGGCTCTTTTACTGGTCTCCGGCCCCTCCCATGAGAAGGGCAGCGTGCATATGCCTATTACAGCGGAGTTTGGATAGTTTTTCGCTAGGTCGGAGAGGAGCTCGGGGCCGGCGCCTGAGCCGCATCCATACCCTGCGGTGAATATCACAGGTATCAGGTCTATTCTCTCCATACCCTTCTCCTCCGCTATTTTCCTGGGCATTTCGATTATCTCTCTACGTGCTGTATGCTCTAGGTAGTCTCTTCTCCCCTTTTCAGGGTCCATGCCGCTTCCTGTTCCGTCGCCTATTAGGAAGAGGTGCCTGTCCACATGTTTGCTCAACGCCTCTATGTCGGCTTTGCTGCTGCTTATGCACACCGGCTCGATGTTTTCAAGTCTTTGGAGGCTCCTTCTCCCACCCGGCCCGACGCCTGTCACTGCTGTGGCGGCTATCCTGCTTCCACCGCTTCCCACCCCGTAGAGGACTGGAACCGCTATAACGGGCCTCGACATCATGCCTTGTCCACCTCAAGGATAGACAAGAGCTCATCCGCTAGCTGAGCGTAGCCGTCAGCCTCCAGCCTGTCGGCAGCTTTCTTCAAAATATATGAGGTGAAGGTGTCGGCAACCTGTTCAGCCGCCCCTCTAGCCTCTAGGAAATGGGTTATTTTCTCGAGCAGTTGCTCGAATGTGTCTTCATGTTTTAGGCGAAGCATCTCGGGTAGCGGCTGATAGATTTCTCTGCAGGCGTCGATGACGTATCTTGTCAGCTCAGGTGGGCTAAACGGCTTCAACCGCTTCCATCACCGCCGCAAACAGGAGAAGTAGAGCGGCTATCGGAGCGTTTTTCGACAACATCTCGTAATACTTTGTCCTGAATTCTCCGCTCTCTAGTTGCGAGGCCTTGTACAGGATGTGGGCGGCGATGAAGACGTACATGAACTCGAATGGTATGAATAATGCGAAGCCTCTCAGGGCTATGGCCGGGGCCAGAGGCAGCGCCAGCATGGCCATGTAGAAAGAGGATATGAACCGGAGACCTGTTCTGAACAGTTTCCAGCCCCCGTTTCCGCCGAGCATTCTCCACCGGCCTGTCATTTTATGGCTGGCATGAATGAGAACAGGTGATGCGAAAACCATCATCAGCCCGGTGGCGTTGTTGAACACGATGGCTGCGTAGGCTGACAATAATTGGTTGCCGGTGGCGGGGTAAACCACTTGGTAAACCATGATTAGCCGGCCAAGCAGCACAAGCCCCTGGGGAGATGTGTAGATTATCTTGATGAGCTCCGCCGGCCCGATGGCTGTCGCCAAAACCATCGATACCAGAGAAACAGCCGCGAAAGAGATGAGCGGGAGCCTCATTCCACCACCCCCAGCGATAGGGCGAGCGCGCGGGGCACCTCCTCCGATATGGGTCTGCCGTAGAGCCTGGACATGATGACTTCTGCGACGAGCTGGGCATCGTCTTCAGACATTACTTCCAGCAGGTACTTTTTCAGAGCGTCCTCGCCTTCTGCTAGGCTCTGCGCCAGCTCCGGCAGCAGGGCCTGAGCAACCTCCAGCCCCTCCGCTTCGGCTTGAATATGCTGTCTAAGCTTTTGACGGGCTTTTTCGAGGTCGAGGGTGACTTTGACTGTTTTTAGCCTGTTTATGACCTGTTCTGGGAGGCTTTCATATATGGCGGGATGGGTTAGCAGTATTAGTTTGCTTGGCTCAACCCTGTTTACGACTCCTTTGAGGAGCCGGAGCGGCTTGTACCCCTCCTCCACATCTAGGGTCCTCATTCTCCGCCGAGGATACCTGCCTCTCGTGAGGATTAGGAGGCATGGTCCGCCTTGGATGTATCTCGCCAAAACATCCTCTGAAACTGTTCTCGCCGCTTTCTCGAGGTCGTAGACACGTCCTTTTCCTCTGAAGCGTGAAGCGATTATGGAGGTTGGGAGGCCGGGTGCGAGGATGTATGAGCTGTCAAGCAGGTAGGCGGTGCCGAATATGCTCCATTTCTCGGGCAGCTCGTCCAGAGGTATAGTATCTTCTATAGATGTGGAAGCGGGTTGTTGAACCCGCTCAACCACTCTAGATTCTTTCTCCTGTTTCTCGGTTTCCGGCAGAGTGTGTATATCCTCGGGTTGTTCAGGTTTTTGTTGTTTCTCCTCTTCCTTTGCTAGAGGTTTGTTTTCTGTGGTTGTATGGGTCTGCTCGGTTACAGGGATTGTCGCCGCTGTTCTATCCATGTTTTCGACGATGCTTGACCTGTACTCTTGTACGGCGTAGGGCAGCAGTGTTGCTAGGCTTGTTGCCAGCGCGGCCACCTCGTCACTATCTATTAGCCCTTTGTTCCTGGCTATGGTGAACGCGGCTTTGTACGCTGCTTTCTCGACGTCTTCGCTGCCAGCTATTTGTTCTGCTGCGGCCTTGAATTCTTCAGGGTCCACGTCTAGTCCGGCCAGCTCATCCACCAGCCACTTGGGCAGCTCCCATGTGGTCTGGGAGCCTGACGAGGCTCTGACAAGTACGGGGGGCTTCTCTATACGGGGCTGTTGAGCTGGCTTAGGCTCCTCGACCACTACACGTGGTTGAGTTTTCGCCGTCTCCATGGATACTGGTTTAGGCTTCTGCGGAGGCTTCGGCTTCTCTTCGGGTTCTTTATGTTCTTGGGTTATCTTTGGCCTGGTTTCCACATGGGTTTCCGCAGGCTCCTCCTCTCTTGTTTCCTCCTGTAGTTTGGCGCCGCATGAGACACAGTGTTTGAAGCTTTCAAAGGCCTTGGCGCCGCATTTGGGGCATTTTATCAGCTTGACCACCTGCTCCGGCTCGGCATGTTTCTCCTCTCCCTCCAGCTTGAAGCCTAGGTCGAAAATCGATACGCCGCGCGCTTCATAGACCACTGTGTCGAGCCCTATGAGGTGTCTGGGGATGGTGAACGGGTCTCCTCCACGCCGTGTAATCTCTGCTCTGGCCTTTTCTATAGCGGGGTCCTCCAGCGCCAATTGGACGGATAACCGTATAAGGGCATCGGCTGCGGAGGAGAGGGATGCCTGTGAATGGTAGCCGGCTATGCTTGACCCTGTTGCGGCGTTGTATTCGTTGACTGTTTCATGGTACAGCCTCTCCCTCATCTTGGGAGAAATGGGGATGACTGATGCAAGCATTAGATATGCTGTGGTTAGGCGGTCTATGTCTCTGCCGTGTAGAACCTCCTCAACCGGGTCCACTTCCAGCCATAGCCAGCCTCTCTTGATTATCATGCTTTTGCTGGCTTGGCTGAACGCTGCTTTGGCGACGCCCAGCCTCCTCTGGAACTCTTCCTCTCTCCTCCTCTTTTCTCTGGCTGCTGCGGCGGCTTTGTATGAGGCGTAGGCTCCTGCGGAGGCTGCGACAGCCCCTATCATAAACGGAAGGTATTGCATCAGGGAGTTGAGCATGTTTCCTAGCGGCTGTTCTCCGCCTGGTTTCTCTGTCGAGGTTTCGGGTGGTGGAGGTGTCTGCGGGAGCGTGAGCACCAGTGTTAGCGAGATGTTGGACATTGGCTGCAGCGTTATGTCTGGCCGGGGTGACGCCGCTGCATATGGGTCGCCGACCCATTCCTTGAAGCTGCAGCCCTGTCTAATCGTCGGCCTTATTCCAACCGCTTCTCCGTACCTGATGGGCCCTATGATGTATGTGTCGCCTTCTTTCTTAACCGGTTTTGTCGACTGTATGGAGTATAGGCATTCGGCTGGGCTGGTTGTTATGGAGACGTAGCTGGGAGGTGTCCGCTTTGCTTTGATGGTGAAGGATGCGGGATAGTTCAGCACCAGCGAGTATCTTGTGCCGTACACCTTCTCCAATGTGACGTCGTTGACCAGCACAGGGTCTCTGCAATCCTCGCTTATCTCGAAGGAGATTGTCACCACCTCGCCTCTCGGTATCGGCTCAGTCACCCATCTGGAGCCTGTGGATGTTAGCTTGACAGGCTGCGCCCTCGTCTCACTGAATACGGCCACCCTTGTAACGCATTCAAACGGGTCGGCGTTCACTTCAACGGTCACGTTCTCCTCGGCCCTGGTCGCTGAAACCAAGGCCGTTGCCAGCAGCAAAACCACGAGGAAGAGGCTACTCTTCTTCAACAACCATCCCCAGCCTCTTCAATCTGTTGTAGAGGCGGCTCCAGTTCTTCACCGGGTCCTCGCCCGGGTTGACCTGCCTCATCAGGGCTATGTAAGCTGTCTTGAGCTGCTCGATGGACTGTATCTGCGTGATAAGCTCCATCTCGGCTGACGTGAACGTGTTTTGAACCTCTATGATGAAGAGCTGTCTCAGGGCCTTCGCCGCGTCGTCCAGCTCCTCTTTCTCTGCGAGGCTTCTCAGGTATGCGGTGGCTTTTACCAATGTGTTGTAGCCGTCGAGCGCAGACATCTTAGCCATGTACTCTATGTCGCGCAGCGTCATGTATTGTAGAACTTTTTCACGGGCCGCGAGGGCTATCGCCACGGGTATGTAGTCTTCGTCGCCCAGCTCAGGCAGCTCAACCATTGGCTTGAGGTAGGGGGAATCGGATACGATGATATGCGTCTTCCTAGTCTGCATCGTTGCCTGTATAATGGCTTTCTCGGCCTCCGGGTCGGGCTGTATGAAAATCAATGCATCGGCTCCGGCTTTCTTAACCTGCTCCAGCAACTGCTTAGAGCTGGTGGTATAAGGTGGTGAGACTATCTGAGCTCTTTTTCTGGCTTGTCTGCAGGCTTCTAGTGCCAGCGTAACACCTAGCCCTATGTCAGGCGATTTGACAATGATGCCTAGGCTCTCGTCAAGGGCCGCTACCAGCCTGTTACCGTAGCTGTCGAAGCCCATGAAGCCGGCGTCGCCGCCTATCTTAGCTCTCTTCTCCTCCACGGCTTCTTTGAACTTTTCAAACCGCTCCTCATCCCAGTAGACGAGGCTTAGGTGATAGGGTTGGATGCTTGCTTTGCCGCCGGCCAGTATTTCCTCCACCAGTTTCTCAGCCTCCTCCTCCAGCCTCTTCTCCTCCTCCGGCTCCTCCAGCCTCCTCTCCTCCTCAATATGTTGTCCAGTGTTTTCGACCATTTTCCGTAGCTCGGGCGGTATGATTATTCGGCCCGAGACTCTCAGAGAGTCTTCGGTGTCTTCTTTATGCTGTCCGGCTGAGGCGAGTAGAAGCAGGGCTTGGAGCTCGCTTCCTCTCCCCCGTTTCCCGGCTCTTGTGACGATGGGTGCTTTTCTGGCCGCGGCCACCCCTAACCCAACCGCCGCCGGCGGAGTTACCGCTATGGCTAGGCCCATGATGAGGCTTGGCGCGCCTTCTAGGCCTGTCACCTGTCTGCCCAGCTCCGCTAAAGAGTATGCAAGCCCTCCAATCATGGGGGTGTCTAAGAACTCTGCGTTTGGTATCTGTCTATAGGTGAGGAGCACCACTATGGGTCCTGTGACCGGCCCTGCGCCGAGGCAGTTGCCTGAGACCGGTAACCCATAGGAGTCGGATGTCTTGAGAAAATGCCTGTCCAGCTTTGTTCTGCATGTCAGCGTCAGGGTTGAGCCCGCGGCCACCCATGTCTGGTAGGCGCCTTTTACGAGGATTTCTTGACCGTTTATGGTCACAGGCGCCTCAGCGCCCTCGGCGATTACGGTGAGCCTGTATTCCGTGGCGTAGTTGACCTTGGCTAGGCTGAGCAACTGCTTGGGTATGGGCTTATCCATTGGGAAGGTTTTATCGGCCACGGTGTATGACTGAGGTATTTTTCTCTCGTTGTCGCTTACCCTGACCGGCTCAGCATTTATTGTTGTGAATTGGTCAAGCGGGTAATATTCGTCGAGGAACTTCACGTACGTGTAGTAGTAGGCGGTTAAGTTGACGGAGCCTGGCGGTAGCTTGATGGTTATCTCTGGCTGGGAGTATATGTTTCCGAGAGCCTCCGCATAGAGATAGATGTATTTGTTCTCGCCCAATATTATCTCGGGTGGGAAAACATAGCTTATGGTTTCGCCCACCCTCGCTACCAGGGGACCGGGGCGGAGCTCTTTCGGCAGAGATATGTTGAGGACGGGGTTGACGACGGCTCTCTCTATCACCTCTCCGCCCGGTCCTGTGTAGAGCCTCTCGAAGACTGCTTTAGCCTCAAAGTCTCCGTCGATGTAGAAGAAGAACGGGTTGGCGGAGGTGTAGTTGAACGGCATGCCTTTGCTGATTACCCATCCCATGAACCTGCAGTTGGTCGTCGGCCTAGCCTCTATCCTCACCTGCGCGCCGGCGGGGTATCTGCCTGCGCCGGCTATGGAGAGGATGCAGTCTGACGGCTCCCCTGTCAATGTAACGCTGTAGCTCTCCTGCGCGTAGACGGGGAACATCAATAGAAACATCAATATCGTGAACAACAGGACCTGCTTCATGTCTCTACACCTGGCTTGGGAACAATGTGGCTCTCACCAGCTCGGACATCAGGGGGACAGAGTAGTAGGCGGGTATGAACAGGAACGCTGTGATGGCTACTCTATGTAGGCCGAATGGATGAGAGTCTATGGCGTAGCTGATGGTCAGCGCCATCGTCGATGCCGCTATAATCATCATCAGGAAGCCCATGTCTATCATCTGGGCTGCGAGCTCGGGGCTTGGGTTGAAGCTCGGCCCTCCCTGCGGAGCCTCGGGAAGCTCAAGGTTTGTGCCGCCGAACGCTGTGCCGGCTATGAGTGGATGAACCATGCCGAACATCATCGAGGCTATGAATGGCGTGGCGTATGTCAGGTATAGGAAGAGCTTGGTTCTACCTCTCTGGGCTTCTCTGGCGGCGCTGTAGTATGTCAACGCTGTAATAACCTTCTCCATTAGCTGGGGGCTTGCTCCCCCCAGCCTGTCCACCATGTCTATGAGCCAGAGAATCACGCGGGTGAGCCAGCTACGCGCGGTGGAGGCTGCATGGTATATTCCGAGGCCCATTGTCAGCCTTGTGGAGAACCCTTTGACGAATGCTTGGAAGTGCCGGCTGTACCGCTGTGCCGCGGCGGTCTTCAGGCTATGATACATGGTTTTGCCTGCTTTTCTCTCCTCGACCGCTATCCTCACAAACCGTTTCAGCTCCCTCTCAGCCTCTTCTATCTCACCCACTTGATGGCGCATGGATGCGTAGACAAGGAGAGCCGTGACGCCTACTCCCGCCGCTATTATGACTGGATATGGTAACGGTATACCCGCTGCCTGAACCACATAAGCAATGGCGGCTGAAGCCGCGGCAACGGATAAAGCCTTCACCAAGGTGGCCGTGTCTAGGGATATTCTATTAGGTATCTTCGGCATAGCGTTCCTGACTGCTAGCAGTAACACGAGGCCGAGGAACGGTGTGATGAAGGTGTTTAGAAGCACCATTCCCTGCGTGGATTCTCCGCCGACTATCACGGTGAGGCTCATCCCCAGAGGCAGTAGAACAAGTGCGGTGAAGAGGATTTCGATATAGGCGGCTATTGATGACGTGAATCTTTCAAACTTCTCTGTCATGTATTTCAGCGCCTCTTCCGCGAGGTCCTCCAGCGTAGACACCATGTCCCCGCCTGTTCTCCAGACGCTTGTCGTCGTCAGCAGCGCCCGGCTGAACTCTTCATGCGGTATGGTTTCGGCGTGGGCTTCCACACTCTTGACCGCCCCCACCCCTGCGAAGACCGCTTTCCGCTCAATCTCTCCAGCCTCTTTGCTGACCTGCTTAAAGACATCCGTCGCTTTTTTGACATGCTGCAGCGCCATGTAGATGGTGCCGCCGCAGTAGGCGACTATGCTGCTGAAAACCATGAAGAAGGGATACTCGGTGGAGAGGGCTGTCTTCCTGTTTGAGGCTGAGTTCGAGGCGGATAGCATCGTCATGAATATTGGAGCTGCCGCGGGGCCGAAGCCCGCTAAAACAAGCGGGTTAAAGGAATGTGTAAATAGCGAGATAAGCGCCACGGCCGCAATAACCAATACTGAGGCAATGGATGCGCCTATCGCCGACGATATTTTCTCCGCGAGCTCGTAGGAGGATACACGCTTCATCGAGGCCCTGGCCACTTTAACCGCGTATCCCTCAAATCTTGCCGAGAATTTTTTGCCAAGTGATGAGCCGGCGAAAGCGGCGACAGGCGCTGTGACCGCTCCCACCATCATCGGAATATTTCCAGAAAAGACGGCTAAAGGCCCTATTATCCCGGCTGAGAGTGCTGGGATGATGGACATGACTGTGCCGTCCTGCATCAGGCGACACCCGCCACTGTGTAGTAGCGCTGTTTGAGGAATTCGTGGTACTCGAGCGCGTCTGATATGTTTTTCTCGATTCCTTCGACGATTACCGCCGCCTTTCTCTCAATATCGGCTATTATCTTCTCCTCGGATGCCCCGAATCTATCGACCAGGATGTTGAGCTTAGCGCTCTTCTTGAAAGCTTCCTCGGGGCTGTCGGGTTCGAACGTGTCTGACGACTCCCTCCATCTAAACACCTGATGAATCCTGAAGCCGGTGGCTGAACTGTCTGGAACTATCTCCGCTATCTCCATCATGCGCCTCAGCCTGCCGTTGGGTGTGTCGGTGTAGGACATTATGCCGCAGCCCCAGAAGAAGCTGAGCAGGCTCTCGCTGAGGTCGGCTTTTCTCAACATGATGGCGAGCCTGCTGAAGAAGGCTGAGGCGGAGTCGGCGTGGAACGTGAACCCTCCGCCATGGCCTGTGAAGGCGGCGTTCAATAGATGGTATATCGCGTCCTCGCTTCTCACCTCGCCTACCACGATGTAGTCAGGCCTCATACGTAGAGCCATTTTTATCAGCTCGGCTTCTGTGACCTGCACTTCTCTAGCGGTCATCATGCTCGGCCTCTTCACGGTCATGGCCCTCCAGCCGCGGGCGGGTAGGTAGAGCTCGTATGTGTCCTCGATGGTGTAGAACATGCTGTTGGGGTGGAGGCATGCAAGCAATGCGTTGAAGAGGCTTGTCTTACCGCTTCCCGTGGGGCCGGCCAGCCCGACGATAGCCTTCTGCTCTAGAGCATACCATAGATAAGCAGCCATTAATGGCGATAGCACCCCGCTTTTGACTATATGTGGCAGGCTCCATGGCATGACGGCGAATTTTCTGATGGTGAACCCCGGGCCCCTGGCGGCTATGTCTCTGCCGAATATGCCTGCGAACCTGTCTCCGCTCGGTAAAGCGAAGTCGCCGTATGGCTTTGCGACTGTTAGCCCGTGCCCAACCGCGTGTGCGAGCTTGTTCATGAAGTCGTTTACTTCGTCGTCGTCTCTGAAGTAGGCGTTTGACCATAGCCAGCGGTAGTGGCTGAAGCTTCTATGGTAGACCCCGATGTATAATCCCGGGCCTATGCAGTTGATGTCCTCGATTTCAGGGTCCTCGACCATGATGTTTAGCACACCGTATCCGAAAAGCTCTCTCGCGATGTAGTATGTGACCTTCGTCCTTGTCTCGTCGTTGTCTATCCCAAGTGTTTTGAGCGCTGAGCGTATATGGGGTTCGAGGGCTTGGCTCAGGTTTATGCTGGCTTTCTTGACGACGACATCTGTTCTATGGCTTCTTTTTGAAAGCGTCGTGACAACGTCTTCGGGGATTTCAGCCTTCATGTAGATGTTCTCGAGGGCCATGCTGTATCCCAGTATATCCTCCGGCTCCAGCTCAGGCTCTGAGACGAAGTATCTGCCTGTCATCCCCTCGGCGGCTATCCTTATGCTGGCGAGGCCTATCCTGTAGCTCTTCAACGTGACCCCTGTCCCAGGGTCTCTTAGGACAAGCGGTATCCTGGCGGCTGAGGAGAGGAACCTCTCCAGTAGCTTGAGGCGTTCCTGAGCCTTGGCCAGTATCTTCTCCTCTTTCTTGTCGAGCTGCTTGGCTGGTAGCCTGATGACCGGTGGCGGAGCCGCGGGCTCCTTGTCCGCCTTATCCTGTTTACGTGTCTTCTTTGCCTCAGGCTCTATTGCTTCTACTGTTTTCGTTTTCAGCGACTCTCCGCAGTTGGGGCAATGTAGTAGCTGTATCCCTTCTTCCTCTATGATGGGGGGCAGTTTTTCGCCGCATGCTGGGCACTTATCCACCCTGCTCCACCTCCCCAGCCGCTTCCTCTATCGACCAGGCCCCTCCATATGGCACTACGCCGCTTACCTGTACGTCTTGTATGTGTCGGCCTTCTGAGTCAAGTATCTTGAATTGTAGGGTTATTTTGCCTACGTCTCTCATCCAGTTGACGAAGCTGTATAGGTCTGTGACGGGTACTATGACTGTGACGCTTGCTTCGAAGTTATTCGGCCTGATAACTATCCTGCCCTGTGAATCGGTTGGAAAACCATCCAATATCTCGGCTGACGTGGCTAGCCCAGGGGTCAGCACTATTACTTTTTCTCTAGGCGAGATGTAGCTGTTCTGTGTCCCAAGCTCTGTGAACTTGACGATTATTGTCACGGATTTTTCGTTTGGCGGCGGGCATCCTTTAGGGATGTTGAGTGTCTCGTTTTCCTGTGGGGGCCCGCCTTTTATTCCGCATGTATAGATGGCATAGGCGGAGAAGGGGGCTGGCTGATTGGTTTTCTGGACAGTTGTCGCCGCTATGGACACGGTTTGTGTTATGGTTTGTCCCTGGATGACTGTTATTGTTTGAGAGGGTTTGGAGGCCGCTGGACTCGCTAGATATCCTAGGATAAATCCTGTTAGGAGGAAGACTGCTGCCGTGGCCGCCGCCGTCTTGAGATTTTTAGGACCAATACCGCCGCGGAACATGCCGCGGCTATGAAAACTATCGTCCATGTAGATAAAGGAATAACTATGGTTGCTTCTGTGGCGTCGGCTGCTAGGGCTGTCTCCCCTCCTCCCAATGGGCTTGAAGCCTTTATTGTTGTTTCGGTGGGGGGTGCCGCCGGCAGCTTGGCTTGGCCGTCATAGGCTGTGGTGGCCCTGATGTCGGGGTATATCCACGCCTCTGTGAAGGGCGCGGGAATGCCTAGCACGTCTACGGCCTTTATCCTCACCGTTTTCAGCCCTGTCCTGAGCCTGTATTCTCCCGGCCCCTGTATAGATACTGTCTGTTCTACGTTGACCTCTGCTTCACGGTACCTTATGGAGACGGTTCTCCATGTTCCGCTGTCTATGTATGCCATGGGTGGGGTGTATACTCTCGTTTCCCCGCCTCCTTCGAGGACCACGTTGTCAGGCTCGGCCAGGTATCCTTCGCCAGCCTCCAAGGCCATTGATACAAGGTACTGGGGCAGGTATTCTACGCGGATATGCATCGGCTTGCTGACCGTTATCAGCCACGACCCTGTCCTAGCCCCGTCCACGTAGACGGCTTTAAGCGCCAGCCTAGTGGCGTTCCCCAGCTCAACGGTCTCGGGAAGCCATCGCCTAACATCTATCGATGAGCCGTTCTCAACCCTCTCCTCAAAGCTCTTGACAACGCTATCTACACGTATTGTCTGGAGTATTCTCCACTCAACCTTGACAGTGGCTGGCTGTGTCAAGGTATACTTCACCATAGCCATGTTCCCCCGGCTTAGGGACTGGTTCCACGTGGCTAGGACAGCCCCGTCCTGACCATATACGGTCATGTTCCTCAGCTCCACCACTGTCCCGTTCCCGAACTCCTGAACAATGGGCATGAGGGTGTAGAGGGTCTCATTGGCTGTGAAGTACTTCTCCTCACTCAGGATATACCTGCTCTCTATCCTCACCTTGTGCTGCCTCTCCCAGATGGGCTTGAGGGTCAGCGGCTTGTCCACAACTATCTCGGTTCCGTTGTATCCCTCGAACCCCTTGAAAACAAGCCTTGTACCGTTTCCAAGGTCAACTACATCCTTCTCCGGATGTATCTGCACCGTTGAGCCCTTGTCAACCCAGACGCTCTTGAACAATCCGCTGTATAGGCCCTCAACCCTTACGAGGTACTGAGGCTTCCAAAGCCTGTCCACAAGGTTCATAGGCGATGTGACGTTCACCACAGCATCCTGCCCGCGCCAAACCATTCTCACATCCTCGGATAACTGGAAGGATTCAGCCGCCGGCGCGAGCTTCACGACACTTTTCCTCAGAGCCCATACGTGTTTGCCGTCGTGGTAAGCCCAGCCTGACACGGCTTCTACCTTGACAGGGCCAGCCTCAAGCCTATACGCCCTCCCAAACCTAAGCTCAGCCAAGAGCCTGTCCTTGAGGCTCTCGAAGCATAGGCTCTGACCATTCATGGTCAAGGCTGTGAAGTTATCCCAGCCGGGGCCTATGCCGTCGTAAATAAGTATACGGTATACATTGGATTCGTTGATGTAGGGCATGACGTACTTCAGCAGCTTTTTAGGCACTAAGGTGTAAGTGTAGTAAGTCTGCGATGAGCCGCCTACTCTGGTGACCTCCTCGGTCAACGTAACCCTCTGAACATCGTATGAGTGGAGAACGAGCCTAGTCCCGTTACCATAGTCAGATACAAACGGGAGATTTTCGCCAGACTTATCCTTGAAAGGCTTGATACATAGCGTCTCGCGGTAAATACCTTCGGTGACGGTGATGGGTGCGATGGGATAGGATAGACTAATCCAACCCTCCCCCTCGTCAAAGACGTTGTAGTGATACACCCATACCTCACCCGGCATGCTTATAACAGTGAGGTTGCTGGGCGGGCTGAGCCAGCCGCCGCCAAACTTCAGCACATCGTCGGCGGAGGCGTTTCTTAGTGAGCTAAACCTAACAGCCAATGCGTAGAGAACAAATGTATCTGGTGGACCAAATATTGGATAAGGTCGCCAAGCGTCGCCGGGATACCAGCCGCCTATTCTGAACCCTCTCCAGTCAAAACCATATTGATAGCTTCGTGGGTATCCATCGTTATGGCCGAGGCCTATGGCGTGGCCAAACTCATGAGATAAAAACGCAAGGTTGCCTAAAACCTTCACATATGGTTCCTCGAGAGTCGCAGAGATTGTGCAAGCACCGTTCCCGCAACGACGTGTGGGGTCTATAATTATGTCGGGTGTAGGTATTGTTTCGTTTACACCTTCTATGTAGAATTTGAACCTTATTTTTGGGAGGTGTCTAGCCCATTCATAGTGTTCTGCGGCGTATTGTAACGCGGCTTGCCACGTTCTAACCACCCTCGATGCAAACAACACATGCTCCCAGCCATACTCTGTTTGGATGACCTTAATCCTACTATAATCAAGATACTCTATGGTGGTTCCGGGCCTGTACTTGAGCAGTATGTTGTATGTGTATCCTCCGTCCTCCTCCACGGTCTGCCTCGGGTTCCGCCACTGGTTTATGGGGAAAACCTCTATTCTCTGCGTCAGCCTATCTCCTTTGAAGTCGTTGACCCATGTCACCTCCCAGCCCGGGTACTGGAACTCTTCACCATGTATGGGCAGGAGGACAAACAGTATGCAGACGGTTGCAAGCGCTGCTAACGCAGCCCTCATACCTTGGACACATTATTCGCAGGAATATAAACGGAGAAGGCCTGAAAAAATGTATGGGTGTTTATTAATGGTCGCAGTCTGTGATTATTGTTGCACCCGGTGGAACATTGCATGTTATGGTGTTCCCGTTCTTGCTACATTGATACACTTCGTTCTTGCTATATGTCCCGGCTCCGGGCGCCACAAAGGCGTTGCATTTGTCTGGATTGCTTGTGCCAAAGGAGACGGATATGGAGTTCGGCGGCGGGCTATCGCATGGCACGTTTACTCCTAAGCCGCTGTTGGTCCATACTTGGGTTCCTACGTCGCGGCTCTTGCATATGCCGACGACGTAGCTCTTCATGCATGGGGGCGAGCTGGGCGGCGGTGGCGGCGGTGGCAGCCGTTCAATTGTTCTGTCGTAGGTGTATACTGCTACTATGCCTAATGGGCGGTCTGCGTAAACCCTCAGCGTGCCGTTGGTGGAGTAGGCTACGATGTTGGTGGTGTTCCAGAGGTCTACGACCGCCACGTAAGCCAGCTTGTGGATGGCTGTTGAAAAGTAAGATGTTTCGACTAAGTAGTAGCTATAATAATTTCTCTCTACATAAAACCGACTGTGCCACTCAAGTGTGGTCGGAAAACTCACCTCCCCATAGTACCTACGGGGCTGGGAGAGGTATGTGTACTGGACGTATACATCGACCGTGTTGCCTGAAACAACTGTATACGTAACCGTGAGCGGACTCCCGTTGTCGAGGGGGATGCTCACGTCCTGAGAGAGTGTTACCGAAGAGCTTCTGGAATTAGCATCACTTATCGTCAGACTGACCGGGCTGGTGATGCCTCCATTAATGAGCCAATAATAACAATAACCACCCCATGAGTAGGAGCAGCTTGAGCTGGTGATTTTGACTGTTATTTTCCTGACTGTTATTGGGTAGCGGTCCGCGGGGAAGGTTATGTCCACGCTGCCTGCTCCGGTTAAGCCTGTTACCGATGCGGTGTCTGTAAGCGTATCTTGTACCAGATTGTCCATGTTCCGTAGGCTGTTTTCAGGGAAGAAGTACTCCTGCCCACCTACCGGGATAGCTCCTCTACCTCCATATCCATTACATACACTTACCGTTTCATAGTTTACAGCCACGAATCGTGGGCCATAGTCAGAGGATGGTGTAGGGCGCCATATCGAAAACGGAGTATATGGGTCACTCCACGCTCTTCTATCGCATGGATCCCAATAACTTACCGACCCCTGTCTGTAGCCCTTTTTATATGTCATGGTGAACTGGGGTATCTTTATGACGGATGAGTCGGTGACGTTCACTATTCTATTGCTGGGGTCTTTGGCCTGTAGACCGGGTAGCAGACCCCACGACGGGAATGTAACGTCTTCTCTATACGCTCCTCTCGGGTAGGCTACGCCGGTGTATACTTTGATGGGCCAGTGGCTCGGGTTGTCTATTATGACTGTCGCCGTCCAACTGGTCAATGTTTGTGTGGTCTCGACCACTGTTAGCGACTCGGTGGATGTTACCTGCGAGGTCAGAGTTGTTCTGCTGGTTTCATAGGCCGCCACCTCCACCACCGGCGGCGCGAGGTACCTGCTGCCGTACACTCTTCCCCTGAATGTTTTGAAGTAGGCTGCTGATAATGAGCTATAGGTGTCATCATATGTTCTGTATTCTTCTCCCGCTAATGTGGCGAAGGGCATTGTCCTATACTGCTGTGGGCTAAGCTTCAACGTCTCGTTGAGCTTAACAGCCTTCACGACGCCGCCGGCCCTGTCGACAAGCACTATATCGGTTACCTCGAGCGCCACCTTGCCCGCGTTCCTCAGCGTAAGCAGCGTGTTGTTGGTTGACACGTCGCGGTAAACATAGGCGTGAAGCAGCTCAGACGACGCCTCAGCCTCTAGAGCAGACTCCCTAAGCTCAGCCGCCTTCACCGCGTAGACGTTTAGATACGTCAGCGACGCCGCCGAGAACCCGGCCAGCAGCACCAGAACCGTGAGCAAAGCGCTAACCGACGAGTTCACACACCATCACCATGGAAGGCAATACACCAAATACTTGACAATGACGCCGAATCCCACACCGGAGCCGCCTCCTCCGCCAGAGCTGCCTCCACCATCTCCGCCGCTCGATCCTCCGCCAGTCACAGGTACCGTAACAGAAACAGCCGTCACATCACATGTAGGAGGGGGGTTAAACGTGCAGCTCTGACCGGGACCGCAGGAGCTGGTCGGGCCCATGTACACCCCTGACGGAGCGGGGGGCGATGGCGTGTAGATGTTGCATTCGACCTTGTCCACGTAGTAGTACCTGTGAATTGTGTAGCTGTTCTCGGTGACTTGGAAGTGGTTGACGTAGACCGGGTTCTCCGGGCCGACTGTATAGGTTGGCAGGGCTGATATCCGGGCCTGCCAAGCGTACCATGCGCGGTCTCCATAGGCGGTGGTGACGGGTGCTGTTCGTGTTGTCACCACCATATTGACCGGGTGGTGGGGATTGTCTCCCGGCCTGACGAACCTCGTCCCACTGTATAGGAGGGCGGCGGTGAAGGTTCCACGGTAATAGTTGTTGAATGTGAGTGCTGGGCCTGCCGGGTACACACGAGTCCCGTATAATGTTGTGACATATTGCCTCCCCCATTCATCCCAGTCTGTTCTCACTGCTGTTGGCCATGTATATGTGGTTGGATAATGCGTCATGGACACGTATTCTCCCTGCCGCATGTACGTGGCCGTGGGTGTGGGGTAGTTGGGCGGGGCGGGCTGTACATCTACTCTCCGCAGACTATACACCGCTGTGCATAATGAGTTGATTGCGGCTATGTTTATCGACACGATTAGGGACCTTGGCGCGTTTATGTTGGTGTAGTAGGTGCCTCTCTCCACGTAGACGGTTTTCGTGTCATCCGATGCGTCGGCCCAGCCGCCGGCAGGCTGCCAAGCCCATAGCAGGTAGTACCACCCGTTATAACCCCACGGCGGGACCTCCCACTGGACGTTTATGGCGTTTCTCCAGTCGGGTAATGGTGCTGACGGTGAGCCGTCCTCGGGGAGTCCTGTCACCGAGGCTGAGTAGTAGATGCCTCCTCCTGCAGGCAGCCCCCTCGCCAGTATGTTGATTTTCTCGAAGTGGTTTACGGCCCGTATGGTTGAGTAGGTTATAGGCGCTGGAGGGTTGAGGGTTATGGTCCTGTTCACGTAGAAGGTGTTGTTTATAGTGGTGAAGGATGGTACCTGCCATACTTCTGTGGTTGTGTAGTTGTATGTGGTTACGGTGGTTGCGCCTACTAGGTTGTCTTCGCGCGGGTAGCCCCATGTGCTGCCGAAGCTGTTGCCGGCGTCGGTGTATGCTATCAACGCCGCCATGTTGTCTGCGAGCTGTCGGAAGCTTGTGAAGCTGAGCCCTAGCTGCTCCGGGCTAAGCGTAACCTTTGTGCCCGGCGGAACAATTATCTGCCTGCTTATCTCTATGACTTGCCTGTTTTGGCTGGGCTGCGGCCTGTACACCGCCAGTAGCTTGGTTATGTTTGTCGGGAAGCCCCATGCGTTGACTATCGTTATTCTCGGTGGGCTGTTGATGTCTGAGGAGTTTTCGGCGTGGATGTATATGCGTATAAGCTCCTGGTCCTTGGCCGCCTGCCTCCTCAGCTCCTCCATCATCTGCCTGTTCTGGGCCGAGTATGTGTTTGAGACATAGGTTGTTGCGAGCACTCCTGCTGTGACAACAACCATGACCATTAGGGCCGCTATTACGCCAGATAACCCGGATGAGCTTTTCCTTTTCAAGGCATCAGAGAGAAAAAGAGCTGATGCATATAAGGCGATAAACCTCCCCGACCAATCTTGGTCAGGGAGTGGCATACACAGCTTCAACAAAATAATGGTCATCCATTAACAGGTTGAGCGGGTTTAAGCCATATGTAACCGTGTCCCTGTAGCCTGTGAAGCTCACCTCCCAATGCTTGAAAACATACTGCGTGTTACCTATCGTTATCGCCGGCTCCGCCTCTATACGGGCTATCTCATAGGGTGAATAGTTTCGGTTTCCGGGAGGCGGGTTAACGGCTGACGAGCATGAGCCGCACACCTGCCTGCCAGAACCGGTTTCCAGCAAAACCCTTATGTTGACCGTGTATACACCGGGTCTTTCAGGCGGGTCGCGCCCACATGGATAAACCTCGTCAGGCTCGACCCAGCTCCTCTGATAGGCTTTGCCCACTGCGCCGCTGGAGAAGTGGATGACTATGCTCGTGTTAGCGTATCCGTTGATAGACCTCGGCAGCCCCAGCCTCTCCAGCCTGATTATCCTACAGGCTCCGGCGTCGAATACCTCGTTTATTCTAGCCGACGTGACAGAGCCCATCCGGTCAACTAGGATATCGAGCAATGTGTCGCCCTCGCCGCTGTCTTCATGGATTAGGAGATATGCTTTCGGACTCCAGCCGGGAGGTATCCCCGGCATCAATGTGGCTCTCACCTCATGCTTGCCTCTGTCATATAATTCCTCCAAGTTTCTCCTCGCCGTGAAAGTGTTTGAGAAGGCTGAGACAGAGAGATAGGCGGCTACGGTGGTCATCATGACTATGGCGAGGGCGAAGACTATCACAGACGCTGAGGATACTCCCCGCCTCCTCATCTTGTCCACTCCTTTGTCAGGACATGAAGCGCTCCGGAAGATGTTTTAACAGCTAATGCCGAGCCGCTGGGAAGGCTGAAGACCTGCATCTGTCTAGGCGCTAATGTGGCGTTCCCCGACCATGCAAGGTTGGCGTCCACATATATCTGGATAACCGTGACAGGGTCTGGGCCGTCGTTAGCTATCCATGCTCTGCCGTCGCTGGCCCAGTAGACAAGCGTGAGCCTCTCAGATATCTTGACAGCCTGGTTTCCCGACTCTTTCTCAAAACCTGCCACGGCGGCGGATGTGTTTCTAGCGTATATTCCATAGGCAGCCAGGGCCACGGCTAATGCGACCAGCAGAGCCGCCGCCGCTGCCGCTGCCTCGCTTATCCCACTGCGGCTACGGTGAACCATGCTGAAGCACCCTCCACGGTCCTAACAGTTAGATAATATTTCTCGCCGAGGGTAACCGGTGCACAGCGATACGTGAACTCAACCGATTCAGATGGCTTCACATTGGTGGAGCCTCTCACATGCGTAAGCGTGCATACAGGGTTTCCCGCTCCCTGTATAGATAGACCGGAATAGGTAACGGGCTCGGAGCCCTTGTTCGTCACCGAGAAGGTGAGGAGATAGCTGCTCCCCAATGCTCTGACGAGCTGGGCCGAGGAGATGGATATGCTGTATGACTTGGAATGGGGGCCTAGCCAGCCGGAGGCCAGAGAGCCCACGAGGATTACAAGCGCGACACTCACTATAGCGAGCACCGCGACGGTTGCCGCGGGTGATAAACCCGAGACAACGCGTTGAGCCAAGCACATCACCAAAAAAGGTGAGGAGGTTTTAGGTTACTGGAACAGAGCGCTGGTGGCTTGTGCTTCCCCCCGGGATGTTGCCGCTCACCCTGATGGTCAGCATGTCGCCGCGCCCTATGCCGGACGCCGCTGCACAGCCGCTCGCCGAGCCGCTGGAGCCCGGGTTAAGAGAGGCTGGGAAACCGCTCAATGGCACCGCTACAGGAGCGGTTTGAGCGGTTATGCTGGTGACAGGGCTTCCGCCGGTGTTCTTCACCTGCACCGTTACGCAGAGCTGCTGGCTTCCCAGCGGGCCCACCAAAGCCGCAGAGACATCTTCTATGATTATGCCTTCTTTTCTAGCCCATCCGCCAAGCTGGCCTCCCACAATGCTTCCCACAAGGAGGGCGAGCGATACACCGACTATCACGAGAATCAGCACCACAACCGTCTCGCTTAGCCCCTTGCGGCTAAGGTTCTTGGATTTTCCAAAAAAATGAAGAGGGTTTTTAGCGGCCATGGTTTCTCATCCCCGTTTAGGTGTGGGCTACCCCGGTCTTGGTGTCGCTTACTGTCTGTCCGTTGGGCGCGGTGCACTGAACCCTGAAAGTGTAGACATCGCCGAGAACCGTGCCCGCTACGTTGTCCGCGGTGAATGTCTGGCTTCTGCCAGCGGCTATGTCCTGGCTATCCGGGACGAATGTAGCGTCGAGGTTGATTGCGGTTACTTGGCAACCAGTTAGAACTGAGCCTCCTGCATTGCGCACATCTACTGTGATGAAGCCGTTGCCGTTTGTGTCAACTAGGATGTCCACCTTCTCTATGCTGACTTTTGGCGCGGCACCCCATCCGAAGAGGAAGCCGCCGGCGATGCTGGCTGCTACAAGGGCTAGGGCTACGCCGACCACTAGGAGGATTAAGGCGAGGATGGGCCCGCTGAGCGCCTTGTTGTCGGGTTTCTTCACAAGGTTTTTCACTTTCATGGCGTCTAAGACAACTAATCATCATGCATTTATTTCAATAATCTGATTAGGCTGAGGAGACTTCCTGTAGGGCCTTCGGAGAGGGTGAAGCTCAGACAATGTTTATCAAGCCTATACGATATGTTGTGGTTAGAGCAGGCATGTATGGCTGCCCATATATGGTCAAACCCTATTCCCAGAAAGCCGAAATTTTGGCGAATTAGGCCCGATTATCTAGTGACCGAAAATACCCAGAAAGTATTACCGCTTTTTGACCATATATGGTCAACCTGCCTCCGTAGAAGCGCGAAATTTCCGGGAATTAGACCCAATTTCTTCCTGACCGAAATTATTCAAATCGTCATACCGGTTATTTGATTATATGCAGAGTTGTTTCATAATAAGTGGTGAAGTGTAGAGGGTGCGGGGTTAGCCTGCCCCGTGATGCGCGGTACTGTTTCAACTGCGGCTCAAGGGTGGGTAGACGTGGGATACTCGCCAAGCTTGTGCCAATTTTCCTTGTAATAGCCCTGCTCATGTTAGCCTTGGGGAGCCCGTTGACTAACGGGGGCAACGTTGTGCTGGAGAGGGTTAGGGCTGCGGGGTTCAACGCAATGGTTGAGCGCGGCGGCTACGTGGCTGTAGTCGCCGACCATACATGGTCGGTTGTTGATTTCGTATCATTGGAGAAGGTGCTTAAAGAAATAGACGCGAGGTGGGTTATTCTTAGAAACATGGTTGAGCGCGGCGATGCCGACAAGGCTCAGAAGGTGGCGGACATGGTTAACGGACTAGAGGATGTTCGGGGTGTTTACAGAGACGGTGGGCTGGTGATGGTGACGGTTAAGACACCCTCAGCGCAGCTTCTCCACATGATTTTCAAGCTTGCAGGGCAGGATGTGGCTCTGGTCATCAGGTTCTCCTAGCCTGTATACTGTTTTATCCCCCGTGGAATATCATGGGCTGCATGAGCTATGTGGAGGTGCCCTTCGAGGTCTTGAAAGAACAGTGGAACACTTACTATTTGGAGGATGGTGCGCGAATCAGGGCCCGTGTCATTCTTCTCAAGGTAATCCTTGAACCTGTGGATGACAATGTGAGGCTTAGGCTTGACGCAAACAACATAATAGTTGTCAGCGCGCCTCCGAACCTATGCGGGGAGGCCGGCAGCCCTCTCACCATGGAGGAGATGCTGAGTTTTGCGCGGCATGGTGTCGCGGTGAAAGTGCTGAAGGCTGATGAGAGATACAATGTCTACAAAATCTTGCCCAGAGGACCGGTTTTCAAAACCAAGCTGGTCGCATCCGATATGGCATTCAGGCTGGTGAATAGATATGATGAGGATGGCCAGCCGGTTTACCTGCTCGGCACCACATTGGCTGTCATGATGCCGCATAACTATCATGTATTAGGCTGAAGGCTATGAGCGCCACCTAGCCAACGCCAGAGCAAGGCCTATCCCGGCGCCTACCACGAAGCCTAGTGCGCCGTAGGGGCGTGAAGCCAGCAGCCCCGCAAACATCTCCAGCCCCTTCACAACAGCGTCTAAGATGTTTTCAGGAGTGATTGGGAGGCTCAAACCCATGAACGCGAGCGCCACCGGCGCAAGAAAAGCGGCCACCAAACCTATCAGAATGATTTTCCACAGCCTGATAAGGGCGAGGCCTGTCCCGAACCCTATGAAAAACCATAGAATAGTGAGAATGGTCTCCCTCTCCGCAACGACGTCGAGCAGGGAGGTCATCCGGATTCATCCATACTTGATTAGATAAGCCATGTTAAGCGCTGAAGCCGCTGTCAACACGGCTCCAACCGCTATGAAAGCTGTTCTCCATCTTAGGTTCATGTATTTAGCGTCGCTGCTCCGCGGGGCGCCTGACAGGGCCACGGTTATCGAGAGGAGCAACGCGACCGTGGAGACTGGTTTAAACCATTGCGAGAGAACGAGCGCGGCAACTGTGTATGCGATAGTCACCAAGGGCCCTGCAACCGCTCCCTTCAAAGCCTTACCCGGGTCCACGGGCTCGGGCACCCTAACCGCTCCGCCGAATGAGAATATGAAGCTCAGGGGCGACGCTATGACGGCGTTCACGCCCTGCTTTCTAAAAGCAGCCCTATGACCAAGCTCATGGGCCAGAGGAGCCGAGGCCAACAAAAGCCATGCGAGAGCCAGCCCATCCGCGTCCATGAGCCAGGGAGTCCTAGCCACCATCATGGTCAGGAGTATGAGCGAGAAGAACGCCGACGACGCGAGAGTTATGATTATTGACCTAACCTCACTCACGGCTGGATATGCATCCGCCGTGGATAAAAAAATATACCCATTTTCGGGCTGCTCTCACCCAGCGATGGTATCCGGATAAGCGTCTTCTGACCCCGCTCCTTATCGTGTTTTGGATGGAGTTCGTTCTCGTGTCTGACGTGTTAGAAAATGTGAGAGATTCTGCGGGTACCCCTTCTCACCATCATGCCTCCTCTATTGTTTCAATGAGGAATGTGAGCCGTAAATCCTAGTTTTTTAAAGCTTAAATCGCATAATCATTTTCATCAGCGTGGTTGAGTAGGGAAGCCGTATTTCAAGACAAGCTTAAGGAGCTTATTCAAGCTGCTTCTAAATTCCGATTCGATGGTTTAGAGGTCTCTAGGGTTGAAAGGGACCATCCTGTAGATTCTAGGGAGGTGGACATAGCGGTATTCATTAGAGGGGGCTTGCCGTTCCTGCTCATAGAGACAAAGAAAAAAGCTGAGGGGAAAAGGGATAGGGGGCTTTTCGACCCCCTCGCTTTGGCGGTCGTAGGCCAGGCGATAAGCTACGCCGCTCTATATGGGAGAAGGGGACTTCACGTACCATATTTTGCCACCGCTAACCCAAAGTCAATCGCGGTTTTCAAAACACCTAAGGATTTGAACGAGTACGTGAATTATGCGAAGATAGAGAAAAGAGACTACAGCAATGTAATTAGGCAAGAGAAGTTCAGCGACCTGATTAAAAACTATCTGATAATAAGAGAGGAGCTGAAGTTAACAGAGGAATACATCCAAAATCTGCTTGACAGATTAGCCAAAGACTTTCTAGAGAAAAGGGCTCTAAAAGTAGAGCTCTCTTTCGCTTTAATAAACCAGTTCAGGTCGTTTGTAGAGGACCTGAGTGAACAGTGTAGGGACTTGCTTGAGCTGAAAATGAAGGATGACCTCGCGTTAAAAACAGAACTTGATAAGATGGAAAAAGAGCTGGGTTACAAGCCATCTTCAGAAGAGCTGGTCAGGATGATGTCCTATGTTTTGATGAACAAGCTGATATTTTACAAAGTATTGGAGGAGAAGTACAAACTACGTAGGTTGACGGATTTGGATACGTCTTCCAGTACAAGCTTCCGAGAGCAACTCTTAAAGTATTTTGATGAAGCCGTGAATGCCACTAAAGACTTCGAGCCAGTATTCAAGACAGGCATCTACGATATGCTCCCCATTCCCGACGACCCGAACGTCATGGAGAGAATCAACGACTTCATATCCTTTCTCGATAACGTAAAAGTCGAGGAGGTAGGAGACTTAGCTGGCTACATTTACGAAGAGCTGATACCCCCTGAAGAAAGGCACAGGCTAGGCCAGTTCTATACCCCTCCAGCTATATGCGAGCTGATAACCAAGTGGACCATAAGGAGTCCAGAAGATATTGTATTGGACCCTGGGTGCGGCAGCGGGGGCTTTCTCCTACAGGCCTATAGAAGGCTGCTTAAGCTCAAAACTGGCAGAGACGTTTTACCTGCATCAAAAGAAGTTCATGAAAGGATTTTAAATCAACTGTATGCTGTGGATATCAACCCCTTCCCAGCCCATTTAACGGCGGTCAACCTCTCTATGAAGAACGTCAGGGCGCCATCGAGTCGGATGAACGTGATAGTCCAGGACTTTTTCTCAATCATGCCCGGTCATGAACTCATATTACCGTACAGAATTAAGACGGCTGCAGGAGAGGTTGAGCGTAAAATTACGATGCCGAAAAAAGCGGACGCCATAGTGGGCAACCCTCCTTACACGAGATGGGTGGAGATTCCCGAGAAAACGAAGAAACAAGTCTTGGAGCGTCTAAGAAGGGGAAGGGACTTGATTGGTATGTACGGCTTGACGCCTCAGGTATCCAGAGGGGTTGAGCCCGGAATATACACCTACTGGATAATGCATGCTACGGGCTTCCTCAAGGACGGGGGAAAGCTTGGAATGATTATATCCAATCTATGGATGCAGACGGATTATGGGATAGGTTTCGGGAAGTTCCTATTGGATAACTATAAGGTAAAGGCGATTATAGACTTCACTCTCCGCCTCTTCACCGCACTCATTTCAACCTGTGTAATCCTTTTGGAGAAGGAAAAAAATCAAGAAAAGAGGCTTAACAACGAGGTGGTCTTCATCCACATACCTGGCACAATCGAGAGCGTGAACGTAGAAGAAATCCTTGAAGTAGTAGAGAGTAAGAAGTCGGATAAGTTCTACGTTAAAGTAATGAAGCAAGGCGAAATACCTGCTGATAGAAAGTGGATGGACGTTTTCTTCGGGAAAAAGGAGGTCTACGAATCCAACCTTCTCGTGAAATTGAGTGAACTTTTCGACGCATCATACGGTAACATCAAATATCTCGTATTGGTCTCTACAGGTAAGTTAAGGGGGGTTCGAAACCCTGGTGCAAGTGAGTTCCATTATCTCACACCCTCAAAGGTCAAGGAATTCAAATTAGAGAAATATGCGTATCCTAATTCTGATTTAAAGGACGCTTTAATCTGGCCTGCAATAACGAGTGCGAGGCAGGCGGAGTTCTTCACGTTTACGGAGGACGATTGGAAACAAATGTATGGGAATGATGAGAAGTGCTATATGTTTATAGGACATAAGCCGAGGAGCAAGCTACCTGAGGAGGTCAGGAAATATGTAAAGTGGGGAGAAACGGAATGTGTAACTAGGATTAGGGAGAGCAGAGGAGGAGGTAGGCTGGCTAACCAGACGGAGTCGGCTAAGGTTAGGGCTGGTTCGAAGGAGTTCTATGGCTGGTATGATTTGGGTGGAGTAGTTCCAGCACCTATATTTGCTATCTACCAAGCTTGGTACAAAACTAGGTTCATTTTGTGTAGATTTCCAGTAGCTATGTACCACGCATTAATAACCCTCGTGCCACGAAATAGTGTCTCTTTAAACGAGGAACAGGTAAACGCGCTTCTCGCTTATTTGAATTCTTCATTCATACAATACTATGTAGAGACTCATGGACGGAGAAGCGGGGGTGGAATAATCGGTCTCGAAATCAACATCGCTAGGGACATGCCGGTTCTGGACGTCAGAAAACTAACTAAGGAGCAGGTCGAAAGCCTAGCCCATAAATTCGGCGAGCTTGAAGCCGAGGCGAGAAGAATAGGAGGGGCTTCAATGAAGGAGCAGATAGAGAAGCTCAAACCAAAAATATATGAAATCGACCACATTATAGGCGAAATCCTAAGTTTAAAGCCGGAAGATGTGGAAGATATGCAGAAAACAGTTGAAGACTTGGTTGAAAGACGTATCATGGGAGCTAAGGAAGCTATGCCGGAATCCGTTAAAGGAGAAGCAGAATTAAGGATTAAACCACCCAAAAAAGCTAAAAGAAAAAAGGAGAAAAACGCAACAACAAAACAACTTGATGAATTCTTTGAAGGTTTACAGAGTAAATAAGCCATCAGTATTCCACGCAGGTGAATAAAGATTCGTATCCGGAGACTACCACTACCAACCACCAAAAATCTTAATACATCTTCTCCATAGATTAGGCATTGTCCCAGGCAGATGAGCATGTTGTGTATGTGGGCAATAATCATCCAGAGTATTATGTTAAGGAGATGAGGAAAGGCCTCGATAATGGCGCCAAGAGAATTATCCTCAGGGCTAGGGGAAGGGCAATCAGCAGAGCTGTCGACGTCTCGCAGGTGTCTTCAAGGATTCTAGGACTACGGGTCGACTCCATAAAAATCGACACAGAGAGGAAGAGGCTGAAGGATGGAAGAGAAATTGGCATAAGCACTATCGAGATAACTATGGAGGTCGCTACCCCCTCTCTATAGAGGCCGCGGCTCCATGAGCTGTTACCAGAACTACTCCGTCGAAAACCTCGGTTGTTCCAAAGTCAACGCCGACGCTCGCCTCCTACAAGACAAAGTCATCAGTTTTTTCTCCAAACCCAGAGCCTACTGGTCAGATAATTTACCAGGGTTCCTGCAAAGATTCCGACAAGGTTGGAAAACAGGTAGAATATTCCCAGCTCCGTGAAGAGGTATAGGATGGCCAGGGACATGATTGAGCCGGCAACCCTCGACACATGAAACTTAAGCATCCTCTCAAACACCCCAACCGATTCCGTTAAGTCTCTGAATGTCCAGCGCTCATTTAGAACAAAATTGCTGATTATCGCGGCTTCTAGGCCTATGACCGCGGCGACCATGTATAGTCCCGCCCCGAGGACATAGCCTGTTAACAGGTATAGAATACCCGTGTTGACTAGGATTCCCGAGCCTCCGACCATGCAGAAAACCTGACGAGCTCGGCTCTGCTTAGCATATCAAAAAAAGGTGATGAGAGTTTGATGCTCTACCGTGCCGTGAGCTGGGCCCTTACCTCTCCGCTTGGAAACTTCTCCGTGTCTATCTGTATGTAGAGCGAGTTATGCATCAGCAGGGTCATGAACCCTTCAAAGTCCCCCGCCTCGACACCCTGTACGCCCTGTATCTCCTCAGCCTTCAGGTAAAGCGGCGGAACAACGTTGTATGTTATTTCGCCCCATGTCTTCGGCGGGCAGGCGGGCTTGTCTCCGCCTCCGCATAGCCAGACGATTACCGGCCCCGTCTGCCCCTGTTTACCCACCGCGATGTAGATTTTCGTTGGCGGCGAGCTCAGCCTCATCCACGAAAGCGTGTAGTACACCTCGTAGCCATAGTTTCCGTCTTCTCCCCTGACCCTTCTAGCGGTCATCTCTAGATGCGCCATGGCGTCGCTGTACACCGGGGACACGACCTCGAAAGGCGTCAGAGTAACATTTATCCTAGTGCCTGTGTTGCCCAGCGGCAGGTATGGGGAGGAGGCGAATGCTGTTAGCATGACTGCTACGGCGACGGTGGCAGCAAGCCCAGCTAGCCAGAAACCTTTCAACTTCATTGCATCAGAAGAATTTCGGGGCATTCATTTATCTCGATAAAGAGACGTTATTTCTTCCCAGTTTTCCGGGGCTCGAGGGTTATCTCCATCGTGCTTACGCTCACTTCTTTGTCTCCCTTGTTCAGCTTCTGTGTACCTATGTCGACTTTGGATACCTGGATATGTGGGGCAAGTCTGGTGACAAGCTGGGACACGTTCACGGCATCGTTTATCCTAGCTCCACGCGCCTTCAGGATAACCGACTTGTACCCGCTTGCGAACGCAGCTATGCAGCCCAATGCGTAGAAGCTTATCCTCCTCTTACCTATCGGAATCTCGTGAACATCCTTTGTCAAACCTGAGCCACCTCCATCTCGGGCAGACTTCCTCTGATTATAATCCTCCTATGCCTGCCCCCTTTAATCCGGCTGACCTCCAGAACATCAACCGTCCCCGTGTCGTGCCGAAGCCCGTCAACATAGTCCCGCATATGTTTTTTACACAGCTCCAGTATGACATGGGTTGTCAGGTTCTCAACCCTGTAGACAGCTCTTCGCCTGCAGCCACCCGCCCACAGACAATGCATAACCCTACCTACGCCGGCTTGGATTAAACAGTATAGAACGGGTAAGTTGACCATATATGGTCAACCCCTCCCTGTAGAAAGCCGAAATTTTGGCGAATTAGGGCGCTGTAATACCTGACCGAAAATACTCAAAAAGTATTACGCCTAAGATAAATGCTTGACAATATATGGTCAACTCACTTTCCCAGAAACCCGAAATTTCCGGGAATTAAGCCCAATTTATCCCTGACCGAAAATACTCGAAAAGTATTACCTCTGTTGACAAAATATGTTCAAACACTTCTCTAGAAACCGGAGATGTTATTTGGCTGGAATTATCATCTTCTCGCAATCAGTTTTTTGAAAACGAGGACGGCGCCTATGGCGGCTATTCCGAAGAGGGCTAGGAGCTGTATGTCCGCTGGTAATGCTATGGGCTGGGCTTGTTGATTGCCTGTGCCGGGTTTAGCGATGTTGATGGCTATGCTGGTTGACCGGCCTTGGTACAGCAGGTTTACCGCAGCAGAGCCCTCTGGAGCCTCTGGATACGCTGAGAGCTCTAGTGAAGCCTTGGATGGGCATAGCGGGTCTAAAGTGGCTGAAAGTATTCGGGGATTCACCGATAGATACTGGCCTAGGCCTGTGGCTGATATGCTTATCTCAGCCTTGCCCGAGTACCCGTATCTCGGGAGAAGCGTGAGCTCGATTTTCCGCGACGAGCCTGAGAAGACATCCATGTTTCTCGGAGCCTTCACCTCGAAGAACGGGTTGGGGAGGCCTAGCTCAACCAGCCTGTAAACGGCTTTGGAGGTGGCTATGATAGCCGTGCGCTCATCTATCCATGCTATCGCCCTGACCTCCTCAGGCAGGGCTGTGGGAAGAACCGTGGCATTGTAGCCATCATACATAACCAGCTCACCCTTCATGCCGCCTGCCAATGCATAGGCTCCCCGTGGGTTGACAGATACGGTTGTGAGTTTAGGCTTGCCTGCGACTTGAGACTTTGTTATCGAGTCTTTCCTCAGGTAGACTACTTCTCCTGAGTCGGAGACGGCTATCGCACCACATGCCGTTGACTGTACGTCCACCAGCTTAGATTCCTGTTTAGAGACCCTTGTCTCAGGCCCAAGCATCACAGCCACCTTGTCTCCTACAGCGAATCCTCTGGTGACGGCTAGTAGGTTGTTTGTGGTTGGCTGCTCCGTGGAAAGCTCGCCTCCCCTACCCACCTCGGCTACTTTTCCTCCGGCGCCGACAAGTGTTACCCAGAGAGTGGAAGAAGGAGCTATGTCATTGAAGTCCTCGGCCCTGACAGCCGCCTGAACCGCCTTCAACTCACCCCTATCGAAAACCCATAGACCCTGCCTACCCAGGATAACTATGTCTCCGTAGACAAGCGCCATCGCCTTCGGCTGGTCACCCATCAGATAGGCTGTGAAGACCCCGTCACGATAGTGGAGAAGCGAGCCTGTCTTCGATGCCACTAATACTCCTCCGCCGCCGTCCGAGACCGCTGCCGCATACTCCATCATAGGAGCCGCTAGCCTCCGCTCAACACCTTCTTCCACAATCGCTAGATAGCCTGAGGGGCCTACGGCAACAAACGCTTCACCATAGGCCACTATGTCGCTAGCTTTCTGGAGAAGGTTGGCTACAGTGTATAGTTTACGGTCTATGACGTCGTAGAAGCTTACTAGCTGGTCTCTGTATAGGATGAAGCCCCTTGGAACAGGCTTCATTCCTGAGAACTGGCCGGGAAGCGTTAGGTTGCCGTCAACCATTAAGCCCTTGTCCGTGAGAACCCACAGCCGGCCATTTATGTCATAGACATTAACCATCTTCATGTTTTTGTTCTCCATGAGCAGCTTTGACGAGCCTGTTTCAGGGTCGAGCGAAAGTATCCTGCCTCCCGCCGCTACAAGGACCTCGGAGCCGCGCCACGTTATAGAGGACACGTCCGCCCCCACATCTATCGTCCGTGAGATGACGCCTCCGAGCCTGTAGATTAGAACCTCTGTCCGAGCCGCTATGGCCGCTGTTCCCCCGCTTAACGCGGCCCTCGACAAATCCTTCTGAGAAACCGTGTAAGACCTGTATGTTTCAGCATGTGGGTCTATCTCGGCTACCACTCCTTTAGCCCCTACCGCCACGCATATCCTCTCCATGCATGAGATGGAGAGGAGGTCGCTCTGCGACACGGAGAAAATAGACAACCTATCATGTCCCCATATCACGACAGAGCCTGACCTGCCCACCGCAACTACCCTATCCTGAGACAATGCGGCCGAGTAAAGGTCTCCACCAATGGTCAGAGGCTCTATCCGGATTTTGAGAAACGGCTCCTCCGAGGCCGATACATGGGTAATCAATGTCGAGAAAAGCAGAGACAATGATATGAGAAAGACTATGCTCCTCATTTCTTTAAGAGCGCCTCCGCTTTCTTCCTAGCTTTTGAGAAGAGCAGCAGAGCGGCTACAGCCACGCCGACCGCGACAAGCGGTGTGATGATTGTCTGTAGCTCAGCCAATGAAAGCGGCACACCTAAGACAGCGGCGACGGGTAAAGTGATGCTAGCCTCGTTCACGGGCTTGTCTAAAACAACCTGCTTCTCTGCGCTCTTCGTCCCATAACTGGCGCGTATGATGTAGGCGCCTGAGGGAAGGTTGCTGAAAACCGCTTCGGCCCCGCTATGTTTAGCCACAAGCCTTCCACCTCTCACAAGCTCTATCTCGACCTCGAGAGGAGAACCCAGCTCGTTGACAGCTTTCACCACAAGCCTAGTCAAAAGAATGGTTACCTTAGCGGGGGAGCCGGGGGTGAGGGTTCCAGTCGCCGCCTCAACCCCGTTGTACAGCACTCTGTAGGGGTAGCTGCGTATGGGGACCTGCTGGAAAACCGCTGAACCATCTGCGGCCGTGGCTGCTTTGGCTAAGCCTACAACCTCGGCCTCGGCGTTGGGTATAGGTGCTCCGCTCTGCTCGACAACCGTCACGACAGGCCTTGCTACATCGACTGTTATGGTTGTCTCAGAAGAGGCTATGCTGACCTGCCCCCTGAAGACCTCAGCCCCCATATACCTGACCGTGGCAGGGTATCCGCCCTCAGGGAGATAGGCTTGAGAAGGCTTGCCATCCTTTATCTGGAGACTTGTCGGCTTTCCAGACACCTCTATAGTTACTTCGCCTGATGCGAGAGGCTCATCATCCCTCGTGGTCACCAAAATCTTGAGCGGATGAATCTTCAGCCTCACCTCTACGTCTGGAGAAGAGATGTCAACTGCTTCGTCGAAAACAGCGACGCCCATGTAGGTCACGCTTATCCTATACCGTCCAGCGGTTATGCCGTAGAGCGTCGCATAGCCGCCTGCCACGGAAAACTCTTCACCCTCTATGACGGCTTTCTCGACGGGGGCCGGCGACCCGTCCGAGGCCACCGGCTTGACTCTGGCGTCGAATATGGCTAGCCTCGCTTCATGCTCCCCATGGTTATCCGGTATGCTGAAGACATACCTGCCGACCTCGACATCTTTCTTTAACAGCCTGTTATAGGCCGTGGCTGACAAGATATACTCGCCTCTAGGCAGCATGGTGAAGACGGCTGTATCCGAGGCGGTTACGGTCTCACCTGCTGGCTGAATGGTTACCGTAACATTTGTTCCAAGCCTTCTGCCGAGCGTGTCTCTTAGGTGAAGCACGATGTCTCCCACCTCAACTGTGGCCTCTAGCAAGCCGCCGGGGCTTGGTCTGGCGAGCGGCTCATCCACCGAAACGCTTCCCTGAAAAACCTTTACTCCACGCCAGTAAGCCTCCACCCTATACTGTCCCCTCGGCACGTTTCTGAAAACCGCAACAGCCTCGGAACGGGTGTCTGAGGCCTGCGCAATCTCCGCCACCTGTTTCACGTTGCCAAGATACACCTCCGCTTCAACAGGTTTACCCGATAGAGACTTCACCTTCACATGGGCCTCGTAGAGCTTGTTCCTTATCACAGGGTTGGCTGCAAGGTCTGCGAGGACAGGGGAGAGCATATTGACCATCGTCTTCTCATTTGTGTAGGGAGAGTCATAAAGCACCGTCAACCTGTAAGCTCCTTCAGGTATCCTCTGTAGAAGAACAGCTCCTGAACCATTTGCCTTGAACACATACTGGCCCCCTGTCAAGCTGCTCTCCAACACAAGCGTTGCATTCGGAACCACGTTAATCCCCCAGTAGTCAAGCAGTTGGACGACCATGGTCCTATAGCTCTGCACCATGACGTAGCCAAGGTCGGAGATTATTGTGAGGGGGCCCAAGGCTCTGCCGTCTGGCTGCCTATACGTAGCCTTCAAACGCAGCTCAGCCTTCAGCCTACCCGTGGGCGAGTCCTGAGGAGGCGCCACCGTCATGTTGAAGAACTTCTCAACCTTCTCCAGAACAGCTCCCGAAGACATATCCAATCTGGATATGGGGCTGTTGTAACCGGCCACCCATATCTCCAGCCTAGTTATGTTGAAGACCCCGTCTTCGAGGTTTTTCAGCTTGAGCATTGCCCAGCCTCTTCCACCAGCGTGTATGTCGCCCTGCCACATTGTGATTTCTGACACAATGTTCCAGAAGCCCTCCGTGGCTTTGAAGAGGCAGATGCTGAAGACCATGCCGGCTGTGAAACGGGCTTCTCCGCCCCTCGTCCTATACCCCTGCATCGAAACATAGTAGCTGTAATCGCCGGCAGGTAGGTTGATATATGCATGCCCCGTGGCATTGGTTGACGCGACATCGGCAGATGCTCCACGCAGAACCGCTACAATGGCTCCTACAATCGGCGCCCCTGTCTCGCAATCCGTTACGTGGAAATAGAACCCTCTCCCAGCTTGGGCGAATACAACAGGTAGCAAAGCCATCACAGCAACAATGAAAACCAGGATACGGGTCATCAAGGTTGAACCAGGTCTTCAAGCATAAAAACAGATGAGGCCTATTCTATACCTGTCTATGGTTTAAACCAATCGGAGCAGCCCTGTAAACAGTCATCCACATGCCTATGAGTGCCGCAGCCCTTAGAAGAGACATGGTCTGGGGAGGGGTCCAAGGCATTATTGGAGAGTCTGTGGCGAACCATGTCAGGATGATTCCAGCGTTAGCGGCTTCCAAAAGAGGTAGCCATAGCCAAAGCCGGGTATTAGCCGCGATTAACGGTATGAGCCAGAGAACCATCTGCGGAGTAAACGTTGGCGAGCCTATGAGAAACCCTGAAAGCACGAGAAAAGCCTTGGACTCATACGATGCCGATGCGCCATAGGCCCTGAAAACGAGAATAGCCGCTGTGAGAAAACCTAGGAACTTGGAGGATGGTGAGAAGGGGTTGTTTGACAGCCAGATAATCCAAGAGTTTTCAAGGCCCCAAGATGCATGGAAAGATAGAAAGTCGGGCAGCCATCTAGGGTTTAGCAGGAGAACAGGCAGCCAGAAAGGCAGAGCGCCGGCGATGAAGTGGAAAAGGACGTGAAGACGCCTCCTCCACTCATTCACTTCGGCCAATAAAATGGGGAGAAGCAGAACAGTGAAGAGCTTAACCGAGAAGCCCAGCCCGAGGAAAAATGCTGAGACACCTATTCTGCCACGGGTGTATGCTAGTAGCGAGGCTATTAGAAAAACCGACAAAAAATGGTCAAAGTTATAGACCCCGTAAAGCACCATGCTGGGAGCTATGACGAATAATGAGGCGGTTAATCCTGCAAACCTTTTCAGAGTCAACGCAATACCTATGTATGCTGGCAGACTCAGAAGCGAGAACACCACGTAGTAGCCGACGAGCCCACCTCCACCCAGCATTCTAGAAACATACGTGATGAGGCATGAGGCGGGAGGATACTCGAAGAAATACTGGAGACAAGGAATAAGGCCGGCTTGGAGACGCGGCTCACGATGCCAGAACGAGACGATGTCGCTGTAAACGCTGCCCTCAACCATTGGATGATGGATGTAGAAGCTAATCAGCCAGCTAGAGAAAGCCATAGCCAATACAAGCAAATCATCTAATCACCTCACCACGAATTCAAACAATCCTTCTCAGCCATTTAAGAGAAAAACTGGATGTGAGAGACAGTATTCATCTAAGGATATATTTAGGTCATTTATCTATGAAAAGACATGGATTTCTTGCTTGGAGATTTGATGCCAAAGCTTGAACAAGGGGAGTACATTGTCCCCGACATACAGAGGCCTTTTGTGTGGCGGAACAACCAGATACTTGAGCTCGCGGATTCTATTTATAACCGTTTCCCGATAGGGTCGATATGCGTTGCCGAGATACCGCCACAGGTGCGGGATGAGCTGGAGTCAATTTTCAGGCCAATCGCAGATGACATGAGTATGAAGAACGGTCGCTACATACTAATAGATGGGAGGCAGAGGCTGACATCACTCCTCCTGATAAAGCATGGTGAAATCAAAATCAACAACGAGGTAAAGCGGATTAACCTTCTATTCGATGCGTTGAATGAGAAATTCGTTCTCGGACGGGGCAAGGCAAGGCCAAGCAGTTATACTTACAGCGTAGCAGAGGTTTTGCAGGTAAACGACCTTTCTGAAATTTCTGAATCTTATCAGAAACTGCCCGAGCAGACGCCGAAAATAACTCAAAACCTGATGAGGCTTTGGACAAACTTCTACCACTATAGAGTCACCTTCATGGAGGTATCGGTAAACTGGAACGTGATTGACCATCTCGAGCCTTTCGAGAGAATATCGAGAATGTTTGTGGCGTTGAACAGGCAGGGCACCAAGGTGAAGCTACACGACCTCGTCCTAGCTCTCCTTTCCGGCAAAATCATACGTGAACAGGGTAGGAGGTTTAGGGACCAGTTTGAAGATTTGCTGAATCGTCTGCAAAACAGGGGCTATGATGTCGACGCCCCGCCGCTTATACGGGCCTACCTAGCAATCTCAACCGGTCAGATAAAGTTTAAGCAGGCTCTAGCTGAGCTGGAGAAACATAATGCAGAGACATTACTCGGATATCTAAACAGTACATCGGAGGCTTTCCAAAGGGTTTTAGACATATTCCAGGAATACGGTGCCAGGCCCAAGTTCCTAGTATCACACTACCTTCCCGTCATGCCAGCCATAATTATGCATAACAGGTATCTAACGCCGAAAAAACAGGTTGACAAGAAGTTTAAACATGAACTGCTTAGATGGCTTGTGCTTGCATCATTCGAGGGCAGATATACCGGGAGACTAGAAAGCGACCTGCTAGAAGATTTGGAATCTGTGAAGGATGGTTGGGATATTAAACGCTTGATTGAAAACCTAAAGGTTAAGGAGCTATTGCCCGACTATTTAGAGCAGGAGTTTTCCAACGAGCATCGAACCCTATTATCCATTCTCCTCAAATTCTCTAATGCCCGTGACTTGGTTCACAGAGATTGGAGCACCAACGATAATCTGAAAACAAGTAAGATATGGGAGCTAGGCGACGAGAATATAAACGAGCATCATATCTTCCCACAATATCTTTTCAAAAAGAAGCTCTTGGACCCGGAGCTGGAGAATGATGCAGCTAACATTACATTTCTCTCACAACACACCAATAAAGCATTGAGAGACAAGGAGCCGTCAGATTATCTCCCCAAACTCTACGAAGAAGACGCCTCCATGCTAGAGGAACACTGTATCCCACTTGAGTCCGAGCTATGGAAACGCGAAAACTATGGAGAATTCTTGAAGGAGAGAAGGAAGATTATACTCGACAGATGGAACAAATTCCTAGCGTCTATTTAAATGGCATTTTCTAATAGGGCTTGCCTTCACCACTGTCGGTGTAGTGCTGATACGTCTTGGAATGAAGAGGTAACGTTACGCCTGTTTACTGAGGATGCATCACCAAGCAAGCGCCTCCTTTTATCTTCGAATAGGTGGCTGTCTCGGAGGCCGCCACACATCACCGGCACGGTCAGCCTCAACCACCCTATATCTCTCGTCAACCCCCATAATCCATGCGAGGTGGTTGCCCAGCCTCAGCAGCAGAGTGTGAGGCGTCTGATGCAGCCAAACCATGCCGTTCACCTTCATTATGCCTAGGAGGCATGTTGACATTATGCGGAAGTAGGGGCTGTTGTCTAAACTGCTGGCTAACTTGATTTTCACCGCTATTAGGTAGATTACCTCGTTCTCATCCCCCCGGTCCACCTTATCCAGTATCTGAACCCCGGCTCTCCTTATACGAAGCATCTTCTCCAACTCCTTCGGAGGCCGGTAAAATATGAGCGTCCTCTTGGAGCTGTCGTACTCGAGCGAGTAAAACCGTCGAAACAGGGTCGTGTATTCGGTCTTAAGCCTAATCCCATAAAGTTCCAGCTCCTTTGCAAAAGTTTCTCTGGTGAGCAATAGAGGGTCGTTAGATTCTCTACCTATTCTCCCGATAAACCTTCCATGTAGAAGAAAAACCAATTCGTCTTCAGTCACGGGAATAAACCTAAACTGCTTGCCGCAGCATTCGCATCGCACAATCCTGTAACATGTAAACCCCACAACCCGCCCATCCTCCATAAGCAGTTTATAGGGCCTAACTCTATAGAACGAGTGAGGGCCGACTGGATAAAGCCACGCGTTCACCCATCTTCTCAAACGCCGTGTAGATAATTCACCTATAAGCCCGCTGAACAGAACAAGGGCAGGGATGTATAATGGCGTTAAGAGCATGTAAAGAACAGGGTGTAACACTAACATCGATGGTGTAGGAAGAAAGACGTATATGAGTAATCCAACTGTGATAGAGGCTGCGAGCCATACATAAAACGGCGCCAGCATAACATACCATGGACGATGGATGAGCTTGACTATGCTCAATCAGAGACGGGCCTCCCGAGGTACCTGTCCAGGTTCTTTATGAAATCCTCCCTATCAAACTCCCTTACACGTGACAATACATAGGCGCCGGGTGGAATAGTGAGAGGCATATGCTCAGGATGCTCCAAAACAGACTCCTCCTTCACCAAGACGTAGACCTGCCCGTTGGCGGAGTATGCCTCGTATCTTCCGACCAGCCTGTGAACATTACCTGTCTCGCCCTTTACAGCCACCTCCGCAACCCTTTCACCATTCCTTGGAACATGGAACGGGTGGATACGTCTCAAAAGAACATCGCCCTGCCGATAAACCAGCATACATCCGCAGACGACGCCACGCATATAAACAGATAAGGGCAGACGCATCATGTATGATTGGGTTACAGGTTTGAGGGACATAACAATAAACCATTCTACAGCCGGCTAAAATCACTCACTTAAATTAATCAAATGCTTATATATCTACTGAAGGCTTGTAAGATTGTTGAAGTTAAGCCTGATGAAGACTATTTTTCTATCTATCACATTAGTATTGATTGTTTTCGTCATTGTTTGGGTCACTCAATATAGTTATGAGTCGGTTGAAGTTAGAACATTTTCGGAGCCAATAACTATAACACAAACGACCTTCATTAGGACAAGCTTCACTAAAGAAGGACATGGCTCTGTGTCTGGAAGGGACCTGAGTGAAGTAGCCGAGGCGGTTCATTTAGGTCCTATCAAAGCAGGAAGTGAGGTTTCCGTTAAAGTTATGGCATCGAATCCTGTATTGGTGCTCGTTACAGACACGGGTAGCGCCATCCTTTTCGACCTTTCGGGAGCCTATAGTGAAGAATATATCCTAGCAAGTGGATTGGGAACAGATGTGGATGTAAAATTGTTAATTACTGAGGATGGGAATTACTCCGTTGTAATTGGAAAAACTGCAGGCAATTACGGGGCCAGTTTTGTGGTGCAAGCCACGATTGTGGGGCTGCGCGAAACCACTATAACTACAACCACAGAAACTATGATAACCACAACTATAACCACTACACGGAAACTTTTCTCATAATAGACCAACGTTTCAACCCTCTAAAAGAAGGAAGGCAAAGTCGTCAGAAAAATATGATGGATAGAGCTTCTATTTAGGTGACCTTCTCCACGGTGAGTTCCCAGTTGCAATTAGCAGAGACTATTCTTATGTACCAATTGCCGGGTGGGATTGCTGCGGCGTAGAACTCGAACGTGCCCTGCTCCTCATCAACTGACCCGCGCTTATAGAAGATATCCTCACCCACTCCATACAAGTACCACCACAATGCAACATAACGGAGGTTGGCTCTAGCGTTTATGGTGATTTTTATCTTCAGGTCCGAAGTTGCCTCTAGCGTAAAAGGCTGCGTCTCCTTATCGCCGCTACCCCTATCTCTAACCAACACAGTTCCAGAAACAGCAGGATAAACTGTTGACACCACTGTCGTGGTCGAAGTCGTGGTTAATGTGGCTGTGGTCTTGACGGTGGAGACGCTGGTGGTGGTTGAGGTCAACGTGGTCCGCATGGTGACAAAAAATGTGGTGAACCGTTGGAGCGTCTGGTATGAGGTCACAGTTACAGGTAGAGTTGTTGTCACGGGTTTAGTCTCTGTGCTTGTGCTTGTAACCGTATAAGTCTGGACCATGGTTCTAGTGAAGGCTAACGAGCCGCTTAAGAAACCAGCCAACAACCCTATAACAAGTAATAGGATAGGGAAAAACCTCAGAATGCTCATAATGTAGTTGGGATTTCGCGAGGTTTAAGCTTTTCAAAGAATGAATATTCTCTCATCTCACAGAGACACATAGGGGGCTGTCGTTGGTTATCATGAATACCTGGCTCATCATTTCTGGCCTAAACAATTTTTATTCATCGGCTATTGATTATGCTCCATGAGCAAGCAGAAGAAAGTCCTCAAGGTGTTGCCTTCTCTGCCTCCGTCCGCGTTCTCAAGCCTTTTCCCAAACTTCTGTATACAGGTCTCGACCTCCTCTCTCGAGGAGCTTTCGACCGACGCAAGAAAGTATGATGACGTCATTGTCTATATCAGGCATTCGCCGACGGTTAAACTGTTGGAGAAATGGTTGCCAAGGTTCATGGTCGGGGATTCCGCGGAGGTCGGCGGAGAAAGGTTCTATGTTGTCTCAGCTCCGCAGAGAACTCCGGTCTCGGGACAAGACGTTCCAGTAGACGAGAAAAATGTACTGGTTCTGAGATGCGTGGCTGCGAAAGGTATCTGGCTTTGACTATTTTTCGTCAAGGTAGTCTACAGGCAGGGCGAATCCTGAGCCTGTTTCGATGTCTAGGTATATTTTTTCTCCGCTCCATTTTCTGGGCTCGGTCCCGATGTGGATTATCGCTCTTCTGTCCCCTAGTCTGATGCTTTTTTTTCTGAGTAAGAGCAGGTGGTTAGGCCCCTCGCCCCAGACTTTTCGAAGCATTTTTGCGAAGAAAGAGTACGACCTTGCGGCTAGAATGGTTGGGAAAAGGTCTTGGGGCGGGAGGATTCTTCTGTATCTCGGCCTCTCCCCCTCATACCATAGCCAGAGATAGAGGCCTTCACCGCATAGTTTGGCGGCTTTTATCAGCAGTGGATAGTATTCTCCGGCCAGCTCCTCCAGAGCCTGAAACGCTTCTTCACTCTCTATTCTGTAGAGGTTTTCGCCAACTTTTGTGCCGTAGGTCTGTATCTTGACTATTGCTGCTCTGCCTCTGCTGTCGGGGACGACTCCATCACGCTCTCTATATATGCTGAGCACTTCGCCGAAACGCTGGTCATACGGGGTAATGTATCCCAGATGCATATGCGTGGCTGGAGTCTTCGCACCTGAGCTGAAGTACACGCCTAGTGTTCCCGGCAGAAGCAGCGGGGACAGCATCTGGATAGGGTATCCTGTCCTCCTGTAGACAGAGGCCGCGTAGCCGTTCACGAGGCCCGCAAGCCTCAGATAATCGCCGTGAGATATTTTCCTGAACTTCTCAGCCATTTTCTCGGGGATACCGAGATAAGCCACATCTAATCTATCCGGTTTCTCGAGGTTAACATAATCTGTGAACCTGCCGCCTTCCTCCGCGTCGTCGAGCCTGATAAAAACACTATGATAGGGGCTTACAGTGTTTACCCAATGAGACATCTTGACATGTATCTGCCCCTCTATGCGGTAGAGGAGAGGCGTTGGATTATTCATCCAATAGACTGGGTCAGGCGCGTTAACCACCTCGCCTGAGGCTTTCATGAACCTGATAAAGTCCTCGCCTTTGACGGGGAGTTGGCTCTCCTCCTCACCAAGGTCTTCGAAAAACTTGGCCACCAGAGCGTCCTCAAACCCCTGGTCGATAAGAGACTCGATGAACTTCACGGTCTGCGCCAGAGCTGCAAGGTTCATGGCATGATACTGTGCACCGGGATATCCTTGTCTAAGAGTCTCCTCATACCATCCCAGCTCTTTTTGATGCATTCGGAGTAATCTAGAGAGCTTAACCACAATAGCCAATTCACATAAACCATCTCATGCCAACGTAAAAATGCTTTCTGGCCTAGAAGCTCACTAGACCAAAGCGTCCATAGCTCAAACCCATGTTAGCGACAAGAAGAGCTATCGAGAGGCCCGAGAGGTAGTAGATGGCTGGGTTGACATGTCTGAAGCCCACGCGCTCGAGCAACGACCTCAGCATCAGCTCGCCGTCAAGCATCTTTATCGGCAGCATGTTGAAGACCGCGACCCCGAGCGAGACAAGCTGCAGCCAGAAAAACACCTTGAAAACAGCCTGGGAAATGAACGGCGGAGAATCAAACCTAGCCTGTACAAAGGGCTCCACATCAGCCACGCCCAGGGACCTGAGAACACTTGCGAGGCTCATCTCCCTCCCAACATGCTTTGGGTCAACGCTGTAGACCCTCTCCCCTCTATCAGTCTCCAGCTTTATCTCTGGGCGAAGAGTGATTGTTTTCATGATGGTCGAGCTCCGGACAGGCATGTCGTCTATGCTCTTCACCACCTCCCCCACCTGCACCACGGAGCCTGCGTCTGTCTCGGAAACATAGAGGCCTGTCTCAGCCATTGTGAAGAATGATAATAGACAGGCTACGGCAACTAATCCGATGAAGAGGTTGGCGAAGGAGCCGGCGGCGGCTATCCTCATCCGCGCCCCGGGGCTAGCTGATTTGAAGGCTTTCTCATCAGGCTGCACGAATCCGCCGGGAAAAACAAATGCGAGAAACACGCCGGAGGACTTTACCGGAATACCCTCCAGCCTAGCTACCACTCCATGCATCCCCTCGTGAGTGGCCAGCACTATGACCAGCGCGATGAGTAGGTAGGGCAGGTTCTGTGGCTTGATGGTTATGCCGGGGATGAGGGGGAGGACAACGTTGTGGATAGAGGCTTCAGCAGGCCTGAACAGGTATGTGGAGAGGTTGTTGGAGAGCAGGTAGAAGGCGAAAAACATCATGCCGAACCCAGCTATGACAGCAATCCTTGAAACAATTCTCCACAGCCTAGGCGAGGCCGACAGAATTCGGTCAAAAACACTCTGCAACGAGTAGAGGTGTAGGATGACGAGGAAGGGATAAACCTGAAGCCTTCCACCTCTATACCTGCGTATAATGAGGGACGCCGCTAACCAGACAACAGCCAATATTATGAATGCTTCTATCACCGAATTCATCTAAGCATCACACCCATCGTGGCTAGAAAGACAGCAGCTCCTCCATCGCGAAGCTCAGCATGTCGTAAGATTGCTCACCTGCTAGCATACGTACAACGACTCCTTCAGGTGATATGAAGAAGTACGTTGGAGTCCCTCTCACACCATAGTCGAGAAACGTCTTCATGGCTGGGTCGTAGACAGATATCCAGCTTATGCCATGTTTCTGGATGAATTCAGCAGACTTCTCTGGAGTTGTCCCCTGACTGCCTAAAACCGTTAGAAAGACCACCCTGTCACCATATTCTTGATGCAGTTTCTTAACCGATGGCGCCATGTTGTTACAGTGTGGGCACCATTCGAACACAAACTCGATAAAAACAGGCTTACCTCTCAGGCTTGAGAAAGATAATGTTCTGCCGGTTAAGCCATTGGCATCAAGCACCTCCAGCGTGAAGTCTGGAGCGCTGGTTCCCATGCTGCCCACCTGTGTCGGCGCCTGCGCTGGCATCTGAGGAGGCGTCAGCATGAGAAAGATGATGAGGAAAGCGAGCAATGCGGCGGGCATGAAAGCCAGGTACCTAGTTTTCCCATGAGCTTTCTTAGGCATACGGTATCCAAGGGCTGGGATGGATTTATCACGATAAGCTTTTAAGGCCAGCCTCAGCCCGCATCATGTGTTAGAAACCCTGACACATAGAAGACGAAACGGGAAAAAGCTGCTTAGTCCATACGCCAACGGATTCGGATACTGTTCAATGTGTAGAGAATATTATCCTGCGTATGAGGAGACATGCATATACCACAAAATCAGGCTTCGGCTACGGGCGAGAACAAGGACAAAGAAAGAATATCCAAGAATAGTTGTGGAGTAATCCAAGAAAGTTCCGGAGCTTTATAGGATGTACCAAACCATACATGTTCGGAAAGGTAATACTTTCCAAGTAATTTCGGTCAGGGAGAAATCGGGCCTAATTCCCGGAAATTTCGCCTCTCTGGAAAGATGGGTTGACCATATATGGTCAACGCCGGCTTCGGCTAGACTTGTTCTCGGGTGGAGAGCGGCGTGCCATGATGGTTAGCACGGTCATAGCCTGCTGTAGGTCGCCTCCATGCGCGTATCTAGCTACTCTCAACACGTCTCTGGCGCTTCTGAAACCGTTGGCCCACATGGTTCTGGCTAGTGTTTTAGCCGACTGCTCGTCGAAGCCATGTTCCACGAATATTCGGAGAGCCACTTTCTCGAAGTCTCCAGCATCGTATTGAGGCAGGTACAGTATCATGAAGCGGTCAAGGACTTCTGGAGGAATCTTTTCGAGGTAGTTGGCGGTGGCCATGACCGTGGCGAGGCATGTTTTCTCGGCCTCGATGTTTCCTTTTAGTACAGTTATCCGCCCTGTCTGCATCAGGCTGAGCAATACGTCGTAGTCCGTCTTCCCCATCTTGTCCAGCTCATCTATCAGGACCAGCTCTATTTGGTCCCCGGCCATCAGCAACTTGTTCCGTAGACCGGCTTTACTTACTTGGCTGCCCAGCAGGAAGAGCCGCTTCTCCTGAGGCACCTCTTTCTCAACCGATAACAGCAGCATTGTTTTCGCTATCCCCGGCGGGCCGGCGAGCAGGACATGTATCCTCTGGTCTATGTTTGTCAGAATCGTCCGCCTCATCATCTCGATGCTCCGCTCCAGCACTATCTTCACGTCGTCAAAGCCCTCAACCATCTTGAAGTTCTGCCCCTCATAGCGTAGAGGAACCTGTGAAATAGCTGGAGCAGGGGAAGGTTTCTCTCTCTCCGGCTTACCTCTCCTGAGAAAATCAAAGAGCGGCGGCATTCACCACCTCCTCCACCATCACAACCTCTTTCCCGACTAAGGTATCCATGGATTTCTCCAGATATATGGTCAGGTATCTGCCGCTTCTGCTGGTTCTGAGGACGGCCGCCGGGTCAAGAGTTTGACCAAAATACCCCCTTAGCTGCCACGATGTGATAATCACTGTCGCGCCCTGCCCGGTCAGAGAGCGGATAAAGTGGTTGAAGACGGCGTGCTTCTCACGCGCGTAGCCCGGGTTCTCGAGGTATAGCAGGTGGAACGGGGCTGAGGCGCTGTCGACGACCACGAGGACTAGAGGAGGGTTTAGGTAACGGAGTCTGCTGTTTATCTCTGCGAGCTTCTCTAGGAACGGGTTAACCTCGTGGCACTCGTAGTAAGCGACGCCCTTTGGAGGCGATGTAATCTTCGACTCCGTGTCGAGGTAGAAGACCACGCCTCCCCGAGAAGAAAACAGCTTAGAAGACGCTATGCAGATGCTTGTCTTGAGGCTCGCTGGAGGGCCGTAGACCACATTAACCCTTCCTACCGGCCAGCCCCCCGCGAGCAGGCTGTCTAGCCTCTCGACCCCCGTCGGTATCTTCATCTGAGGCAACCACGACAGCCTCTTCTTCGACAAGCCTCCGCCTCATCTCGTTCTCAAGCCGCGTAGGCTTAGCCCCCTGCGCCGGGACTAGGCCTCTATCGGTTAGGCGCATGTAAAGCCCTATGTTGTCAGGCTTTTCTCGATGAGCTTCGATGACAAAAAACCTGAGGTCGCCCTGCAGCCTCCAAATCCTAGCTATTACTTTAGCTATGTATCCAAGAAAACGGCCGCCGATGTAGTCTTCACCATAGGTCCCCAACACGATGTCCAAATCTCTGACGTCTATGAGGCCTTTTTTCGCAGCCTTCTCAAGCTCCCTGATTTGATGCTGCTCGAAAGCCTTCTTAGCCTTCGAGGCGCTCCATGAGGTGAAAAGAACCGTGGCTCCGCTGTTTTTTGCATAGTTTAGCAAGGTCTTGGTCTGAAGCTCCAGCTTACCCATAAGCTCTCTGGCCACGGAGCCTACATGCTCTGGTGGCGCGTTCATGACACGCTGGTGATAATGCCAAGCAATGGAGTCGAGAACAAACATTCCAACCTCCGCTTTTTTCACAAGCCCTCCCCATTCATCCATGACGATTTTATGCTGTTCAGACAGCTCCCCGGCTTGATAGATAAACACATTCGAGATGAGCCTGTGTATCAGGTCCTGCTTCACACCCATCGCTGCCGCTAGATTGTATAGCCTAAGCTGGCTGACGCCGCCTGACTCCGTGTCCAGGTAAAGGATTTGCCGGCCTTCTTCAGCAACCTTCAACGCGGCCTGCATAGCGAAAGTGGTTTTACCTGCTTTCTGGCTGCCGTATATCAGGGCTAAGCCCGCCCGTGGCAGGCCATACATGAGCTCGTCCAGCTCAGGCACGCCGGTTGTCCTGTAGAAGCGGCGAATCATCTCCTCCATGTCATTCTTCCTCTGGTTTCCAAATGTCCTTGTTCGGGAAACCGCATTCCAAACATGCTACAGGAGCCCCGTGCGCCAACCCTCTCAGAACAGAGGAGCAGCTTGGGCATAGAAGCACCCGAACATTGTCAAGCGGCGGGTTGAGGTTAACAACTGGAAAATAGGAGGGGAAGGGAGAGGTGTCCGCGGATATTAGCTTCATGAAGGCTCTCGGGTTTCTCGGGATGCTCAGGATTGCTTCAGGGCGTTTAAGCACCTCATGCAGATACGGTCCCTGCTTCACGGCTTTGAAGAGGCGCGGCCGCCAATCCAGCATCTTTACAGCTTCTTCGGGGCTCGGCAGCGGCTCACGCCGCTCCTTCACAGGCTGAGAACCGGTGTCTTGTTTCTTGTCTTCAGGCTTTGCTTTTAGACGCTTCACCGCTTGGAAAAACTTCGTGGCAGTTGTTTTCTTGACTCCGTTGACGAGGTGTTTTTCCTTAGACCGCCTATCCACCACATGTATGCCCTCTTCTTCAAGCAGCTTTCTGGCGTCGAATCTCTCGACCATTGAGCGAACAGTTTCGAAAGGCAGGTTAAGCGATTCTGCCACTTTTCTCCATGAGCCGAGGAATTTATGGAGAGCGACTAGGCCTTCATAGAACTCCTCCTCGCTTAGAGGCAGTGTCTTGCCTTCGTCGCTTAATGCCCAGAGAAGGGCCTCCTTATCGCTTAAATCGAAAACATAGCAAGGTATCTCCTGTATCCCTGCTATGCGTGCGGCTTCGACACGGCGGGACCCTCTGACCACTCCATATGTCCCGTCTGGAAGCGGCCTGACGGCCACTGCTGAGACGAAGCCATGTTTAACTATGTCTTCCACCAACGGTTTCAGGTCACCAAGATTCTCTCTCGGGTTCATTGGGTCTTTCACTAGCTTGCTCAACGGCAGGGTTACGAGCTTAGGCTCGATTACCTGACCCATCATATTATTGCTCTTCGGAGGTATATTAAAGGAGTCTGGGCCATTTTCGGTCATCTCTCTCTCACCACCTCCAGTACACGGGTAGCCGTGGATTGACCGATTATTTTCGCCAAATGTTCGGTGGATATCCGGCGGAGGTCTTCCACCCTCCTGATACCAGCGTTCCATAGAGCCCTGGCCCTGACCCTTCCTATGCCCGGTAGCGAGCAGAGCGGGAGCAGCTCCTCTCTCACGCCATGCTTGATTCTTTCAGACAATACTAGGAAGGTTTTAGATGCCTGTCGCCGGCCGACCATGGCCGCAAGCTCCGAAGCAGCCTGAGCTATCCAAGAACCTGATTCGCTGAGGACATATATGTCCCCCGGAGCTGCTCCGAACCGGCTCTCTATAGTGGACTCCCCCATCTCCTCCACCCATGCCTTGAGGACACTGGCTTTGGCGATGGCTGGGCCGTCGAAGTCTCCGTAGTCCCTGAACCAGTCGAGGGCAGGCTGTATATGGGATAGAAGCTCGATGTCGGGTGTGGAGCAGATGGTCAGGAGCGCAACGTCGTCAGCCTTCGGACCTGCTTTCTCAACATCCTCAAGCCTCGAAAGGATTATACGGGCCGACAGTGGGTCGATGTAGAGGTCCGCAACCCTCTTACCCAGCCTCGTCGCCCTCCATCCTCCGCCATCATGTTTTATGAACTTGGCCGCTTCGAGGTAAGACAATGCGCTGTCAACCTTTTCCATCAAGCCGCTATCCTGCCGCGACGCCAAGGTTTTCTCGAAGAAAGCCACAAGCTCATTATGGTCTGAGAAACCGCTTGATACAAGCCCCAGCGTATGAAACCTGAGCCTCCTCTGGTCGGAGAGCCTGCTTACAATCGGCTCAAGCTGCCCATGAACATATCTCCTCATCATCTCATTCCTCTGCCTAGAATTCTTCGCAATAATCACAGCCAGCCCCTCTTTATCGAAGCCAGGCCTCCCAGCTCGGCCGCATAACTGCTTATACTCCATCACGGACATATCTTCCCCACCTCGTTTGACATCGGGTATTATGACGGCTCGCGCAGGCAGGTTGACTCCGGCGGCCAGCGTAGGCGTCGCGACTATTGCCTTCAGCAACCCCGCACGGAAAGCATCCTCAACAGCTTTCCGCTGATGCGGATACAGCCCGGCGTGATGGAAGGCTGTGCCACGTCTAATGTATCTGGCTAGACGCGTGGAGCAGTCTCCCCCATCGTATACTGTTTCAGCCAAAGCCGAGAGCTGAGCAGCCTCTCCCCCAACTACTCTAAGGGCCGAGGCGAGGTCGTCAGCAATTCCTTCAGCGGCCCTTCTACTAGAAGCGAATACCAGCACCTGCCCACCGATTGATACAATGTTTAGGACAAGGTTCTTCACCGGGTCGCTGCTCAGCCTAGGCAGCCTCTCGGATGAGCCGTCGGAGAAGAATAGCTCGTCCCTGTCTTGCTGATACACGGCTTCTCGGAGGGGCACGGGCCTCCAGCTCGAGGAAACTATGTCGGCGCCAGTATACTCAGCCAGGTCCTCGACGTTTCTAATGGTCGCGCTCAGCAAAAGAAACTGGGCATTCGGAAGCTCGGTTAACAAACGTGTTATAAGCACTTCAAGGGTTGAGCCTCTTTCCTCAGCCGCCAACATGTGTACCTCGTCTACCACAACAAGTGAAGTGGATTTGACCCATGAGGCGCTGTGCCTCAGCATGCTGTCCATCTTCTCATTTGTCGAGACCACGATGTCGTAGCCTCTAAGCCACTCCTCAGGCTGGTCATAGTCCCTGCTGACGGCGGCCACCTTGTATCTATCGCCGAAAAGCTCCTCGAAAAACTGCTTCTTCTCACTGGTTATGGCTCTCAGAGGAGAAAGGTAAACCACTCTGCCTCCCCTATCCAAATGCTTGGACGCAGCCAAAGCAGCTAGAAGAGTTTTGCCGCTCGCCGTCGGAGTGGCCACCAGCAGGTTGCGGCCGTCCAGCAACCCTTTGGAAACGGCTTCAGCCTGAGGCGGGTACAGAGCCTCGACACCTATGCCCCGCAGCTTATCCACCAAGTAAGAAGGTATGGGGAGCTGGTTCACCATCACTCGGCGACCACCTCAGGCCTTGACCAACCCAGCTCCGGAAGCTCCATGACCTCAACCATCCTAGCGTCTACGCTTTCGCCGGGCAGGAAGGAGAGGACCTTGGCGTAGAGGTTGCCCAGCATATCTCTAGAAAGGGACACCACCTCTCCGACGTAGTAGGTTCTGCCGCCGCATTCAAGCTTTTTACCAGCGACGCTACATGGCCCAACCAAGGATTCATGGCTGTATGGATCCCTCCAGAAGACAACGGGCCTACCGGTTTCCCCACATCCAAGGCATGAATAGTCTTTCTGCAGAGATGTTTCTAGAACGGCTCCGCACTCTCTACATTTCATGGCCCAGAGACAGGGTAGGCGCCGGAAGATGCTGGGTTTTCCGCGGAAATGCTTAACCAGGTCATATTCCCTGCTGTTGATGAGAAGCCATAAAGAGCCTTCCCTGTCGATGTAGACGCGTTCCAGCTCGGGTAACGGAAGCCCGAGAGCGGGCTGGATACCGTGGGACGCCAGCTTCTCCCTGATTTTCTTATTGTGGACAATAAAGTCCACGTACCGGTCTCTGTATATCCATGACGTGAAAGGCCCCACCATGAACCTGCCCAGCCTAGCCATCGCCGCTCACCTCTTCCGACAAATTCTGGTCAGCAAGCGTCTCCGAGAAGACCGCCACACGCTCGGCCAAGCTGATTAACAGCTCCGCCGCATCAGCCATCCTCTTCCTATCCTCCTCGGAGACCGGCTGGCCGTCCGCAACCTGTTTAGAGAGCCTCTTCGCCTCAATGTTTGCAGCATATAGTTTCCTAGCCTCTTCCTCAGATATCTTGAGAACACCTCTTTCAGCCGCTTTGGCTGCGAGGTCGGGTAAATGCCCCTTCTCCTCTCCGAGAAGCTTCTTGAGAGAGGTGACGGCGGCCTTGTACGCTATGCCAACAGCGGCTAGGCTATCGCCTCTGAGCAGGTGTTTCCTAGCCCTCGCCACAAGCGTGTCAACATCATGTATCTCGCGGGGTTTGCGCTGCTGCGTGTAGGAGCCGAGGCCCGTCTGCAAAGCGATGGCGGGCTGCGCCGAGCTCCCGCCAGCCTCGTCACTTGTTTTCTCCTCCCTCGACTTCGACTCCCAGTCCTTGAGGGCCTGCTCGCCCAGAGCCGTTAAACCCAGCACGCCGCCGGGGTCCACCATGAGGTATTGTTTCTCGAGAAGCATTTTCAAAGCCTTCCCAGCCTCGGGAAACAATTGGGAGACCGAGTCCGAGGTGGGTGACTGCAGCCTCTTCACCGTTCGAAGCAGGCTGTAGCAATGCTCGGCATAGTCTGCGAAATCGGCGTAGAGAAGCGTGTCGCGATAGGCTCCGAGCAGCTCCTCCCTTAGAAGCGATATTTTTCTCTCGGCCTCGGCTTCTAGAGCCTTCAGGTCGCATACAGGGGACTGGAGAAGCTCTCCCTCGAAAAGGTAGCTGCGGCCATCCGGTGTAGCCCGTGTATAGACCAGGGCGTATCCAACCGGTATAGACGAGGGGTTGACCTCGACACCTATTCTCTCCGACAGCTCCCTTCTAACATGGGACGGGCCTCTCGTGACAATATATGTCCCAGCCAAGTCGAGAAGCTCGGGAGCAAGCAACCCGGTGCTGCTGGATATCACGAATCCTCCACAGCCCCTAAGCCTCTCCACCGTCTTCAGAGTCCTCAGCCACACATGCCTAGCATCGTATGGCAGAAGCTGCAGCTCCGGTAGGCCCAGCTCAGCGCTGTCAAAAACTATGACACAGCCTTGGAAGAGGCGGGGAGCATCGTAGAGCAGGTACATGCCTATGAAGAGCTGGCTGGCTTGGCTGAGGTTTCGAAGGTCTATCACCAACTGCTGCCAATCGCCTGCGAAGAGCTTGTCAGGCTCCGGATAGCCCTCTCCAAAGAACTGCGTCAACATGCCGAGTGCGTCTTTCAGCCTAGCCGAGCCCGTGGGCCCATACTCGGCGACAAGCTTGTCTACGTCGTCGGGCAACACCCTTGAGCCTCTAAACTTCTCCAGAAACCGTATCACCATCCCAGCCTCAGCCGTGTCAAGCCCAGCGGCCACGGCAAGGGGCACAGCGATGTTCTCGGCCCAGCGCCTCAGACCGAACTTGTCGGAGGAAGAGGGCTTGAGAACATTGATGGAGGTTTTTCCAAGCGGTACATAATGTGTCTTGGCATGTGATGCAGCCATGTATGGTGAGCCTATCACCACCACTCTCCGGCCAAGTTTCAGCACCGCGTCGACGAGAACCCGGGCGGCGGGTATCGAGGCTTCGCCGAACACTATTACGCCGCTGTCGAACGCCTGTCTGTATATACAGCCTCTCGAGCGGCCAAACCATCCACCGGGCCTAGACACTATGCATACATCAGCTTTCTTGGGGGAATCCTGTATAACCTGGCTACCCTGCTTAGACACCACAGGGGATGGTTTAGAGCCTTTCCCCACCGCTATGCTGCGTGTGGCTGTGACAGGGGCGCTTGTTTTTGTAAAGCTTTTCACAGCCAATAAGCCTGCCAAGCCGCCTATGAGGAAGGCTAGCAACATGCCTGCAGCGGGTCCAGCGATTAGAGAGGCTCCTGTTACAAGCAAAGCCGCCAGCGACAGCGCGGCGAACGGCGCAATGAATCTCCTGAAAAAGCCTGTAAATGTTCTGACGCCGGAGAAGATAACCCATCCCCCGGGCAGCAATATGGTGACGACAACCAGAAGCAGTAGGGCGACTATGCCTATTAGCGCGAGCTGTGCGAGAATCGGCTGGACAACCATGAAGCCTAGGCCGCCAAGTATGAAGGCGAGGATATCTCTAGAATTCATGCCCAATCCTCCTCGGCTCCCTCCTCTTTCTCCGCCTAGCTAGGGCAAGCATGCTGGCAAACAGGGTGGCTAAGGGCAAAGTGACCACGAGCATCGAAGGGTTGACAACAGCCGTAGCCATCGCCGTGAAGACGATGATGTAGAAAACAGACTTGGCCGATAGAATCCCTTTGCCAACCTCGTCAGCACCCTGCTCTTCTCCATGTTTCCTCCGTGGAGGAGCTCTTGTCTGGGCTTCATGATAATCAGGCTCATATGCCGGCGGCTGCGATGCCATGCTCTCGTAAATCCTCTGGTTGATAATGTATTCATCCAAATAGCTGTCATCAGATGACATATTGCTTCATCTCCTCGAAATGCTTCAGCAATAGAATTCCGGGAATAGTCTTCTTATACCTCGTTCCATCCATCCAAACTAGGCCATACTTGATGTAGTCATGAATGGAGGACTTGTCTTTCCAATTGCGGCAGAACCTGACAGCCACCGATGTGGGCAGTTTTCTAAGAATCTCGGCAGCCTCCTTGTTGATGGTTCTCTTTATCGCTAACTCTTTAGCGGCTATAACGTTGGACAGAAGCTCAAACTCCTCCGGGTCAAATTCTTGTGTATCGGTTTTTCTAGTCTCCTGCTTCTCTTCTACAGGTTCTTCTCCCGTGTTCGTTGCCTTGACTAAAGTCCTCTCCTTTGTCTCCTTTTCCTGTTTCTTCTTTTCAACATGTTTTCCGAGACAGCGACCATCGCTGGTCAGCACTCTGCCGCATTCGCTGCATGGCTTCGGCAGCCCGGGAGCCTTGTCTCCGCCAAGTTTCTCCCTCCGCATTTTGAAGATATAGCCATCCACGATGATTCTGGCCGGGTCTTGCCGGGACAGTGTCCTTATCCTCGCCGGCGTGACGAACCTGATGTATGCCTCGCCTATCCCCAGCTCTGTTATCACGCGTCTGATGCTCTCGGGCGAGGTTTGGGAAAGAACCCACACATCCTCTGGAGAGGAGGTGTTGAACACGACCCACCGGTAGCAGGACTGTCTAATTCCGTCGGCTATGTCCGACAGCCTCTGCGTGACAAGAATCAACGCGACGGCGTAGCTTCTAGCGGTTCTGGCTATGTCTTCGAGCTTGCTACGGCTCCCCGAGTCCCTGCCGCCTCTGAGCTGGATAGGCTTGGTGACTAGGTACGCCTCGTCTATGACGACCACGACAGGCTTTTCTCTAGTGAAAGCCAGCGGCCCACGTTTCAGCATCATCTTGGCAAGCTTCCTAAGCAGGAACTCTAGGACTATTGCTCTGGTTTTCTCGTTCACATCAGCCATGTTGAGCACCACGAGAGAGGGGCCATCCGCCGCAAACAATGGGCTATAGAGGTCGGAGACGCCGTAGGCATCTGTTTTAAAGACCGTCTTCAGGTCATACATCTTGTCGTAGATGCCTTCTATGGCGTCTTTGGTCTGCGGCCCATACTTCAGCTTCCCCTCCATTATTTCCCTCTCCACCTTCTCCAGTTTATCCATCAGGTTTTCATACGTCAACTCGATGTTGGCGTGGCGCAGCTCGGCGTAGGCCACTCTGATGAAGTGAGCCTGCTTAGAGCCAACCTCCTCCAGAACAGATATGCTGTCCATGAGGTCCTCAACCATCTGAGGCTCCGTCTCCCCCTCAAGGGCCTTGAACGGGTCTATGCCCGTGTGTGAGACCATGTAAATAGCCGCTCTCCCGTCGTCCACGTATCCGAGCTTGTAAAACGCTTCGGTGAAGTCGCCTTTGACATCGAAGAGCAAAACCTTGTAGCTCCCCATTAGCTGGGTGACTAGGCTAAACACTGTAGTTGTCTTGCCCGCCCCGCTCGCGCCAGCTATTATCATGTGCGGGTTGAACTCCCGCTCGCTCACGACCGGGGAATACCTCAGCTCTATGTTTCCGGGAATGGTGCGTACGAGGATATGGGTCTTGAGCTGAGCATCTTCATTGGTTTCGCGGTAGGGCTGCTCAACCATTCTCACGCTTTTGGAGACGGTGCCGAGGACGGCTGAGGACTCCTTGTTACCGGTTTCAACGTCTCTTCTAACCCTTCTGATTGTTGATGCCTGCTCAGCCACCGCGACTATCGACGCTATGGTCGTCACCATCGGTATCGAGGGGAGGTTGGCTAAGACGATTGTGAAGGCTTTATGATATTCGAGCTGGGCGAAAACGGCTGCGATAACTAGGTCCAGCACAAGGCTTAGTATGAAGTAGTAGGCGCCCAAGCTCTTGGCGGCATACGCTATCGGAGCCGCGATGGAGGCGGGTCCCGAGCCTATCGGCCCCCAAGCCATCAAAGCCAGCATGATGGCGAAAAACACTCTGCCGACAATGAGTGCGCGAAGGCTCTTGACGGGCTTTATCTCAGGCGCGTTGCCCTCCCTAACCATGAACAGGAACGTGAAGGCTAGGGCGTAGTTTAGGACAAGGGCCGCGGCACCTAGGAAGGTTATCTCCATATCACCATACACCTCTTCTCAAGACATACACCATGCTGCTGACCATTGCGCTGAAGCTGGTCACGGCGACGAACGTCCACAGCCTGCTCTCAACGCTGAAAACCCGCTCCACAACGTCTCCATGGCTGGTCTCCATCCTCACTATGAACGTGGCCCTCGGGTAGGAGAATATGCGCCAAGAGGTTTCAGCGACGCCCGACTCATCCGTGGAAACATCCACGGATTCTCTGAACTCGGCATACTGTATCCTCAGCCTGGTGTTTGCAACAGGCCTGCAAACCGATGTATCCATGATGGATGTCCCGTTTTCGAAAACCTTCCAGCACCTTCCCCCGCTTCCAACCAGGTCTTCCACAACCAGTATCCGGAACGTATATGGCCACAGGAAATGAGCCTCCTGGGTTCTGTCGAAGAAGACTATTACCTTGGTGGGGTTGAAGCCGTCGGTGTTTTCATCGCCCATGGCAAGCGGCGCAGCCAGAGCCAGCAGCGCCAGAGACAATAGAAGAAGGTTAAGCGGTTTCATACAGCATCTCCCTCCTGCTCATCCTCCTGCTCACCAGAGCCCTCTTGTCAGGCTCTATGCGGAAGAACAGAGGCCTAGGGTCAACGCTCCATTTGAGGAAGGCTTCGCCTGTCCCGAAGCCCTCCAGCCTCCTCCTCTCCTCGTCTGTCAGGTTAAGCAGCCTCTGGGCGTTCAGGGCCTCGCCCGGGTTACCGTAGCCGAAGGCAATCGTCGTGGAGACAAGCGCAGCCACGGTCGGGACACCTCTTCTCTTAGCCATGTCAGCTTCCTGAAGCAGGTCGTCAAGCAGATGCGTTATCATGACGTAGCTGGTGCCGAACTTTCTCTCCTCCCTGAGATGGGTACCCAGAGGGACTTCGCCGGCTTTTCCCAGCAAGAACTTGTGGCCCTCGTCGATTATCACCATGAGCCTCACACCCTCTTTAACCTCTTGGCTGAGCATGTAATCATGTATGTGCTCGAGAATGCTCCAAGTGATTAGCCTCTGCATGTCGTCGCTCATACGCACCTGCCCGCCGCCAGACTGGGCGCGGAAACTCACTATCACGACACCTCCCTCCACCAGCAAATCCTTCAACATCACATCGGTCCTATCAAGCGCGAAAGCGCCCTCCGCATAGGGCCTCAGCCTCCTCTCTAGGTCAAGCAGCAGCGTTACGGCTGCGTCGAGCTCAGGCGAGCCTCCCCGCGAGATAACCAGCTTCTCAGCCTCTCTTCTCCTCCACGCAACATATGCATAGAGCTGGGCCATAGTACATTTAGACAGGTTCTCATCCCTCCACGTGGAGGGGTCTGAGTCATCAACTCCGCCTATCCTCTTGTACATCAGCTTCAGCCCTTGGTAGAGTATGCTGGATTGGGTGGGCTGAAGCGGTATAGCATTGGGCAAAACCGCGTCCACGAACCTGCTTATCCTCTGCTCAGGGGCTAGGCCTGAGAGAAGCAACGGGTTGTATTTCTTGTTGCAGAGGTCTATGACGGTGACCTTCAAGCCCATGGAGCGGAGCTCGTCAGCCTCGGCGGCGTATTCTCCGGCCGGGTCTATTATGATGACGGCGGGAGGCTTCCCCGTGCCAGAGTATTTGCTGAGGCCATCTATCCTGAAGAGCAGCGTCTTTATCAGGGTGGATTTGCCGGTGCCGGGCGAGCCTAGCACAAGCATATGCGGGTTATGCAGCATCGATGGGTTCCAGTACACAGGCCTGCCATACTCGTCTCTGCCGAGGTATACGCCGTCCTTGGGCATTATTGGCCGGCGCCTGAAGGCAAGGGGGCTGACGGCCACGAAGTCCCTGGTCAACGCTTTGACAACCGGTATCGGGTTGGGGTCGAAGACGGCTCTACGCGGCTGAGGCAGGTACATGAACCTGTGGCACAGCGCCGCTCCCCAGCCGTCTCCAACCACCTTTGTCGTGAAATTCATTGTGTCGAGGAGGCTGCGGGCCTCGTGAAGCTCCTTATCCAGCTTATCCAACTCTCTCCAGGAAACGTCTCCCGAGGCTCTAGCCCTAACCTCTACAACAAGGCTCATCAGGTAGGGCCTCTCCCCATGAGTGATTCTATCCGCGACATTCATGCTGCGGCCCGCTTTCAAGTAGCCGGACACGGCGCCGCCGACCTGAGCATCCATGCCGTATAGGTCAGCCCTTGCCATGGCGAGCTTGATTGTGTCGCCCACGGGCTGGGGAACTATGTGGAGAACAACCCTGAAGTCTTTGAGGGTGTAGATGAGGTTGTTGAAAGATGCGAGATACATGGCCAGCCTCCGCTCAATGTCTTCGGATGACAGGTCTCTGTTGTTGTTTCCAGTGACGGATAGATACTTCGATGCAATGGTCTCGCCATTGACGCGTCTAACCAATACGCCGTCCTCAAGGATGGAGTATTCCCCGCCTCCAAGGCTCCAGTGGGTATGTCTACCGGACAGCTTGCAGGTGGCTTTGGATACGCTGTTCGCCGCCCTGACGGTTAGTAGGAGGCCGATTATCCCGCTGATGAGGATTGTTGTCCCCAGTATTCCCAGCCCCGTGCTGAGCATTGATGTAAACAATGTCGCAAACGATGCGCTGCCGAGGATTATCACATGGTGCTTGGAGGGCTTGTAGGCGGCCTCGTCGCTGACGGCTATTTGATGACCCATGTATGACGCGTCGTCTATCACAACCGTTCCAATGCCTTCCATGCTTGTTGCAAGCGTTTTAGCAGCGGCCTCGACAGCGTGTACAGCGCCCTCCTCATCGCCCTCAACCACCTCGGAGTAGAGAACTATGTACGCGTATTCTCCTTGAGGCGACCTATCGATGATAAGCTTCGCCTCAACGTCGGCGAGGCCCTCTACAGCCTTCACCATTCTATCTAGTAGAAGCATCCTCTCATGCGCCGTCGTTGTTTCATAGTTTTTCTGCACGTCGGCTATCTTCAGCATCTTGACGGCGTAGCCTCTGCGCCTCCTCCTATCCTCGAAGAGCAGGGTTACTTCGCCGGGTTTTCTGGGGCCCTCGAAGAGCCTTATCTTGGTGGGCACACGCAGAGAATATGGGATATCAGGTGCGACGGCGAACCAGAAAGCCGTGGATGGAACGTTTTTCCTAAGGTATCCGACGGCGGCTGGATAGCTTCTCCTAGCGGCCAGCAGGGCTAGAAACACCGCCGGAAACAGGATAGCCATGTAGGGGGTATACGGAGCCAGTTGAGGGCTTAAGCCTATTATAGCTAATGTAACCAGTATAAGCCCGCCGAAGAAAAGCGGCCCGATGCCCAGAACCTTAGCAAGAACCCCCATGCTTTCACCTCCTCATCTTCACAACCAGCGCCACGGCGAAGGTGGACACGCCCACGATTAACGCGGCGAGCAGATGACCACTTATAGCCAGAACACCTGTGAACACGCCGCCGATTATCAGGTATTTGCGCAGGCCAGCGTCGTAGGACACTTTCCTAGACGAGGGGCGCCTGCCACCTTTCTTGAGCAGGTCGACGGGCCTGCCGTTTTCATCCCTGATGTATGGGTCGTCGGGGTCTCTCGGCGTAGCCTCCTCCTCTCTTCGCCAGCCTCTCCTCAAGCCAAACTCATCTTCCTCACTCATTTTTCTCCTCACCATTTTTCTTGTTTGAATTCTCCCCAGCCTGCCTCCATTCGGGAGGCATCTGGGACTCGGTATCGCCCACATCATTCTCCTTTTTTCCAAAGTCTCCCCAACTCATGTGTTCCGAAACATCCTGCGGCTCGGCGCTGGGCTCGCTTCCCGCCGTCCACCACGGCACCTTGAACTCGCCATCTGATTCGGAGCCAACCCGTTCAACAAAAGAGGCAGCGTCCTCCCTCTTTCCCAGAGAGTCGGCTACGCTGAAGAACTCGTCCAGAGTCCTCGGGTCATCGGCACCGGAGAAAATCTTCTCCCTGAGGCTATCCATGTACTGCTGCTGGGCCTCGGCCACGCCGGGGTCCGGCTGATAATCCGCTGGAGAGACATCGTAGCCCTTCGCCGGAGCAGCATGGGACATGCGCGCCCCCATCTCCTCCATCACTTTCATGAACTCGTCCAGCTCGTTCTTCGACACCTCGTAGGTCCCCATGTTCGTCTCCACGACAACCCTGTCGCCGCCGTCCACGAGGTTGGTGAGCCTGAAGTCAGGGTCATACGGGTTGGCGACAATCCACATATACTCGCCGATTCTCTCCTCGAATCTTCTAAAGTCCTCGGGCGTGCCGTAGGACCTGTGCATGTCGTAGGCGTGTTTGACGTCCGATGGGTCTCCTCCATAGTCATGCTGCTTTATGACGGGCTGCTCAGCCGTCCCCGCTGGGTGAAGTATGCCGGTCCTGAACTCAGGAACATAGGCAGGCGTCACCAACGGCCTAACGCCCTCGGGGGTGAAGGGGTTGTTATCCGCGGCGAGGCTGAACGCCGCCGGAGCCCTTATCTTTCCGTCGAGCTGGTCAGATATGTATCCGAAGAAGGCGCCGGCGCTTACATGGCCTGAGGCTGACAGCCTCGTGCTCATCCAGTCAGCAGCCTTCCCAACCGTTGGGGAGAGGATGCCCTCGACAAGGGATGCGCCAACAACGTGTTTGCCGAAGTCGCTTTTCGCGAAGCTGTCAACCAAGGCAATTCTCTGCGACATTGTTGAGGACTTGAGCATGTTTGCGAAGCCTTGCGCCACCTTCTCTGGACGCGCCTCAACCATCCTGCTCTGCTTAGCCCATCCTATCAAGAGGTCAGCCTTACGCATGGCCTCCTCCTGCGAATAGCCCTTCATCATAAGCCTCTCCGCATAGGCGTTTCTCACGGCTTCGGCGAACTTCGGGTCGCTTCTGACAGCGGACATGGCGACATTGGCGGTGTAGCTCCTCGTCATCACGCCGAGAACCAGCCTCTCAGCCCTTGCGACAATGCCTCCCCTGCCCTCAAGCTCCCGCTTCTTGTCCAGCATCCGCTCCATGACGCCGGAGAACCTTGTCCTCTCAGCGAATTTTTCCCACGCCTTCCTGTTCTTCTCCCTTGCCTCGGTGGCGGCTTTGAGAAGCTGGTTCTCCTGCCTCCTCTGAATCCATCTAGCGATAAAGTCCACCCGGGACATCCGCTTAACCGCTGAAGCATATGTTGTGAAGAACTTGGCCGCATGAGTGATGTTGCCAACCTTTGAGAAGAAGAAATGCATCATCACGCTTTGACCACCTACAAGCGACTGGAAAGTATCTATGATGAGGGCTAGAAGACCAACAGCGATGCCTATGGCGAACGCCTGCCCTATCAATTCAGAGAGAGGCTTCAGAATAGCGACGCTCCCCGACCCAACCATCAGGATGGGCAGAGTAGATATCGGAATATTGCTTCCAGCATACGCTCCATACGCGTTTCTGTAAAACGTCTCCGAAATGGTTCTGGCGAGAGGAATGTTGGTGTCGAACACTGTGGCGTTAGTCTCCCAGTTCTGCTCCCTGTATGTGAGGAGGGCTGCGTTTATTCTCCGTGTAGCTTCATGACTCGGCCCATCCCTGTAAAGCCCCTGCCTAAAGTTCTGGTACCTAGCCCACTCGCCTCTAAAATTGTCCACGGAAATGCCTAGAATATTGTCGGGCACGTAGCCTCCCGACGCGAGCTGCCGAGTATACTCCCTGTCCTCGTCGAACTTGTGCCACTCTACCGGAGGCAGGTAAGGCATGGACTCGGAGGCCGTGAAGATGACCCTGAAGCTGTAGCTTAGGCTGTCGGGGACCTCTGGATAGCCGTCGTAGCTATCCCTTATGATTGTCTGGTTAGCTGTCACGAAGACTTTCTTCTGCTGGGTTGGGGCATTCAATTCAAGAGGCTCGTTGCGGTCGATTGCTTCTACGCTCTGCGGCAGAGTGTAGGGGCCGTATCCATCTATGAAGCCCGCCGCCATAATCTCCTCGAAGCTTGAATCCAGAACGGTATGGTTCCATGTAGGTGGGTTTGATGTGGACGGCCTAAACTCGTAACTCCATGATGGTGTGCCGAGGCGTCTCTCGCATACGTCGGTGCCGTTGACCGGGCCTCCATATATCGGGTCTATATGCCAGCAGACATCATAGTCATCCATGTTGAGGTAGACGAAGTATACGCTCTTGTTTCCGCTATAGTCGCCGCGGGTGTAGTAGTGCCAGCGCCAACAAGTCTCGGTGGTGGAGGAGTTGCCATCGGTCTCGCATGTGTATGTCTCGTTAACCGCCCACCTAAGCTCCCTCACCTTGGGCAGGGTTATACCATATATGTTCAGGTCCTCTTTCTTGGTTCCCCATGGCTGCTCCGTGAACCAGACGAAGGTTGTGTTCCTGTTGGCGGCCACCATCCAGAGACTTGTCTCGTTGTACAGGCTCGTGGACCTCCAGAAACTTTCCCACCTCTCTTTCCAAATCAGGTACGGGTTGCAAGAGATTGAGCCATCGTCCCATCCGCCGAAGAAGAACTCCCGGTCAGGGTCAGTTCCGGTGCAGGCCATGGCGCTAGGGTCAGGGTCCTCGGGAACCTTGTGAACTGTTATGTTGCGTGGAGAAGTGTCGTAGAGGGTCACCCACATGTTCAGGAACCAGACGCGCCTCGCGTAGGTGCCGTTAATCAGGGACATGCGGTAGCCCTCATCATAGGCGTTGTAGTATCCTCCGCCACCTGTGTCAAATATGGTCTTCTGAGGAGTCTTCAAAACATCTCTCATTATTTCTATTATTTGTTCGCAGGTCAGGTTGCCTCCGCGGGGCAGGTTAGCGCATACCTTGTCCCTATCTATCTCAGGAGGCTGAGTAAACTCGGCTGTTAGAAACGGGTACCACAATGTGTCGTTCTCCCTGTCATAAACCGTGTACCTCACGCCTCCCTCCATTTCGCCAACGCTCCTGCTGGCTATGCTAAGCTTCTGGATATCAGCGGCCTCCATGATGCTGTTCTCAGCATAGCCCGGCGGAGGAGAAGCGGCTACAATGGCTACTGGGAGAGCGATGGTGAGGGTTGCACCGAGAACCATGAAGGTTTTGCCGACGCGCCTAGCGAAGGGTATCGCGAAAAGTACCAGGCCTATGGTGAATATGGCTGGGGCTACGAACTTAGCGAAGGACACGAATGCCACAACCCCCTCCATGAAGAGGACCACGCCGCTAAGCACCTTCGCTATAAACTGCAGCATGGCGAAGACGGCTCCGAAGATGAAGCTCGCTATCGCTGAGAGAAGTATTCCCACGCCCGATATCCAAGCCGGCAGAAGAGCCAGCATCATGATTGACTGGAGGGTGCCGAGAGCTATCGCCGCGTATGAAACCGCCTTCATCCACTCGAAAGCCATGTCCCTGCTGGCGCGAGCGGATGCGATGGCGTCGTCGAAGGTGGCTGTAAGCGGGAAACTGTATCCAAGGGAATGTAGGTAGCTTGAGACAATTGGTTTGATGAGAGCTATGCTTCCTACAACGGCTAGAACCGCCACGGTTGACCAGCTATGCATCATCGCTGTGAAGCCCCAGCGCCTGAACTGGAGAATCGGGAGCCTGAACAATGCTATGCCAGAGGCATACACCAGCGCAGCCAAGCCGAAAACAATCTCAGCCTCCATAGCCATCACCCAAACCCGAGCGAAGCAGCCACCCCGCCTATGCCCTTTGAAAGGGCCGCGGCCGCAGCCGTCACTATCCCCCATCCCGCCAGCGAGCCTAACGCGAACCTCCACATCTTCATCAAAGTGTTGTTTTCAGGGTTGAGGAGCCACGCAACCAAGTCGAAGACGTTCTGCGGATTGGGTAGAACAAAGTCAGCCAGACTACATGCGTTTGCCTCTCCGGCTCCGCATGCGAGCAACCCTATAGCGGGTATGTAGGGCCCTGCGGCCACGAAAGCTATTGAAGCCGCTATAAACCATGCGCCTATTCCCCTGAGCTTTCCTCCGGGGACAGCCAGCAGGGCCACGCCAAGGGGAGCGAGGACCACTGCTAGCGAGCCGAAGACCGTTAAAAACACCATCAAGGTGAAGCTTGTTATAAGCGTCACGGAGAGGGCTAGACCCGGCAGAGAGGCGATTACGCTAAAGATGTTGGCTATCGCCGGCCCCACTATAGGTATCAGAGCGGTCCCCATTCCTATCCCCGTAATGATGGCCAGCAGCGAGAAGGCCTTATTGCCTACAGTCAAATACAGCGTTGGAAGGTCAGAACACTCAATCCTCGGAGCGGCTATAGAAGATGAAACAATATTGATTAAACCATTGATAGAATTGGCTACGCCTAGGACGGCTACGACGCCGGCAGCCACGAGGCTGTATGAGATTAGGTGACCGCCCCATGAGCTGCCGCTTCCGCCCGGCAAAGGGGTTCTATGCAGGGCTAAGCCAACCGCATAGCCCAGGCTGACAAGGGCCCAGGCGACGGCGGCGTATTCACCCAACCCCGCGTAGGTACAGCTAATCATCTAAACCGCCTCAAAAAAAGGAGGGGGGATGTGGTGTTCAACTTGGCACGTCCCAGGGACCGCCTATAGGTATAGACGAGCCCTGCCCTGACGCTGCCACAGCCACGTCGGCTGCGAATTTTATGATGTAGAGGCCCAGCGCGGTCAGCCCGCCGACTATCAGCGCGCTGTCAATCAGTTGTCCGGCGCCCTCCTTGGTCCTGTGAGACCCTAGAGGCAGGAACTTTATCGCTATCCCCGCGCCCAGCAGAGCCATCGCAATCAGCAGGAGAAGCTGCTGAAACCCTTGCAACGGCTCCCTAATCAAGTTTGCAACCCCTCCCGCGCCCGCTGCGTGAACCGTCTGAGACGCCAGAGCCGTCGCCGCCAGTTGCACAGCCGTCAATGCCGCAGGCCTGAGCCGTGCCAACACCTTTCCCATTCTCCAAGCCTTGTGGGTTTTCATGGTCGCTTCGAGACCGTCTCCGAACATGATAATAGATAAACTTTTGGTGGCAAACCTGAACGAGAACTGAACGAAAGTTGAACGTAAGTTGAACGAGGAGAAACTATTTTCGGTCAAGGTATCTGTGAAGTGGCTGAATTTTGGCGAATTAGGCTGACCATAATTACTCGGCCGTCGTTCAATTCTCGTTCAGTTTACGTTCAACTTTGCCACCAAAAATTTATATAGGGTTCTTCATGATGTCAACTAGGCTATTTAAAGGTAAATGGTTAATGCCATGTAAAAAATCGGCTTATTTCGCCATAACTCGCCAATCCAGAAGAAATGGTGGAAGAGACGGAAAAAGCCCAGTTTTAGTGGATTGACGTAATGCAAGCTCGTTTTTGACAATATTTGGTCAACCCCCATCCGTGGAGAGGCGAAATTTCCGGGAATTAGGGCGGATTATATGTTGACCGAAATTAGTCAGAGTTTGGTATTACGCCCCGTTTCTAGAGCCTAGAGAGGATGAGTTTCGGGTCTTTAAGTCTACGGATTCCGCAAAACAGACAAATATTAAGACATTTGACGAAAAAATGGATATGATGAGTGATGGTTTTAGACGGTGACCGAAATTACTCAGCCGTCGTTCAAATCACGTTCAATTCTCGTTCAAGTTTGCCACCAAAAATTTATAAGCCATCAGTTTTGAGACAGTCCCAGACCAAGCCCTTAACCGAGGGGTTTGGTCCCATAAACCCTACGTGAAATACCGATGAGGCCCTGTTGCGGCAGGGCTGAGCTGGAGAGGCGCATGCGGAGCGTCCCGTGACGGGGTTCGTCAGATACCTCGTCACCCGAGGGCTGGGAGCCGGCATGCCTGGCCCAAGGCCCCGGACACTCACGTAGGGTGTGCCGAAGCCGGCGATGCATAGGTGCTGCGGACGCTTGGTAGAGGGGCACCCCCGCCACCGAAGCGACCAACGGACCCACAAGGCTTGGAGGTGGATGCAGGGATGCCCCATAGGGAGGAGAATAAGCCTCCTTATAGGGCTTCCCACCCTCTCCAACGCCTACGAGAAGAGCTACCGGTGACTATAAGGGGTACTAACGGGACTGGTGACATGCGGTGTCCGGTGACCTATGTAGGTCTCCGAAGTGACTAAGGGGCAGGCTTAGGGGTTGGATAGATTATCCAAGAGGGCTCTAAGGAGACGGCTGAGGTGTTGGATAGATTATCCAAGGGGGTTGGATGGATTATCCAAGGGGCTGGCTACGACAACTTGGGGGTGGCTAAGGGGTTGGTAACAAGAATTGTTCTAACCCATTAGAACCCTCTACCATGCGTGTAATGGGCTTCCGCGCCCGGGCTGACCATGCGCCCAAAAGGCCTCCGAAAAGGGAAATCCCCGGAACCGCAGCAGGGGAGAAGAGGCCGAAGACATGGCAACAGACCCGGGACAAGGGGGAGAACGGTTGGCTGACTCTCCCCGCCATCCCGGAGCCCACTCCCGGGAAACTCTTCCCGGCAACGCCCGTTCACGCGGGCGGGGGGCTCAACAACACAATGCCCCCCGAAGATGCCAGGGAAACTCCGGAGGTGGGCTCTCCGGAATTGTCGTCCGGCGGGGGGAGACGCCCTCGATGGCCCGTCGGGGTTGCGAGGTGAAAGAGAAATGAAGACATGATGATTCTTTTGCTTGACGGCGGCTCTATCAGTGCATCGATAGCAAGCGCTATAAGAGATGTGATTCTGTTGATTTTCGACATCCTGACCCCGATAATCAATATAATCGGGGTCGGCATGATTGCAATAGGGCTCCTGCTGGGGCTCGGACTCCGGCAGGAGTTCCTCGGCTTCCGATTAGCTATCGGCGGAGCGCTGGCTCTTCTAACTGTCCATGTTCTAGTGCCATTTTTATTGTCATTCATCTGACTTCTCTGACCTCTTAGCGACCCAAACTCCCCTCCTTTTTTTCCGTGGAGGCTTTCTCCCCCCTTTCGTATTGTCTGTTAGTGTCCGCCCTCGCGGGCGGAGCCTCCGGTCCCCGAGTCCGGGAGGCTTCCGCCCTTGTGGGGGAGAGGGGCGGAGAAGCCTCCCGGCGGGAGGGGTGAAAGACATGAGTGACTTCCAGAAGGTGTGGGGAAGCGAGGACAGCTTCTTAACCTACCAAGCCAAAACTCGGAGGTCATACCTCCGAGTCCGGGCTAGTAGGTGGGAGGAGCTCGTCCTCCATCTCCAGAACCAGCTCTTTTGACTGGCTGTGACAGCGCCAGCCAGCCAAAACACCCCTTCTTTTTTTCCTTCATATGCCCATACGCCTGAAACATGGCGTCCACCCCATAATCATTAAATGGGGTGGCGGGGGTGGTTGGCTGGCTCGCGCCTGGCTCCATGCCCGTGTGCTGGGGCTGCATAGGCCTTGCCCGTGAGCGGGTCTATGCATCCTGCGCCCTATACACCGGCCATCCCCGCAGGGTCTTGCGCATGTGCAGGCCCTGTGATGAGCTCGCGCATGAGCGGCTCCGGTGTATGGGGGGCCTGCTCGCGTATGTGCGGCGGGCGCGGCCACTTGCGCATGTGCAGTGGCTGCCGCAGGCAGGCGCTTGAGGCGGGTGACAGGGATGTCTCCTGCGCCATGTGTTTGCCGGACTTGCCCGTGAGCGGTCGGCATACATGTGGGGAGCCTTCCTGCTCGTGCGCGGTTGGCTCCAGCGGGAGACACCCAAGCAGACGACATACAGACGATGTTCAGAGGTTGTTCAGATGCTCCGCCAAGGAAGCTCTCGGAGCCATCTTATCCATGGGAGAGGCATGGTGTCTCTTCCATGGGCTTACTCTATCAAGGCGCCGTGGGGGTGCTTTGATGGAGAGGCTCCTAGCCCTGTTGGCGGAGACAGGTGACGAATAATGCTTCCGAATATTTCTGACGACATCCCCGAAGATTGACACTGGTTCCATGGATTAAGCAGCCGATTCAACAATACCTAGGAGATACAGAGGTTCAAGGTATTCTGATAAGCAGTCGGATGACTCTAGATAACTACAATGGTCTCAACAGGTCTCTAATAAACACCGACAAAAACAGGTCAAAGACTATCAACGATACTTAGCACCTCCCTCGGCGGGCCAACCCCGGGAACAGGGGCTGGGAGGATGCGGAGACTCTCCCGGGCCGCATAGGCCCGCCTCCCCACAAAAACACGGGGAGGGAAGATGACCCTCCAAATCCTCCAAAAAATCCCCTGGCTCCCGGGGGTAAGGTCTGGATGGCGACCAGGGACTCCGCGGATGGGCGGGTCCGACCCGTCCGTGGAAACACTGCCCATCGGCCATATGGTGTGGGGGTGCAGAAGAAGTTGACAAGTAGTCTGCTGGTACCCGGATTGATAGCTCTGGCATTGGTCTATGGGATACAGTTGGTCAACGAGGGGCATCTGTTCGAAGGTGTTCTGTTGATGGTTGTAGGTATCTTTGGCGGAGTGTATGCTGAATACCTTCTGCAGAGATGGCGCATGAGTTACTGTGACTACTGCGGGGGCAAGATGAGGAAAGATGTCGGCGGACTATACTACTGCGACAGATGCAGACGCTTCGCTCCTCGACGGGCCTAAGAGGGCGTGCAGGCATGTGGGCTAGAGTTTTTGTGACACTGATAATCATCTTTGGCTTCGTAGGGTACGCTTGGTATGCAGCCATGTTAGCCTCTCAGAGATTGTTTGAACGTGGAATCATCAAAGAATCACCTATGCCAACAATAGATGTCAAAACAATAACAACACAGGTGGCTCAGTACACAGGCATCGCTGTAACCCTGCTAATGATAGCCATTGTGGTAAAGAGGGTCGTTGAATCGGGTAGACTTCTGGGCGTCATTAAAGTCTCCGACCTTCAGAGGCATCTACTACTGCTTGGACCAACCGGTAGCGGCAAAACAAACACTGCTAAACAGGCGATTGCCTTAGCCGTACGTCGTGGTGTCAGGGTAATCGTCATCGACTGGAAAGCCCTCTTCTCTCCGCCAGCGTTTTTCACGTCTCCCCAGCTCAGTTCCGCCGCATAGGGTTCGCGTGGAGCTTCTGGCGGAGCTGGGAGGGCCCAGAAAGGCGAGTACGTTAACTTCATCAAGGGAGCCTCCGTCGTCAGGAAACTCAACGTGTGGGACAACGGTGGTAGGTCGCCGAAGGAATGCGCTGTCCTCGCTGTCGAGACATTGAGAGAAATTACACGCGATATCGCAGATGTTTCATCCGCCAGCGCAGCCCTTCTCCTGAGGGAGCTTGTAAAGCTCTACGGGAGAGGGGTGCCGAAGACATCCGACGTAGTTTCAGCTCTTGAGAAGTTCATAAACACCGCAATGGCGGAGCGGAGACTTGCCGAGGCGAATATGGCTTCTGCATTGCTTAGAAGGATGATGTGGCTCCAGATAGACGAGGAGAGGCCTGCGAAGAACATCATAGGCTCTGACAGGGTTGTTGTCTACGACTTATCAGAGCTCGGAAGCGTCTACCTGAAAACCATCTACAGCCTCAGCATCCTTTCAAAGACCTACTACGGGGCCCTTAGACAGGGACAGTCCCAGAAACTAGAGACGCTGGTGATTGCAGAAGAGTGCCAAAACTACATACGTGGTAGGCGTTTCGACGAGCCTCCGTCGATTGGTGAGAGAATGGCTAACGAGCTGAGGGCCTACGGCGTCGGCATGGTCCTGATAAGCCCGGACCCTGTCCAGATACCCTGGCACCTCGCCAGAGACGTTGCAGCAGTAATATCCATAGGACTTCAGGCGATACCCGACAGCGTCAAGGACCTGTTGAGAACAATTGACCCCAAACAGGCGAAGAGAGTAATGATGGGTAAGAAGGCCTACGTCTATTACAACGGCAAACTGAAGACAGCCTCTCCGCCCAAGCCTCCAAAAGAAATAGAACTAAACGTTGACGTAAAAGAGGTGATTGAAGAGACTAAGCCTGAGGAGACTGTCGAGACTACTGCTACACAACCAGACAACTCTGGGGCAGAGGAGAGTGTTCAGACAATGCCGATAGAGCAGAAGGAGCCTTTGGAGGAGGCCCAGAGAGGCGTGAATTGATAGAGAGCCGGGGAAACCTCCTCTAAGGCTTGAAGAAGATGAAGAGATGGTCGATGAAGACGAAGAGCAGGTGACAGAGGCCCCGCATGGGCGCATACCCCCACGGGAGGGAGTCCCGCCAAGATGATGTGGTGGTTGTGAGCGCCCCGGGAAAGCCGAACCACAGACACAACAAGAAAAAGCAGAAGAGGAGCAGGCAGATGAAACCACTGGTGGATTCCCCCTCCACGGCCACATGGTCGTGGAGGAGGCTTTCGCTGACGAGTCGGTTCTACGATGTGTTAGATGTGGGGCTTCGGCCTCGCTGACAGAGGCTACACAACTCATGGAAAAGCCTTGCCAAGAACCTCGAATGACGCAGGATAACCTTCAGACCCGGTGCGGATGTGGACGGCCGGCGACAAAGCTTATGCCGTCATACGACCCGATAACCATGACGTTTAAAGACCTCTGCCTGTGCGACGGCTGTGCCAACGACTACCTCAACATCCTCAGGAGGTCAGGCCCAGCCCTAGGCAAGATGAGGGGGAGAATACCTGCGAACGGCTATTGGTTCAACCTTTACAACACCGTCTTCCAGGAGCTGGCTGGGACATACCCGTGTCCAGCCTGCGACCAGTTCTTCGACGACCTGTATTCCGCGGTCAAACACTTCGGCGAAAAACACATCGACAAGACAAAGGCTCCAGAGGAGGTGGTCATAGACGGGGTTCCCGCCCTTAGGACATGGCAATACATATGGTGTACAAAATGTCTGAGGTTCTTCGAGAACGAGCGACATTTCCGTTCACATCTCCGAGACCATAGGTGAAGCAGATGAAGTTCAGGGGAAAAATTTACAGGGATGGGGGAAGGCTGAAGCTGGTCTTTGACAAGCCCCTCCCGCGTGGGAGGGTGACGCTGCTGCTGACGAGGGTGGACGGAAAGGCTATGGAGTTGAAGTTCGATACAACGATAACCAACAACGACCCCTATCGATTAAAGTGTCGGTTGCCACCGTTCCCGGAGCTGAGGCCCGGGGCGGTGGTCGAAGGAATAATCGAAGACGAGCTTAGATGCCGCTGGTGCGGAGCCAAGTGCTCCGCACTCATCAACAACCTCTGCGACCATTGTTTCGAGGTATTCAACAGCCCCTACAAACCCCCTCTGGGAGAGGGTTGGGGAAGGCTGACGTAGACCACCGGCCAAAAACCCCAACCTCCGGGCGGTGACCCGGGGTAAAACCCGGGCGCCCCCGGCTATTTTTTCCAAGGGGCGTGTCCCGTCGGGAGCTTTCCCGGCGGGGCATGCGCCCCCTTGGCCGGGAGGCTCCCTAAGAGGGCCGCTCCGGAGGTCTAAAAAATGGGCAACAACGAGAAGTGGACTCTGCCGGTGGTCTATGGAAACCGGAGGGTTCGTAGGGAGCTCATCGAGGTGCTGATGACTGTTGAAGAGTACAACGGATACACGGTGCTTTACCTATGGTTCCACTTCCCCTACGACTGGTTTACAGCGCTAAAACCCTATGACTGGGAGCCTGTTGCAATAGCGTTCAAAGACAGCCGACCCGCCAGAATCTTCTGGAGACCTCACTGGGCGCTTAGATGCACACGGCCTGTACTTGTGGATAAGAAGACTGTTGTCTTCTACATAAGCCCCATCAAGGGAAACGCTCCGAGATGCTCCCACTTCGATGTACTGCGGTCCATACTGGAAGACCCGTCGACCTACGGAATACCTTATCGAAAGTTCAAAGAGCTACCGCTGAAAAGCCTTCTGAAGGATGGGTGGCCGCCCGAGCACGAAGCCCGCGCCGAAAGCTTCAGAGAATACGTTCACCGAGGCCTTGAAGACATAAAAAGATGCGGGGGCGTATACAGCGTGGTAATGGGCTTCTTCACAGACCTCCTCAGGGCCTACCTTATGGCTAGGAGGAGAAACCTCGACGGCTTCTACTATTATCTTAAGACGGCATGGGAAAACACCACAGAGATTTTCAGGAGGAGCGGACCCGGCTACGAGATGTACAACCTACTCGTTGCCGTCAAGTACCTGCTGATGCTGCAGAAAGCGACTGGTGAAGGGCCGACGGAGCGGTTCTGGCGGGACATGGAAGGCGACCCTATCCTTCCCCCAGTGGTTAGAGCGTTGACAGGCCACATCTGGTACCCCATAGGGTTGCTGATAGCAGATGGGTATACGCCAGCCCAGCCGTTCAAAGACTTCGTTGATAAAAAATGGAGACAATGGTTCAGAGACGCCCTCAAAGCCTGCAATAAACACGCAAACGAAGCCTAAACCCCCCACCTTTTTTCCAAGCCACGTGGTCCCGTCTGGGGTTTTTCCCTGGGCGGGGCCATGTGGCTCCGCTCCGGGGGAGGCTCCATGATGGGTTGCGGCGTCCAACGCCCCTGTGACAGTCCCCGAGGCGTGTGAGCGCGTAGGGGATGAGGGGCGAGGGCCTGGCCGCCTCCTCCACGTGGAGGCCGGGGTTTGACCAAGCCCCTTTCCCTCGGGCGCCATGCAGAGGGTTTGGGAGAGGTGTGGCTGAACACCGTGTTCCTATTCCCCTCATCAGGGAGGGGTGTCGGGGCACGGCTAGTAGGCCATGCTTCCCCAAATTCCTCTGCGTGGTTGTCGGAAAAAGGGGCTGGGGAGGTGACGGATATGAAAAACTGGAAGAGGTGTTTAAAATGCGAAGAGTTGAACGACATAAACGCAGCATTCTGCCATTACTGCGGTAGAACGTTAGAAGACGCGGAGGAGGTCTAAATGTACCTAGTGAAGCTGCACACGGACCTTCGGGTACAACGACTCGTCTCGCGACCAGTGGAGATATTCTTTGGAGACTTGGTGACGACGATACCGAAGTCGGCTATAGTCTGCGATGCATGCAACCAACAGGTCGCAGTCACGGAGCAGGACCTGAAAAACTTAGCGATGGGGTACGCTGTTGTAGACGGGGAATTCATCCTAGAGGTCGTATGTGAGGAATGCAGACAGCGCTACTTCGACGACATCCCGGTGTTCGACACATTAGAGGATGCCGAGGAGGTCTACGAGAAGAAGGTGAGGTGAAGATGGAGTTCCTAGTTTCGCTATTTACTGACAAAGAGCTCTTGAAAAAACTGCTGACCCCAAAGATTGTCATTAATGATTATGGTTACACGATTGTTCCGGCTAGGCTTGAATGCAGCCACTGTGAGCAGAAACTGCCTGTGAGGGAACCGGGAGGCTTTGCCCTCTTTGACACGGAGGGGACTCTATGGGAACTACTATGTGAAGAGTGTAAGCAACGATTCCATTCAGGAACACCGGTTTACGAAACTTTGGACCAAGCTATTCCAAAGCAGAGGTGGTGAAGATGGTCAGGGTAGTGGAGCTTCGGGAGGAGACTGAGCTTCTAGAAAAACTCAAGAATCGCTTTCCACACACTAGTCTACGTAGATATCAGGCCGACATCGCTAATAGGGTCTACGAGAGCCTTTCCAACGGCTCTAGCATTCTTCTGGAGGGCCCTACGGGGCTGGGGAAGAGGCTATGAGGAGACTGTTTATGGGGGGTGGTTGGCTGGCTGGCGTCTCCGAGCCTCCTATACAGCCCCTGTATGGGCCGCGGTGAGCGCCTACGCGGAGGAGAAAGGTCTGAGGGTTCTATGGCTTACGAGGACGGCGTCCCAAGTAGCTCACATCGCCAGCGAGATAGGATGCATGCCCATCTACGGCCGCCGGCTTCTCTGTATCCATGAGACGGTTAGCAAGGTTGAGCAGAGACGGTTCAACGCGGCTTGTAGAGTTGTACGACTGTCCGGACGCTGTCCATACTATCCCGGAAGGCCTAGCCAAATAAAGGCGAAGACTGTTGGAGAGATTAAAGATGCCGGTAGGAAGTCGGTCACATGTCCCTACGAGCTTCAGCTGACATCGATGCCATACTCGACGTCGCTGGTCGCCACCCATAAACAGTTGTCTGTAGTTTCCTGGCTTTTGGCAAAATGGCGTTGGACCCGCGAGCGAACCATCTTGGTGCTCGACGAGTTCCAGAACATCTTGAAGACTGTTCTCGACCTCTCAAAAGACGCCATAAGCCTGGCAACGCTCCGCAAGGCCGCCGCAGAGGCAGCAAGGTATGGCTTCAGGGATATTTCCAGCAGTCTTTCAGAAGCTTATCAAAGATACAAGGCGGTTGACGTTGACGAGGCTGAGGTAGAAAACCTACTGCCCAGCTTTGAAGAGCTCTTCGAGGCGGGGCATGAGATACAGGCTAGGAAACTTGAGGAGAATGTTGTACCCGCCAGCTATGTGTTGAGCGTCGCAGACTTCAAGGCGAGCCTCGGCCGGCAGAAGCCCCTCCTAGTCAGGGAGGGTGAGCGGGTTTGGCTGGAGTCTCTAGCAGACCCAGGCGAGGAGCTTGAAAAAATTCTCGAAGGCTGGAGAACGGTCATAGCTATGACGGCCACGATGGATGCGGAACTCGTTGAACGCATGGCTTCAACCCAAGTGACGCTGTTGCGAGCAGGGTGGCCCTTCGACGATAATCTGAAGGCATACATTGTCAGCGGCCTTACGACGAGATACAGGGACAGGGATGTGGAGCTCTATGAAGATGTCCGATGGCTTATAGAACAATCTCATGGAATGAGGACTCTCGTCTTCCTACCAAGCTATGAATTTGCTTCAATGATTCAGAAGAGGCTTAGCGACGCTATCGCCGAGCAACGGGGGATGACGCAGGAACAGGTGGAAGCCACGGCCGCTGAATTCGCGGAGGGTGGAAAAACGCTTTTAGCCGTCTTCGGTGGAAGGCTGGCAGAAGGCATCAACCTCCAAGCCGACTTGGTTATGCTGGTGGGAATGCCATTCGCGAGACCATCACCGCGAACGAAGAAGCTAGAGGACAAGCTTGAGAATGTCTTTGGGAGCAGTGACCTTTCCCGGCTACATGGACTAGTTTTACCGGCCCTATTTGCCGCCGTGCAGGCCGCCGGTAGGGCTGTCAGAGGCCCCAATGATAGGGCTCTGGTCCTGCTCGTCGACGACAGATACCGCCGTTTGACAAAACACTTGCCCAGATGGTTCAGAGACTTGGTCTCAGATAAGCCGGTCAAGCTCACAGATGTTCCCATTCTATTGGATGAGTGGTTGTCATGGATGAAGAGCGTTTGAGACAAGTTCTTGAACGCATCCGCAGACAGAACATCAACTACGTGAAGCTCAGAGGACTTGTCAGCCGATTCATGACTCTCAACCCCGAGGCAGACCCAGAAGCAATAGATTGGACAGCCGTCTACGATGACTCCCTAAGCTACGACGAACTCGTCGAAGCATTTGAAAAAGAGTATCCCATGTACCGGTGGCGTGAGACAGCTCCCGCAGATGACAAACAAATCGAGGACATGCTGGTGAACCATATCCTCAACCAGGTCGAGGACCTTACAGAAGAGTCTCTCAAGTCGCTCGTCAATGCCTTGGAGGAGCGGCTGGAGGCTCTACGGCAGGCCGAAACCCCGGCATCTCCGACGGAGCAACAACCCGAACATACACAGATGCAACATCCTCAGCACCAACCGCCGACTATGACTGAAAACATACAACAGCCAGCGCCACAGCCGAAGGTAACCCTCAAGCTTCTCGCATCCTACCCCTTCCTAGCGGAGGCTAGGGAGGTGGTTAGGGGCGTGAGCTTCGAGGGTTTACCCAGGGCGGTATACAAAAGAGCCCGGGAGAGGCTAATGGAGGCTCTCGAACGGGGAGAGCTGGGGGTTGTTCCCCGGCTCGATGAACCGTTCGTGGAGCTTCTCTCCTTTCCCGTGGCGAAGGCCGTTGTCCACACAATCGACGACGACTGGCTGAAAAGGCGATGGGCCCTCGCAGAGTCAGCGAGGGTCGAGAGGCTTCTACTGAAGGAGAATGCGGATGTCTCAGAATGGCTCCTCTCCCGGCTACTTGAGGTCAGGCGAGAGGGAGAGGAGTATGCGCTGAGGTTCACTGATTACCTAAAGCTTGCTGAAGGCCTTACCACCGATATCTCATGGAAGCTAGTAAACCAAAAACTGCATCGAGGCTGGGTCTTCATAACAAAGACTCGTCTCATACGACTCATCAGACAAAAACTCTACCAACTTCTCTATAACAGCTTCCAGCAGACGCCCAAACTGACAAAAATACCTCAACAAATCGCCGAAATGGTCGCCGACATAACCGAGGAGCTCCAAAAAATCAAAGCCCGGGCAGGACGGGTCACACCCGTCAAAGGCGCAATACCGCCCTGTATGAAGACGATTAGCGATAGGCTGGCGGACGCCAGCCACACAGAGAACTTCGTATACGCCGCCTACTTGGTCAATACGGGATACAGCATCGAGGAAATCGTTGATGTCTTTAGGAAGAGAGCTGACTTCGACGAGAGGATAGCACGGTATCAGATAGAGCATATAGCGGGGCTGAGGGGGAGCCGTGTGAAATACCGGCCACCTTCATGCTCCCGCATGCGGGAACTCGGACTATGCATCGAGAACGGAAGACTATGCCCACCGAATATCCACAACCCACTACAATACCGACCTAGACAACAGCGACAACCCACCTAAACACCCCCTATTTTTTCTTTCCCCGATAGGAGGCCCTTTCCGCCGCTCTCCGGCGGGAGGGGTTCCTCCTGTCGGGGAGAGGTGGACTCAGGCCTCCCGGGAAAGCCATGACATTAAGTCATGGTACCGGACCCGGCCACCGGGGTAAAGGTGGCATGGACTCGTCTCCCGAGAGGCTGTTTGATGACTCGGGAGCGCCCGCGGTTCCAAGGCCCGCCGCGGGCGACAAGTGCCAGGGCCTGAGTTCGGGGGGTGGTTCGACTTATGAGCGTCTGCTGGAGCGCTACGGCGGCTTCTTCGAGGAGCTTGGCTATGGTTGTCTCGCCAGCTTTAAGCATCTGATTGAGCAAGTGGAGGTGACTATCGATACGGCGACATCTAATGATGTCAACCTGTTTGCTAAGCTCCATGTGCTAAAGTCTGCGAGGGCCTCGGTAGAAGTATTTACGGAGTATTATAGTCGATTCCTGCCACCTACTGTCGTCAATAACCTGCGAGCTGACCTGACATTTCTGCTTGAGCGTGCTGAGGAGGTGGTGTTGACTTTTGGCTGAATTCATAGACCCCACCATTCTGAAAGGGTGGTGGGGTTCCGAGGAATACCAGAGGCTGTTATCCTTCGAGCCGGAAAATGCAGGTGACTACTATCGGTTACCATTCGCCAAATACAACGAGCTCTTTCCGTTCATCAAAGTCAAGATTGAGCACCCTGCAGTGATGAACCCATACTTGGCGATTTTCCTTTGGCGGCGTTACGTAAAACCAAATGATGTAATAATCGACCCTATGGCTGGGATAGGGGGTACACCCGATATGTAGGGGCCCAGCTTTATCCCAGCCATAGCCTGCAGATTGACCAATGATAACCACTTAATCCTCAACGATATTGAGTCGACTTACGCCAGACTCTCTGAGGAGCTTCTTTCGGAGATGCTGGTCGTTACTAATCACAGCACCCTGCTGGACGTCTACAACGTAAACGCTGCCTCTCTTTATGAACTTCTTAGACCAAGAGGACTTGCTGGAGGCGTACGGAGGAGGGTTATTATTACCTCTCCTCCGTATGGCCTCCTCAGGCCCTGTGATTTCAGCCCGAGGTTTGGCAGACTGACGGTAACTTCCGCCGGTAACCTTAGCGTGATAACCGGTAAACACTTTAGGGCGGCTTGGCTGGGCGTGCTGACTTCGATGTATCTCTGTCTCAACCAGTTCCATAGAAACCGTGACTTGGCTGTGATTGTCCTCAAAAACTTCAAGAATAACAATGTGGAAAAGGCTGTTGGAAAAAACCTCGTCAATTTAACGGTTGAACTCGCGGAGTTCGTTGGATTCAAACATCTCGAGACGCTGAAGTTCAAGATTTCAGGCAGCCACTTCGCCAGATACCACGACATCAAGCAACATGTCCATGACCTCTGGCACGAATATGCGCTGGTCTTCCGCAAGGTGGTGTAGATGAGGATTTTCGCTGATGTTCATAGGAAAAAGGATGACAGCGGCTACCGCATCACATATACAACTGACGGCGAAGTCTTTAAACACGTTGATTCTCCGATGGACATCCCCGCGCAGGCAGGAGACGAGGTATTCGTTGACACTATACCGATAATCCACACCAATGCATTCATAGAGCTTCTGAGAAAGGGTGTAGAGGTCTATTATCTGCGAAGGCTTTCGCTGATTGAGAAGATGAGACAGAGACTGGGGATACCGAAGTCAGCCAAAAATGACGTAAAAATACTGATGAACATTGAGGAGAAATGGTTCAAGAGGGGTGACGAAGACTTCTTGGCTATGCGCCAGCTGATTTCATCCTTTAGGAGATTAGAGAGGGATAAACAGAGGTTGGAGAACCAGTCTAAGGACGTACCGGATGTTACCAAGGATAGCTTTAGGAGGTTCATAGACCATGTAGAGGAGGAGAAGTTGATAATAGCCAAACCAGTAACAGAAGAGGCTGAGAGGAGATTTCCATTTTTCAAAACAATCGCGGAGGAACTGGGAATAACAGGCGAAAACCATCTATTGGCTAGAGAGGCCTTGGCCGAATTATTGACCTACGTAGACTTCAACCTATCATTTACAAGAATCCGCCGATACCTTGGACTATATCCAAGACATGGGGAACGTTACAACCATGATGCAAGGAAAGCACTCGAACGACTGACCAGAGGACTGATAACAGGAGCCATAACAGCAAAACACCTCGTAGATATCGCGAAAACAATCTGGCTGACATACATACGGGAAACCCAGAGGCTGGCAGGCATACCGGCCCAACAACAGGGATAAAACCCAAAAGCCGGTATGCCCCTGCTCCTTAAAGGGCAGCCCAATGGGCTGTTCCTCAAACCTATAAAGCATCACTTGGCTTCTGGGTTTCCTAGATGTTGTTTGGTTGGTTGCCTGCCAGCCAACCATCCCCCTATTTTTCCCTTTTGATGATGAGGAGAGATAGTGCCCTTATAAGGAACAGGCGGAGATAATTGAGTTGAAGTAGGTTGCGGGTCTCGGAGAAGGTTTACCTCATTGATACAAGGGCTCTCGGGTTTGAGAAAATCGTCGCATGCTACCTCGTGAGAGGGCGGAAA